>JACCED010489938.1_pt1 | contig 10925 bp, 6 predicted proteins | sample 7455021 | NCBI WGS metagenome assembly JACCED01 (sample SAMN15323456, study PRJNA562643) | freshwater metagenome | isolation source: river surface water | place: USA:Blue River Watershed | collected 2017-08-19 | reverse complement strand
GTGGCTTAAAGCGGCAGCAGCGCCTCAAGTCAATGCCAGCCAAAAAGGTGTGCGACGAGTGTGCTGCGGTGTGCGACAAAGAAAAAACCGTTGCCCTCTTGCGAAGACAACGGTTCTTGTTTGGTGGCCTGGGGCGGAATCGAACCACCGACACGCGGGTTTTCAACGCACCTCTCCAAACACGTCTTCCCTGCACGTGCGTCAACGTAATCTTCTTCTACGTGTTCGTATTCGAATGCACTGCTTACACGGTCACGCTGTACAAGTTTACGGTGATCGTGCTGCAACTCTGGAATGCTGTAGTTAGCGTGTTGCATGTCATCAATATACGCTTCTAATTCTGGCATCAACAACTGCGTGGTGTACTGTGACACCAGTGCGGTGTGTGATTGTTAGGCTTACCTGGTTGCCTTTTTCTGTGCTGTTGTTTTGCGAGCTGTACTTTTGCGGGTATCACCAGTGCTTTCACTTGCTGATTTACGATTTCTCTTCGCTTTTAGAGCGCCTCGCAAATCAGTGGGGCCAAAGCCATCTGGCTTGAGCAAGCTTTTTACGGTAACCAAGTCTGCAGCGCTCGTTGCTTTTTTGAGTTCAACAACTTTAGCGTTGCAGCTTCAGCAGCCTTTACTGCTGCCGCCAATTGTTCACTTGCTGTTGCCATTTGCTTTCTCACTGTTGAGATTACATCCTACTGGCCATAGCCATCCCACTTCACCGCAGCTCATATTCATGATTTCGGGATCAATAAGTCTACTGTCTTTGATCACCTCTAGATGCAGATGGGGATAAGTAACAGCTATATTTGTGTTGGGACCACCGGGGCCATTTAGTGCCGTGACTGCTATGACTTGACCTCTTTTAACTTCATCGCCTCTTTTGACTCTGACCTTGTCTATGTGCAAATACCTGGTTATGAGTCCATTGCCATGTCGGATCATTAAAACATTAGTTTTGTTGCCCCGAATATCGTATACGGTCGAAATAACAATAAGTCCATCGGCGGGGCTTCGCACCGGAGTTCCTAATGGAACGTCTATATCGAGCCCATCGTGCTCTCCTCCACCAAAAGAAGCCGGATAAAGCTGCTTAAATTTCATTCCAAGCATTGGGCTTTTGATTGACCCATCACTTGTGGCACATCCAATCACAGCAATCAATACTGTCGCCAATAGATACCACGCTATTTTTTTCATCTTTGCTTTTCTCGCACTTTTACTAAACAGAATAGTTTTTTACGATTTCCGAATCTTATCAATATGATAAAAACAATCAAGCCCTACCCTACGCCAACCGCTCAGCAGCCATAGTGGCCGTTAACTAACTGTAGTGACGTTCAATCATTGCCGCACTATTTCCCATCTGCTTGCTCAACGTGTGTATGTCAGTGCTGTTACGTAGCAGTTCCAACGTTGCGTAGATGTGACGTAACGAGTACAACGTTCTGTTCTGCCCGTCTGCAGTCAACGCAAGTCCCGATTCACGCATCAGCCGCCTAAAGACAGCAACGGCGTGTTCTATGCTGGCTTTTCGTGTAGACACACGCTGCCACGTACCGTCAGCAAGTCGGTAGCGGCACTGATACAGCAGACTGCGGCTGCGTCTGTACAAGACAACGTCGCCGTCGCGTAGGTACAAGATGCTGGGTTGTGCTGCTGCGAGGCTGGCGACTGACACGCGGAGTTTCGTATTGCGTGTCACTGCACCAGTGTCTGTGCTGTGCGTCATTGGACAAAGTCACTGCTACGTTGGGGCAAAGTGCGTACAGCGTAGGCATTTACGTGCGAGACACGCTGCCGCAAAAGAAAAACCGCCGCACTACAAAGTAATACGACGGTTTCAAATGGTGGCCTGGGGCGGAATCGAACCACCGACACGCGGATTTTCAATCCGCTGCTCTACCAACTGAGCTACCGGGCCGTGAGCCGCAGATTATAACACCATCCAGAGGCACCGCCCGGTGCGGTCAGCCGACTTTTTTGCTGCGGGAGAGGTCAACCCCCAGCTGCTTTAGCTTGCGGTAGAGGTGTGTGCGCTCCAGGCCGGTCTTTTCGGCCACGCGGGTCATGGAGCCGCCTTCCTGGGCCAGGTGAAATTCAAAATAGGCTTTTTCGAATGCATCCCGCGCCACGCGCAAGGGCTGGTCCAGATCAAACTGCTGCTGCACCTGGCCCTGCAGATCGATCGCACCCATGACAGCATCAGGCGCTGGCGTGGCGGCCGGCAGCGCGCCCGCGGCCACTGCAGGCGCGGCATGGGCCTGGGCCACGGCCTTGCCTTGCGCCGGGTGTGCCAGGCCCTGCTCCACCGCCTTGAGCAGTTTTTGCAACGTGATGGGCTTTTCGAGGAAGGCCAGGGCACCAATGCGCACGGCCTCGACGGCAGTGTCGATGGTGGCGTGACCGCTCATCATGATGACCGGCATGCTCAACAAGCCGCTGGACGCCCACTCCTTGAGCAGACTCACCCCGTCGGTGTCGGGCATCCAGATGTCCAGCAGCACCAGATCGGGTCGCATGCGCTGGCGGGCTTCGCGCGCCTGGGCGGCGTTTTCTGCCAACTCGACCTGATGGCCTTCATCAAACAGGATTTCCGAGAGCAGGTCGCGGATGCCCAGTTCGTCGTCAACCACCAGAATGTTTGCCATGTTGCCTGTGCTTTGTGTGTCGTGCGCGCCCGTGGGATCAGCCCACGCCTTGCGCCTTGTCGAGCTTGAATGATAGCGAGACTTGTGCACCACTGATCTGACCGGCTTGCATGACATTGCTCAGCTCGATGCGGGCATGGTGTTCGTCTGCGATTTTCTTGACCACGGCCAGACCGAGGCCTGTACCTTTGACCTTGGTGGTGACGTAGGGCTCAAAAGCCCGCTGCAGGATATGGGGCTCGAACCCCGGGCCACTGTCGAGCACGGACAAGCGCACACGCTGGCGCTGCGGATGCCATTCGGTGCGGATGACGATGCGCGGCGCACGTCCGCTGGCGGCCTCGCACGCGTCCTGGGCGTTTTGCAGCAGATTGTGGACCACCTGTCGCAGCTGCTGGGCATCGCCCTGGATGGGTGGACATTGGGGATCGAGCTCGCGCAAGATGCCGGTCGGGCCAGCGCCCTCGGCGCCGTAGAGGGCGAGCACATCGCCAACCAGGGTGTTGAGATCAAGGGCACGCAGCTCGGCGGCCGGCAAGCGACCGTAATCCCTGAATTCGTTGACCAGCCGCTTCATGGCGTCCACTTGGTCCACGATGGTTCGCACGGACTTGGCCAGAACAACGGCATCGCTGTCCATCAGCTTGCCGTCAAGCTTGCGCTGCAGCCGTTCGGCTGAGAGCTGGATGGGCGTGAGCGGGTTCTTGATTTCGTGGGCCAGGCGTCGTGCCACTTCACCCCAGGCCTGGCTGCGTTCGGCCGAGACGATTTCTGAAATGTCGTCGAAGACCAGCAGTCGCATGCCATCGGGCAACACCGCCCCGCGCGCCAGCAGGGTGATGCTGGTCTGATTGAGACCCTGCCCGCTCCCGTGCAGTTCGAAGGCCTTTTGCCAGTGGTCGAGCTCGTGGGCCTCCAGCGAGGTGCCCAGCTGGCCGAAGGCCTGCAGCACGCCGGCGGCAAAATCCTGCAACTGCGGCAGGTCCAGCAGCGACTGCGATTCGTACACCGCCACCGGGACACGCAGGATGCGGGTGGCGCCCGGATTGGACGAGAGGATGCGGCCTTCGGGGTCCAGCACAATCACACCCGCCGTGAGGTTGTCCAGGATGGTCTGCAGATTGGCACGCGCCTGGTCGAGCTGCTGGAGGCTGCGCAATGCAGCATTGCGTGCATCGGCCAGCTGCTGGGTCATGTCGGCAAAGGAACGTGTCAGCCCGCCCAGTTCATCGCGGCTTTGCAGGGCCAGTTTGGGTGTGAGGTCGCCTGAAGCCACCTGACGCATGCCTTGGGCCAGCAGCAGCAGCGGCCTGGCCAGTTGGTTGCCCAACAGCACCGCCAGCAATATGGCCCCCAGCACCGCCAGGAACAGGCTCAATGTCAAGGTGCCGATGTACATCTGCCGCAGGCCCTCACGCGCCAGGGCGCGCTCCTGATACTCGCTGTTGGCAGCCTGCACCTCCAGGGCATTGGTCACCAGCGTGGGCGGCAGGTCCTGCACCACCTGCAGCAAGCGCATGTCTTCACGCAGCGACAGGCCCAGCTGGGGCACCGTGGCGAGGACCTTGATGCGGGCCTGGTCACCTCCGGCAGCGCTCTCGTCCAGACCTTCGATCCAGGCCAGCACGGCTTTCTGTCGCGCCTCACGGATCTGAACCGGTGTCGGGCCAGCTGGTCGGATCTGGAACTTCGATTGACCGGCGCTGGCCACCAGATGCCCATGGCCGCTCCAGAGCATGACATCGCGCGCCCCGAGCTGCTCGCGCAAGCGCTCCAGGGCCAGACCGGCTCCGGCATCGGACACATCCACCAGCTGCACGGCCGCCTGTCTGGCTTTCTGGGCGGCATCGTGGCTGAGGGTGTCAAGGGTAACGCGCCCCAGGCTCAGGCCGGCGGCCAGCGCACCCTCTACCTTGACATCGAACCAGTTTTCGATCGAACGCGACACAAACTGGTAGGAGACGGTGTAGATCAATACCCCAGGAACCACCCCCACCAAGGCAAAGATGGCCGCGAGCTTGAGCAGCAGGCGGGAACCGAACTGCCGCTTGCGCCAACGCACCAGCAAGCGGACCGTGCCCCAGCCGATGGTGAGCAGCAAGCCTGCGGCCACCACCACATTGACCGTCAGCAGCCATTCGTAGTTCTGGTTGAAGCGGTCGAGCTGGTCCGTGGCCCGGGTCAACAGCACCAGCAAGCCGATACCGATGACCACCATGGCCGTCAGCCCAAGCCCCAGCAGCCACGTGCTGGCACGCGAAGTCAGCAAGTTGGGCTTGCGGGCGCGAGAGGATGCGGTCATGTCAGGGCCGGACTTCAGAGGGGATGCGCAGCTGGCGGCTCAGGCTCAGGCTCCAGTCCGCCTGGCTGCTGGCGCCGATTTGCAGGGGCCGTGGCAGCTGCGACATGTCGAGCCGGAAGCGGTAGAGCACATATTGGCGGGCATCGGGCTCAAGGTCAGCGATGTCCGCCAGTTTCCAGCCCGACTGGCGGCGCACGATATCCAGAGCAGACTGCAGACTGTCAAAGGTCTGGGCGATGGTGCTGCTCACGCCGGTGGCAAAGATCGGTTCGCTCGAGACCTGCAGGCGCCATTGGCGGGTCAGAGGCTGGTAGGCCAGACGGTAGTAGCGGCTGACCTGGGTCAGCTTGCGGTCATACCAGTACCAGCGGTCGCGCATCAGCTCGGCCTCAGCCACAAAATGGACCGCGACACCCTTGGCCAGGGCCTCCTCCACCACCGGCCCCAGTTCCAGCTTGAGCAGGGCGTGCAGCTGCAGATCACCATCCTTGCGTTCGACCCGCAACTGATCGAGTTCGACACTTGCCTGCACAGGCGCCACCAGCCCCCACAGGACCCCAAGCAACAGCAGGCGACCGATCCATTCAAGGATGCGGTGCGGCTTTCTCCAGCAAGGCGTAATAGAAACTGTCATGCTCACCCAGTGCATTGTCTCCGACAGCCTCCCCTGCCAGCGCGTCTGCCGGGATCAAATGCCCCGGAGAGGGCAGCAAACTGGCCTGGGTGTTGCGCGCAAGAAACGCCTGCATGACTTCCTCACCCTCGGCACGAAAGAGTGAGCAGGTGCAGTAGAGCATGCGCCCCCCGGGGGCGAGCAGGGGCCACAGGGCGTCGAGCAAGGCGGCCTGGGTGCGGGCCAGCTGGGCACTGTCTTGCGGGCGCCGGAGCCAGCGCACATCGGGGTGGCGGCGCACAATGCCCGAGGCGGTGCATGGGGCATCGAGCAGGATGGCATCAAAGGGCTGGCCATCCCACCAGGCCCCGGTCTGGCCGGCATCGGCCTGGCACACCCGGGCATGCACCGACAGGCGGCGCAGGTTCTGGTGGATGCGCTCGCATCGGCTGGCATCGATTTCGAGGGCCAGCACCTCGGCGTCGGGGCGAAGCTCCAGCAGGTGACCGGTTTTGCCCCCGGGCGCAGCGCAGGCATCGAGCACGCGCAGGCGACGTTGCGCCGGCAGGCCGCGCAGCAGCAGGGGGGCGGCCAGCTGGGCAGCTGCGTCCTGCACCGACACATCCCCGTCGCCGAAGCCTGGCAGCTGGTGCACCGCCATGGGCTGGGCCAGCTGCAGGCCCGCCTCACCGACCGCGTGGCCTGGTGCCAGCCCGGCCGCCTCCAGGCGCTGCTGGTATTGCGCCACGCTCAGGCGCCGGCGGTTGACCCGCAAGGTCATGGGAGCGGGCCTCTGGACCTGCTCGAGCAAGGCGGCCCAATGCTGAGGATGCTCGTGCTGCAGGCGCTCGATCCACCACTGTGGGTGGTTCCAGCGGGCCTCGGGATCGCCCTGCGTGCGCTGCAGCAACTGCTGGCGCTCGCGCAGAAAGCGCCGCAAGCAGGCATTGATGAAGCCCGACTGCGCGGCGGTGTGCCGCTGCCGTCTGGCCGCCTCGACCGTCTGGCTGACCAGCGTATGGCCGGCATAGGGGGAGCGGGCCTCGTCCCAGCACAGGGCCAGGGCACAGCACAGCAAGGCATCGACCGCCGGTGGTGGCTTGCGCGGTGCCAGCAGGGCACGCAGGGCGCGGGCCCGGCCGAGCTCGCGCATGACCTGAAAGCTCAACGCCTGCACGCCCGGCCGCAAGGGTAGCGCCACAGCCTCCAACTGGGCCGTTAGCGACTTGCCGGTCTGCACCGCCTGCAGCGCGGCGGCGGTGTGCTGCAGCAACTGCCAGAGTGCCGGCGCCTGTCCATGCGGGCTCATGGGGCTCACGGCTGCACTTCGGGGCGCGCCGGCAGGCGCAGGCCCACCGCGGGGCGCAGGCGCAGCTGACCAGCCAGCCAGCGGGCCGGGGCCTGGGCCAGGGCGTCGTTGTATCGCGCCATGGCCAGATGGTAGGGCACCAGCGCCGGCGGGATGCTCTGGAGCAGCTTCGCCTGGGCGGAGCGCAGGCGCGGGCGGAGGTTGTCCGGCAGGCGTTGCGCGACTTCATCAATGCACTGCATCAGGACCTCATGGCGCTCCAGCAGCGTCAGCAGGCTGGTCTGGCTGAGCATCTGCTGGCGGGCATCAGCCAGGGCTTCCACAACAGCTTCACAAGCGTCCTGCAAAGCCTGCAGGTCATCCGCCTCGGACGACCAGGCCAGGATCTGGCGGGCCGAGAGCGAACCCTGCAGTCGCAGCAACCATTTGAGCCAGATGGTGTCGACCATGCCCCACTGGCGCAGCACTTCGCTGCGCAGCCGCGAGAGCCGATTGTGCGCACCCACGGCCCAGAACAGGACCAGGGCCAGAACCAGGCTCAGGACCAACCATTCCATGGGCTCACTCCTCCATAAAAAAAGCCCCCGCACCGCATGCGGTACAGGGGCCCAGGCACATCACCGGCTCAGGGGTGACGCGTCGTGCTTCAGGCTTCGCCGCCTTCAATGGCGGCATCGGCTGGGGCCGCCCCGGAAAGCTCGGCTTCCTCGGCTTCGGCAATGGCGCGGCGCTCGGCCTCGTCCATTTCGTCCTTGACCTTGCGTGCCTGATGGTAGGCCAGGCCGGAACCTGCCGGGATCAGGCGACCGACGATGACGTTTTCCTTGAGACCACGCAGCTCGTCGCGCTTGCCCATGATCGCTGCTTCGGTCAGTACACGCGTGGTTTCCTGGAACGACGCTGCGGAAATGAACGAGTCGGTGGACAGCGAGGCCTTGGTGATGCCCAGCAGCAGGTTGCTGTAGGTCGCAGGGATCTTGCCATCTTTTTGCAGAGCTTCGTTGGTATTGAGCAGCTCGGAGCGCTCGACCTGTTCGCCGGCAATGTAGTTGGACTCTCCCGGGTTCTCGATGACCACACGACGCAGCATCTGGCGCACGATCACCTCGATGTGCTTGTCGTTGATCTTCACACCCTGCAGGCGATAGACGTCCTGCACTTCGTCAACGATGTATCGGGCCAGCTCTTCGATGCCCAGCAGGCGCAGGATGTCCTGCGGATCGGCCGGACCGTCGACGATGCTCTCGCCCTTGTTGACCACCTGCCCTTCGTGCACCAGGATGTTCTTCTCCTTGGGCACGAGTTCTTCCCAGACCTTGCCATCCGGGTCGGTGATCTGCAGGCGCACCTTGCCTTTGGTCTCCTTGCCGAAGGACACGGTACCGGTGATCTCGGCCAGCACGCCCTTGTCCTTGGGGGAACGGGCTTCGAACAGCTCGGCCACACGCGGCAAACCACCGGTAATGTCGCGCGTCTTCTGGCCTTCGACCGGGATGCGGGCCAGCACTTCGCCAGGGCCCACGTCCTGGCCATCGCGCACCTGGATCAGGGCGCCGACCTGGAAGCCGATGGTCACCGAGTGGTCGGTGCCCGGAATCTTGACTTCCTTGCCGGAAGCATCGACCAGCTTGACCTGCGGGCGGACCACCTTGGCCGAGCCACGGCGCTTGGGATCGATGACCACCAGGGTGGACAAGCCGGTCACTTCGTCGACCTGCTTGGCCACTGTCAGGCCCTCTTCCACGTTCTCGAATTTCACCTGGCCAGCGAATTCGGTGATGATGGGTCGGGTCAGCGGGTCCCAGTTGGCCAGAATGGTGCCGGCCTTGATGCTCTGGTCGGCCTTGATGGCCAGAATCGCGCCATAGGGCACCTTGTGGCGCTCGCGCTCACGGCCATGTTCGTCATGGATGACGATTTCACCGGAACGGGCGATCACCACCAGCTCGCCCTTGGAGTTGGTCACATAACGCATCGTGGCGTTGAAGCCGATGATGCCGTTGGACTTGGCTTCCACGCTGGAGGCCACGGCGGCACGCGAGGCAGCACCACCGATGTGGAAGGTGCGCATCGTCAGCTGCGTGCCGGGTTCACCAATCGACTGGGCCGCGATCACGCCGACAGCTTCGCCCATGTTCACCAGGCCGCCACGGCCAAGGTCACGGCCATAGCACTTGGCGCACAGGCCAAATCGGGTTTCGCAGGTCAGCGCCGTGCGCACCTTGACCTCGTCGACGCCAGCAACTTCTAGCTCGTCGATCATGTCCTCGTCGAGCATGGTGCCAGCAGCCGCCAGCACTGCACGGGACTCGGGATGCAGCACGTCTTCGGCTGCGGTTCGGCCCAGGATGCGATCGCGCAGCGATTCAATGACTTCGCCGCCCTCAACAATGGCGCGCATGAGCGAGCCATGGCTGGTGCCGCAATCGTCTTCTGTCACCACCAGGTCCTGCGTCACGTCCACCAGACGGCGCGTGAGGTAGCCGGAGTTGGCAGTCTTGAGTGCCGTGTCGGCAAGACCCTTGCGGGCACCGTGCGTGGAGATGAAGTACTGCAGCACGTTCAGGCCTTCACGGAAGTTCGCCGTGATGGGGGTCTCGATGATGGAGCCATCGGGCTTGGCCATCAGGCCGCGCATGCCGGCGAGCTGGCGGATCTGGGCGGCAGAGCCGCGAGCACCGGAGTCGGCCATCATGTAGATGGAGTTGAAGGACTCCTGCTCGACTTCCTTGCCGTGGCGGTCGATGGTCTTTTCCTTGCGCAGCTGGTCCATCATCACCTTGGAGACGGCATCACCGGCCTTGCCCCAGATGTCCACCACCTTGTTGTAACGCTCGCCGGCGGTGACCAGACCCGAGACGTACTGCTGCTCGATGTCCTTCACTTCCTTCTCGGCTTCGGCAATGATGCTGTGCTTCTCGGGCGGCACCAGCATGTCATCGATGCCGATCGAGATGCCAGCACGGGTGGCCAGACGGAAGCCGTTTTGCAGCAGCTTGTCGGCAAACACGACCGTCTCCTTGAGACCGCACTTGCGGAAGGAGGTGTTGATCAGACGGGAGATTTCCTTCTTTTTGAGCGCCTTGTTCAGGTTGCTGAAGGGCAGGCCCTTGGGCAGGATCTCGGAGAGCAGGGCGCGGCCCACGGTGGTTTCCACCATGCTGGTCGAAGCGACGAACTCCTCGCTGTCCTTGCCCTTGGTCCACTCGGTCAGGCGCACGCTGATGCGGGCGGTCAGCTCGACCACACCGGCGTCCAGGGCGCGCTGGACTTCACCCACATCGGCGAAGACCATGCCCTCGCCCTTGCCGTTGATGCGCTCGCGGGTGGTGTAGTACAGGCCCAGCACCACGTCCTGCGAAGGAACGATGGAGGGCTCGCCCGAGGCAGGGAAGAGCACGTTGTTGGAGGCCAGCATCAGCGTACGGGCTTCCATCTGCGCTTCCACCGACAGCGGCACGTGGACGGCCATCTGGTCACCGTCAAAGTCGGCGTTGAAGGCCGCACAGACCAGCGGGTGCAGCTGGATGGCCTTGCCTTCGATCAGGATGGGTTCGAAGGCCTGGATACCCAGGCGGTGCAGTGTCGGCGCACGGTTGAGGAGCACCGGGTGCTCCTTGATGACCTCTTCGAGGATGTCCCACACCACCGGGGTACCGGATTCGACTTCCTTCTTGGCCGCCTTGATGGTGGTGGCGATGCCCATCTGCTCGAGACGGGCGAAGATGAAAGGCTTGAACAGCTCGAGCGCCATCAGCTTGGGCAGACCGCACTGGTGCAGCTTGAGGGTCGGGCCCACGGTGATGACCGAACGACCGGAGTAGTCAACGCGCTTGCCCAGCAGGTTCTGGCGGAAACGGCCGCTCTTGCCCTTGATCATATCGGCCAGCGACTTGAGCGCGCGCTTGTTCGCGCCGGTCATGGCCTTGCCACGGCGACCGTTGTCCAGCAGGCTGTCCACGGCTTCCTGCAGCATGCGCTTTTCGTTGCGCGCGATGATTTCGGGGGCTTTCAACTCGAGCAAACGGCGCAGACGGCTGTTGCGGTTGATGACGCG
>JACCED011454599.1_pt1 | contig 10926 bp, 10 predicted proteins | sample 7455021 | NCBI WGS metagenome assembly JACCED01 (sample SAMN15323456, study PRJNA562643) | freshwater metagenome | isolation source: river surface water | place: USA:Blue River Watershed | collected 2017-08-19 | reverse complement strand
TTCTGCAAGCACGCTTTGGACAGCGTTTCGAGTTACCTGCCGAGTTGACTGCCGCCCAAGTCGAAGCACTTGCGCGTATTGCCCGTCACACGACCCACCGCGCCTGGTCGGATCAAGCGATTTCAGAGCCCTTGCTGCAAGTGCTTACTGCCTGTGCCTTGAGTGCGCCTTCAAAGAGTTTTTTACAGCAAGCCGATTTGATTCGAGTCAGGCGCCCTGATTTACGAGAAAAATTCAATCGGCTCATTCCTTCGATGCCATGGATCGCTGATGCGCCTGAGTTTTGGGTGGTTTGCGCCAACGGCAGGCGCGTGCGGCATTTGTTTGCGCGACAGGGTCAGCCCTTTGTTAATGAGCATTTGGATGCCTTGTTTAACGCAAGCATTGACGCAGGGCTCGTATTAATGAACTTTATTCGCGCCGCAGAGGACGCCGGTCTTGTTTGTTGCCCAATCAGCGTCATTCGCGATCAGGCCGAGCTGGTGTCGGGCTGGCTCGAACTACCCCAGCATGTCTTGCCGGTCGCAGGTCTTTGCATGGGTTATCCGCAAGGTCCGCGCAATCTAGTTCCTCGCCTGCCCCTTGATGCAAGCGTTCACCAAGATCGCTTTGATGATCAGCGCATCGATCAACAACTCGCTGAGTTTGATAAACGCTGGATCGAGGCGCAAAGCGCAAGTACAGGAAAGCCCGCCACAGCCTGGTCCGTGGACAAACAAAAGCAATACAGCAAGACCCAGCGGCCTGACTGGGGCGCCTTTGTGCGCAAGCAAGGATTCTCGACGGATTGATAGCAACATCGCTTGCTTGATTGGGAAGAGGCCACTCATCGGAAGGGGCAGGCCATGTGCGACATTGACTCGTCGAGAAGCGGCTACTGATTGAAGCTCTGATACTGAAAGGTACTTACGATGCACGACGCTTTACATGCCACACCCGGCGAATTGAGCAAACAAGCCATGTTGATCGACGGTCAATGGGTTTCAAGTCTCGAGGACGAATGGATCGCGGTAGAAAATCCCGCAACGCGGCAGGCTTTTGCCCTGGTGCCCAGAGCTCGTTCGGCCGATGTCGATCGGGCTGTCAAGGCTGCAGGCACCGCTTTTAGTCGATGGAAAAAGACATCGGCGGCTGAGCGGGGGCGCCTGCTTTATCGGATTGCAGATGCTATGGAGGCTGCTAAGGAAGACTTGGCGAAAATGATAAGCCGTGAAAACGGCAATGCCTTGCGTACCCAAAGCCGCGGCGAAGCAGCGCTCGCTGCCGAGGTCTTTCGTTATGTGGCTGGCTTGGCGCGCGAGCTCAAAGGCCACAGCATGTACTTGCAGCCAGAGACGCTTGATTACACAAGGCGAGAGCCCTACGGTGTGGTTGGCGCCATTATTCCCTGGAATGCGCCGCTGGTGCTTGCCGCTTTAAAGGTTGCGCCTGCGCTGATGACCGGCAATACCATGGTGCTCAAGGCCTCCGAGGAAGCGCCGCTTGCTGTGTTGGCGATGTCGAAAATCTGTGCCGATCATTTGCCTGCCGGGGTACTTAACACCATCACAGGCTACGGTGCTGAGTGTGGTGCGGCAATTGCCGAACACCCGATGATCCCGAAGATCTCGTTCACCGGTTCGACCGCTGTGGGGCGTTCAATTCTGGCAGCTGCAAGCCAGCGGGTCGCTGCGGTCACGCTCGAACTGGGAGGCAAGAGCGCACAAATTGTCTTCCCGGATGTCGACTGCGACTTTGTGACCGAAGGTGTGATTACGGCGATGCGTTTTTCGCGGCAGGGCCAGTCATGTACCGCAGGGTCGAGGCTTTTCGTCCATGAATCAATCGCTGATCGCTTGATCGATCGTCTCAGTAGCCGGTTGAGGGCGATGCGGGTGGGCGACCCATTGGATGAGAGCAGCGACGCAGGATCACTGGTGAATGAAAAGCAGTTCCGTCGTGTCTGCGGTTTTGTTCAGGAGGCTATCGAGCGCAAGCCCGAGGCGCTCTTGCTCGGTGGCATGCCACCGGTGCAAGGCCCCTTGTCGAAAGGCTACTTTTTTGAACCAACGCTTTTCTTCGATCTTCCCGAGGATGTCCGCATGACGCGCGAGGAGGTCTTCGGACCGGTCTTATCGATCGCCACTTGGAAACACGAAGACGAAGTGATCGAACGGGCTAATGCCTCGCACTATGGCCTGGCAGCTTTTGTCTGGTCGCGTGCCGGTGCGCCAGCCCTTAGGGTTGCCCATGCACTCGATGTGGGTTGGGTGCTGATCAACCAAGGCGGTGGGCAGTCGATTGGCCACTCCTACGGCGGGATGAAGCAAAGTGGGGCAGGCCGCGAGTTTTCGCTGGAAGGTATGTTGGCAAGCTTCACTGATCTCAAGCAGGTCTCAGTGAGCCTGGGGGATCAGGGATTTGAGAAGCTATAACGATATGATTTGAATGCGTACGTTCTGGGGATGAACATGGACAAAGTTGTTGGCTTTATTGGACTCGGTGCGATGGGCAGCAAAATGGTTGCCCACCTGCCAGCGGACACACATCGTATCCTTTTCGATTTGGACACTGAACGGGCTCAAGCGATAGCCAAGGGCCTGTCGGGGGCAGTCTCTGTGGCGACCACGCTCGATGAATTTGCAAAAGCGCAGGTGGTGATATTGATGTTGCCTGATAGCGCCGTGGTCGACGCAGTTGCTCTTGGGCAGGCTGCATCACCTGGCCTCATTCATCGCCTTGCGCCAGGTTCTTTGTTAATCGACATGAGCTCAAGTGATCCAATGCGCAGCCAGGCTTTGGCTGCCAGGGCTGCCGAGTGCGGTATTGCCTTTCTCGATGCACCGGTCTCAGGCGGCACGGTTGGCGCCGAAAAGGCAACACTTGCGATCATGGTTGGAGGCGAGGCACCCGATGTCGAGCGGGCACGAGGATTACTCCGCTGCATGGGCTCACAAGTCACTCATGTGGGCGGCCATGGTGCAGGTCATGCGCTTAAGGGACTTAACAATTTGCTCGCAGCAACGATTTTCGCTGCAACGAGTGAAGTCTTTGCTGCGGGCGAGCGCTTTGGGCTTGACCCGGCAGTGATGCATCAGGTGATTAACGCCTCAAGCGGCGGCAGTTTTGTGACCAACACGATTTGGCCTCGCTCGGTCCTGCCAAAAACCTGGAATTTTGGTTTTGCCTTGGGGCTTATGCACAAAGACGTTGGCATCGGCATGTCGCTGGTGAGGGCGGCAGGCGCAGAGGCCCGTTTGCTCGAGGAAAGTGCGGCCTTATGGGATGAGGCAAAAAAACAGGCAGCTAGCAACGCCGATTTGTCTGACTATGCCCGCTTAATGATGAGCAAAATGCCTTGATCTTTCTCTAAAGTCTTTCATACTGTGATGTCCAAGAAGGCGGATAGCCTCGGGACTCGGGGTTTTTCACCAGCCTTGAAAACACAGAAGGGAGACCAGCATGTTCCAACGTATTTTGCTTGCCTACGATGGGAGTGCCGCTTCACAGCGGGCCTTAATCGATTCTGACGCAGTTGCAAAAATGACCGGTGCACGCGTTCACTTGGTCGCTGTCGTACCTGAACCAACAGCCCATTTGGCCTTCGAGGCCGGCATGCTTGATATGCCTGACCCTGCGGAGCAACGCGGGCATGCCAAGCGTAGGCTCGATAGTGGTATGACCTTGTTGCGCGACCATGGTTTTGAGGTAAGTGGTGAAGTCTTATTTGGTGACCCGGTCGAACAAATCGCCGATACGGCCGAGCGTATTGGCGCTCAGCTTATTGTGGTGGGACACCATCGCAACCGCGGCTGGCTCGAACGTTGGTGGAACAGTCCGATCTCTGCAGCCCTCATCGAACGAGCGCATTGCAGCGTGCTCGTATCGATTCACGATTGACAGCGCTCTACCGGCACTATCGGGGTTCTTTACCGGTATGACCGGGGTCCTATACCGGTGTTACCGGGGCCGCACGAAATAGCCGATACAGCGCCAGTTTTGGGCGTCTTCGCGGTACATCACCAACATTTCGGTAATCGGTTCGATAGCAATATCGGTTTCAAAATTGATGATGATGTACTCGCCAGCAGGACCTTTGGGAAGATCCTTGGTTGCACGACTTAAGCCGGCACGACGTTCCTTAATCTCGCCCAAAGGTTCGCGTGCTGCGCCTGCCATCCGAACCCAAACCTCTTTGCTCACCGACGCTTTAAAGTGCTTAGCCGATTGATCCCAGGCGCTTGCATAGTCGCGCTGATCCATCGCGCTTAAAAACTGCTCGGCCGATTTCAGTGCAAGCTTCAAGGCTTCGGGCTTGGGCTGTTGCGCAGCACTTTGCAACGATCCGTTCGCAACCTTTGGCGTTGCCTCCAACGATCCGTTCGCGGCCTTTGAGGTTGCCTCCGATGGCTGAGCCGCAAGCAGCCCATGATCAGTGCTTAATCCGAGCGCAAGCGCAAGCCAAAGAACGTGCTTGGAGACAAACCAGAGCCTGCTCAACGCGCTGTCTCCGCTTCCATCTCTGCTTGTTCTAAGCGATCCTTTGCACGCTTTCGCGTGGCAAGCCAGCCCAAGCCGAGAACGCCTACGATGGCGCTGACGTAAATCGCCGCTCGAATGGCCTTGTGAACCATATCGTCACCGTCAAGATAAGCGTCGAGCAAGGCTTCATTGGTGACCATGTGTGCTGCTGTGTAAGCAAGCACAGCCGCTCCGAGTTGAATAATGATGGGGAAGCGCTCAACCAGCTTCAGCACAAGTGTGCTACCGAAAATAACGATCGGAATGCTGATGAGTAAGCCAAGAACCACCAGATCGAAAGCACCCTTCGAAGCACCCGCTACGCCTAATACGTTATCGATGCCCATCAAGGCGTCGGCAATGACGATGGTTTTCATCGCACCCCAAAAGGTGGTTGCGCCAGCCTCTTCGTGGCCACCGTCATCGGTGTCGGTGAGTAGTTTGTAGGCAATCCAAAGCAGCCCGAGTCCGCCGACAAGCATTAGTCCTGGGATTTTCAACAACCAGACAACGCCAAGTGTCATCACCGACCTCACGACAATGGCGCCTACGGTTCCCCAAAGAATCGCTTTGCGTTGTAAGTGCGAGGGCAAATTGCGCGCTGCCAGTGCGATGACGATCGCGTTATCGCCAGCAAGTACCAAGTCGATCAAGATGATCGCCGCTAGGGCCGACCACCAAGGCATTGTGAACATTTCCATGCTTGCTTTCCCTACGAGAGAGCGCGATTAGACATGAAAGCAAAAGCCCGGTCAAAGGCATGGGTGATGTTCCGCACTCCCGAAGTCGTATTCACGCTCGACCAATACATAGGGGTATTCGGGACATTAACTAGGCAAATACACCGATCGCATCACACTGCGAGCTTGAAGCGGTTTTTAGTGTTTAGTGAGCGGCCTAGGCTGCGAAAGGAAGGCGATTCGTGGGACTTTTTGAAAGCTTGAAACAAGGCGATGCCTTGATGCAAATGTTTGCAGGTAACGATAACCCAGCCGCTGAGCAGTTCATCAGTGAGGCTGAGGTCCAAGCGATGCGGGGACGGCTTGCGATTCGTGAATCCTTAAAAGCCTTCGTGCGCGGACGTGTGGTCAGCAAGGGGGCAGGCTTTTGGGTACTGACATCCGATGCAATATTGGTCTTCGGCGAAGCAGCTTATCCCTATCGGATGCCGTTTTCGCAGGTTGAATCGATCACTGGCGAAGAGGGGCAATACGGTCTCACTTTAAGGTTGCGGGTGAAGGGGGCGAGTTACGCGGTGTTTGGCGTGAGCACGCGCATGGGACTGGCCTTTGCGCGCATGCTTGCCCGAGCGAGCGGTATTCAGGCACAGGGACTGCAACAACGCTTAAGCGCTGAGGACATCGAGGTCGTTTTGCATCGGTTCAAAGACGCAGCTTTTCGCATCGATCCGGTGGGTGCTCTCATCGAGCAGCAACCCGAACTATGGAAGCAATGGTTGGGGCAAAGCGCAGAGCACGGCATGTTGTTAGTTGATGAATATGCGAGCGCACGCCAGCATTCTGAGGCCGTGCAGGTCAAGGCTGCCTAGGCCTTTTCCCGATCGTAGGGCTTAACGAGCTGCTCGCCCTGCGATCTCGCTAAAGGATTGACGCACATAGCGGTGCACGGCCTGGTGCTCGCTTCGGTGGTGCCACAGCATGTCAACGTGAGGGGAGGGTAGCTTGAGCGGCAGCGGCGTGCTGAACACCTTCTCGGCCATGCCACTTGAGGCAATAAAGTGCGTCGGCAGCACCGTAAGCAAGTCGGTTGTGAGGACAACCTGTCCCGCCGTAAAAAATTGATTCACCGTGAGCACCACCCGTCTTCTGCGACCAATGGCTTCGAGCGCTTCGTCAACAAAACCATGGGGGCGACCCGAAAAGCTGACCAGCAAGTGCTCCGCTGCGCAGTAGCGCTCAAGATCGAGGTTAACACCCGCCAAGGGATGATCTGGTCGCATGACGCAAACATATTCCCCTTCGTAGAGACGCCTGCTTCGAAAGGCATCGGCTGCGTGGCTCTGATCTGCCTGAGTGCTGATCGCTTCGGCCTCTACCGCTGGGAAGTAGCCCAGTGCAAGGTCAAGCTCGGCCGAGGCGAGCAATTCTCTTGGATCACGGGAGAAAAGCGTTCGAACACGCCAGGAAAGTCCGGGGGCCTCTTGTCGTGTTTTGCGCATCAGCGCTGGAATCAGTAGCGTTGCCGTTGAATCAGCCATCGCCAGGGTGATGGTTTCGTTGCACTGCCGAGGGTCAAAGCTTTGATCAGGTTCGAGTGTTTGGCGAAGCTGTGCAAGCGCAGCTTCAATACTTGGCCAAAGCTGTAAAGCCCGCAAACTTGGCTTAACCCCATAGCCTTCTCGAATGAATAAAGGGTCATTTAAGGCATCGCGCAGACGAGCTAATGCATTGCTCACTGCGGGTTGACTCATGGCCAACACTTCGGCTGCTCTTGTCAACTTTCCTTCAAGCATGACGGCTTCAAAAACCCGCAGCAAATTCAGGTCGAAGGTTCTAAAGTTCATGATTAAACCCGCTTAAGTATCAGTTACGTCAATAGTTATCATTCTAACTTATCATTTGAAATAATTGCTGCGTTGCCGCAATATGCTGGCTATCAATCATGAGGCAAAGACCTCTCCTCCCTCCTCAACATTCCAAGGAACGATCATGGCAACGATTTCAATGCAAACAGGCAGTTCGGTTCTCAACGCTACAAGCCACCAGGGTCTTGAACGGGTGACTGAGGCATCGGGTCTTTTAAAGCGTGTGTTTGAACGTATGATCGCAGCGCAGGAAGCGGCCGCGATGCGCAGGCTGGCTCGTTATCACCATGCCCTATATGTCGATTTGGTGAAGCAGGATCATCGACTAGCGGAAGAATTTTTCGCTGCCAAATCGCGTAGCGAAGCCTAAGCTGCAATGCTTTGACTTAGTATCAGCTCTTTTAAACCGAGGCGAATTGCCGGTTAGGGGGAGCTGTGGCCACGCGGCAAGTGTCGATGGCCTATCGTGTTTTGGCGGTCTGCACTGGACTCAATGTTGTATCCCGGGGAGTTGCTGAGAGCTTTGCAGTCTTTCTGCTGCCTCTCAGCATCGCATTCAGCGCAAGCCGCGCTGAAACGACGCTCGCCTATTCGTCGTTCATGCTTGTTTTGGGGCTTTGCTCGCCGCTGACGGGTTGGGCGGTTGATCGGTTCGGTCCTCGGCGCGTTTACCAGCTTGGGATTGCGCTTTGCGCTTGCGCATGTTTCAGTGCCTCACTTGCACCCAGCCTAACCATGGTTTATGTCTCAATTGGGCTAATGCTGCCCTTTGGGGTATCGGGCATGGGCACCATCGCAGCCTCGAATTTGGTGAGCCGCTGGTTTAAATCGGGGCTCTCAACTGCAATGGGCTTGCTTGCTGCCGCGCTCGGCACCGGCATCCTGATTTTCGCCCCACTTTCGCAATCGCTTGTCGAGTGGCTAGGATGGCGTGATGCCTACCGAGCGCTTGCGCTAGCGCTTGCTGCAATATGGATACTGCAATTTTTTTTGCCCTGGCAGCGCATGCAGGCCGAAGCCAACATGGCAGAAAGCGCGCTAGCTGTGCCTGTGGCAACGCCGAGCCTTGGATTTGGCGCACTCTTGCACGAGGCAACAAGAACGCCTTTGTTTTGGGCGCTTTTTGGCATTATGTTTGTCACCTCGGTGAGTACTTATGCGGTAACTGTGCAACTGGTTGCCTACCTGGTCTCGACAGGCCTAACGCCGCTTCACGCTGCCTGGGTCTTCGGTGCGACAGGGCTTGCATCCATTCTTGGCATGCTCGCTGCTGGCCATTTGGCAAGACAGTGGGGTGAGGTACGTGTGGCGAGTATTTCCTATGCTGCTACTGTCCTCGGGCTTTTGTCACTCGGACTCTTCGAGCACTTGCCTCATGTCGGCTTTTTGGTTTTTTATGTTTTGCTCTTCGGGACGATGCAAGGTTCTCGAGGCCCGCTTGTGGCCGTCTTGGCGGCTCGAGGCTTTGCAGGTGCCCATCAAAGCACCATGTACGGATTTGTTTTAATCGGTATGGGTCTGGGCGGAGCGCTTGGATCATGGGCTTCGGCAGCACTCTTTGACTGGTTCCAAAGCTATAAAGCCATGATGATGCTTTCAGCCGCAGCGGCTGTCTCGGGATACGCAATTTTTTGGCGCATGAAAGCCTGGAACAAGGCATGATGGGGATTTAGCCCTAGCGCGCTCGAGTAACGAGCGAACGTTTCAGACTTCCCGGGGGAGGCCGAGTTTGAGTCATACCGTTAATCTCAATGGGCAGGCTGAAGCAGGCTTCGCCCGAACGATGTGCCCGATGAACTGTCACCCCACGCTTTGTGGCATGAAGCTGCGCATCGACAAGGACGATATCGTCGACGTGTCGGGTGATCCTCAACACCCCGACAGTCGAGGTTTTCTTTGTGTTCGAGGCCGCGCAAGTGTCGAGATAAGGCGCAATCCCAAGCGCTTGTTGGCACCTTTGTGGCGCGATAACCAGCACGATGAATTTCGCGCTTGCAGTTGGGACGAGGCCTTGAAGCGCATGAACGAGGCGATTGCTGCCAAGCCTGCAGCGAGCACCGCAATTTGGTCGGGGCATGGATCTGCATCATCAACCTATGGTACCCGCGTCATGGGGCAGTTGATGGCGCGCTTTGCTCGACTCCATGGGAGTCAGTTTTTCAGTCCCACCATGATTTGCTGGGGCCTTGGTGCTTTTGGCTTAGGCTTAACGGGGCTTCTTGAGCCGCACAGCAAAGAAGATCTTGGTGATCATGCCGATATGGTTTTAATGTGGGGCGCAAATTTCAGCAGTCAACCCAATACAGCGCCTCATGTCTTGCGTGCGAAAAAGCGCGGTGCTTATCTTGTTTGTATCGATGTCCGATACACCGAAGCAGCAGCCCAGGCCGATGAGGTACTGCTGATTCGTCCGGGTAGTGATACAGCGCTCGCACTTGCAATGCTTCATGTGATTTGTCATGAACATTTGACCGATCAAGCTTTTATCGACAAGCACACGATAGGATTTGATGCGCTTGCAAAGCATGTGCAGGCTTATCCACCGACCTGGGCAGCACAATACTGCGGCCTGCCCGCCGAACAAATCGTGGGGCTTGCAAGGCGCTACGCAAGTACTAAGCCTGCGATGATTGTCTTGGGCGGCAGCTCGATGCATAAGGGAGCCAACCAATGGCAGGCATCACGTGCGGTGTCATGTCTTGCAGCGATTACAGGGCAGATTGCGAAAGCTGGCTCAGGATTGGGGCCTCGTCACGGTAGCGGTTCGATCGGTCAGGGACTAGGTAGTCTTGTTCCGCCCGACTTACGTGATCCGGCCCAAGTCATACCGAATCAGATGTCGAGTATGTTGGATGCGATGGAAGATGGAAGGATCAAGAACTTAATGCTTTTTGGAACGAATATGCTTTCGTCGTTTCCGCAGCGTGCCCGATTGAGCCGAGCCCTGCAAGGGCTTGATCTGGTGGTAAGTCATGATCTCTTTATGAACGAAACAGCGGCAAGTCATGCGCAGCTTGTACTGCCATCGACCGCCTGGCTTGAGGAGCTCGGCTGCAAAATGACCCATACCCATCTTTATCTCAGCGATGCGCTGCTTGCGCCTGAAGGCGAATGTCGGTCCACCTATCAAGTGCTGAAGGATTTGGCAAGCTTGCTCAAGCTTGAGGGCTTCCATCCATGGAAAGATGTCGAAGCCATGTTTGATGCAGTGATTGATCAGCCCTTTACAGGGCATGCAAGCATTGCGTCATTGCGAGCGGGTCAAGGGCGTGCTGCACTGAAGGTCTCTCATATCGGGCATGCCGATCTGCATTTTGATACACCGAGCGGCAAACTTGAGTTGTACTCAGAGCAGGCAGAGCATCTCGGTCTTTCGCCATTGCCCGACATGCCGCTCGACGATGGTGAGATGGTTATGACCGAGCTTGATCTTAATGGGTATCAGTCGATTAGTTTTGGCCATGATTTAGTGCCTCTCTCAGGACGAGTGTTTCGTCTTGCTCAAGGCCGAACATTACACCATTTTCATGGTTTTTATAACAATGGTACGGCACTACCGAGTCTTGCAAAGAAAGATGTTGAGCCCTGGGTTCTGATGGCTTCGGCCGATGCGTGCGTGCTTGACTTAAAGCAAGATGACCAAATTGTTTTATATAACAAACTAGGTAGGATGGTCGTGCATGTGCGCATGCATGAGCGTTTGCCGCAGGGGACGCTTTGGATTCGCGATGGTTGGCCGCAGTTAAACGCCTTAAGCGATGCTTCGCCGATCCTGCCTGATGCGGCAGTTGACTTGTTTCGGTTTTCAGCAGGTCAATCACGATTTGACCCAAGGGTGTATTTGGCTCGGGCGATCGGCTAGCGCAGCCGGAGACAATGAT
>JACCED011087290.1_pt1 | contig 10926 bp, 17 predicted proteins | sample 7455021 | NCBI WGS metagenome assembly JACCED01 (sample SAMN15323456, study PRJNA562643) | freshwater metagenome | isolation source: river surface water | place: USA:Blue River Watershed | collected 2017-08-19 | reverse complement strand
CTCGCAGATAGCTGACATAGGCTGGATTCGTAATCCAGACGGCACATTTGCTCCTCCTCAAAGCATAGAACCATCACAAGAGAATTAATTCTTCGGTCTTCTGTGTCCGTTATCTTTAATGACGCCGTTTCCAGAAACAGTCAATGACTCTAGTTTAAATTTTCTAACATTTGTTGGAGCTGGTTTAATAAAAAAGGAGCTATCTTGAGAGGATAGCTCCTTTTCTTCTACTTCTATATCAGAGATTAATTTTTTTTTACAGATTTGCGACCAATTACAACATTGACCGCTAAAATTAATGCAACTGCTAAAGGATCAAATACGCTCATAATTACTGCAATAAACCATGTAACAACAGTATCTAATGGTTTATCTACAGCTCCAGCAACAAATTTAAACGTTCCTATATCTCTAGACTTAGAATTTTCTTTATTAAGATCGATTATTTCGTTATCATTTTGAGTCTTTTTGTTTTGAATTTCTACTGATCTTTCATTCAAAACTTTAATTTCTTCACCAGCCTTTTCTATATCTTTATAAATAGGCGCTGCAGCAAGTCTTGATAAGCTTGGCAATCGCTTTTCTTGGCTAGCTCTAGATTCATTTAAAGTTTGTATACGAGACGCAATTTGCTCAAGTTCTTTGTCAAAACTTTCCTTTTGAGTTTGAAGTAAAGTTATTTGAGAATCTACGTGAGCAAATTTAGCAGAATTTTCTTGATATGCTGCTGATAAGAATCCAAATATGCCCAAAGAAGTTATGCACATAAGCACCAATACAGCAACAGACAAATAGCTTTTCAATAAAAACTTAGTCTCATGCCAATATTGATGTAAGTAAGAAGTGGCAACAAGCTTGCCTAACTCTAAAGCTCCAGCCATCACCATTACTTCCAAATAGCTACCAGAAAACAACGTAGCTATACCAAGAACCGAGAAGTAGGCAGCAGAGCCAGCTACTAAGAATGCACTCAAACATAGTAATAGAGTAAACATACCCTATTACTTATCAAAAAACCCCAGGAATTAGCGCCCTGGAGCCCAATTAAAAGTGCTTATGTCAGTGACATCGAACCAGATAGCATGACCCTTGCCATTTTCGTTTATCATGAACCCCCTAAGTTGGCGAGGCGAAGTTGAGTAATGAGTAGGCATTTCTACGATTTCTTCTCTAGCAATATAATAGTCTTTATTAGCAAATTGTCTATGAATAGCGTTCCTCAAAAAGTCAGCTAAATCAGTAGAACCAACTTGTTCTTTTTTTACATGATAAATTGTAGGAAATTTCTTAGCCATCAACGTAATTAATAAAAAATGTCCATAGAGTCTACGGAAAGCTGCTTAATCATTTTTTTGCAAAGCTCCGCTTTATATTTCATAGAACTAAGCAATTTTTGCTTAGCAGGGGAATCAACGATAGGGTTTTTCTTTGCTGCAATTAATTTCATTAAGATGCCATCAACTTGCTTATAAGCTGCAGCCATTTCTTCCTCGATATTTTCCAAAGGAAAGGGTTTAGGCTTTGAAACCTTTGGCTCTATAGCATCAGGATTCACTGAATTGTATATGTTATAATCTAAAATAGACTTTCTCATAAAACTATTTATGAGACTTTAAATTCAATTGGAGTTTCTAAAGGAAGTTTAACACCTTCTACAGGAGTAGTAATAGAAGTAGCCATAAACTGCATAGACACTCCATTGACTTGATTGCAACTATCACATTTAAATGTATTCCTCTGATTCAATTGAATAGGAACGGCATTTGACTGCTGACAATAAGAACAAGACAGTTTTATTGTAAATTTGGACAATTTGTCTAATGCCTCCATTTCAGTTTGTCTCAATATTGCATCGTCCCTTTGAATTAGAAATGAGTTAACTACAGCAAACCCAATAAACATTAAGAGCATCGATACCCAAAACCAACCCCAGAAAGTACCAACAATAGTGCTTCCTGCTAAACCAAAAAGAGTAGAGATTAGGCAAGTAATTCCAATCGATGCACTTAATATTTTAAGTAAAGGTTTGTTCATGTCTGAAAAGGGGTTTGGGTTACTCGATTATAGAGATCATCTGTCATTGAGTCAACATATTTAAGCAAATCTAGAGGTTTAACATCAAAACTATCAAAATCGATGTTTCGTTCATCACACTTTTCCCCAATCAAATCAATAGCCTCTTTCAAAGAAGCCCAACGACACAAACTATACACATCCATACTGTCTACAATACTAGCTGTCTGCTGACTATCTGCTTTTTGACGTTTCATATGGTTCCATCATAAGAGTTGGTTTAGGACAAGCCAACTCAAAAGCGCTCAAAGATTCTTGGAAAATTTCTTCAGGCAAATCTTCAACAAGTTCCAAAATTCCCTTCTGTACACAACTCGAAAATTCATCAAAAGTTAGATTGAATTCTGAGGGTCCAGGTAAAAACATAAACTGGTAGTGATCTTTAAACGATTTAACGAACAATAAGAAAGAGCCAGCATAGATACTATTCCAAGCATACAGCCCTCGCTTTTTAGGTTTTTTTGTCACATAAACACTTAACAATACAATAAAGTTTATTCAACAAAATAGATAAATACAAATCTTGTAAAAGATAAATCTTTCACATAAATATAATCAAATGATTTATAGGCCGTACACACAAAATGGAGGAGTGCCTCCATCAGGAAACGCATCCAACGTAAGACAAACTCCTGGACAACCTCAAAGTCCTTTGCTGAGCAGTTTTATTTCCCGGTTGCCCTTTGCTTATCAAATTATTGATTCAATGTTGAGAAACAATCCAAAGTTTCAAACATTTAAGAAAGAAACATCTCTCAGAGATCAAATGCTCGAAGACCAATCCGTCTTCATGGCACAATCTAATTCAGGAGATCAATACAGTGCTGGTAATCCTGGTTCATTTGGAATTAATAAAGATTATCAAGCGTTTATTTACGCTAGCATTGATAAAGACAAAGGTCGACGAATAATGGACTATCGTCGAATGGCTGCATATGCTGAATTAGCAGATTGTTTGGATGAAATTTGTGATGAATGCATTGTAAGAGACGAAGATGGAGAAATTATTAATTTTGAACTTAAAGGAGATTTTTCTAACGCAGTACAAGAAGAAGTAACAAAAGAATTTTATAAATTTATTGAAATTTTCGATTTAGAAAATACTGGATGGGAAAAATTCAGACAGCTATTAATTGAAGGGGAGCTGTTTTTAGAAAATTTAATTAAAGACGGTAAAGAAGACTATGGAATAATTGGATTGATGTCGATTCCTCCGGAACTAATCAATCCAGTCTTTCACAACGTGCAAAACGAATTATTGAAAGGATTTTTGCTACAAAAGCCCGTAGTTGGTCCAACGACGTCTATTAATACGGAAGATCAGCAAGAATTAATTTTCTTACAGAAGGCACAGGTTTGTTATATTAACTCTGGCTTATGGAATGAATTCAAAACATTCCGTCTTCCGTTTATTGAAAACGCTAAAAGAGCATATAGGCAATTAAGTCTAATTGAAGATTCGGTTGTCATTTATCGGTTAGTTCGAGCTCCGGAGCGGTTAGTATTCAAAGTTTATACGGGTAACATGCCTCCACCAAAAGCAGAATCTTATATTAAGAGTCTGATGATGAAATATTGGTCCAAGAAAACGTATAATGGTCTTGAACAACGAGTATCTAACGTTTATGATCCTCAATCAATGCTAGATTCTTATTGGTTCCCAGTAGATACTCAAGGAAAAGGAACGGAAGTATCCAGCTTACCATCCGGAGGTGCTCTCGGAGAAATTAAAGATTTGGATTATTTCCTCACTAAGCTGTACAAAAGCTTAAAAGTACCCGTATCTCGTTTCCTGAATGCAGGAGACCCATTTAAGGACGGTTCGGAAATTACTCGAGATGAACTTAGATTTGCTAGGTTCATTATGCGTCTCCAAGGACAATTTGCAAATGGCATTAAAGATTGCTTTATAACTCATTTAAAACTTAAGGGACTCTGGAAGGAATATAAACTAAAAGAGCAAGCATTAAAAATTAGATTTAATGAGCCTACTTCTTTCATGGCTTTGAGAAATCAACAGCTTCTCAAAATTAAGTTTGAAAATTTTAATGCAGCAACACAAGGAGAATCTATATCTAAATCATATGCTCAAAAATATTATTTGGATATGTCTGCTGATTTAATGAAAGAAAACAGAGATTGGTTGAGACAAGATGCTGCTCTAGCATGGGAATTAGCTAAAATTACAGAAATGGGTCCTAACTTTAGAGAACAATTACAAGCTCAAATGGGCACCGGAGAACAGCCAGCAGAAGGAGGTGGAGGAGCTCCCGCTCTAGGTGGTGGTGGAGGAGGCGGAGGAGGTTCATCAGCTATTCCTGAATTTGGTGACGGAGAAGTTCCAGGTGCTGAAGCTCCAGAAGCTGCCCCAGAACCTCCTCCAGCTCCAACAGCTCCAGCTCCTCCAGCAGCTCCCGCTCCTCCAGCATAAGTAATATTATGAGCGGCGTTATTCCAGAAGGCTATTTAGGAGGGACTACACTTAATCCAGCAGTAACGTCTTATGATACTTTATCAGTAAGAATTCAACATCAATTAGGTGCTCCCCTCATTAATTTAGAAATTTCTGACGAACAAGTTTATGATTGCATCACTGATTCTATAGAATTTTTTACGAAATATGCAGGATACACAGAGGAATATTTAGTATTTAAGTCTCAGCTATATCAAAGAGGAATTGGACTCAAAATGGACGATTTGTTCACTGCTTCTTTTGAAATGACCACGAGCCAAGAATGGGAAATTGCTCCAGATTCAACTGCTGTGCCTCCTATTACCGGAACTCCTAAAAAGCTTGGATTTGATTATGATCTTGCATCTCGAAGAAAAGTGATAGACGTATTTGAGTTCTCTAAGGGAGAAGATACCGGCATTAATACTTTGTTTACTCTTGAGCAAGCAATGGCTCAGCAAATTTATTCTTCCTATATGATAGGAAACTTTGGATTTGATCTTATTACTTGGGAAGTTCTCAAAGGATTTATAGACACGAGAAACAAAGTACTGGCTTTAACTGACCATGTTCGGTTTGATCCAAGAACTCAACTTCTAAGATTAATTCCTGAGCCAAGACCAAATCATACCTATTTAGGCATTGTTGGTTGCTATGTTGAAAGACCAATTAAAGATTTAATCAAAGAAAGATGGGTGCAGAGATATGCGCTAGCTTTAGTTAAAATTGCAATAGGAAGAGCTCGAGAAAAATTTAGTGGAACTAATTTGTTTGGAGGAGGTTCTGTTAACTCCAATTTGCTAGCTGAGGGATTACAGGAAAAACAAGCTTTAGAAGAACAATTGATGAATAGCTATCAAGATAATGCCCCTCCTACTTTCTTTATCGGATAAATATAATTATGAACTTTGAAGAAACAGTTTTACAGATTATTAATGAATCATCCAAATGTACAGGACCAACACAAAAAGCTTCTAGTAACCGCAAAGGAAAAAAATGGATGAAGTGCGTTAAGCAGCCAGGAGGCTCATACAAACGAATTCATTGGGGGCAAAAAGGAGTAAGAGTTACAGGAAAATCAGGTAACACTAAACGTAAAAAAGCATTCCGAGCAAGACATAAATGTTCTTCAGCAAAACCTGGTAGTGCTCAATCCCAAGCATGCAAGGATTGGTAAGTAACATTATGCCATACAAAATTAAAGGTAAATGCATTTATAAAAAAGATACTGATAAAAAAGTTGGATGCACAAAAGGTTCCGTTAAAAAATATATGAAAGCTCTGCACGCAAACGTAAAAGAATCTCTTCAAGAAATTCCCTCGGACTCAAACACAATCGGAGATCACTATCGCTTTGACAAAGTAGTAGAACTAGAAGGAATGCAGAAAGTAATATATCAATGTACTCGCTCTGCTGCACAATTAGTTCTCAACTATCAATCCGGAGAGTATATTTCTGGAGAAATCAAATTTGAAGATCCTCTCACGGTTCCTTCTGCTGATGACATTGAAATGGCCGGACAAGACGCTGAGACGAGATTGAACAAAGAAGTTGCAGAAAATCGTTTATCTTTCAATGAGCTTTATCACGAACTTTTAGAAGATTGAAAAAGAGCAAAAATTACAGACAAGGATTTTATCGTCCAAAGTTTCCTGATAAATACAAAGGAAACGTCAACAATATAGTTTACAGAAGCAATTATGAACTAGTTGCTTTTCGTTTTTTTGATCACAATCCTAATGTTCTTGAATGGGCTTCAGAAGAAAACATAATTCCGTATCAAAACCCCCTGACTGGAAGAATTTCTAGATACTTTGTGGATATATATGCTAAAATGATAGACAAAAACGGCAAAATACAGCAGTACCTTATTGAGATTAAACCATCAAAACAAACAACGCCTCCAGTTTTTAATAAGAAAAAGACAAAAAATTACTTGTTTCAACAAGCAGAATACGTAAAGAATCAAGCCAAATGGAAAGCCGCGACGGAGTGGTGCAATAAAAAACAAATGAATTTTGTAATCCTTACAGAAAAGGAATTAGGATTATGATGGTTTATATCCCAATATTAACATATTGACAACAGTTCCTGTTCCAAAATTACCGGCACTAGTAGTCAAAGTTATTGTAGGAGAACCAGACGAAGGATTGGTATAGTTAGCAAAAACAGGAACAAGTGCGTTGCCTGATGTAACAAGAACGCAAAGAATTCTATCGAACGACGGCATGACAGCATTAGGACTCAAAAAAGTCGATTCTGTTGTTCCGTCGCATTTAATTGTCTGAGGCTTCGCGGCAGAATTGTCTATGACCATTTGACCAGCCCATATCTTCAAGCTGTCACCTGCTTCGGATGTAGATAAAATATAATTAACCGCTCCAGCTGCATCTAATCCCACCAAACCCGAGCCTCCACGAGTAAAGGAAGCAAAAGTACTAGGAATAGAATCTAAAGAAGTAGGTAGCCAATAAGCCCCATCAAAATATAAAATATCCCCATATGCAGGCGAAATGTTAGGTTTCAAAACTCCTCCAAATAATTTAACGACTTTATTGTTTGTGCTTGTTCCTTGTACTTCCCCTGCAAGAGTAGTCGTTCCTGAACCAGACCCGCTTGAAGGAGCAGCTATCCACTGCCCATCCAAATAAGTTAGAACATATCCATTAGTCGATCCGCTTGGTTTAGAAATATAAGACAAAGAGGTTTTAAAATTAGCAAAACTAATTTTTTTAGTAGAATTGGTATTGTCTATATCCACATAAGGCAATACATCCTCGTCGGTTATAGTGGTTCCTTCTAAAAGTTCTGTAATTCGTTTTCCTGTACTCATATATAAGCAAATACTAAAAGTTGGCTGATTTAATGTTAAACTGTTTGGTAAGCAATTACTAAAAATTTAATTAATTTATTATTTAAAGTGTTTGCAGAGGCTCCCATTTGCAATTCCTTCGTATTTGTGTTAACTGTTACTGAGAGAATATTTGAAGTATTGGTGGGGTCTGAACAAGTAGCTGTAGCATATAAAATATTAGCAGGATTTACTGCACTTAAAGTTGGATCATTCCAAGTTGCATAAGGAATAGTATATACAATTGGAGAAGTTTCATCGCTAGTAGTAGCTGTATAATTCCCCCATCTAAGTTGCAGACCTCCTAGAGCATTAGAAAAATCTATTCCTCCCTGAGTAGGAGCCAAATCCATTTTATGTATTGGATTTGTAGCAGTCCACGCATCAGCAATTTTATTATAGTGGACTAAACTACCATTAGAGTTAGTTACGGGGAATTTATCTTTTATTTGAGAAGTTATTAAACTCGTAATAACCGAATTCAAATCTAGATTATCCTTAATTTTATTAAACAGAGTAGTATATCCAGCTTTATAAGACTTGCCTTCAATTGGCCTGGAAATTAAAAACAGATCACTGTCTTGAAACTGGGAAAGAGAATCTAAATCTGAAATACGTTTTATAGCCATAATATTAACTTTCTGTAGCGTAGATATAAAAATTATCGTCTTCTGTAGTAAGATAATCTAAAGAAGACCCTTCAACATACAAATAAAAATCTACTCTTTCGGTTTCTTCAAAAAGAAGAACACCTGAATTTTGTTCTAAACATAAATTATAAATGTAAGGATTAGAAGGAGTGCTTCCAGGAGCTTGTATTTCCAACACAAAACAATCAATTACGTCTTTTTGAAACGTAAAAGGCTGTTTTAAGCGAAAATCGCTACCCGGATTACCAGAATTCATTAAATGTATTTAATGCTAAGGTACTCAGTTTCTAGAAATTTTCATTTTTAATGATAAATAAAAACATAATATGGGATTAAAGTTTTTAACAACCGAACTGCATGAAGAAATTGATTTCTTAATTGAACAACAAAATTCTACAGAACCCCAAAAATATTACATGTATGGACCATACATGTTAGCTAATCAAAAAAATCAAAACGGAAGAATATATCAATTAGAAGAAATGCAAAAGGAGGTTGATAGATATACGACTTCGATGATTAAAACAAGAAGAGCTATCGGGGAAATGAACCATCCTCAATCAACTGAAGTCAATCCAGTAAATGCTTGCCATCTTGTAACAGAACTAAAGCAAAACGGAAATTATTTCTTAGGCAAGTCTTTAATTTTAGACACTCCAATGGGTCAGCTCTTAAAGAGTCTTATTAAAGACAATATTCAAATGGGCATTTCTACTCGAGGTCTTGGAAATTTAACGGAGTCTAATGATGCTAAAAAAGTTTCAAACTTTCATTTGATCTGCTTAGACGTTGTACATCAACCTTCCGTTCAAGACGCGATGCTTAATTCAGTATTAGAATCCAAAGAATGGTTGATTGATTCTAATGGCCAAATCATCGAATCTTCTCTAGCAGCTTATAACGGTTTAAAAAATAATCTCAATACGCTCCCTAGACACGAAAAGGAAACCTTCCTCAAAGAACAACTTCTCAAATTTATTACAGCTTTGCGCTCAGCATAAAATATGAACACGAAACAAACTAAACAATTTATTTCTAGCATGGTTGACAAAAACTATAGCGAAGCAAATAAGCACTTACAAAAAATGATTGAAGCTAAATTAGCTGACAGAATTAAAGCAGCTTTGGCGGATAAAAAATAAATCTAAATTAGATAAATAAAAAACATACGTATGAACGTCAAGGATATTCTCAACGAACAATTCAAGGAAATTATCTCCGAAGAAACTCTCAACACAATTGAAGAAGCATTCAATGCTGCTGTTGAAGAAAAATCTAAGGAAAAGATTAATCTCGAAACAGAAAGAGTTAAACAACAACTCGATGAACATTATACTTCAAAGCTTCAAGAAGCTATTGATACTATTGATAATGATCACACAGCAAAACTTAAACAGCTCGTTGAGGCTATCGATACCGATCATGCAGTAAAGCTCCAGAAACTAGTTAAGGGTATTGACGCGAAACATACTTCATTGCTTAAGCAAGTAATCGAAAAGTATGAAAATCAGCTTGAAGTAGAAGCTAAAGGATTCCAAGATTCTCTAGTAGAACAAATTTCTAATTACTTAGACTTGTATATTGACAAACAACTACCAAAGCAAGAAATTTCAGAAGCAGTACAAAATATTAAAGCTAAAAATCAATTAGCAGAAATTCGTCGCATCGTTGGCGTTACTGAAGAATTTGTTGACAGTGAAGTCAAAGAAGCTTTAATTGATGGTAAGAAGATTATTGATTCCTTGCGTAGTGAACTCAACCAATCTCTTAAAGAAAACGTAGCTCTTAACGTAAGAGCAAATAAGGCCGAATCTTTTATTCTCTTAGAAAAGAAAACAGCTGAAATGCCTTCAGCTAAGAAACAATTTGTGACCAAGTTGCTTGGTACAAAAAGTCCTCAATATATTGAGGAAAACTTCTCCTACGTCGTTGATATGTTCGAAAAAGAACAAACCAAAGAAGTAGATGAGATCAAGGAATCTGTTAAACAACAGTTCGTTAAGACCCCTCAAGTTGATCGTCAGATCATCGAGGAAAAGCAACATAACTTAACCCACAATGAGATCGAACGTGCAGAGTCGAGTGACTCTGTGTCCGGCTATCTGAACGAGATGAAAAATTTAAGCAGGATTGCTTAAATAATAATATCTCACTTTAAAAAGAGACAAAAAAATTATGGCTAACATGCATATTAATAAAGATTACGCTCAACAACTCGTCGAAAAGTGGGGTCCAATTCTGGACTTCAAGTCCGACAAAGTGTCTGAGATCACAAATGAAACAACTCGGTTGAATACTGCTGTACTCTTGGAAAACCAAGAGCAATGGTGTTTGCGTGAATCAGGAAACTCTGCCGCAACAGGCGGAGTCTTCGGTGACCACCAAGGCACTGCAGGAGTATTTAGTGGGGATCGTTACGCAACTGGCGACGCTCGCTTGCCTAAGGTATTGATTCCTATGATTCGTCGTACGTTCCCTGAACTCATCACCAATGAAATTGTTGGAGTTCAGCCTATGACGGGTCCTGTCGGACTCGCATTCGCAATGCGATACAAGTATGAAGATACAGCTCTCGGTTATGGTGGCAAGGACGGAGAATCTTGGGGAGATGGCTCCTTGGGATCTGGACCAGTAGGAGGAGAAAACACGTCAGCTTCAAATCAAAAAGAACTTGGATATAACTATCTGAATTCTGCATTTACTGGCGAACGCTCTCCTGCCCTTTCAGGAAATGATGACACAGTAGAAGGAAAGGAACTGTGGAACAATCTCCTCGAAGACGCTGGTGTTGGTGCTGCTCTCGAAGCTTTCGAACTTAGTTCAAAGATTCCTCAAATTACAGTATCATTCGAAAAGACCGCTGTTGAAGCTCGCACACGCAGGCTTGCAGCTAAATGGT
>JACCED012237091.1_pt1 | contig 10927 bp, 11 predicted proteins | sample 7455021 | NCBI WGS metagenome assembly JACCED01 (sample SAMN15323456, study PRJNA562643) | freshwater metagenome | isolation source: river surface water | place: USA:Blue River Watershed | collected 2017-08-19 | reverse complement strand
GTTGTTTAGCGATAATACTTGCAGCTGCAATTGAATAATATTTGCTATCACCTTTTACAATACTCTCCACCTTATAATTTGTAAACTTTTTTTCCCATCCAGTCCCATCAATAATAATATTTGATATCTTCCCAGTGTATCGTGTTTTTAAATCTTCAATTGCACGATCCATTGCCAACTTTGTTGCATTAAGGATATTAATATTGTCTATTTCTTTTTCATCTGCATATCCAACACCCCAATATTGGATGTTTCCCATGATCCATTCTAGTGCTTTTTCTCTTTTCTTTTCTGTAAGTTTCTTACTATCATTAATATAATCACATTCTTCGCCATTCCAAATAACGGCACCAGCATAAACACGACCAATAAGAGGACCACGTCCTGCTTCATCAATTCCAATTTCCATTGTATTTGTCTTATATAATTCCATTATTATAATATGATTACATAAGAATAAATAAATTTATCAATTTTTATTAAGATTCGAAAACGACTGTCATTATTTCGCATCGTTAAATGTGAGCGAGACAAATTTATTATAATACACTAATATCTTCAACATCACTTACACTTACACTACTAATAGACTTCACATATTTATTATTTATAACTGCTTCAATTACTTTATTATCTTTAATCAATATAATAACAAAACCGAGTAACAATCCAATTATAAATACCATCATATGCTTAGATTTAATTTTATTATATTCATCTAATTTCTCATTAGGTATTAAGTCTTTAATAGTTGATGCATTGGATAGTTTTAGATAAATTAAAAAAATAGTATAAATACCAATAGACGTAAATAGTATTGTTGATAGACTATCTAAAGTTGACATTATTATAATTAATAAAAAAAAATATTTTTAACGATAATTTTGTGAACAAATTGGACATTTAATATTATTTTTTAACCACGGATCGATACATTCAGTATGAAACATATGTCCGCACAATCCACGTGATAATGTAGATCTTATTCCTTTTTCAATATTATATATACTATCACTATTAAGTGAAGACCTACAGATTGTACAATCGCTGTTTTTATCTAGATTATAACCCCAAGAAGAAATTAGTTTCATATTATTAATAACAATATTCATTATATATTGTTATTAATTTTTAAGCATAATAATATCAATTTTTATTATTGGTCTTATAAATCACTTACTGTTAAACTATCATCAAAATCAGATAATGATTCAGAAGACGATCCACTCGAGTTAGAGTTAGAACTAGACGAAGAGCTAGATTTTTTAGAGTGACTAGAACGGTAAGATTCATCTGTAGTAGTTAATCCTTCGCTATTTGTTTTACGAGATCTACCACGTTTACCGCCAAATTGATTAAATAACTTTTCAATGTCTTCTGTGTTTTGAATTTCAGATACATCTGTTGTGGTATTAAATTCTTCACTTGCGACTTCGTCACCTCCACCAATTAATTCATCATTTCCAGGTAAATCTTCACCACCTACTTGGGGAACTGGAGCAGGTGGAACTGGACCCTGTGGATTGGCAGCCATATTTGCCATAACTCCTGATAAGCCCATTGATACATCAGGCATTGGGTTTACTTGTCCAGGACAAGTAGTAAGAGGAACAGTTGGTCCAAATGATGCAGGAGCGAGCGGTATCATACCACCATATTGTTCATTTGTAGGTGTTTCAGTTAAGAAATAATCTTCAACTAATTCTTCTTGGGTAGGCATTTCATTGCTGTCTCCTCCACCTACCATATTAACATTTTCCATAGTAGGTGTATCAGTTAAAACAAAATCCTGAATTTCAACTTCAGTTTGCATTTTATGAACACTTGATAAATTTAAACTTTTCTTTAATTCTTGATATTTTTGTTTATACTTGAGATACTTTTGTTCGTAAGACATTATATAAATATTAGAGAATATTTTTTTATACTTAATTTTAATCATTTAATGGATAATAAAATTATTCCCATAATATTGGGATATAATAATAGTGATACTACAGATGTAATTATAATCTATAATTTATTTTATAATATTTATAAATCTTCGTCTAACTGGATTGAGCCAAAAATTTATATTAATAATATGGTTACATTAAATAATCTTATACTCATTATGAAAAATTATAAAGATTTTATAAAACCGATTTTTTTAATATATTTTACAGGACATTCTACTCCAAGTGGCAAGCTTAAATTTTTTAATGAAGATGTTACATCCATTATGTTATTAAAACAAATTAATATAAATATTAAAAATCCATATCATATATATTTTATTATTGATAGTTGTTTTAGTAAAAAATTTATAATTAATTATATCCCTTTTAAAATATCATATGTTACTTATATTGTTAGTTCAATGGAAGATGAAACAAGTCGTACAATTGCAATGGATTATGATAATGAACTATTTGATAAACTATATATAAACAAAACAAAATATTTTATTGTTAGTATATTTACTTATTATTTTGTTAAATTAATTCGGATTAGGCGTTATAATATAAATGATTTTAATAAAATACCTGCTGATAAATTATGGAAAATGATTGCTCTAAGATATAACCAAAGCATATATTATGAACATTTTTCTCAGACTTTATAATGGATAAATGTGCACCCAATAAAAAATTTAAAGATGGTTCATGTTTCACGCTGGATAATTTACAAGAAATCGCATTACAATATAATAAACTACATGATGATAGAATTGAAATTGTAAATGATAAAAAAACTTTACTAAGAGACTTAAATAATAAAATGAAAAATCGTTATAATTGTTCTGAACAATCATGTTGGCTTGATTCAAAAGTGGTAAAATCACTTAATAATAATGACATCAAACACTATACATTCCGCCCAAAAGGACCTAAAAAACAATATGATTGGCTTAGTACGAATGATATAAATAGTGTAATGGCTCAATATATGATGAAACATAAAGATTTTAAATATCTAGGTGCATTACCTTATGATTTTGAAGAACTGGATTATACGGGAATTGATAATATAAATCTTAAAGAATTAGAGAATAAAACCCCAAAGATTGGTATGGTTATTAATTTAGATGAACACGATCAACCTGGGTCACATTGGGTCGCATTATATACAAATCTTACAAATAATAAGGTCTATTATTTTGATAGTTTTGGGAAGAAACCAGGTAAAAGAGTGACAAAATTTATAAGAAGAATATTAACATATATGTATAATAAAAAAAATAATACTAATTTTAATGTTGAACAATTTATGAATAAATATCATAATTCAAATGAATATGATGTTAGATATAATAAAAAACAACATCAATTTAAAAATACAGAATGCGGTGTTTATTCAATGAATTTTATCATCCGGTTACTAGATAATGAGGATTTTGACAATATAGTTGATAATATAACAAAAGATGATGCTATGAATGCCTGTAGGAAAGAATATTTTAGAAATAATTTTCATTAATATTATAATATGATAATAATTATCTGTATATTGTGCTTAATTATTTTTATTGCAATAAAAATAATTAATACAGAAAGGTTACTTAACACAAATGCCACCAGCATAAATAAAAAATTAGCATTATTATTTTTAATTTATGATGAAATAAATCAAGAAAAATTATGGTATGATTATTTATCTGAAATAGATAATTCGAAATATAGTGTATATATACATTATAAAAATAATAAAGAATTAAAATATTTTGAAAAAAATAAAATTATTAATAGTATTGAAACAAAATGGGGAGATATATCATTAGTAAAAGCACAGAATGTTTTATTAGGAGAATCCCTAAAAGATATAAATAATTCACATTTTATATTTTTATCAAATTCTTGCATACCGTTAAAAAAATTTAATTATATATATGATAATATTCAATTAAATAAATCATATTTTAATATTACGCATACCGGAATATTTCCACGTTATGATAATATTAAAAAATACACTGATATAAATAATATAATGAAAGCATCTCAATGGTCTATATTATGTAGAAAACATGCTGAGATTTTATATAATGATAAAGAAATATATTATAAATGGTATGAGAATGTTCAAATACCAGATGAAAGTGCATATATAACTTATCTAAACCATATGAAATATCAGAATGAATTAATAACAACAAATAATTCTGCAAATAATGCAACCACTTTTACAAATTGGTCTGATATGGATTATAAATATGTTGGAAATGAATCACCAAAATATTATAAAAATATAAGCAATGAAGAATTAAACTATCTAGTTAATGATTCAAAATGTTTTTTTGGTAGGAAATTTCATAAAGATTGTGATTTATCTTATTTATATAAATTATTAGAATAATTATGAGCGTCGCTATTCCAAAACGGTTTTCGAATATTGAGAGACAGGATTAATTTAATCCCATTGAAACCACTTGATTATCGATAACCTCTATCATAATAGTAAGATTATACATTATATCATTGAAATTATATAACATACCATCTTCTGTATAAAACGCAAATTCAAGATTTGTAAGTGTGATTGGTTGATTAAATGGAATATCACACATACTTGATCCATTAAAATTTAAACTACATACTGGTTGATTATTATTTATATTCCGTATGAATAATAATAATTTATTTGGAGGTCTTATATCATAAACTCTTTCTGCTGTAACACTTGTGCTCGCATTATAATTATTATTTATAAATCCCAATTTATACCATAATATTGTGGGTATAATTGTAAATTCTTTTTCACTTCTTACCGTGATTTTTTGGTTAAAATCCACTGTAAATGTCAACTCTTCATTATTTATTTTTTCTATTATATCATTTATATTATAACAACCTCTATATATAATAATTTCTTTTTCTGTATCTGTATCTGTTTTATATAATATTTTCATATCATCAATTATGTTATATATTGGAGGTGGCAAACTATACTGAACTAATTTTAATCGAATTACATTACTAATGGGATTCAATTGAAAATTATACTGTGATTCTGTTTTGGTCACCTCTAACTGTAAATTTTTAGTTAAAGTTTTTTTTTGATTTTGAGAGTTTAATTGAGATTTAAGGTATTCATTCTCATTTTTTAAATTCATCATAAAACTTTGCATTTCATTCATTTTACTAAGCAGTTCACTAATTTGATTATCCTGAGGTGGGGGAGGAGGTGGTGCTTGATAAGTTGGCGGTTGATAAGTTGGTTGTGAATTACCGATAGTATTACTAAACATTGCTGACGTATTTGGCATTCCTGTTGAGTTTGCTGGCTGATTAAAGAGATTATTTACATTTCCACCTGGGGGTGGTGCAACACTAACTGCAACACCTCTTTCTGCCTCCATTTGTTTTAATCTGTCAGCGACTGATAAGCTCTCATTGTATTTTGATGGATCAGACCGAGGAACATTTGAGCTGAAATTAGAATCTGGATCATTATTAAATCCCAACAAAGGACGTTGTCCAGGGAAATTACCGGATCCAGGAGATTGTCCCCCTGGAAATGAACCCTGTCCACCAAAACTCATTCCCATTCCGGGAGGTGGCATTGATTCACTTGGTTTTCCAACTTTAGTTGGTTTTAGAAAATCAGGCACTTCAGGTGGTTGATTTGAACGCATATCACCACGACGCGCATCTTCAATTTCTCGTAAACGTGTACTTAAATCAGCTGTTGCATTACGCATAAAATCAACACTTGCATGTGATGGTGCTGGACCATGTGGATTACCACCAAATGAAACAGATGTAGGACGGTCATTTGGTACGGGCATTGGACGGACAACTGAATTAAAATCACGTTGTGCCATCCTATCATTCATACTAGTATCTGGTTTATTTAAAGAATTTTTTACTATTTCAGATGCTTGCTTTATAACAATATCATTAAATTGTTTTTTAACTGCCATCATATTTGTTTTATTTATTTTTGGTAAATCAAGTGTCTTAAATATTTTTTTCATCATATCAATTACTATACTAATAGTTTGATCTTTTTGTTGTTTATTTAGATTATTCATATTATTTGCCATTGTAACATGCTTATAAAGAACTCCGATATTTTCTTTTGATAAAAAGTCATTTGATATAAAACTTTCTGTCATTATTATGAAAAGATATATTTCTTTAAGATGTAAACGTACCGTGGACATTTAATTATAATATTCCAAAAGAAATATCAACACTATGTAATATTATGGACTAAATGAAAAATTTAATAAAAATAAACATCACAACTATAAATACTGAAAAACCTACCATATAATTAAGTGGTATGTTTATAGTTTGATCATTTGTTTGCGGTGTTTCAGTTTGATCTGAATTTGATTTTTGCAGTGCTGGTAAGGGAGCCGGTCCAGTACCAGCATATTTAGATTTTACAACACCTTCAGTTGCGTTGTTTATTTCTTCTACACTACAAGACTGAGCGACATTTAAATTACTGTTTAATATTTTATTATCTTGTATGCTTTGTAATTGAAAACATGAAATTGCAGGTGCCGGTTCAACAATATATGCCATATTTTTATTTGAACTACATTTATTATCAAGTATCTGTGCTAATGCATAACCTGGCATATCAGATTTAGTGCCTTCAACAGTTATACCAGTAAGTGGAACATCATAAAAAACAGAATTTGCACAGTTACAATCAGCATATGCATTTCTATTTAATGTATTGTCTTTATAATATTTACCATAAGACGAATAAGACGCTTGTTCTGGTTGTGATAAACTACTATTTTTCGCCATAAGCATTCTTTCTTTTTTAACATGTCCACACATTTGTGTTTCATATATAGGTCGAGGTTTTTCTTGTGGTTCAAGTCCATATAATGCTTTACATCCATCCGGGGGTGCAACTTTATGTTCACCCCTTAAATAATTATATTTAATTGGCTTATTATCTATATCTAATCTATTTGCTTTTGTATCAATCCCAGATTTAATACCACAATTTTTATCATCGACTTCATCTATTACTTTTATATTAAGAGTCCCAAATTCAAAATTACCAACTAAATTATTATCTTTTAATAAAGGTAAATTAATCTTCATGATTGTTTGATTTGTACAACATGCACGTTTTTTTAATAAATTATCATAATTTTCATCTGCCTTACTAACATCAACGCCATATTTCATTCCATCATCATATGTTTTTATCCAATTTCTTACCAAATCGCCTAATTTTGTATTATTAATATTTAAATTTTTATCACTCTCTAGATCAAAAAAATAATTACTACTATTTTGTGAAACGATATTTCCCATTATATTATTATATAGATTTTTTCTATTAGTTTATAATATAATGGGATTTAGTTTTAAAGGATTATTTTGTGGTTCTGAACCAAATAAAACAAAAATTAAAAATGAAATAAATCAACGCTTTAGTAATAAGATTAATAATGATGTTAGATCACTTGCGGAAATATTAAATAATATTATAACTACATCAGTTACAGAAATTGTAAATAATACTGATATATCAGCTCAAAATAGTGCGCAGTTAAGCCAAGCATTAAATATATCTGGTTCAACAATTAGTGGGAGTACTTTGAATTTTAATTATAATGCGAGTTTAAAAACTGCTATGACGCAGTATGCAACTGTAATGACTAATACACAAAAAATTGAAGATATTCGTAATGATGTTATCGCCAAAATAAAAGCACAAACAAAGGGAGATACAAACTTTAATGCTTTATTATCAAGTATGAATTCAGCAAATAATAAACAATCAGAATTAACCCAAGGTGAAATGAATAATATGATAAATAAGTTAACCGGGCTATTTGATTATTCTAGTACAAATACAGATATTAATAATACAGTAACTACAGAATTAGAAAATGTAATTACTAATCGCATATCTAATGATAATGTAATTAAAAATACTATTGATACTTTATTTAAATCGCAAACAGTAAATGATACTGATAATGCATGCAAACAGAAAACAGCTGGTGAGCAACTTGCAAATATAGTTGGGACGACTATTGAAAATGGTTCTACTATAAATGTTAATTTTAATATGATATTAGATTCTGTTACATTATGTACAACCAATACGATTATCGCAAATTCAACTCTACAAAATGCTATGACCAAACTTAAAAGTGACCAGGAATCCACAGCTGAATCAAAAATAAGCGCATCAATTACTATGAAAATGTCAAATGATGCAACAAATATAAGTGATCAGAAAACAACTTCATTTGTTAATTCATTTTTTGATATGATTATGTATATCGGAATTGCCGGAGTTGTATTATTAACAGTTGTCGCAATTGTTTTCCTTTTACGTAAAGGTCCTAATAAGAGTCAATCAAGTGACACACCCACAAATATATCAGATACATCACGAGTTAATTTGCCATTTAATAATACTGTGCAAAAAGGACCTACAGTCCCGCCTATAAAAGGACCTACTAGCTCGCCTATAAAAGCTCCAATGAAAGGACCTACTAGTTCTCCTATAAAAGCCCCTAATGTACCAACAAAAAGAATACCCGGATTGCCGAAATTTTAAATCTACATTATATTATATTAATGAATGATTTTATAAACCAATTTAATCAATTATATAATACAAAATGCACAAACTATTCTAGATTGCCATCAATTTTACCAGCTGTTAAAAGAATCATTGTAATTGGTGATATCCACGGTGATATGGATAAATTAATACAATGTTTAAAAATAGCAAAATTAATAAAAAAAGATGGTTCTGAATGGAAGTGGATTGGCAAGGATACGATTGTTGTTCAAGTTGGGGATCAAATAGATAGTTGTCGAAATAATGGTGTTGATAAATGCGATGATCCAAATACATATACTCCAGAGAATGATAATCCAGAAGATATTGATATTTTATATTTTATGACTGAATTGCATAATATGGCATCAAAATATGGGGGTGCTGTATATAGTCTTATGGGTAATCATGAATTTATGAATGTAACAGGTGATATGTCTTATGTATCGCATAAGAATCTAAAACATCTATCTAATTACAAGACATTTGATGGGAATATTATAAAAGATGGTAAGGAAGCACGGAAATTTATATTTAGTCCAGGGAATGAAATCGCTAATTTTCTTGCTTGTACTCGTAAAGTCGCTTTAATTATTGGAAGCAACTTATTTGTGCATGCAGGAATTATTCCACTTATTGCGAATAAATATAAAGTAGATGATATTAATGCAATAATGTCATTATTCTTATTAAATCAAATAAATAACCCAGATCTTTTTAGTGATTTATTTATTAATGGTTCAACTTCCCCATTGTGGACTCGTATGTTTGGATTGAAAATAAATAATTGTGTAGAATTACTGCAACCATTACAAGATATTTATAATGTAAATAAAATATATGTTGGACATACTCCGCAAGTTAATACTGGGATTGCGAGTCAGTGTAATAATAGAGTTTGGATGACAGATGTTGGAATGTCTCATTCATTTGATATGTATTTTCCACATGCTAAAACACGAAACGCTCAAGTACTAGAAATACTAAATGATGGGGAAAAATTTAATATTTTGAAATAAAAATAATAAACTTATTTATTATTTTTATTAGGAGATAATATTATTTATAAATTTTTTTTATAAATCTTTTTTATATTTATCAGAGTTATTATCAAACTCTTTCATCGCATGTTTAAGAGCTTCATCGGCATCCATATTGGGATGTGCGTCCTTGATCTTGCGCATTACTTTACTGGCTACTTTCATAGGTGGAACACCATTGGGAATGCCATATGTCTTGGCAACGTGAGCCTTTAATTTTAATAATGCCATGAAGCTGGGATTTGGTTTTCTACCCTTGTGGCTACCCTTTTTCGAAGATTTTTTCGAGGATTTCTTAGAGGATTTCTTAGAGGATTTCTTAGAGGATTTCTTTGCCCCTCCCTTCATGGAAGACTTCTTGGAATGTTTCTTGGAAGATTTCTTTGAACTTTTCTTGGACGACTTCTTGGACGACTTCTTGGACGACTTCTTTGCACCTCCCTTCATGGAACTCTTCTTGGAATGTTTCTTTGACTTTTTAGATCCCTTTTTGGAAGACTTTTTAGATCCCTTCTTAGATCCTTTTTTGGAAGACTTCTTGGAAGACTTCTTGGAAGACTTCTTTGCACCTCCTTTCATGGACGATTTCTTGGATTTTTTAGACCCCTTCTTGGAAGACTTCTTCGACTTCTTAGAGGATTTCTTTGAGGATTTCTTTGATGATTTCTTGGATGATTTCTTGGATGATTTCTTTGCACCACCCTTAAGGAGACGACGAAGTTCATTTTCAAGTGCTTCCGTGTCAGTTTCCATTGCACCTCCAGTCATATTACGACCGCATGTTTCATCACCCCCGCCAGTCATATTCATTGCCGATGTAGCACTGAATTCTGCTGTATCGGGAACACCTTCAGAAGTAGCGCTTAATGTGTTATAATGTTTTCCTTTCTTGGATTTTATGGCACCACCTGTCATATTAAGAGCAGACGTAGCACTAAATTGAGCAGATTCAGGGACACCCTCAGATGTTGCACTAAATGTATTGGCATTTAATGTATTAACACGTACAGTGTCATCAACGATTTCAGTGCCACCCGCCATGTTAACATCACTTGTGAGCATATTAATAAGTTGGTTAACTTCATTGGTATTCACTTGGGACATAAATACATCTGATGTAGCATCGTTATCTGCCCCACCTCGCATATTAACAGGAGAGTTAACTGTAAGCCAATCACTTACACTATTGGACACTGTCGATGTAAGAACATCATGCAAATCGGATTTTGCGTATAAATTCGAACTCATATAAACTAATCGAGAAAAAATTTATTTTTAAATATATTTTTGTTTAAAATATAATAAATATATTTATCCATATCATTATAATAACATATGTACGTAAATATGAT
>JACCED011618295.1_pt1 | contig 10928 bp, 10 predicted proteins | sample 7455021 | NCBI WGS metagenome assembly JACCED01 (sample SAMN15323456, study PRJNA562643) | freshwater metagenome | isolation source: river surface water | place: USA:Blue River Watershed | collected 2017-08-19 | reverse complement strand
TCGTGGGTGCCCCTGGTGTTGCTGGTGCACCGGCAGTGGCCGCTGCGGGACGCGGCGCAACTCTGGTCGCAACGCAAGATCGCGGAGCCGCTCGTGGGCCTGCCGGCGACGACGAGCGTGATGAAGAATTTCCAGCGCGGCCTGAGAAAACGCGGGGTGGTGTGGCCGCAGGCGGTCGAGGCGACGTCGATCGAGCTGGTCACCTGTTACGTGGCCAACGGCGAGGGGCACGGCGTGAATCTGGCGATCCCGGGGGCGATCCGGCACCGCGACGTGCGGGCGCTGCCGCTCGACGGTTTCGAGCCCATGACGATGGGGCTGCTGTGGCGCGGGGAGCCGTCGGCCCTCCTGCGCGCGGCGATCCTCGAAGTGCAGCGTTATGCGCACGCGACCTGGCCCGAGTGGGCGATCGCGGCGGAGCTGGACTGAGTCAGGCCGCCGCGGCGAGCGGCGGGAGCGGAATATCCAGCGCGGCGGCGACGGCGCGGAGCAGCTCGGCCTCGGCGAGAAGGATTCGGCCGTCGGCGCCGACCGTGGCCGCGGCCGCGGCCAGGACGCGCTGTTTGATCGGGAGGCTGGCCTCGGCCAGTTTGTCCAGCGCGGCGTCGAGCGCGGCCAGGTCGGCGCCCGGATCGAACCCGAGGCGACCGGCCAGGAGCGGGAGTTGCCGGGCGCCGGCGGCAAAGGCCTCGGGCGCGAACGCCGGCTCGGCGACGGCCGTGCGCGCGAACACGGAGAGAACCACGGCGATTTCGGCAGCGAGGGGCTGGAAGGACTGGTAGCGGACGAGCGCCGCGGCGGGGTCGCGGCCGAGCGCGAGCGTGCGAACGAGCAGTTTTTGCAGCGCAAACTCGAACGGCGAGACCCGGCCGTCGGCGTGGACCAGTTCGTCGAGCGCGCCCAGAAAGCGCGCGAGGTCCGGGCCGGCCAGACCCCGGAGAACCGGCAGGGCGAGCTGCGCGAGCGGGAGGCGGTGTTCGCAGCGCAGCCCGGCCGAGGCGGGAAGCATCGCGGCGCGCAGCCGGGCGGCGTCCGCTTCCCCGAGGTGCTCGCGAACGAGTTCGAGTTGGCGTTCGCGCGTGCCGGGTTCGTCCGCCAGCAGCAGCGTGCACACCAGCAGCGGGGCATCGGTGCGGGAGTGCGCGGCGTCGAGGAGCGCCGCGGGAGCGGTGTCGAGCAGGGCGTGGGCGTCGGCCAGTTGCGCCGCGGTGATCGTGCCGGCGGCGGCGAGGGCGGCGGATGCGGCGCCGGGCGGGAAGCTCGCCGGCACGGGGCGGGGGGCGGGGGCGAGGCCGGCCGAGACGAACGATTCGCGCGCGACGTCGACGACTTCGGGCGGGGCGAACGGACGGCCGTCGAACGACGGATCCACGGCGCGGATACGGGCGTCGAGCGGCGGGTGGGTGGCCCAGAGCCCGCCGAACGAAGCGCGGAAGCCTTGGGCGAAAAAGAAATGGCCGATCTCGGCGCACTTGGCGGCCTGCAGGCCGGAGCCGAGGGCGTAACCGGCGATCTTCTTCAAGGCGCCGGCGAGGCCGGCGGGGTTGCGGGTGAACTGGACGGCGGAGGCATCGGCGAGGAACTCGCGCTGGCGCGAAACCGCGGCCTGGATGAGGCGGCCGAAGAAGTAGCCGACGTAGCCGATCAGGAGCAGCGCGAGCCCCGCGAGCGCGACGATCACCACCAGGCCGGCGCCGCTCTTGCCGTCGCGGGAGGAGCGCACCCGGGTGTGGCGCAGACTCCAAAGAATCCCGCGGCCGGCGAGGCCGATGACAAGGATGCCGAAAACAACGGCGGCCAGGCGGAGATTGAGCCGCATGTCGCCGTTCAGGATGTGGCTGAACTCGTGGGCCACGACGCCCTGCAGTTCGTCGCGGTTAAGTTTCTCGAGGGTGCCGCGGGTCACGGCCACCGCGGCATCGCCCGTCGTGAGGCCCGCGGCGAAGGCGTTGATCGCGGGCTCGTCGGGCAGAATGAAGACCGCCGGCACGGGTGTGCCCGAGGCGATCGCCATCTCTTCGACGACATTGAGCAGGCGGCGTTCGGCGAGGTCCGTGGTCGTCGGATCGACCCGGCGACCCCCCACGCTCTCGGCGACGGCGCTGCCGCCGGCGGAAAACTGGTGCCACTTCCAGAGGGAGGCGACCCCGACAACCACCAGCGTGACGGCGGCGACCCACGCGAGGATCCCCGGGTGCCAGAGCGAATCGTGGAGGCTTCCGGACTGGAGCAGGCTCCGGCGGTTGATTTCGATTTCGAACCCGGCTTCGCCGAGTTGGCGGAGACCCAGGACGGTCGCGAAGTAGCCGGCGACGATCGTGCCGCCGACCGCGAGCAAGAAGAGCGCGACGAGCCGGGCGGTGCGCCGGCGAGCGAGGTCCTGGGCGGCAAAGAAATCCATGCGACGGCGCCCGGTGCGGCGGTGACTGGGGCGAGGCGTTGCGGTCCGGGTTCGGCGCAGGCGCGGCGGCGGGCGGTGACGCCGGCGCCGCGGCGGCGCGATCGGTCAGTTCATTTTCCGGGCGAAGAGGGGAATGCTGGCCTCGTGGCGGTCGTCGAGCGCGAGGTCGATGGAGTATTCCCCGAAGGCCTCGATCTTGAGACCGGAGATGTTGGCGACGACCTGGATCGTCTGCGTGTGGGTGCCGGGTGCGATTTTCACCTGGATGGGGATCTCCATCGGCGGGAGGATCAACTTGCCGTCGTCGTCGGCGACCGCGAGGCGAAGCTTGCGCTGGCCCTCCTCGTCGGCTTCGAACCGCATCTTGGCGGCGACGCAGCAGTGCGGATGCACGGCGGGCAGTTGGCGGGCGTAGATGGTGTCAAAGACACCGACCACGCTCAGTTTGCCGCCGTAATCGGCCGCGAAATCGGAGAGGGTGAGGAGTTCAACTTTCATGCAGGGAAAAGGGGGAGGGCAGCGGACCGGATCCGGCGGCAAACGCGGGCGTAACCTGCGGCGGACGGCGGGCCGGCCGCGGGCAACGCCGGACGCCGGCGGCCCGGGGGCGTGACGGCCGGCGCGCCGGGCGATCAGGTGAAGCTGACCTTGGGCGCCTGGCGTTCCGACGGGTCCTCGACCTTGAAGAGTTCGGCGGGGAGAAACCCGAAGGCGCCGGCGAGCATCACGTTGGGAAAGGTTTCCCGCGCGGTGTTGTAGACCATGACGCCGTCGTTGTAGGCCTGCCGGGCGAAGGCGATCTTGTTCTCGGTGGAGGTCAGCTCCTCGGTGAGCTGGAGCATGTTCTGATTGGCCTTCAGGTCGGGATACTGCTCGGAGACCACCAGCAGCCGCGAGAGGGCGCCGCCCAGGCCCGCTTCGGCGGTCGCGAGGTTGCGGACGGCGTTGGCGTCGGCCGGATTGGCGGCGGCCGATTGCGCGGCGGCGGCGGCGATGTTGCGGGCTTTGATGACCGCTTCGAGGGTGGTGCTCTCGTGCTTCAGGTAGCCCTTGGCGGTTTCGACGAGGTTGGGGATCAAATCGTAGCGGCGCTTGAGCTGCACGTCGATCTGGGCGAACGCGTTTTTGAAACGGTTCCGCAGTTCGACGAGTTTGTTGTAGATGCCCGCCGCCCATAAACCGAGCACGAGGGCGAGCGCGAGAAGGACGCCGAGAAGGAGGAGGACGGAGGTCATGGCGGACGCGGGATTGGAGCGGGGGACGCGCAGGGCAGTGTGGTGCGCGTGCCGGTGGGCGCGAGGCGGAAAGTGGTTACATCGCGGTTGATTGTTTCGGCGGCGCCGAGCAAGGTCGCGGCCCTCGTGAGGATTCCGGGAAAACGTCTCGCAGCATGGTGGAGCGGTGCCGTCGTGGTCGCCGCGGGCTGGGCGCAGGGGCCCCTGAACCCGCCGGCGCCGTTGGTGGCGGTCCCGCCGGCGGTCTCGGCCGGCACCCGGGCCGTGTCCGTCGCGGCCGCGCAGCGGGCCCATGATTTCGGCCTGCCGCTTCTGGCGGCCGACATGTTCCGGCAATTGCGCGACCAGCCGGGCGCGGATCGCACGCGGCTGACCCTGGCGCTGGCGAGCGCGTTGCTCGACGGCGGCAAGCCCGACGACGCGGAAAAGGTGCTCGCCGAGGTCCCGGAGCCGCGCGGGGCGGCATGGCACCTGCGGGCCGGATTGGCCGCGGTGCAGCTGCGGAAACTCGATGCCGCGCGTGCGGCGAGCGCGGCGATCGTGGAGGCGCAGCTGCCGGCGACGGATCTGCCGTGGTTCTGGTTTCTGCAAGGGGAGCTGCTCGACCTCGCCCCGGTGCAGGATCTGCGGGGGGCGAACACCTTTTACGTGCGCGCCGAGGAGAGCGCGCCGACGGACGTGGCGCGGGCGCGGTTCCAACTGGCGGCGGAGCGCGTGCGGCTGTTGCTGGGATCGGCCAATCTCAAGGCGCTGCGGGAGAATTTCGAAAAATTCCAGGGCACTCCGACCGGCTACACCAACGTCCTTTATTACGCGGCGGCGCTGGACGCGGCCGGGCAGAAGAATCTCGCGGTGTCGACGCTGCAGGGGGTGCTGGTGGGACTGCCGCGGCAAGAGCGCGAGGCGTGGGACAAACTGCGGCTGGTGCTCGGGATCATCGGGGACAAGTCCCGCAGCGGCGCGGGGCGCAATGCACTCGTGCAATTGGTCGAAGGCGGCCACGACCCGCTGCGCCAGCGGCAGGCCCTGCAGATGCTGGCCGCGGAATCGGCCGGCGAGCCGGAGCGGCGCCAATTCCGCGAGCTGCTGAAAAAACTGGCGGAGGCCAGTCCGGACCACCCGATCAAGGAAAGCGTGTTGTTTTTCCGGGCGCAGCTGGCGCTCGCGGAGCGGGATTTCGGCGCGGCGGAGGAAGACGCGAACGCCTTGCTGAAGCAGTTTCCCTTGTCGCCGCTGCGGGCGCATGCGCTCGGTGTGCTGACCCAATCGGCCTGGGAACAGCGGCGCTACCGGCTCGCGGCGGATCTGGCGCAGAAGACACGGACCGAGTTGCAGGCGGTGACGGCGCCGCCGGCGGTGCCGGGACGTCCTGCAGGACCGGTCCCGCGCGTCGTGGCCGCGTCGCGGGCGCGGGCGGACCTGAGCGTGCTCGAAGCGGAAGCCTGGTATCGCGCCGGCTTGGCGGCGGGCGACCGGGGCGATTTCCGGAGCGCGGCCGACGCCTACGCCGCGGTGGTGCGGGAACGCCCGGCGGAACTCGACGCGGGCCGGATCTCGGCGTTGATGTTCCAGCGGGTGATGGCGGAGATCAAGGCGGGCGCGGCGAACACCGGCCAGGTCATCGACGATTACGGCCGCGATCCGGCCTTCGACCTCGAGAGCCGCTGGCAGGCGGAATGGAGTCTCGCGCGCGCCCTGCAACTCCAGGGAGCGGCGGGCGTGAAGGAAGCGGCGGGCCGCATCGACCGGCTGCTGGCGGAGGCGCCGGCGAACGCGGCGGCGCTCAAGCCCGACCTGCGGGGGCGCATGGCGTGGCTGCAGGCGCAACTGGCCCTCGAAAGCGGCGATGCGGCGCGGACGATCGAACTGGTCGAGAAGCTCGGGGCGGCCCCGGCGGCGATCGACGGGGCGCTCAAGGACGAGATCGCGAGCCGCGCGGTGCTGCTGAAGGCCCGCGCGGAGCTGCTCGCGGGCCGGGAACCCGCCGCGCTGGAGTCGATGAAGCGCCTCCGCGAAGGGTTCCGGAAGTCGGACGCGGCCGTTTCCTCCTACCTGATCGAGGCGGAATACTACGCCGACCGGGAGAAGATCGACGAGGCGAGAAAGAAGCTGGTCGAGCTGACCGACAATCCGGACTACGCGACGCATCCGCAGGTGCCCTATGCGCTCTACCGGCTGGCGCTCCTGGCCGAACGGCTGGGGCGCAAGGAAAGCCTCGAGGAGGCCTACCGGCGGCTCGAGCAACTCGTCACCAGCCCGGCGGCGGCGGGCCAGGCGGACCTCGTGTTCATGGCGCGGATGCGCCAGGGCGGGCTGTTGCGGCAGCTGAACGATTTTTCCGGGGCGCGGCGCACCTACGAGGAACTGGTCAACAAGTATCCGCGGCGTCAGGACGTGGTCTACGCGCAGCTGGCCTTGGCGGAGTGCTACAACGCGCTGTCGTCCGACGACGAAAAGGACCGCCTGCACGCGGAGGCGGCGACGCGGCTGTTCGAGCAGCTCCGCGACCGCGAGTCGGCGCCGCGTGATGTGCGCGTCGAGGCCGGTTACAACCTGGGGTTGTTGCTCGTGCGGCGCGGGAAGCCGGAGGATGCGGCGCGGGTCTGGTGGAACGACGTGGTGGTGCCGTTTTTGCAGGACGAGACGAAGCCCTTCGAGTCGGACGCGAAGCGGCCGTCTTGGCTGGCGCGCACCCTCCTCGACCTCGGCGATCTGCAGCAGAAACTCGGGCGCTGGGAGGACGCGAAGGCGACGTATCGGCTGCTGCTGGACCAGCGTCTGCCCTACGGCGAAGCGGTCGCCCGGGGCCGGCTGGAACAACTGGGCGTGAACGCCCCGAAGGCGACGCCATGAGCGCGGCGGCGCTTTCGGGTTTGCGGCGCGCGCCGCAACCCTAACCCTCCCCGCGATGTCCGGCTTCGATCTCAGCATTCTGGCGCGCGGCGGTTCGATCATGTGGGTGCTCCTCGGTCTGGGGCTCCTCGGGCTGGTCCTGTTTTTCGAGCGGCTGCTTTTCCTGCACCGCGGCCAAATCCGCGCCAAGGCCTTCATCGACGGGATCAAAAATATCCTGGCGAAGCGCCGGCTGGTCGAGGCGCTCACCGTCTGCGAGGAAACGCCGGGGCCGGTCGCCGCCGTGGTGAAGGCGGCCCTGATGCACGCCGACGATCCCGCCGACCGGATGCGTTTCCACGTCGAGGAGGCGGCCGTGCTGGAGCTGCCGGCACTCGAGCGCCGGCTGGGTGCGATCGCGGCGTTGGCGCAGGCGGCGCCGCTGGTCGGCTTGCTCGGCACCGTGCTGGGGATGATCGGGACCTTCATCGCGTTCGAGAAGGGCGGCCACCTCGCGATGCCGGGCGCGCTCGCGGGCGGCATGTGGCAGGCCCTCGCCGCGGCCGCGGGCAGCCTGATGCTCGCGATCCCGGCGCACCTGGCGCACCATTTTCTCTCGGGCCGCGTGCGCGCGATCGTGCGCGACGTGGAGTGGTCCGGCACGGAAATCATGCGGTATTTGCTCACTGAATACCGCGACCCGCCCGCGGGGCCCGCGGGCGACGGGAACCGGCTCCCCGGCGCGCCATGATCACGCGACCGCTGGACCTGGCCTCCAAGCTGCGCCCCGAGCCGCGGAATTTCGACTGGCTGTTCTTCGTGAACGCCGGGCTCCTGGTGCTGTTCTTCTCCCTGTTCGGCTCGCGCTTCGTGCTCGCCCCGGGACTGCCCCTGAACTTTCGCCTGCCCGCGGTGGCCGGAGCGACCGCGCAGGCGAGGCCGCCGACGCACGTGATCGGGGTGATCAGCGAAAAACTGATCGTGACCGGCGACGGGCTGCGCAAAGTCGAAGAGTTGGAGCGGTGGCTGAAAAAGCAGGCCGAACGGACGAAATCGCCCCTGTTGCTCGTCTGGGCGGGCGAGGACCTCACCATGGCACTGCTGGCCGACGTCGTGAACGCCGCCAACGCGGCCGGCTTCGAAGTGATCTGGGCGGCCGGTGAGCCGCCGGCCCGCCCGAAGCCGTGACAACACCCGCGGCATCTTCGGTGCGCACCGGCCAGAAACGCCGTTGGGCCGCCTCCATCGGGGCGGCGACGGTGATCGGGGCTCTCGTGGTCGGGGTGTTCAGCGGTCCGATCGGCGTGGTGCCGGGGGCGGGTTCGGCGGTCGGCGTTCGTCCCCGGCCAACGGTCCAGATCGCGCGTCCCTCGAAGTCGGACCTCGAGTTGAAGGAGGAAGCGTTCATCCGCGATTTACGGCCGCTTTTTCTGCCGACCGCGTTGAACGCTGTGCCGCCCGAACCCCGGATGGCGGAAGGCCGGACGCCGATCGAGTTGGAGGCGACGCGCGCGGTCGGATCGGAGCTCGAGTTCAATCTGTTGCGCGAGCTGCCGCCGACGGCGACCGTCGCCGAGATCCCCGCCGAAAAGGCGAGTGCCCGCGACTGGGTTTCGAGCGATATGCCCGGCCCGTTGCTCGCCGGGATCGATCGGCGCGAGTCGCCGGTCCGGGCAATGGCGGCCCGCGGAGGCTTTCTCGAGGTGAGGGCGGCGGGAACCGGCGATGCGGTGCTCGCCGAACCTATTCCTGCCGAGGCTCGTCCGCCCGGCGGGAAGTCATGGCAGCCGATGGAGTTGCTGGCTACGGTGGAAGCCGCCGGACTTTTGGCGCCGCTCGTGGTAGTCGAAGGTTCCCGTGTGGACGAAGTCGACGGCCACTTCCGCAATTACCTCGCGAAAGTCTATCGGCTGGGGGATCGTTTGCCGCCCGGTTTCTACCGAATCGTTGTGGGCCCGTAGAATTTTGGCGGATGGTGCGAGTTTGCTGTTGACGGTGCCAAAACCGAATTGCACTTTCCTCGGCTCTTTTCGTTTTTTGGCACTCCCTTAGTATGCCCAGATAGCTCAGTTGGCAGAGCACGTCCTTGGTAAGGACGAGGTCGCCGGTTCAAATCCGGTTCTGGGCTCCAGGGAACCCGAAAAACACGTCGTCCGGCTTCTTCGACGTAAAACCAGAGGTCGCATTTCATCATCACCCAAACATCCGTCTCCCATGGCTAAAGGCACATTCGAACGCAAGAAACCGCACGTGAACGTCGGCACCATCGGCCACGTCGACCACGGCAAAACCACGCTCACGACCTCCATCCTCGCGTGCCAAGCTCGCAAGGGCCTCGCCGAGGTGAAGACGTATGCCGATATCGCCAAGGGCGGCACCGTCCGCGATGCCTCCAAGATCGTCACGATCTCGGTCGCCCACGTCGAATACGAGTCCGACAAGCGCCACTACGCTCACGTCGACTGCCCCGGCCACGCCGACTTCGTCAAGAACATGATCACGGGTGCCGCGCAGATGGACGGCGCGATCCTCGTGGTCTCCGCGGCCGACGGCCCGATGCCCCAGACCCGCGAGCACATCCTCCTCGCCCGTCAGGTCGGCGTGCCGAAGATCGTGGTGTTCCTCAACAAGGTCGACCTCATCGATGACGCCGAGCTCCTCGACCTCGTCGAGATGGAGATCCGCGAGCTGCTCACCAAGTACCAGTTCGACGGCGACAAGGCCACGATCGTCCGCGGTTCCGCCACGGCCGCCCTCGAGGGCAAGCCGGAGGGCGAGGCCGCCATCACGGCCCTCATGACCGCGATCGACACCGACATCCCGGAGCCGCAGCGCGAGATGGACAAGCCCTTCCTGATGTCCGTCGAGGACGTCTTCTCGATCACCGGCCGCGGCACCGTCGCGACGGGCCGTATCGAGCGTGGCGTCGTCAAGGTCAACGACACGGTCGAGATCGTCGGCCTCCGCGACACCGTCACCTCGGTCGTCACCGGCATCGAAATGTTCCGCAAGCTGCTCGATAGCGGCCAGGCTGGCGACAACGTCGGCATCCTCCTGCGCGGCATCGAAAAGGACGGCATCGAGCGCGGTCAGGTGCTCGCGGCCCCGAAGTCGATCACCCCGCACAAGAAGGCCAAGGCCGAGATCTACTGCCTCTCGAAGGAAGAGGGCGGTCGCCACACGCCGTTCTTCAACGGCTATCGTCCGCAGTTCTACTTCCGTACGACCGACGTGACGGGCGTGGTTACGCTGCCCAAGGGCGTCGAGATGATCATGCCCGGTGACAATATCGCCGTCGAAATCGATCTCATCGTGCCCATCGCGATGGAGAAGACCCAGAAGTTCGCCATCCGCGAGGGTGGTCGCACCATCGGGGCGGGCCGCATCACCGATATCATCGAGTAATACTGTCCACCAAACGATTACCGCAACCCGCCGAGGCTTCGTTTCCGGAGCCTCGGCTGCGTTGTCTAAAAGCCCATCACACAGGCGTGTAGCTCAATTGGTAGAGTAGCGGTCTCCAAAACCGTTGGTTGGGGGTTCGATTCCCTCCGCGCCTGCCATCTTTCCAGTTCATGAAAAACCCGTTCCGCAGCACCCGTATCTTCTTCGGTGAAATGGTTGGCGAACTTCAGAAAGCCGCCTGGCCGACCCGTTCCGAACTGCGCGACTCCACCATCGTGGTGCTGGTTGCGGCCGTGATTTTGGGTCTTTTCACGAGCATCAGCGACTTCTCGCTCTACCAGTTCGTGGATCTCTTCACGAAACTCGTCAGCTAATCCCGTCCCCCATGTCCACCCAGACGACCGCGCCCGCCGGCGCCCAGTGGTTCGCCCTTCACACGCTCTCCGGCCAGGAGAACAAGGTGAAGGCCTACATCGAAAAGTTCAAAAAGGTGGAGGAACTGGACGACTGCATCTTCGAGGTGCTGCTGCCCACCGAGGTGGTCTCCGAGGTCAAGAACGGGAAGAAGTCCACCAAGACCCGCAAGCTCTACCCGGGCTACGTCTTCATCCAGATGTGCCTCTACGGGGAGGACAAGAAGGTCATCAACAAGCCCTGGTACTTCGTGAAGGAAGTCGCCGGCGTCATCGGTTTCGTCGGTGGCGACTCGCCCGCGCCCCTGCGCCAGACCGAGATCGATGAGATCCGCGCCCGCATCGAGGCGGCCAACGGCAAGGAAGTGCCGAAGGTCCAGTACGCCGTGGGCGAGGAGGTCAAGATCACCGACGGTGCCTTCACCAACCTCACGGGCCGCATCGACGAGATCGATCCCGAGCGCGGCAAGCTCAAGATTTCCGTTTCCATTTTCGGCCGGTTCACGCCGGTCGAGCTCGAATACGGCCAGGTGCAACGCATCACCGAATGATGCGACGCCCTCTTTGCCACCGCCGACGTTCGACCCCCGCAAAACCAACCACCGAATAACTCATTCCCATGGCCAAGAAGATCCAAGGTTA
>JACCED012483433.1_pt1 | contig 10929 bp, 7 predicted proteins | sample 7455021 | NCBI WGS metagenome assembly JACCED01 (sample SAMN15323456, study PRJNA562643) | freshwater metagenome | isolation source: river surface water | place: USA:Blue River Watershed | collected 2017-08-19 | reverse complement strand
CGTCTTGCGCTTCATGGAGGAGATCCTCCCGCGCTTGGAGAAACTAGACTTCGTCGAACGCTACGCGTGGTTCCCGTCTGGCCCGAAGAGCGGCCCGCTCGGCACCAGCGCGCTCTACGACGACACCGGTAAGCTCACCCGCCTCGGCGAGTGCTACCGCGATCTCGCCTGAGCGGCCTCCTCGTCCTCTCCCATGAACCGTCTGCTGTCTCGCTGCCTCGCGGCCGCACTACTCCTCGTGTTGCCCGGTCGCGGTGTGGCCGCGCTCGTGCCGTCCGGTCTGTTCCCCGACTCGATGGTCCTGCAACGCGACGCCGCCGTGCCGGTGTGGGGCACCGCGACCGCGGGTGAAGTCGTCACGGTCTCCTTCGCCGGCCAGACGAAGTCCGCCACCGCCGACGCCGCGGGCCAGTGGCTCGTGCGCCTCGACGCGATGCCCGCCAACAGCGCGGCGCAGGAACTCACCATCGCGGCCGCGGGCGAGAAGAAGATCTTGCGCGACGTCGTGGTCGGCGACGTGTGGCTCTGCTCCGGTCAGTCGAACATGGCCTACCGGCTGGAACAGTTGCCCAACACCGCGCGCGACATCGCCGCCGCGAAGAATCCCGGCGTGCGGTTCTTCCGGGTGGAGGAGAAATTCTCGCTGAGTCCCGTCGCGGACGTGAGGGGCGCGTGGCGCCAAGTCGCGCCCGAGACCGCACCCTTCTGCTCCGCCGTCGCCTACTACTTCGCCCAGGCCGTGCACCGCGAACTTGGCGTGCCCATCGGTTTGCTCGTCAGCGCCGTCGGCGGCACGCGCATCGAGACGTGGACCGCCCGCGACACTCTGGTGCGGCTCGGCGTGACCACGCGCCTCCTCGAAAAATGGGCGACCGTCACCCCGCCGGAATTCGAGCGCTACCTGGCAGAGTATCGCGCCCACCAAAACTACACCTACCGCGAGCGCCCCGAAGAAGTGCGCGCGGCGAAGGCCAAGGGCCTCGAGCCCCCGCCCGAGCGTCCGCGCCCGACGATGCGCGGCCACGATTGCCCGAGCGCGCTGCACCACGGCATGATCGTGCCGCTCCAACCGTTCGCGATCCGCGGCGTGCTTTGGTATCAGGGCGAGTCGAACGTCGGCAATCACGCCACCTACGCCCGCCTCCAATCCGCACTGCTCGCCGACTGGCGGCGCGTGTGGGGCGCCGACCTGCCGTTCCTTTTCGTGCAACTGGCCCCGCACAAGACCGCGACGCCGGCCATCCGCGAGGCGCAGTTCCTCGCCTGGCAATCGACGCCGCGCACCGCGATGGTGGTCACCACCGACGTCGGCGACGCCGACAACATCCACCCGATCCAAAAGAAGCCCGTCGGCGAGCGCCTCGCCGCCGCGGCCTTCGCGCTGACCTACGGTAAGAACGTCGTCTACTCGGGTCCCGTTTTCCGCCGCCTGACCATCGACGGCGCGCGCGCCGTGGTGTCCTTCGACCATATCGGCTCCGGCTTGATGGCAAAGGGCGGGACGCTCGAAGGCTTCACGATCGCCGGGGCCGACGGCAAGTTCGTCGCCGCCGACGCCCGCATCGAGGGCGCCACGGTCGTCGTTTCCGCGGCCAGTGTGCCTGCGCCCACGGCGGTCCGCTTCGGCTGGGCCACCGTGCCCAAGGTGAATCTCTTCAACCGCGACGGTTTCCCCGCCGTCCCGTTTCGCTCCGATCGTCCGGTGACGACCGGCGAGGCGACGACGGAATAAACCGCCGCGCCACCGCGCCGCGGATCACTTCGCGGCGGCGGCGAGCTTTTCGAGGACGATGCTGCCGGTCAGCAACTCGGGGAGGACGACGGGGTCCTTCTTGCCGGGCGCGTAGATCAGGTTGAACGGCACGGCGGAACGATTCCACTTCGCGAGCTCCTGCGTGATCTGCGGGTCCTTGTTCGTCCAGTCGGCGCGGAAGAGCACGACTTTCTTCTCGGCGAACTTCGCCAGCACGGCGTCGTCGTGGAAGACCGTGGCTTTGTTCGTCTGGCACGTGGCGCACCAGCGCGCGGTGAAATCGACGTAGGCGAAATTGCCCGCGGCCTGCGCGGCGGCGACGGCTTCGGGCGACCATTTTTGCCAGACGACTTGGTAACCGGTCTGCGCGCCCGGCGCGGGCGCGGCCTCGGCGCCCTTGGGCCAGCCGAGCCAGAGGCCGGCGACGAGCAACGCGGCGGCGAAGACGCGGCCGAAGAGTTGCGTGCCGGGCTTGCCCCAGGCTTGGGCGAAGCGCCCGTAGGCCCACGCGGCCATCGCGATGAGCACAAAGCCGAACACGATCAGGAGCAGGCCGTTGTCGTCGCCTGCGGTCTGCGCGGCGAGCACCCAGAGCAGCCAGCCGACCGTCGCGTAGAGCGGGAAGGCCATGAACTGCTTGAAGGTCTCCATCCACGCGCCGGGTTTCGGCAGGAGCTTGATGGCCTGCGGGAAGATCGAGAGCAGCAGGTAGGGCAGGGCGAGGCCGACGGCGATGGCGGTGAACACGGCCAGCGACTCGACGGCGGAGAGCGTCAGCGCGGCGCCGAGCGCGGGCGCGAGGAACGGCGCGCTGCACGGCGTGGCGACGAGCGTCGCGAGCATGCCGGTGAAGAACGAGCCGGCGAAACCTTCCTTGGATTGCAGCGACGCACCGGCGCCGGTGGCGCTGAGGCCGACTTCGAAGAGGCCGCTCAGGTTGAGCGCGAAGATGAGGAGAAACGCCGCCATGCCGAAGACGAACGCCGGCGACTGCAGCTGGAAGCCCCAGCCGAGTTGCGCGCCGCCGGCGCGGAGCGCGAGGAGCGCGCCGGCCAAGGCCCAGAACGAGAGCACCACGCCCGCGGCGAACGCGACGCCGTGCTGCACGACCTTCGTCTTGTCGCTGCCGGACTGGTTGACGAAGCCCATGATCTTGATGCCGAGCACCGGGAAGACGCAGGGCATGAGGTTCAGCACGAGGCCGCCGAGGAAGGCGAGGAACAGCGTGCCGAGCAGCGAGGCGGGCTGGGCGCCCGAGTTTTCACCCGTGGAGGGCGGCGCTCCGTCGCCGCCGTTGGCGGGCGCGGCGGTGTTCGCGGCCGCCTTCACCGGTTCTTTCACGACGAAGGGTTCATCGATGACGGCGGTCTTCGGGCCGGTCGGGGAGAAACCGTTTTTCGAGACGAGCAGGCCCTTGAGACCCGCGGCCTTGGGGGCGGCTTCGTCGGAGCTGAGCGTCATCGTGAGGACGTAGGTGGCGCCGTCCTTGGTGAGTTTCTGCGGGAGGCTGTAATCGACGACGGCGGCCTCGTCGAAGTAGTGGAGCTCACCGAGGTCGGCGGCGCCTTCGCGGCGCGGCGTGATGCGGAGCGTGACGACGGTGCCCTCGCGTTGCGCGGTGAAGGCCCAGTCCTTGACCGGGGCGGGCAGGTCGGCGAACGCGTTGTTGAAGAGCCGCGCGATCGTCATGTCCGGCGCGGGTTTTTCGGCGGTGACGGGGCGGGTGAGCGACAGCTGCGCTTCGCCGGGCATGCAGGAGTCCTTGCACATGAGCCACTCGGCGCCGGCCTGGAGCGTGACGGTGGAGCCGGGCGCGAGGTCGGCGGGCGGCGTGATCTGCACGAAGAGGAACGCGGTGCGCTCGTAGCCGTTGCCGGTGACGTTGCCCTGCGTGTCCTTCACGAGGTGCGGCGTGGGCCAGACGATCGGGCCGGCGGTGAAGCCCGGCGGGAGCTTCCACGTCAGCGACGTCGGGTAACCGGTGCCGGGGTTGATCCAGTAGGTGTGCCAGTGCTCGTCGTGGTCCAGCTTGAGCGCGACCCAGAACGGTTGACCCGGCTGGATCGAGGCCTGGGCGCTGACGAGTTCGGCGACGACGGCGCCGTTGCGCACGGGTTTGGCGGAGACGCTGAGGACGCCGGCGAGCGCGAGGGCGCAGGCGGCGAGGAGGGCGGGCAGGCGGCGGAGGAGCATCGGTGAGGTGAGAGTAGGCGGACGGCCGGTTATTTCAAACGCGCGGGCGGGATGCGGCTGTAACTTAGACGGACGGCGCGGGTGTTTCCGCGAAGAGTTTCGTCGAATAATACCGCTCGGCGCGGTCGCAAAGGATGGTGACGACGCGGGCGTCGGGGCCCAGCCGGCGCGCGGTGCGCAGGGCGGCGACGACATTGGCGCCGGACGAGGTGCCGACGAGCAGGCCGAACTCGCGGGCGAGGCGGCGCGTCATGGCGAGGGCGTCGGCCGAGGAGACTTTCTCCGGCCAATCGACCTGCACGCCCCGCAACAGCGGCGGCAGGTAGCCGCCCGCGACGCCTTCGATGCTGTGGCAGCACGGCGACTCGCCGCTCAGCATGGCGGCCTCGGCGGGCTCCATCGCGACGACCTTGAGGTGCGGGTGCGCGGCGCGCAGGGCGCGGCTGCAGCCGTTGAGCGTGCCGCCGGTGCCGTAGCCGCTGACGAAGGCGTCGATGCGCCCCGGCAACTGCGCGAGGATCTCGCGGCCGGTGTGGTCGACGTGGTCCTGGGCGTTGAGTGGGTTGGCGAATTGGCGCGGCAAAAAGATGCGCGGGTCGCGCGCGGCCATTTCCTCGGAAAGTTCGATGCCGGTGATGTAGCCGCGGTCGGCTTGGAAAAGCTGCAGCTCCGCGCCGAAGTGCCGCATCAGGTGCCGGCGCTCCACGCTCGCGGTGTCGCTCATGAGGATTTTCACGCGGTAGCCCAGCGCGGTGCCGACCATGGCGAGCGCGATGCCGGTGTTGCCGCTCGTGCACTCGAGGATGATCGAGTCCGGCCGCAACAGGCCGCGGTCGCGCGCGTCGAGGAGGATGCAGGCGGCGAGCCGGTCCTTGATCGAGCCGCTCGGGTTGAGGAACTCGGCCTTGGCGTGGAGCGTCACGCCCTCGTCCGCAAAACGCAGCTCGACCAACGGCGTGCGGCCGATGAGCGCGAGGAGCGGCGGCAGATTCGAGGCGGATTGCGGAGACGCGGCGGAGTTCATCGCGGGGAGCCCAGCATCCTAGCACGGCGCGCCCGCGGCAACCATAGGCTCAACGGCCTAACCGGCGCGCGGCGCGTCGGTCGCCGGCGGCTGCTGCCTCGCGAGGATGAGCGAGAAGAGGATCACCCAGAAACAGTTCACGAGCGAATTGAGCGGCAGCTGCAACGCCGGAGGCATCGCGTAGATGCAGCCCGCCGCCGGCACCCAGACGCCGAAAACCGCGATCATCACCGCGACCACGCGGCGCTGATACCAACGCGGCCGACGCAGATCGGCGAGCGCCGGGCCCCACGAGTAGTTGGCGTCCTTCCAGTCGTAGATGAGCACGCCATACGGCGCGGCGAACAGGCCGTTGTAGACCAACTGGTCGAACAGCAGTTTCTTGCCGATCGTGACGGCGCTCAAGTCCGTGCCGAACAGGTAAGCCTGCAGCTTGTAGAAGTAGTCCACCTCCGCGCCCTTCCAGCCCCAGAACAGCGCGAAGAACAGCAGGTGCTTCCACGGATGCGTGGCTGCCGTGTGCCGGTTGAAGTGCAGGTAGAGAAACGGGATGATGCCCGCGAACAGCGCCGTCGCGCAGATCGAGTAAAGGATGCCCCAGCGCGTGCGAAACGCCGCCACCTGCTCCAGCACCGCGTGGAACGGGTCGCTGGTGTAGTAGCAGATCACCACCGCGACTGCGGCGGAAACCAGCACGGCACCGGGCAACGCCGTCGCCCGCGCGCTGCGCAGGCCGGTTTGCCACGGGGACTCTTCCAGAGGGGGACGAACGGCAGATTCCGACATGGAGCCGGAGAGGACAGCAAATCGCCCCGCCCCGCGCCAGCGCGAATCCGCGCCGGGTCCTTGCCTAGACGGGCGGGTGGGGCGCTTCCGTTAGGCGGGCGCCGGAAAAGTTGCGGTGACGGGGAACACGCTCGACTCGCGGCGCCGGCGGGCATCCCGTGGAGGCGGTCCCCTTCGCTCCCTTGAGCTCCCACGATTCCGCGGAAATTTCCCGCTGGTTCGCCGCCGAAGTGCAGCCGCACGAATCGGCGCTGCGCGCTTGGCTGCACAGCCAGTTCCCCGACGTGGCGGACGCCGACGACATCGTGCAGGAGGCCTTCGCGCGCGTCCTGCGGGCCCGGGCCCAAGGCGAGGTGCGGACGCCGCGCGCGCTGTTGTTCACCGCCGCCCGCCATCTCGCCATCGATCAGCTGCGGCGCCGCAAGATCGTCACATTCGAACCGATAGCGGAACCGGGCTCGCCGCCCGTCTATGATGAGGGACGCGGTGTCGCCGAGACCGCCGCGCACCACCAGGAACTCGAGATTTTGACTCACGCCATCCAATCGCTGCCCGACCGTTGCCGCCAGGTGCTGACCTTGCGGAAGATCTACGGCTTGTCGCAAAAGGAGATCGCGGCGCAGCTCGGCATCTCGGAACACACGGTCGAGGTGCAGGTGGCCAACGGCATGCGCCGCTGCGCCGACTTCCTCGCCCGCCACGGCCTGCCCTGAACCATGCGCTCGCCTGCTGAATCTTCCGCGGCGGTGCCCGCGCCCGACGACGTCGAGGCGCAGGCGGCCTGTTGGCTGGCGCGGCGCGACCGCGGCCTCAGCGCCCCCGCGCAGGACGCTTATCTCCAATGGATGCGCGAGGACCCGCGCCACCGCGCCGCGATCGTGCGGCTCGACGCGGCCTGGGGCGAACTCGACCAGCTCGCCGAGTGGCGCCCCGCCCATAGCGCGCGGCCCAACCCCGACCTCCTCGCGGTGCCGCGCCGGCGCCGTTGGACGTGGGTCGCCGGACTCGCGGCCGCCGCGGCGCTGGTGATCGGCTTCATCGCGGTGCGGCCCGTCTTCGAAGACGCGCCCAACACCCGCGTCGTCCGCCACTCCGAAGTCCGCACCCTGGCCGACGGCTCCGTCGTCGAGCTGAACAAGGGCGCCGAGATCGACGTCGATTTCTCCGGGCCGGAGCGCCACATCCGCCTCCTGCGCGGCGAGGCGCATTTCACCGTCGCGAAGCTCGGGCCCGACCATCCGTTCATCGTCACGGTCGGCAATCTCCGCGTCCGCGCGGTCGGCACCGTGTTCAACGTCCGCCGCGCCGGCGACCAGGTCGACGTCCTCGTCACCGAGGGCAAGGTCCGCATCGACCCGCCCAAACCGGAGTCGCTCGACGTCGTGGTCAACGCCTCGATGGTCGGCGCCGGTGAGCGCACCATGGCCAACGCCGTCGATCCGACGCCCGTGCCGCCCGCGGTGGTCGCCGCGAGCGACGCCGAGATCGAGCAGGTGCTCGCTTGGCAGGGCCTGCGCCTTGAATTCGCCGAGACGCCGCTGGCCGAGGCCGTGGAGGCGTTCAACCGCCACAGCGGCACCCGTTTTGTCATCGCCGACGAGACCATCGCGCGCCTGCGCATCGACGGCAATTTCCGCGCGGACAACGCCGAGGCGTTCGCGCGTTTCCTCCCGGGTTTCGGCGTGAACGTCGATCGCGATCACGGCGGACGTTATGTCCTGCGGGCGGACGCCACGCGTCCCTGAGCTCGTCATAAATCCCGCGCGCCGCCCGGAAACTCCCGCTCCTGCCTAATGGAAGCGCCGGCGCGACTCGTCGTTTCCCCTGTCCGGACCCCTCTTTCCACACCCGGTCACCTAAGCACACCATGAACCACCAGAGCTCGTTGATCGTTTCGCTGCGCCGTGCGCGCCGCGCGACGTTCGTCCTGTCCGCCGCGCTCCTCGCGCTGTCCGCCTCGGCGGCCCCGAAAGCCAACTCGTCCTATCAACTGGAGGCCGGCGACGCCGCCGTGACCCTCAAGAACTTCGCCCAACAGTCGGGCGAGCAGATCGTCTACACCACGGAGAGCGTCCGCGGCGTGCAGACCAAGGCCATCGCCGGCTCGCTCAGCCCGCGCGCCGCGCTCGAGCAGATGCTGGCCGGCACCGACCTCGTCGTCGTGCAGGACGAGAAGACCGGCGCCCTCGCCGTCTACCCGAAGGGCGCCGTTCCCGCCGTGCGTCCCGCTGATCTGACCAAGGCCGTGAAGCTCGAAGACTACCGCGTCCTCGGCTCCCGCATCCGCCAGACGGAAGTCGCCGGCCCGTCGCCCACCAGCTCCTACGACGCCGAGTATATCCGCTCCACCGGCGCGTTCACGCTGGCTGATTTCCTCAATTCCATCCCGCAGACCTACTCGGGCATCGCGTCCGGCCGCGGCTCCGCGCCGAACGAACTCAACCCCGAGTTCGGCCAACGCACCGAGACCTCCTCGCCCGCGTTCAACCTCGTGCTCGGCTCCTCCGCCGCGCCCCCGGCCCAGACCGGCGTCTCCGGCGTCTCGCTCCGCGGCATGGGCTCCGGCTCGACGCTCGTGCTCGTCGACGGCCGTCGCGTCGCCCAATCCGGCGCCGGCAACCGCTCGACCGACACGCGTCAGGGCTTCGTCAACCTCAACACCATCCCGCTCGGCATGATCGAGCGCGTCGAAGTCGTGACCGACGGCGCCTCCGCCCTCTACGGCGCCGATGCGGTGGCCGGCGTCATCAACGTCGTGCTGAAGAAAAACTTCGTCGGTGGTGAACTCACCGGCGCCACCCGCCTCGCCGAGCACGGCGGCGGCCGCGAGCGCACCGCCACGCTCATGCACGGCTTCAACTACGGCCGCCTCAGCGGCACGATCGCGGTCGATTATTTCGATCGCCAAAGCCTGAAGGCCAGCGAGCGCAGTTTCTCGAAGAACCAGAACCACACCGGCATCCCGCGCGGCATCCAGACCTCCGATGGCGCCGTGCTCAACGGCCGCGACTTCCGCCTCCTCTGGGGCTACCCGGCCGTCGTGCAGGCCTCGGGCGGTGTCGTCTCGGGCAACTTCGACGCCATCCCCGGCATCCGCGTCGTGCTCGTCCCCGAAGGCTCCACCGGCACGCCGAGCATTTCGCAGTTCGTCCCGGTCACCGTCCCCGCCTCCGGCACCACGGTGAACGCCTCGGGCCAGCGCCGCTTCAACACCGCGGAGTTCCTCGATCTCATCCCCGAGACGCAACGCCTCGGCTTCAACGCCAACGTCACCTACAAGCTCAGCGACGACATCGAGGCCTTCGGCAGCTTCCGCACGTCCAAGGCGACGACCAAGACCAACGCCCAGATCTCCGCCAGCTCGCTCACCGGCGGCTTCGGCTCCGCCGCGGTGCTCCCGGCCGCGTTGAATCCCTTCAACCAGAACGTCTCCATCGGCATGATGCTCGCCGAGTTCGGGCCTGACTCGCAGAAGGTCCGCACGCTCGACGACGCCCTCACCGCCGGCCTCCGCGGCCAGATCGGCCAGACGTGGCAATGGGAAGTCGCCGGCTCCGGCCAGAACCAGAAGGACCGCCAGGTCACCCGCAACTACAACGCGGGCGGCTTCCTCGCGCTCCTCACGGCCGCCGACCCGACGCGCCGCTTCAATCCCTTCATCGACTACCGCGCCTCCGGCGCCCCGTCGCAGGCCGCGCTCCTCGAGACGCTCGCCGTCTACCCCTACCTCGGCAACGAGAGCAACGTCTTCGGCATCGACATCAACGCCGACGGCGACCTCTTCGACTTCTGGGGCGGCCCGGTGAAGATGGCCGTCGGCACGGCGCACAGCACCTCCGAGGTGAAGAGCGTCACCGTCAACTACACCACCACCTCAGTCACGCCGGTCGCCACCACCACGCAGCTCGAAGCCTCGCAGACCACGCGCGCCGGCTACGCGGAGTTCTCCGTGCCGGTCGTCGGCAAGGTCAACGCCAAGGCCTTCGCCAAGCGCCTCGATCTCCAACTCGCCGGCCGTCACGAGGAGATCGGCGCCTTCTCGCACTTCTCGCCGAAGATCGGCGCGTCCTGGGCGCCCCTCGACAGCCTCCTCGTCCGCGCCAACTGGAGCGAAGGCTTCCGCGCTCCCGGCGTCACCGAGTATATCGTCGTCGCGCCCAACTTCACCTCGACGATCACCGACCCGCGTCGCACGCCGACGTCCACCACCGGCGTCATCGTCTCCCGCGGCTCCGCGCCCAACCCGCAGCCGGAAATCTCGCACAACACTTTCGTCGGCCTCGTCTTCGAGCCGCCGTTCGTGAAGGGCCTCAAGCTCCAGGCTGATTACTACGAGACGGAGCAGAAGGACGTCCTGCAGGTCATCTCCGCGCAGAACATCGTGAACAACGAGGCGCTCTTCCCCGGCCGCGTCACGCGCGCCGCGCCCGACGCCACCGACCTGTCGCTCAACCAGCCGGGCCGCATCACGAACGTCGACCAGACCTTCATCAACTTCGGCAAGATCGTGAACCGCAGCCTCGACCTCTCCGCCGAATACACCCTCCCGTGGGAGCAGCTCGGCCGCTGGCGCGCCACCGTCGCCGCCAGCCGCACGCTCGAGGCCACGCGCCAAGTAGCGCCCGGCCAGCCCGCCGTCATCCTCGAGGAAGACACCTCGGCCCCGCCGAAGTGGAAATACAACGTCGCGCTCAATTGGAGCAAGGGCTCCTGGAGCGCCGCCGCGTTCGCCTGGCACATCGACGGCTTCACCTCGAACAACGCCGGCAACAACCTCGTCGCGAACAGCGCCAGCTTCGTCTACTTCCCGACGCCGGCGATGACCAAGGTCGACGTGCGCGTCGCCTACGAGTTCAAGAACGGCGTCTGGCGCGGTCACGCCAAGGGCCTCCGCGTCGGCCTCGGCGTGAACAACGTCTTCGATAAGGAGCCGCCGTTCTCCGACACGGTCTGGGGCTTCAACTCCGGCCTGCACTATCAGTTCATCCTCGGCCGCGCCTACGAGCTGTCGTTCCTGCTCCCGCTGTAAATCGCCGGACCTCGCGTCCGTTTTCCTTTCCCGCGGCGGCACACCTGTCGCCGCCGCGGGTCTACCTTCCCCCCCCCGTTCTGCCCATGAAAAGATTTCTCGCCCTCGCGCTGGCCCGCGCCGGCCTCGTCTCCTTCGCGTCCG
>JACCED012413327.1_pt1 | contig 10929 bp, 8 predicted proteins | sample 7455021 | NCBI WGS metagenome assembly JACCED01 (sample SAMN15323456, study PRJNA562643) | freshwater metagenome | isolation source: river surface water | place: USA:Blue River Watershed | collected 2017-08-19 | reverse complement strand
TACCTTCTCCAGTTCTAAATGATTTTTCTCAATTTGGCATGTAAATTAAATTATTTATTCAATATATTAAATAATTTAATCAAAATTTTATTTATGTCTTCTTGTATACTTTCTAACTTTTGCAGTCTTTTTCTTTATAGTTCTTTTCTTATTTTTTCTTTTATTATTTTTAGTTTTAGTTATTTGTTTTCTTTTATTCTTAATGCTTCCACCGAACGACAATATAGCGTGACTACTATTATTCAAGGCAAAGTTATTTTGGTATAATTTATTTTGGTAATCCATGCTAAAATCATTTTCATCTATTAAATCACTGGGTATATCTTTTTTTGTTAATTCAGGTTTTTTAAGTTGGATTGGTTCTTTGGTTGAAGTATCTGGTGTAGGTTGATTTTCATCTTGAAGCGTTGTTTGAGAAATAGCTTGAAATTCATCTTCTTTAAGTTCTTGTGGGTTTAATATTTTATCCAATAATTCTTGCTTTGTAAAAGCCAATCTTAAATCTTCAAATCTAATGTCATTTATATTTTCATTTATTAATTCAACAAGATATTTTCTATCATCTTCATTGTCGTAATCTATATTCATCACCATATCAATTAACGAATACATCTCAAATTGACTTGAATATATGTTTTTAATTGTATTCATTTTTTCAACATTGTAATCATTGTTTATATTTCTTAATACATTTAAAATTTGTTCATTTGTGGCTTTTGGTACGTGGGATGAGTTTACAATATCTAAATTTTTTAATAATATTTGAATAACAACATCTTTTAAATTACCATTTTCTTTTATATTTAAATTATCATTTTCTTTATTTAAACTAACATATTCTTCAATATTTTTTATTTTATTTATAAAACTCTTCAAATGGTTGCCAACATTGCATTTATAAGTATCTCTATAAAAACTATTTAACTCTTCTTTATTAATAATATTCTTATCGTCTTTCATTCCTCCAATTGTAGCTGGACCTTGTTTATCTGATTTATGTCGTTTACCTTGTTGTTCACTTTGAGGTTTACTATCAGTTGATTTTCGTTTGTTTTGAGATGTTGAAGGGAATTTTCTCTTAATTATTTCTTTTATCTCGCTTATTTGTTTATTAACATCATTAATATTATTCATATCTTTTATTGTGTTCATGTTAATGTAAGAATTTATTCTATTCGTCTCATCTTCATCTTTGGGTCGACTGGTGTTGAGATTAGACGTTGGGGTTATTACTTGGTTAAAAATTTTATCATACCGCAATCCAAGTCCTATGTTAGCAATAACTTTCAAATAGAATAATAAGATTTGTCTTTCCTGTAAATCTGATAACGTTGGCGACTCTAACATAAAGGCATTTTCATCCAGTTTATTAGGGGGTTTATTAGCAGGTGGACAATCAGAGAACAAACTATTTTTATCACAAAAATCGATACTACACAAGTTTATCATTTCTCCACGTCTTGCAACTAAAAATTCATTCACCTTTTTTTTGTTTGATTCACTCACATTTTTAATTGCTTCATTTATTTCGCAATTAAATTTAGAACACATGTATCGATATATATCTTTGATTCTATTTTGATATTTATTCAAATTCCACCAATGTGCATTTTTACCAATATATATAAGGAATTTATCGATGTCATTGATATCGTCGAATTTCATACATTTACCATCAAATAAATTAAATAACAGCTGCAGACCATTTTTGTTATTTATAATGTTTCCAACAGACCCTTTAACCTTTCCTAATGCAACTAAAGCTGCTTCAGTAGTACCTACAATGCTATATTTTGCAGGGTCTGTATTTTTAATCAACACATTAACATTATCCCATTTCAATGTTTGGCCCTTTAAATTGTCATTGTTTTGTAAAAAATTTTCCATGCCAAGATTACTAATATATTCATCATACTTATTAAAAAAATGTTCTAATTTTTTGTATTCAGATTTGAAGTCTTTATAATTGATAAGTAAAGTAGCCATCTCTGTTTTAAAACCGTTAAAATCACCATCGTTACCTTTACATTCTTTCACCTTTTCTTGAAACCCTGATGGCAAATAATCAAGTAGTTCACTTTTTGTTTCACTCATTGTTTCCTCACTATTCTCAGTTGATTCGTCTTCATCTATAGGGTCTACTTTTATACTTGGATTGCCTTTTAATCCACTACACAATTCATCTATATAAAAACCACCATTGATTGGCATTTTATATCCATCATATTCTTTATCTTCTTTATCAGATGCTTTAGTTAAATATGGCGCCATATTAAATACTGTTTTAGCCTTGGTTGACCAAATTATGTTTTGACCAAACATAAGAGCATTAAATAATGTATTTTCGTCATTTGAAATCTGAGCACCTTCTATATATTTAGTTTGATTTAGAAATAATGTATCTGTTGCTCGACTTTTATCACCAGTGTATTTGTTTCTTATTAAAAACAATTTTACAAATAAAACGGCCCCCGGATGAGTATTTATTTTATCGTCAGATTGCACACCAAATATTGTTTTTAATTCTTGAGTATTTGTGATTAATTTTTCTCCAACTTGTGCTATTCTTTTAGCAACGCTAGAAGCTGCCCTTATAATACTATTAATATTTTCATTGGAACTACTCTTAACAAAATCATCCTGCACAGAGGGTCCGTATGTATCACTATAGTATTTATACCAGTTTCTTTTATTTCCATTCAACATGATAATAAAATCTATTTCATCATCAGCATTTATATCAGCATTTTTTAAGTTTTCACGTTTAATACAATTATCATTCTTATTTATGTAATAAGTATTTTTAATAGTATAATCCAACAACATTTTCAAAGTTTCAGGATATTTATTTGCGTTATTTCTGGGAGAAGGTATTCCAGCGCTTTCAAAATCAACATAAACAAAATGACAAAAAACGTCAGCACGACTTTTAGAATTAATAGCGTTTCCTAATACATCTTTGACAAATGACATTCTTACTATTATTCCTTTAAAATCTCCTTTGTCTTTTAAATCAAAAATAGGCATATAAATGTCTACTTCAGGAGGGTGATATTGTGGTATACTTTGACCGCCTTGTTTTGAACCATCTATTTGAGTGGATGTAACTGTAAATTTAAAAGGATATTTATAACGCATATTCTCTTCATTCTCTTTATCATTTTCTGAACCACCTGCAATTTGTTCGATTGATTGAGTTTCTGTTGGTGAATTCTCTTGATAAAAATCAATGCTTTGCCAGCAATTTTTAAAATAATTAGGGGTTGACATATTATTATTATCATTATTTTGCGGAATAAAATCATAATATTGTTGAAGTTCATTGTCATACTTTTTCTGTTGCATTTCAATATCATTATCTTGCATTTTTGAAGTTATTTCAACAAAATCATTCTTCTCCAATTCCTTAACATTAAGATTTAATTTAAATACTTCGTTTACATTTGCAATATTATCAAAATATACTTGCTTTGGCTTTTTTGTTGATGGACCTTCGTCCGATTTTTCTTCTCTCGCTCTTTTAGAAGTTAATATTGGAGGTTGAGTTACGGGTTCAGATGTAGGTTGAGTTACGGGTTCGGATGTAGGTTGAATTACGGGTTCAGATGTAGGTTGCGTTACGGGTGTGTACATTTTGTTTAAATCTTTTTCAGGAACGTTTTTATTTTTCAAATAGTTGTAAAGTTTTAATTTATTATCATCGGTTAATCTATCAAAAATTTGTTTTATTTCTTTAGGGTTTCGGTTAATAGAACGTTCAACAAAAGGACGTTGCTGGCCTGTTAAAAAATTTAACTCTTCATCACCACCTCCAATAGAATTACTAATCGTTTCAGCAGATGTTATGCCTTCATCAGTTTGACGTGAAAAATCCATTAAATTTTTATCGACAGAGTCAATTTTACAAGTTCTATCAAAACTTACATTATTTAATGAATTAATTAAAAAATCTATTGTTGTGTTTTGTGCATTTTTATTGGTTCCAATAGGTGTGTCTTGTATTATACCATATTGTTTCAATATAAAAGGTGAATTTTCGTTAAATGGTTCGTAATTTTTATAATTATTATACTCGTCTAGGTTTTTATTATTGTCATTTAACAATTTGTCTAAAATAATACCTTTTGAGGCTTCCAATCCACCTCTTGCATTTGAAATTGTATATCCAGGATGAATAAAAGGTTTTTGATAAGAATATAAAAATTTTATAAAATACTTAAACAAATTATGGTGAGAATCTTGAAACCAATATTTCACTCCTCTTGGAACGCACTCATACAATTTTTTATCTTCAAAATTTTTAAGAACAAAATGGCCGATATTATCTGGGTCATCATCAATGTATTCAATAGTCGGTGTATTAGTTTGTGCACTAGTTGATTGAGACAATTCTGCATCTGTTTGATTTACATTCCCTTCCCCTGTAAACAATTCTTTAAAAAAATATTTTACAATTTGCTCTTTTTGTTCTTGACTAGGGTTTTCTAATAATTTGCCAAGACTTTGTAACTTTAAATCTTTTTCAAATAAATCATTGTTTTTTAGTTGACGTATTAACTTGTCCAAAAAAGTTGGAGTTTTGCTTTTTTTAGCAGGAACAAAATTATACAATGTATATGTTGGTACAATTAAATCAATAGAAGTTAACTTTTCACATTTAATTTCAGTATCAGCTACTTCAAAATTGCCTGCGTTTGTTTTTATGCCTAATTTATCTAAATTAACAACAAATACATGTTTTTTTGTATTAAAATCCCAAAGTTTATGCATGCCCTTATCGTATGCTCTTTTATAAAAAGGCAGAAACAGCATTTTGACAATGTTATTTGAAGAATTATCGTCAGTTTCTGGTGAAGAATTGTCGTCTAATGATATTGAATAGGTCATTCCTTCACCGCCCATATCATCACCGTTTGAAAACAAATAATATGTTTCTATATTTAAAATGTCAAAATAAAAAGAAATTTTTTTTTTTAAATTTGTAGCAATAAATGTAGATACTTTGACATCGTCATCGTTTTCAGAAGTGGACGCACTTTCGGAACCGACTATGTAATTAGATTTTATCATATTATAATATTCATCATTAAGCAAAACCAACCCATAAGCACCTTTTCCTCCCATAAAAGTTGTATTAATTAATCCTGTTACAAATTGATAATTACCTACAATTTTAGGTGAGTCAATTGTAAAACTACTTTGTCCATTTGCATAGCCTATTAGTTCGTCTTTCGATATCTTATTTAAATATCCATTGCCATCATAATCAATATCAACCCAACCACGTTCTCCGCCTGGCAGTCTAGTTCTTGACCCACCATCTCTAAAATCATGTCCTTGGTCTAAACACATAAATAATAATGTGTTGATTATATTATTAGTGTTTTGTAAACATACTGGTGTTAAATTTAATAAAGGAATTCCAGGTTGTTCATTTGACATTATATTATATAAATACATTATTTTAATTAATTAGAACCTAAAATAATATAATTATTCCCTTTTTTTAATACATTTTTTATCCATTTGAAAAGATGCTGTTTTATCTTCTTGTGGAACTATATTAATAATGCACTTTGATTTTTTGCCATATAATGGTTCTGTGCATCCTTTCTCTTTTTTCTTACGAGTAGAGGTTTTCTTAAATCTAAATATTTTAGGCTTGTCATTAGTACATCTAGACCTAAAATGTTCATATCTTTCTCTCACGTCGCAATAAGACAAATGAGATTTTTTTCCGAGCATTTTATTCACTAATTCGTGTAGCTCATAAATATATCGAGAGAATGTGGCTCTATTTTTCATATGACACATAAGCAGCGGTTTTTGTTTAAGATTGTTTGTCAAGTTTATTCTACAATATTTGCACGGCAATACGTGTCGCAAATTATAGACAAAATCACGATAATGTTTTTTGTTTTCGGCAGTTGGTTCAACCGGATAATTAAAACTCATCATATGTATAAAATGCCACGCGGCAGGACCCCAAGAGGGAGTAATCATACCATCACCTGAGTTATAGTCAGATTTTTTAAACACATACTTTTTTTTTGTTTTATTATGACTATTTCTATTTTTACGAGTTTTATTCATTATATATTAAACCAATAAAAAAATATATAATAAAAATATATGAACTCAAATGAACATTTCAGTTTGAATACTTTTACAGATACGACAAAAAAAGTTTGCACATGTTCAGCTGCATCAATATTTTTAATTGTTTTATTTATTATTAGCCCCTTAAGCAACTATTTTATTACATCTTCCATAATGAAAATTATAATTTTAATATTGTTAAGTTATACAATTTATTTAAATGTCCTACAGACAGAATATTTAAGGAGAGCTTCTACAGCAAACGTATCTACAGAAATAAGCAACCAATTAACCATAAACGTGATTTGCAGTTATATATTCACATTATTTATCGGGTTGCTTATTATTTTTGTAATTAAATCCTTTTTCTAATTTAGGAATTGATTTTTTGATTTCTAATATTTTTTGATAGTACAATGAGTCGTTTTTAAAATGATATTTTTTAATTTCAATAATTTTACCTTCTGACGTTCTAAATAACATAATATATATGTTTAACTATTATCTTTAAATAGTATTCGTTTAAAGAGAATCTTAATTTCTTTTAGAATATATATAAATGAATAAGTATATTAATTTTAACTCAAATTCGTTACCACCTTTAGGTGGTGAATCTACTAGTATGTTCTCTCGAGTAATGTCGGCAGGAAGTGCTTTAAATACAAATACAATGTTAATCATAGGTGTAGTTGTATTATTTGCATCTCTGGCTATTTTCTATTATTTCTACCACATAGCACCTGCAAAGTCATCATATCATCCAAATTCAGAACAAGTTCCACTAGGCAGTTCAAATGGAAATACAGCTGAATTAATGTTTTTCTATGCTGATTGGTGTCCACATTGTAAATCAGCAAAACCCATTTGGAATGATTTAAAGTCTGAATATGAAAATAAAACAATAAATGGTTATAAAATAATATTTACAGAAGTAGATTGTTCTGAAGAATCATCAGAAGTTGAGAAATTAATGAATCAATATAATGTTGAAGGGTATCCAACAATTAAATTAATAAAGGATGGACAAGTAATAGAATATGACGCTAAACCATCAAAAGATACATTGACTAAGTTTTTAAACACCGTTTTGTAATTCTAAAAATTTAACAGCTGTTTGTTTGCCCTTATTAAAAAGGTCAATTCTTATGTCAATATTGCTTATTGATGTTCTTAAAACATCAAAGCTTAAATAACTAGCATCACAAATAACTTCATTTTTAATAATTGGTTGCATATAATTATTATGAACATTGAATACTGATTTAAATAAAAAATTTAAAATGTAATCTAGCAATGTAGATTCAGAATTTATAATTATTTTGTTATCGGAATATTTATTTTTAAATCCGAGAATTTCATCAGGGTTTTTACCAGATTCAATGCAAAAATTAAGAGGATAATTACATGCAACACCTCCATCCATAAAACAACAATTGTCTAAAAAAACGGGGGTCATCAAAACAGGTAATGCAGATGTCATTTGGACCGCATCCAAAAGTTTAAGATGTGGATGTGTTTTGTATGATATATCGACTAATTTGTAATCATTGATTTCAAATGAAAACATATGTATTTCTTTATTAGTAACTTTATAAAAATCTTCTAATGTAATATCAAGTGAAATGTCTTTTGCGTCGAAAAGAGGCTTAAAACATTTTTCTACAGTTTTGATATCAAATATGCCTTTTTTTGTATAGGAGTCTAATATATTTTGCACTTTTATGGCAAATACATCTTTCCAAGGTCGTTTGATAATATAATCATTCAATGTTTGCCAATCAAATTTGAGTGAAATAATAACAGCAAGTATTGCACCTGCTGATGTTCCATAAATCGATTCAATATTATTCATTTCGAAATATTTATTTGTTTCAAGTTCTTGAATTGCTGCCAAAATTTGAATCATTATAGGGCCTCCTCCTGAAATTACTAAATGTTTAATAGTCATTATTTATCTAAATTTTAATTATTTAAATAATATTTTGAAATTATAATTTTTTATATTAATATATTATGGCAAAGCGATATTCGAGAAAAAAAAACACGAAAAAACGATTAAGAAATGGTAGGAAGACTAGGAAAATAAAATATGGAGGAAATCCAAATCAAGATGAAGAGGCAAAAAAAATAAGATTTAGAAATAATTTTAAAGATTTAATAATTCAAATTACAAATAAAAAAAATATAAATCAAGCAATAAAGTCGATAATATATAGCTTTAATAATGATAATATGATTAATACTTTGATACCTATATCATCCACAGGAAAACCTCTAGATGTAAAAACGTCAAAAACACCAGCTATCGATTACGTATCACCTGTAATTGTTATTTTTGATAATTTAACAGGCATATTAAATGATAATCAAATAATAAAATTGTTAAATGCTTATTTTTCTAATGGTGGAAATTTTAATAATTTAAGTAGTATATCAAAACTATCACCTATTAAAAATGAAATCAATAAAGGTAGAATTAATAATGTAAAAATATTACTTAATACATCTTACCCTTTTCATATTATTGAGGATGGATTAGATGAAGAAACAAGAGAAAAACTAGCAGAATTAATTCCAAATGAGCAACAAATTATTTCCGAACCAGAACCAGAAACATTTCCTGAACCAGAACCTGAACAAGCAGCACCTAAATTAAGTCTACCTTATCCTTTACCGGAAGATGTTAAAGCTGGTTATGATAGAAGCGTCGAACCAGAATTTTGGAAACCGATATTTGATAATGGAGAACTTATGTCACTTAGAGAGACATTTATGTCAATTTATGAGAAAGACAAATATACATCAGACGCCGCAAAAAGATTTTTAATTTGTGATTTATTAGAAAAACTCTTCCCAGGTTATTATACTAGATACCATTTAGACCATCGCGAGTCTGCAAAGACACTTGTTACCATAAACGTATTGAATTGTTTTATTACACTATTATACGGTATAATAACTTATAAGTTATTTGATAATAAAGAAGATTATTTGTTACTATTTAAAGGTGGTAGAGCGCTGCAATTAAGTTTAAATGATATACCGAATGTAACACAATATTTTAGTGAGGATACTGACGTTTTGATTATTCCAAATAAATTTCAAGGAGGCATTTATAATTTGCTTAAGATGAATAATTTATCGTGTCATATAGCTTATTTAGTAAAATGGTTTATCCCACCAGAAATAAATATTATTATAAAATTACCCATAGAACAACCTAGTCAATATTCAGATATTACAAAATTAATATATAATGATGATAAATTATATAAAGCTCTCTCTGATATAGGATTTGGAGATATTAAAGAAGACATAAAGAAATATTTCGAAAATCCTTTGTATTTTCCATTTTACTTAGATGTGTTTGAGACTATAACATTATTTATAACTCCTACATTAGATGATATATTAGATGAAAAATTATATTTTTATGCAAAATATTCAAATGCTAAAAATAAATTGAGAAAAGGTGAAATAATAACTGAAAGAGGTTATGAGGATTTATCTGAAGAAACTTGTAATTATTATTTAATAAAATTTAATAGAGCAATTAAACAATTAGTTGATTCTATAATAAAGAGAGATTATCTAAATCTTGGCATTGTAGATAAAGATGAAAATAAACAACTTATATTACCAAAAATGATTCCAGATTTTTTTAGAAAATATTCAAAAAAGGAACAAGAAATTATATATAAAAAAGTAGATGAAACCTCCAGATTAATTTTACGTGGTGTAATAAGTAGGTTTGATGATTTCTCGAATGATGAAAAAGAACGTGTAATAGAAGAACTTTATCCATAATTTAATTCATTTAATTTTGTATTTTTTTTTCACATAAGAATACAAAATGTCAAGCATATTTACGTTAGACAATATTGAAGATTTTTCAGAAAAATTGAACATAGATGAACTTTACGAGAGAAAACGTCATCATGATGTTATGAAATTAGAATTATTTAATAAAATGTTAAATAATGTACATAAAAGAATAAAACTCACGTCTAGACAAAAAATAGACAATCAAATGTGTTGGTATCTAGTTCCTGAAACTATATTAGGTGTTCCAAAATATGACCAAGCAGCCTGCATAGCATTTTTAATGGATAAATTGAAAACAAATGGGTTTAATGTAAGATATATTCATCCTAATTTATTATTTATATCATGGATGCACTGGGTTCCAGGTTATATTAGGTCGGAATTTAAGAAAAAAACAGGTATATCCATAAATGAATATGGGCAAAAAATTGAAGAAAAAGATGAAGACGGGAATGTTAAGCATATTGAAGACAAACAATCAGACCCAAATGATTACTTGCTTAAACAAAATGACACAACACAAAATGGTAAGACACAGAAGAAAGAATATACGCCAATCAAATCATATAAACCATCTGGAAATTTAGTTTATGATGATGATATTTTAAATAGAATTGAGAATAAACTCACATAATTTAATTCTATTTTGATTTGTTTCGAATGTTATTTTTATCTATCTAAATATTATGAGTGCAAAAACATTTAAAAAAATACAAACGATAAGAAATAAAACACGCAAAAATAAAGTTAATGATATTAAATCAATTTCTAGTTTAACAGAAAAACAGAAAGAATTAATCTGCAAAAAACTACCATCAACATTTAAAAGTTTTGAAGCAAAAATAGATGACCTATTTAAAAAGAACAATATGGATGTTACATCAACAAGCTTTAATTTAGAAAAAGAAATTATTAAAGAAATTAAACAGGCTGTCAGTCCATCAAATATTACGCCAAACGATGATTTTTATTCTTATATAAACGAAAGGTGGTTACAAGATTTGG
>JACCED010930537.1_pt1 | contig 10929 bp, 34 predicted proteins | sample 7455021 | NCBI WGS metagenome assembly JACCED01 (sample SAMN15323456, study PRJNA562643) | freshwater metagenome | isolation source: river surface water | place: USA:Blue River Watershed | collected 2017-08-19 | reverse complement strand
CTGGTAGCTCGTTGGTTTCTATCGGGATCAAATCTGTAGTTATACTGTTCCCATGTTTCACAACCATGCTTCTTGAGAAACCGTTGTTCTTTCCATGCTTGATATCGCTCTTTGATTTTATCAATGAACTGCATTATTCACCGCTCCACCTTAACTTAAACATTAAAGCATCTTCGGCGTCGCCAAAATGATAATCAATTTTAGTATGATCATAGCTATTATATCCGTCCATGTGTATATCATTGGTGATATAACTTGGACAATTTTCTTTTGCCCAATCCAACGGCTCCCTGAACGGTGAGTAAGGTATAGTAACAGTCATGACCACCTCAACTTAAACATTAGATACAATTTTGGATCATGCCATTTAACATTCATCATATAGTATTTGTTTTTACTCTTACCTAGTGTGGCATTATATTCTTTTAACTTTTCTTCTATTACTTCATCACCGTTATGTGAAATAATAAAGTTGTCAAAATAACCTCGTTGACCCCTACGATATTGTTTCTTAATCATGAAAACCTCAATGCAAACATAAATGCTTCTTCGTCACATTCAAACTCAATAACCTTTTCCATAAGATAACCAGGACTGTGATAATAACCATGCTTACAGTTTTCTTCGAGCCACTGGTTTACAATATAATCCTTGTAGCTTATTTGCCACTGTGCTTGTACACGGTCAACGGTCTTGGCGTAGATTACTTTGTGCAATACGGGCAATTTAAGTGTTAAACCGCCAACTTCATGATCCTTGTATGTTACAGTCATTCTCCGCCCCACTTTAACTTAAAAATAAAAGCATCATTGACATCTTTAAACGCAAAGAATAACACATCACCGCCGCCTATGTCATTCATTTCCCAGTTGCCCCAATAGTCTTGAATAACTCTGTGTATGTCAGTTCGCCATTTGTCCTCACAATTTTCTTTGCACCATGTTTCTATGGCGCTATATGCTGTTAGCCAATCAAGATATCTAGTCCACGGATCGCCCTGTGAAGTTGTGAACACAACAATGTAAGGATAGCCATGATAATAATCTTTAATACGATTAGCACGGATATTACGATCCGGATCTGCGTATTTTTGGAATTCTTCTTCAGTCCAACCCTTTTTCTTTAAGTAAGCGGCATGACGATAAAATTCCCAACGGCCTTTCATGGCAGTAGCCACGCTATCTATTAGACGTCTTACATCATCTACGTTCATGACCACTTTAACTTAAACATTAAATATCCCGGACCTTCTGTTCTTACACTGAATCCGTATCCTTGCGGACCTGTAAACTCGTGCAAGTAATCTACATCATTTTCCCACATCCATTTAATAATGGCATGGAACTCAGGCATGGTTTTAACACGATAAACATCGCCGCGGCAACTGCGATGATAAGGCCAGCGTTCTACTTGAATATTCATGACCATTTCAACTTAAAAAATGCGGCATCCTCAATACGCTCAAAAGCAAAGCGACTTAGATGGCCCATATGATAATTAGAAATGTACTTGCCCGTGGTATTTCTGTCAGCCCATATACATAAGCCAAAATGACTGACAGGATGTTTACTCCTATCATCTGTACCCATCTCGACTAGATGCCAGCCGCTTCTTTGAGCTCTTGTGACACTGCGAAAATTTGTTGTCATGCCGCAAGACTTTTAATCATTTTATAATGATTCCATGCTTCGCGCACACTTTCATTATCTGTTACAGGACTAGGTGCAATATCGTACCAAGTATCTTTTAGACTGTGGGCATTACCATGAACCTGAGTACCAACGACTCTAGGTTGGTGTAGTTTACCACTTTCAAACAAACGTCGAGCAACTAGTTGAGCATCCTCCAAACTATAGTCACTCATATCATAAGCCTTTTCTCTGGGCATGTGGGTACCCTGATAAGCATAGTAGTATTCCTCGATGACATCTGCCAATCTTTCGAGGTCAGGACACATTGTATTAGCTACAATAAACAATACATCTTCTTCCCGGACTTCTCCAGCAAGAATACTACGAACACATTTACCTAGGCTTGTTCCGATTTTCATTTTTTCTTCCAAAGAAATTTTAGAGTCAGGCCGTCAATAAGACCTTGTTTAAAAGATGTTTCTGGTGCCCACAAAATGTATCCAACCATAAGGCCCTGCATAAACATCAAGGTGGCAACCATTGCTATTTCAATATCGTTCATTCTTTTTCCTTAACGCAAGAGATTTTGTCCGGGCTATACATCATTACAAAATTACCCACACCGAATGCTCCAAGTAAGCCTAGTGCTACAGTAAAAGCACCTACAATAGCAAACATTGTTTTCATAGTTCAACCCCAAACAATTCTAAGTTTCCAGATAATAACTTCATAGATTGTCATTCCATTATAATTAGTAGTTCCTAATCTGAAAAGGTGATTAACTTGTTCATCCTTATGTGATTTGGTATACCACATTCCGCTAGGTGACAACTCACATTTAATCATTCTTCAACTCCGAAATGTTTTTGCATCGTGCAGTGAACCATATCCAAACTCCAACTGAATCCAAGGGCGATCCACTTCATCGCTCCAGTCTCTATCACCTGTGTAGTAGGCACGTTCGTTAACTTCGTCTAACACATCTTCAATAAGCAACTCGGCGAACTTTTCGATACGATCATCCCACAACTCGATAGATTCTCGATGTTGTATAGGATTGCTCATTAAGTTGTGAGTAGAAAAATGTCCGCCAGCCTGTTTAACAAGTTCTCGAATTCGTTCGTTCATTTGTCTAATCCTCGAACAAAAAGACTGCCCACTATTGCTAACAGAAACAACATCCCAAGAGCAATAGCATAAACTATTAAAAATTCAATCATTCTTCAACTCCCATACGATCTTTGATATAATCACTTACTCTGTTTAGGTTACTGCGCATGACTTTGTCTGGATTAGATTGAATATTATTATTGAACGTAAGTGCATGTTCTGCACATTCACTGACAATCAACTCAGCGAACTTTGCGTATGCCAGTTCACATTCTTCGGCACCCATCCATTTAGGCCAGGGTTCACCTTTAAGGTCAACATACATTCCTGCTTGTTGAGCGAGTTGTTTGACTATTGCATTCATTTATTCACCACCGTAGTATCTAATAACTTCCGTAAAAGCTCCAATAAGTCTAGCATTTCTTTGTTGGTCATCTGGATGTAAATAGTCTCCGCCTTCCAACATTGATACCAGATATTTTCTATGATCATTTAAACTGATCATCGCCAGACGATCCAGTATGTCTAAGTCTAATTCTACTTTATTATTCTTCATTTGTCAACCTTAGGCACCATTATAATAGTTTAATTCATCTTCGTCGGTGAGTTCAGGTGTGTTCCAAACATTACGATTGTTCCACTCGCGGATCTTGGCCAAACGTTCTTCTTCGGTCATTTCATAACATCTAGGATTACGATCAGGTTGCCGCAGTGCATCTATGCCTCGTTTTAATAAATTCATTCTTCAACTCCGAAATGTAGTATGCCACCTTGACCATTGTCAAAATGCTGTTCAATTCGCATAGCGTAATGGTCTCCTTCTTTGGTGCCATCCATCACTGCATTAACACATTCTAACACAATCAACTCGGCGAATTTTTCCATAAATTTAGTCTGCCCTTCCCAAGAAGGATCGGATTCAAGTTTGGCCGCTGTGTCCCATAACGCTTTAATTCTATCGTGCATCTGGATCTTTCTCATAACAAGTTAAACATACTGCGTCATAACGTGGACCCATACAATGATAAACTGCACCATTACAATATTTGCAAAGAATAAACGCCTGAGTGACAATATAACCTTTGCCAGGTGCATATAAAGGATAGAATCCTTCTTCACGTTCTGTATAACCAATTAGTTCTTGTTCACTCATTGTGCCTCCGCTGTCATGGGACATTCACCTGTTATCGCCGCTGTGTGTCCTTTGGGGCATACTGCTCGAGTTCGGTCAACGCCACACTTAGAACAAACCCAACCTTTGTGTTCTTCAACTACAAAATGTTCTTTGATAGCATCCGCTACATGTGGGAAATACTGTGATGAATGATCCATTGAATTTATCAAATCAGCACATTCTTTCACAATCAACTCAGCATACTTTTCTAAGGCCTTTTCCCACTTGTCACGTCTTGCTCCAAGGCCATATATCTCAAGACCTGATTCACGTTCAAACTCTCTAAGTTTTTTATTCATATAATACCCAACCAAAAAATAATAAGTGCGATCCAGGGATGTCCTGTAAATGCCACAAACATAGCCAGGACCGTGCCAAGGAACATCTTATCAGACATCTTCTTCTTCGGACTCATAGTTGGCAATTTCATCACTGATACCAAACATCTCGTCCAGTTCCTGTGGCAAGTTTTCTATGACCTCCATGCTACTCATATTGCCATATTCATAATAATCGTCATTGCCATTTTCAAAGATACCAGCAAACTGCATACCTGGTTCATAGTAATACAACTTTACATCAAAGCCTAGTTCAATAAACTTTTCCATGGCCGCAATGGGCGGGCTCCATGCTGTTTCAAAACTAGCAGCCAAGCTAATCTCAGTGTTCTCTGCATCTGTTGCAGAAATATCCCACTTAGTGCCCCACTCATTGACACAGAAATCATACCAGTCTTTGTAGTTATGTTCGTTGAGATTGTCTTGTTGACTTTTTTCCAGCGCCGCCTGTTTTTCAGGATCACTAAACGATCCAGCCACAGTTTCTTTTAAACACAGTGGCACAGGAATAAACTCTTCCAAAAGTTCACCGCGTTTGATTGCGGCAACTGCACGGCTGATCATCTCAGGATCTTTGTGTGTTAATTCAATATGATTGTTACACCAATTTGGCATTTTATTTTCCTAACAGTTCAAAAATTTTCTTTGGGTCAATTACATCTGCAAGATGTTTTACTTCTTTGATACTGACTTCGTATTCTACAATCTCCCAATCTTGAACTTGCTTGCGAATATAATCATTATAACTGTTCATATTAAGAGTAATTGTAGTACGAAGTTTTCCCAGTGTGTCATAGACTTTGCCAGATGTATTCCAACTACCGTCTGCTTTACGGAATTGGGTGGGATCTGACTTCTTGCGAATTTTGTAGAAAGTCATTGTCATACTACAAAATCCACACTATTACGCTGACCTTTAAGGACTTCGTTAAACTGCTTCATGCCTTCAACACGAGCCATACCTGGCCAGTCTGCGGCAAACAGTTTAAAGTCGTAGCCAAAGCTCTGAACATGACATTGATGCTTTTCGCTCCAACGCATACCGCCGCCACCACCTGTGCCTGTGTGGGCACGTTGACGGCCACCATGACCAAACAAGCCTTTGAACAGATCACCGCCTAAGTAGACACCATCCCATTCCTTAGGCCAAGCAACAATCCACTCAGCACGACCACTCCAACCAGGATAGCTTTGTGGGCGGCCGTCTTCAGCTTCGCGACTGCTCCAGCATTGAACACCATTGTGTGGACAACTGTGACTGTTACTAACTTTAGGATTCCAACGAACGCTAAATTCAGTGAACTCCAAGAGTCGAGGGATAGGGCACACTACTGAATCTTTTTTGCGGCTGTGTGTCTTACCAACCTGCTTCCAGTCGTAAGGGTCACTCTTGGCGGCTTCAGCCCAGAACATGTCTTGGTTAGCAATAACCATGTCACGCCACTGTTCAATAGTTTGTTCGCACTCGTAGAGTTCGTTCCACTTTTGATCAGCCACTGCTTCCATAACTGTGAGCTTACGTTTGGTCGCACGTTCACGTGCCAACTTACGCAAGTGGCTCTTGTATTTTGTTTGATCTTCGAACAGTTTACCTGTTTGATCACATTTCCAAACTAGAATTTGAGTCATTTTATTTGCTCCTTACGCAACGATAGTTTTCATACTTCAATCCAAGTTGTCGTGCGGCATCAGTACACATCTCTAGTGCATTCTTGCCTGTATCAGGGGAATTATAAAACACACCAAGGGGTTGCCAATCCATTGCTTTGGTTTGATAGTGCCGATCACCTGCCATTGCTACAACTGTCCAAATAACTAAAATATAAGTCATATTAAATTTTCTTCACACGAGTAAGCCAAGTTTCCTTGACGCCAGTACGATCATTTTCTGCACAACGTTTGATAGATCCTGTCACAGTGACCTTGCTACCTTTTGTATATAATGCAGGGTCATGAGCTGTCATAAACTTGATAATGTTGACACCATCTGTAGCTGTTACTATATGCACATTATAGTTTCTGCTGTAGACAAGGTCCATGATCTCGACTTCAACACACTTCTTGGAACCTACCTGTCCGATATAATCACTGGTGGCAACCATGCTTTGTTCACGTGCCAGTTTATTCTCACGCTCAATGTCTTGCCTATATGTTTTGACCAAGGCACTCATGCACGCCACGTCATAGTGTGACACTTGTTTTTTACTGACAATGTCTGCGATTGTATTTAGAAATCCATTGGTCAGAGAACCAGTAAGACGTTTGAACAATAGACCTTGAAAGTGATCATGCATTTTGGCACCAAGCTCACGATCTTCTGCCAACATGAGGTGAGGAGATTCGCACATGTCATAGGCAATGGCTTTGTTAAAGCGACTACCCTGAGGAGCATCAAAAAAACTATTTTGATTGATATACTTGCCGCCATTGATACGATCAGCGGCGGCAACGGCCGACCAGGCAACATCAATGTCATAGAGAACGGGTGATACCTTAGTGTATTTGCCTGACATATCTATCTCCTATTTGCTACAATAAAGTAATTATAACACACCCTGTATTTTATGTCTATTTTTGAGTATTATTGGCAGACTGTTGCTTGTCGCTGTGCGGATTCTAAACAGGCGCCTCGAGTATAGACATCGCCATTGTACCTATAATTGGTTTCACAGCCGCGAGCCAATTGATTGAATCGATGCTGGTTAAAGTAGCAGACCGGTGCACTATAATAGCCGCCATGATATATCTGTGTCTGAGTGTAGGTATGCACAGATTGTCCCTGCACCGGAGTGTTCCTACCAACTTCTGCGCCGACAATCATACCAATAGCTGTACCAGCAGGTCCCATGTTCAATGCGTGACCCACTGCGCCACCCACAATGGTACCCAGGGCTTGATTACTTTGTTGAGGACTTGCACAACCTGTCAGTGACAGTGTAGCCACAACTGCGCCAATAACTGCGATTCTTTTAAACATTTTCTACTTCCTTTACATGCTTACATGATCTACGGAATTGAAACCCACTGCAAGTACAGTTGATTTTTCCGGCGCCCACTGTGACAATATATTCGTCACCTTTACTGCCCTTGATCTTTACAGTTCTAATGTCAGACTTCACTGGCTCAACTGTTTGATTATCTATTGATACGATATTCTTGCGGGCGATAACACGAACAGGCCACTCTGGATTACCGGTAGTTAGTGCAAGTTGACTGGCGTCAATCCATTTAGCCGTAAATTCCTCGCCCTCGTATTCAAAGAATTCGGATTGTTCGAACATCCAAACATTTGGACGTCCGAACTGAGTGTTGCGCACCTTAACTTTCATTTTGTTAAATGTATTGTAGATCTGACAGGATTTCAGCGCAGGCAGACAGCTCATATTGTTCTATGAGGTTACTGGTAGGGCTAGTACTCTGTGGAGGATACTTGCTACGATGCAAGACACGATCCATCATGGTACTGCGGATATTGTCTACATCTGCGTCGCCTGCTTCCAGTGCATGGACAATTTGATTGAGAACTTTGAGAGTTGCCGCACTACGAAAAGCCTCCAAGCCCCAGGTAAGAGCATGAGCAGGATCTTTGTCTAGTTCCAGTTTGAACTTATTGATTCGCTCTTGTTGGGCTTCTACTTGACGCTGATATTTGCTGAGTAATCTTGCTGACATATACATTCCTTTTTAACCGATAATGTATTATAACACGAACACCAATTTACGTCAATTTATGGCTATTTTAGACCTTAAAAACAGTGCCCTTGAACTGCTCATAGTCGTAGAATGCTACGAGTTCTGCGTCCTTAAAATACACTGTAATGCCGCCCAAATCCTCGCGAGCGTCCCAGCCTGTCTGTTCCAAAATAACATTAGTAGCACGAACTTCCAGCTCGTCCATTAAGTCGTCGCCGGTGTTCTCGAAACTGAGCATGGCTTCTGCTTCATAATCTATAGTATAGACTTCAGTAGCGTTAATTTTTGCGCTTTGTACATCTGTAAGCATTGTGAGCTCCTTTTGTGTGTAAAAACGTAGTATAGCACGAAGCTGAATTAACGTCAATTAATGGGTATTTACGAAAGTAATACTTGAGTACTACTTTTATAGCCAGCTGTGAGCACTGTATTTGTTGGCATAGTGTATAGACGCACGTTCTGCAAATAAACGCTGGCACAGAGCCCTATAAGCTCTTTGATAACGCTGTTGAACCGGCTTAGGAGCATGACAAGCCAAGTAATGCAAACGCCCGAAAATCCCGCCCAAAACTCGTCGATTTGCGCCCCAACCTACTGGGTACCATCTGACTCTACTCTGCCAATTGTAAGTTTCACTGCGTCCATAAACCCTGCGCAATTTAATTACATGGCGTTTGCTAATAGACTGTGGGCGAAATTTATTCATTGTTGCGATTACATTTACAGGGAAGTCTACCCTGGCGGCAATCTCCAGAACAACCTCCAGGAAGTTTTGCCACTACATAAATGCAGACCACGGCGGCTAATACCAATAGATATACAAGCATTAAATCTCCAATACTAAGTTAGGATTAAATCCTGGATTCTCATCGTGATAACCACGTGGGTTACAGACAACGCGAGTTTCTCCAATCATATAGTCAAATGTCTGATGCATGTGACCATGTGTCCATAGTTTGATCTGCGGACGGTCCAAGATAAACTCGCTGAGGTCACTGGCGTAGCCACCATTCATAAGAGTTTCGTGTTTATATTGCTCACTGATACTTTGAAAGCTAGGTGCATGATGTCCAACAACCACACATTTCTTATCTTTATTAAAGTCAACTATTTGTTGAATATATCCAACTGTTTTACGATGACGATCCATGACATGAGCAGGTCTAAGTTTTGTGTAACCATGATTATCATTTTTAATGACACGGAAGTCATTCATCATGTCACCAATGGCATGCATGGTTAGAGGATCACCCTTGTTCATGTCTGTCCATAGTGTACCACCAACAAATACTACATCATCGATAATCTGTACATCACGTTCCAGGAAATATACGTTAGTAAACTTGGCACATTCTTCACGCAGGTGGTCAACACCTTGATGGAAACGTCCATGATAGAATTCATGATTACCTGCAACGTAGACTACGTGAGGGAATTGAAAACTACAACGCTTTAAGAAATCGCGAAACATTTGGGCACGAGCCTGCCCAAACTTTAGTGCCGCAATTTCTAAATGGCTGTAATTAGATTCTGGATGATCGTGCAGATCATTGGCTGTTAAAATATCACCAGATAGTATGAGCACATCACAGTTCTCATTGTTGGTGATATTAATATCAGCAAATTCTAAATGCAGATCACTGACCAGTTTGATTTTCATTTTAGTTTATCCACCATGCGTTGGTGGTACCATTCTTCTTCGCCTACAAACGTAGGACATCGTTCAATTATATCATCAAGCAAGAACTTTATTTGTATAAGATCCTGCTTGATGTCTTTAGCAATGAAGCCATCATTGTAGGGACTACTGCACTCAAGACCCATGCTACGAAGCTGGCCTATGATCTGCACTACGTCCCAGGACTTCTTGAAGCCCATTATGCAAATTCTGCTTTACGAACGCGAACTCGCTTAACCTTACCTAGGTTAGTTTTAATTTCCGCCGCACGGTCTTGCAACCAACTTTCCTTTTCAGCTTCAGCTTTTGCGCTTTGGAAGTCCTGATAAGTTTTACGGAATTTACCACAAGTTACAGTCCAAGTCATTCCTGACATAATTACCTCATTAAATTAAAAACACAGCCTATTATAACACTGATTCCGGTGGGCTGTCAACACCTGAATTTATCGATTCTTCAACACATCCATGAACACCGCCTTGCCAAGTTCTTCACTGAAGTTTTCCTGGCTAGTGATAATGTGTAGGCTTCGTTCATGTCTATCTTTGCGTTCATCGTAGTAACTGCTTTCAACTACATATCCGCCGCTGGCAGGATGAATAGTGAATGTTACCGTGCCATTACCTCGATCAATACCCTGTACTTCGTTTACCGAAGAGAACATTGGTTCCATGTCATCTTCGTTTCGAGTTAACCAGTTTGCCAGTCTAACTCTCCAGGACTGCGATTGTTGTTTTCTCGCCCGCTTTGCGCTACTTAACGCGGTTCCTCTATAGTTCATATTTCTAATCCACTTTCTTTGATATGATCTTCTGTGGCTACAAAGGTCTTTTTAGGAAATCGTTTCTGCATTACTTCTTTGATCTCTGCCATTGTTTTGCCCTGTGCGACAAAGTTGTCAGTTTCTTTTTCAAATACATAAAACATGTCACCGTGTCGTTCAATGTTAACGTTGACAATAGTTTCTTTGATTTTTTTAGAAACTGCTTCTAAGTCTTCTCTGAGGATATCGTTTCTTGCTTTCAAATAAAGTTCAATAAACTTTAAGACAAAGTAAATCACCATACCCCAGATGATTGCTGAAATAAAGATATCCATGTTAGGGACGTTTGTAAATTACACGATCAGCAAAACCATTTGCCACTGCTTCCTCTGCGCTGAGGAATGTATCGAACTTCATAGTTTCAAAAAGTTCGTCATAGGTCTTACCTGCTGTATTGTGGCGAACATAAAGTTCTGTCAGTCGCTTGTTGATACGCACACTTTCTTCAAAACTACGACGTGCGTCTTCAAACTGCAAGTCCT
>JACCED012064398.1_pt1 | contig 10936 bp, 9 predicted proteins | sample 7455021 | NCBI WGS metagenome assembly JACCED01 (sample SAMN15323456, study PRJNA562643) | freshwater metagenome | isolation source: river surface water | place: USA:Blue River Watershed | collected 2017-08-19 | reverse complement strand
CCAAATGGTTTCAATCTATCTTTTTCATTTGAATTAGCAATATCCCCGCTTAAAAATGGATATAAATCAACATGAATTGACCCATACAAAATTCTAATAATTGCTTCGGCACCAGCATGTGAATGTACAGGGGAGTAATGACCAGGTGGCCAAATTTCCATCACATAAGGAACACCAGGAGATTCTCCATTATTTTGTCCAAGAGTAATTCTCAGATATGTTTCATCAAGGTTAGGTTTATCCTTGTTAAATTCTGTGGATTTTTCTTTAAGTTTTTCATGACACCATAGTCCAGGTGTTCTGATACTTTGTTCAATTGCTTTAGAAAAACAAGGAAAATCATCATCGTCTAATTTTATTTTAGGCCCAGACACTGCATAATAAAGTTTTTGTGATGTAAGTGGTAAATTAGATGCAGGCATTACATCTTCATTAGCTAACATATTCATTGTTACATCTGCAGAATCAACTACTACCATGGGAACTTTTTGAGTAATAGGATCTTTAATCAGTTTGATTGAATGTGTATTTCCAGTCATTATCTTACAAATACTTTCGAGGAATGCTTTATTTTCTTCTCTAAGTTTTTTACCTTCTTCTGTATTGTCAAACTCAAATTTATAAGAATATATTACAGTTTCAATACGTGCCTCTCCAACTCCTGCATAAAACATTTGATTTTGAGCATCTAAACTAAACCAATAATATGCTTCTGAAAATTTAACAAGACCCGATTTATTTTTTTGATCAGAATATTCTTTTTGATCTGATGAAATTCTTCTTACTCCAACACTTTTTTCTGTAAAGCTAATAATTAATCCATCTGTTTCTTCATAATTGAACATTGAAAACTTCGCTTTTAAATTATTTGACTCAGGAGCTGATACATTAATTATATCATTAGGTTGATCAGATTGTTCTGATTCTTCAGGTTGTTCAATTTGTTCAGATTGTTCAGTTTTGTAATCAAAAACATAAATACCTTGACCGCTAATTTCCAAATTAACTTGTTTAATTCCTCCAAGTTTAACTACTTTCATTTTTATAATAAAAAAATATTAGTTTGTTTTTATATTAAAACATTTTTAATATTTAAAGATATTTAATATTAAAAATGGAACCAGACGAAAAATATTTAAAAAAGATCATAAATTCAAATACTGAATATGATTCGGATAATTCATCAAATATGTCAGATTATTTAATAGAATCTTTAGTTTCAGACACAGATTCAGTAGATTCAATAAAGAAACAAAAAAATTTTTTATCAAATTTAGATTCTGAAGTAGAATCAATAGATATTTCAAATATGGAAATATCAGGGCGAATAGATTTGGGAAAATTTACTCAATTAAAGTATTTAAATTGTTCGAATAATTACATAACGGATATAGTAAATATACCTAAATCAATAATTGATTTAGATTGTTCAAAAAATACATTGACAAAACTAGCTAATTTACCAGACACAATTAAAAATTTAGATTGTTCATGCAATAGAATAGAAGAATTAAAAGATCTTCCATCAACAATACAGACATTAAATTGTGGATTCAATAGTATATATGAATTTCACATTCCAAAATCAGTAAAAATACTTGATATTTCCCATAATAAATTATCAGAATTGTCTCTGGATTCAACATATAAGAATTTGATCAAATTAGATTGTTCCGAAAATATAATTAAAAACCTAGGTAAATTACCTGATAGTTTAAAATGGTTGGATTGTTCATATAATCATTTAGAAAAAATTAAAAAACTACCTGAAAACTTGGTATATTTCAAATGCACCTACAATAGATTTAGAGAAATTAAATTTAACGACAAATTAAAATATTTAAATTGTTCAAATAATTTTTTGGACTCATTCAAAAATATACCAGAGTCTTTAGAGGTATTGATTGTGGTTGAAAACAAATTGGAAAAATTATCTGGTCTTCCTAAAAGTTTAATAGAACTAAATTGTGCAAATAATGAAATTTCTTCAATTCATTTTACTTCAGATCTGGTAAATTTAAAGAAAATAAATTTAAATCATAATCATGTAAAAACAATTGAAGTATATCCACCTAATTTGGAAATAGCAAATATAATTGGATGTGAACTATCGCATATAGATAATCTTCCTTCAACTTTAAAAATACTAATATGTGAATCAAATAACATATCAAATTTTGATTCATTACCAAATGGTTTAATTAAATTAGAATGTAGAGATAATCCAGTTTCAAAATTAAATAATCTTCCTAGAACTTTACAAATATTAAAGTGTCTCAATTGTAATAATTTATCAGAATTAAATAATTTGCCTGAGAGTTTATTAGCTTTGGATTGTTCAGAGAATCCTTTACTTACAGAAATAAAAGTATTACCAAATGGTCTAAAATATTTAGATTTTGGATTTAGAGCAAGCAGATACAGAGGTTCAGAAGATGATATATCAAAAAATAAATTAGTTGACACTACATTTGCAAATATAAAATTTATTCCTGAAAGTCTAGAACAGCTAAATGTTTATATAAGTAATGATAATTATGATGAAGAATTAGCTGATATTAAAAAAAGATATCCACATATAAAATATATAAATAGATAAATTCAAAACCATATAAAAAATTATCATCATTTAATAATAAATTAAATGAAAAATAATAAGATAGTAATTATTGAAGATACCAAAAAAGATGGTACAAAATACCAAGTATTTAGATATCACTGTTTAAAATATCTTTTACCAACTGAACGGAAATTGAAAATATTAGAAAATGAACCAATTTATTCTGTAAAAGAAAAATCGGAAACTTTTAAAAATTTTGATTATGAAGAAGATGAAAAACAAAAAGAATTAGAACCTGATGAAAATTTTTTATTTTCATCATATAATAACTTTTATTACAGCCATAGTGAGAAAAAAGAAAAGCATTATAAAAAAAAAATAATTCCTTATACAAAAAAATATGGTGCAGTAGGTGATTATTACATAGAATATAAACATATTGATCCAGTTAAAAATTTTGATAGTTCATTATTTAAAGAACAAAATGAATTTAGCGTACACAAAGAATTAGATCAATTATCATTAAACCCATTGTTTGCAGGATTAAAAAAAAATTTAGAAGTATATTGTCAACAAGAATATAAATTAATAGCAATATATGATTTTTATGATGATATTGATTTAATTGATGAAGAATCTTGGATTGACACATTTATGGGTGTACATAGTACATGTCCTTATTTATCATGTATTGTTAATATAGAATTTATCGGATTTACAGCAAATGATATGACTATAGAAACAAGACTTCAAAGTATTCAATTTCAATCACATAGAAAAAGATTAGAAAAAATAGGATACAAAATTACTTTATTGTATGATTATGAAAAAAATTTCAAATCAGGAATAAGACCATCTACAATGTTGTTAAGTGATGGTGGTAATTTTAATTGTGGAGGTGCAAATATGGTTTTATTTATGAGATTAGATAAATACAATGAACACAAGAAAAGATTTATTAATAAAAATATTAAAGAATATGATTTTTTGTAAATCAATATATTTGTATTATTAATCTTATTTATTTTTTTGTAAATAAATAACTTTTTATAATTTATTTAATAAATAATTTTAGAATATAAAAAATTGATATATTTAAAATAAAATTAAAATAATAATAAAATTTTAATGGATGTTAACGAAATAATAACAGTTTTACATGAATTTACAAATAAGGTTAATATCGAAAACAAAGGTATAAATGGTATAGTTGATCTTAAATATGTTAGAAATTGCAAAAAGTTTATTTGTAAAAATAATCAAATAAAAAAATTAATCAATATACCAGATGAAATTGAATATATTGACTGTTCAAATAATTTTATTATAGAATTAGATTACTTACCAAAAAATTTAAAATATTTAAATTGTTCTCATAATAAAATTAAAATTTTAAATCTTAAACATAAATTAAGATTAGAAAATAATAAGGACAGTTTAATTTTTCATGGATATTATTCTAGTCTAAAATATGTAGATTGTTCATACAATAATATTGAAGAGATAACAGAATTTTATTATAATCTTGATTATTTTAATTGTAAAAAAAATCCAATAAAAAAAATGTTTTATCCTTTTGATATAAAACCAAAAGCATATCCATCAACACTTGAAGAAATAACCTATGGATATTCTTTTGATAAACCAATTGATAATCTTCCAATGAACATAAAAAAAATTATTTTTTTTCAAAGAGATGAAGGACATTCTCATCCTACATATTTTTCATGTTTTAACCATCCAGTTGATAATTTACCAGAAGGTTTAACTCACTTAGAGTTAGAATCTAGTTTTAATCAAAATGTTGATAAATTACCATCGACTGTTAAATTATTAAAAATTGGATATAATTTTGATAAAACTGTTGACTGTTTACCATCAAACCTTGAAGAATTATGTATATCAAGTAAAAAATTTAATTATCCATTAAATAATTTACCAGAAAATTTAAAAAGATTAAAAATTGGATTTAAATTTAATCAAGAAATTGAATTTTTACCAGAAGTAACATATTTAAATTTAGGAAATAATTTTAATAAACCAATATCTAATTTACCAAATTCAATTGAAAGCTTATATTTAGGTGATGAATTTAATTTACCAATTGATAATTTACCAAAAAATATTAAAAAATTATGTATAAGATGTCGATATTTTGATCAATATATTGATAATTTACCTGATTCAATAAAGTATTTAAAAATTGATAATAGTTCTTTAGACTGGATCAAACAAAAAATAATTAAATTACCAAAATCTTTAGGTATTCTTGAAATTTATAATAAACGATTCTATATTTTAGAAAATGTTAGTATTAGCAATTCAAATTATTTTGATAATGATGACATATTTGGAATAAGTTATTATGAATATCCTGAAAAACATTATATAATGAGTAATTCTAAAAATATCATTACAGAAATAAAGAACATTTGCAGTAAATAAATGCAGAATAAAATTGTTGTTAAATATCAAATACTGTAATTTTGAATTTCTTTATGTTCTATCAAATATAAATTAAGTTTATATTTTGAAAAACAAAATGAACTTTCAACATCTTTCAAGTTACTAAATAAATCGTCAACAAATATAATATTTTCAATCGATTCATATTTATCTTTAACAATACTAAATAATTTATCTCCTTTTCTTGAAGAATAAAATATATTATCTGGATTTATTTTTAATTTGATATCTTTTATATTTTGAACAGTTTCATCATGTTGACTTGAAAGTCTTGCAGTCAATAATATCAAGCTACATTTTGATTTTTTACATGCAAAGATAAATTTATTCAAATTATCACAATCTAATTTAATTGGATCAACATAATTTTTTGATTTATAATCAAAAGTTAAAACTGTTTCATCTATATCAAGTACTACTAATGAATTAGGTATTATTTCGATTTGTGAAAAATTACTTATTTTTGTTATATTTGAATTCATTTATTATTTATTATAAATAATATTTATCTAAATAAATCAAATTTTTAGTACACCATGTATATGGAAGAAATCTATGCATTGATTAATCCTTCTTCGTATAGTTCGTATAAGTTAATTGGATTTCTACTAACAGTCCAATTTACTCCTTCATACATTATATCTATTTCTTGATTTGTAGAATTAGATGGATGTAGAGGATGGGTTTTTGCAATCAAATACAACCCACAACCAATTTTTTCAGTAAGATCTTTATCATAAATATTTGCGAAAAACATTTCGTTAACATCTTCCTTTTCATCACCTAATTTATAAACTGGACATTTATTAAATGTAATTGTGCTCATAAAATCATTATGGGTTTTTGCTATTTCACACATTGAATTAATAATTGAGTTCATAATTGATTTTTTTTCTTGAGGAAGAGAATCAAAGTCCTCAGATCTTGTATAAATACTAACATTTAGACGATGCATAGTTTTTGCTTTGGTACTACCTTTAGAATAAATAGGAACCATGGTATATGGTTCAGCATCAAAAACAACAAATGGATCTAAACCCATAACCTCTTCTACTTTATCAGGATGAGGTACTAGCGAACCAATGTATAGTTCAGAGGTTTTTACTGAATCAGATGTGACAAATGGTGTGATTTTTCCATTGTATTCATTAAGTGATTTTATTTCTTGGTAAAATTCATCAATTGCAACTTTTGTATCAGCTGCAAAACCAATTGATAAATATAGGTTTTCAAGTTTTTCCCAGTGGTCAACAAGGTTTGACCAAGTATATCCATAAGCTTTCATTTCGTGTAGTCTTTCTTTCCATTCGGGATGATTTTTAAGTAATACAATACATCTAGAAAAATCAGAATGGTCAATTGGTACATAAGATGTTTTCTTAGTACTTGGTGTAAGTCCTAACATATGGGATTCAATTTCTCTTGAAGAAAGACCTTTTGCTTCCCAACATCCATCATTACACCAAAGAATCTTTACAGTATGATTACAAATTTTAGCGTTTGTTTGGATATTTGATTCGAATACACTCATAGTTAAAGTATAATATCATTAAATATATATTCAGTATTAAAATTCAATTTTTATCAGTCAGTAAATAATTTTAATATAATATTTTTATATAAAATGGAAAAAAATAGTAAAACATATACAATAGATAGTAGTACGTATAAAACAAGTTCAACACAATCAAAAATTTCTGTTTTACCTACACCTAAAAAAGAAGGTGGATGTAAGTCATGTGCAGAGAAGAAAGCTATTATAAAAGGAATTGTAAATTTAGTTAATGATTCAACTTCAACTTCAGAATCTTTATCAAAAGATTCGAGTTTCTTTTCCTCCAAGTCGAAATTAATTTCAAGTCCAAGTGAACCTTTTAACAGTTCAGAAAGATCATTAAAAAATAAAGTAAAAAGCATAAATACAAAAAAAATTATAATTTTATTAGAATCATTTTTAAATACTAAAATAGGATTTATAATGTTTATGGTATTTTTGGTAAATATGTGTTTAACTATAATAGAAAAATATGCTAAAAAATAATTTTATTTATTTTTATTATTGTTATAAAACAATTATATGAAGAATATATATAGATATATATGAGTTATTATCAAAAATATTTAAAATATAAAAAAAAGTATTTACAATTAAAAAAACAAAAAGGAGGAGATAGAATGGTTCAAATATATTCTCAAATACCAGAAATAACTTTTCAACCTATTGAATTGGAATTAGATGATGATCTTTATGTATTAAAACAACAAATTCTTCAACAACTTGGTTCTTCAGAAATAACATTTAATGATTTAGAAATTCTTGAATCAAGAGGAGGAAGATGTACAGGAAGAGTGATACAACATATTTATCCTGAAACCATGGAAGTATGTGTAAGAGTTAATAAACATTTTGATGCAAAAAAATTAGTTCCAACAAGAATAACTTCGGGGTTAAGAGCAACTACTGAAACTTATATAACAAATCAAACAGGTAATTTTAATTTTTCAAATTGTAGATTTGAAGGATTTATTGAAGAAGGAAGAATCAATAAAGCTAATATTGTATTTTTAGTTAGAGCCCATGGTAAATATACAACTAGAGAAGGTGTTGTAATTGAAGGTTCATTTATAAATGATAAAATAGAAGGACAAACAAAAATGACAACTAGTAGTGGAAATATAATTGAAGGAATGTTTGTAAACAATGAATTAAATGGACTAGGTAAAATTATTAGAACCAATGGAAAAATTTTAGAAGGAGAATTTATACAAAATGAATTGGCAGAAGGATCAATAATTGAACCAAATGGTGATAGATTTGAAGGAAAATTTTTAAGAGAAAAACTTCAAGGAAGAAATTGTAGAGTAATTACATCTAATGGAACAGTTAAAACTGGAGAATTTGTTAATAATAAATTGATTTCAGGAAAAATAATTTATCCAAATAGTAGTGAAGATTCAGGAGAATTTGTAAACGAATTACTTACAGGAATAGGAACCAAAACTGTGAGAACAAATCCTCAAGATCCTCCAACAGTATTATATGGTGAATTTACTGATGGAGAATTAAATGGACTAGGGAAAATTACATATCCTGATGGTAGAATAGAAGAGGGTGAATTTTCCAACGGAAGATTTGTTCGTGAAAGATACAAAACAGAATTTGATTTATCAATAAAAAATGACTACACAAATGCTAATAAAAACATAATAAGTAATTTAGATAAAGACTATTCTTTATATAAAATAATCTAATTTTTTTACAAAAAATTTGATAATTTAATTTATAATTTATCAATAAAATAAATAGACGCAAATCGATGGAAGATAAAATAAATTTTATAAAAGAAAAATTATACACTGGATCAAATCAAATAATCAAAACTGATTCTTATAATGAATTTTTTATTCAAATGAAAAATTATTCAATTGAAGAAAGATTTGCACTAATGACAAAAGTGGCAATTAAAGGTCATGAATTAGGATATAATGAAAACACAATTTCAAATTGTAAATTACACTTGAAAAATAAAGCATTTTCTGGAATAACTGGTTCTACAACTGAAAAAAATATAAATTATATTTACGACTTGGTAAAATCATTTGATAAATAAACGAATATTTAATCTTATATACATGTTGTGGTTAAAATTTTTATACAAAAACAAGTTAATTATTGAGAATGATCTCCTACTCCTAGGTTAGCACAACTCTCACGATATGAGGGAGGAAGTGAGATTTGAACATGTGAACTCTCAAGTGTAGATGCAGAGCCAAAGTCGGAAGGCTTCTTACCTAGAATCTTCATAGAGTCTACAAGTTGTTCAGGGATTTCAGCCAAAGCCTCTTCACTAAATTTGAAAGGGTTGTCCACATAATCATTAAACTTTACAAACTGGACATTATCCCTCAAAGCCTTCTTCCCTGAACTTGCCTTCAGTACTGTACCATCAGCATCCAGATACTTCATGTTAACAAACTTACCATGACCAATACCAACAATCAGGAAAACCATAGGCAATTCGGATGCATCAACAATAGCATCGATGGTCTCTCTCATGTCATTAATTTCACCATCGGTCAGGATTGTAATAATATCAAACTGGATAATTCCACGAGCCAACTCTGCTCTCTTAAGTCGAGTGACCTTTTGGATAATTGGTGCAAAGTGTGTAGGTCCAGACAGCTCGATATTGGTCAATGCATGTCTGTATGCCTCCATAACACCTTGTATTCCATGTACAGAGGGATTAGAATCATCACCATTAATAGCAAAGTCCCAAGAGTTAATCTTTCCACCATTCGAGGTAGGAATCAGTGCACCATAACCCCATAGCGGAATCATACCATCCGAGTCATATCCATGAACCACATTGTAAAGCAACTTGATAGCCTTCATGTATTCACTCATGGTCTCGCACCCTGGGGTATAAAACGGTGATGAAGAAGTTACAGGTGCTAAGTGATGAAGTGAACTAGGTATCTTTGGGTCACCATTGCTACCAGTGAAATCAACCACAATCTGGAATCCAATTTGTAGCCCATGGTTAATATAATCCATGAAAGTAGGACGTTGTATAACTTGTTTCTCGTTAAAAATCAGTTGTCCCATATTACCCTTGCGGTTTCTACGTTGGGCTTCCTGATTATATAGATCAAGTCTTTCTGACCTCATAAGATTATCCAGCGTGGTATCAACCTGACCAATAAGAACAGAATTAGGATTATCATACCTGAACACCTCAATTCTGAAAGGAACATCAGGATTACCCAACTTGGATACCTCGATCTCAATCACAGGGAAGGAGCCATTACCAGTAGTTACCACATAGGTTGTACGGTAGACATTGATGTAGTCTTGTCCAGATCTGACTGAGATAACCATGTATACCGAGGCTCCACTCATACAACATCCAAACAGACAAAAGTTCCTAAAGTTTAAGTTTGTAAAACTAGGGTAAAAGTGCAGAATATCGTTTGTAATAGGCTTAGGCATCACATTAATGGTAATCTTACCCTTAGGAACCCCCTTTAAATTCATCGTGTGATTACCCATACCTACAATCTCACTGATATCACACTCTGCAAAACCTAAAAAGTCCTGTCTTGACATGTCAATATTGGTAGCATCATTTGAGTTGAAACTCTCATCACAGTCATATAATGAAAACTTAATTTGACATGCTTGTTCAAATCGATACTTCACATAAATATGCTTGACAAACTGACCAGTTGTCTTATTTGCAATAATCTCAGTTCTTCCCTGCTCCTCCCATTGTCCTGATTGTTCATTCTTGGTGGAGACCACACAAATAGGGTCCGACGTATCGCCAGTGACAACAGAAAGAGGAGTCCAGTCCTTATTGACCAAATCATTAAAACTAATTGAAAGTTCTAGACAGTCATAACCCAGATTATGAATCCGAGCAACTGCGTTGGCAACCGCTCTATCTATAGAGTTCTTGTAGGTTACCATAGTAACACCACCAGTGTTACCTGAATCGTTTTCTCTACTTAAAATCGCCATTCTATTATATCTAATTTAAAAAAAACAAGCAATTCAAAGGTACACTATTTCAATTTTTATAAAAATTAGTCTAAACCAAATAACTTTGGTAAATCCATCAAGTACAATCTATCATCAGGATCATCAGAATCATATTCATCACCAGAATATTCATATTCATTTGTCATACGACTCCCCATTATTTTTTTATAAAATGACTTGGTAGAATTATTTGGTTTATTATCAATTTTATCATTTTTATCATTTGGTTTGATAAGATCTTTATCTTTAGTATCAATATTATTAATTTGACTTTGTATTTGTTGTATTTTTTTCTCAATTTCCAAAAGATAATTTTGTAAATCTAGTTTTTTAATTTGTAATTCATTTACAAGTGTTTCCAATTG
>JACCED011707810.1_pt1 | contig 10937 bp, 9 predicted proteins | sample 7455021 | NCBI WGS metagenome assembly JACCED01 (sample SAMN15323456, study PRJNA562643) | freshwater metagenome | isolation source: river surface water | place: USA:Blue River Watershed | collected 2017-08-19 | reverse complement strand
GCGGCACGCTGCCAAAGTGCTTGGGATTGCCAATCACACGATCATCGAAACGCGCACCGATGGCAATCAGCACATCGCAATGCTGCATGGCCATGTTGGCTTCGTAAGTGCCGTGCATGCCCAGCATGCCCACAAAACGCTCGCTCGATGAGCGATAGCCACCCAGACCCATCAGCGTATTCGTGCAGGGATAACCCAGTTTATCGACCAGCTTGTTCAGTTCAGGTGCGGCATCGGCCAAGATGACGCCACCACCGGTGTAGATCATCGGGCGCTCTGCGGCAAGCAGGAGCTGAACCGCTTTGCGGATCTGGCCCGAATGCCCTTTTTCGACCGGTTTGTAAGAGCGCATCTCGAGCTCTTTCGGATACTCGAAGACTGCTTTGGCGGTAGTGATGTCCTTGGGGATATCGACCAGTACCGGGCCGGGGCGACCTGTGGTCGCAATATAAAACGCCTTCTTCATCACCGTCGCCAGGTCTTTGACATCCTTGACGAGGAAGTTGTGCTTGACGCATGGCCGGGTAATGCCAACCGTGTCGCATTCCTGGAAGGCATCCTGACCAATCGCGTGGGTCGGCACCTGTCCGGAAATGATCACCATCGGAATGGAATCCATGTACGCAGTCACCAAGCCCGTCACCGCATTGGTGACACCGGGGCCGGAAGTGACCAGCGCGACGCCCACCTTGTTCGAGCTGCGCGAATACGCATCTGCCGCGTGAATCGCTGCCTGCTCGTGACGAACGAGAATGTGCTGGAATTTGTCCTGCTTGAAAATGGCGTCGTAGATATAGAGGACGGCGCCGCCGGGGTAGCCGAACACATGTTCGACGCCTTCTTCGGCCAGACAGCGCACGACTATGTCGGCGCCCGTGATTTCGGAACTCATTGCTGCTTCCTTTCAAGGTCCATTGGAAATTGATCGGATGCTCTCTCCTGTCGAGACCGGTTGCGGTGGCACTCTGCTGGCATTCCTTTTTTGTGCGGTCACGCCGATCCGTCCTGCGCACTACGGCGCATTTCAAACCGACGCTAAGCGCTACTCGTTCAGCCTGAGTTCGTGCTTTAGCGATCGATCCCTCACGCTTGTGGCGTGGGTTAGAGCAAACTGCTTTCGGATGAAAGTGGCGCTGCGACCCGGTTGGCATTATGGGCGAACCGGGGCAGACCAAAAAATACCCCTCGCGGTGGCGAGGGGAACGATACGTTAATGCGTTGCAGCACGAAGGTCAAGCGTAATCTTGGAAAAAGCCTTTGAAATCAAGCGGTTTGCCCTCGGTATCGCCATTCAAAAATTATTAAAAAAGTATCTTTTTCCGCCCTGCCCACCGCCGCATTCTGTGCAACGTACAATGCTGCCTTTTGCTCGCCCCGGCACGCTCAACCCTACCCCGGCCAAGCACCGACCGACCCTCCCCGCGCCCGTGAACGATCTCCAATCCGAATCACTGCAACCCGCCCCGCTGAAAAGCCGCCTGCTGGCCATGGTGTACGAGGCCATGCTGCTGTTCGGCGTGCTTTTTATCTCGACCTGGCTGTTCTCCACATTGCTGCAGCAGCGTCATGCGCTCTACCTGCGCGACAACCTGCAGTACTGGTTGTTTCTGGTACTGGGTATGTATTTTTGCTGGTTCTGGCGGCATGGGGGCCAAACGCTGGCAATGAAGACATGGCGGATTCGTCTGCTCACCCGTGAAGGTGGCATCCTGTCTTGGAAGCGCGCTGTTGCTCGCTACGTGCTGGCATGGCTGTGGTTTGTGCCGGGTCTGGCGACTGCTCGCTACCTGCATGTACAGGGGTGGATGCTGTTGCTGCTACCTGCATTGAATATGGCACTGTGGGCACTGGCTGTTTTTCTCGATCGCGACAGACAGTTTCCACATGATCGATTCGCCGGTACGCGCATTGTTCAGCTGCCGCCGATCGCGCCCACAGAAAAAGCTGCTGAGAAAACATCATCAAGCCGGTAGCATGATCGCGCGGCTTACCTGTTTCATGATTCTGCTCCAGCTAGTGACGCTGGCAGGCCTGGGCAGCTTGATTTGGTGGCTAGGCTGGGTCGATAGCTTCGCCATCAGCCTGCTCTGTGCTGCAGCCATCCTGACGCTCATGAGAGCAGGGATCATTTTCAATAATTTTTTTCTGTCAGGCGCGCTCCGACAACCGATGGGCGACGGCCAGCGTGTACCGCTGACGGCTGCCTCAGCCAGAATGCTGCAAGAGTTCTGGTACAGCATGGTGTGCTGGTTTCAGTTGTTTCCATTGGCCCGTCCATTTCACATCCACTTTGCCGAGGACTACGATTCTCCGGTATTGCTCTTGCACGGCTATGGCGCTAATAGCGGTTTTTGGAAACCCCTCAGCAAGCAACTCTCGCAGTCGGGTATCAGCCACGCAGCGATTGATCTGGAGCCCATTTTAGGCAGCATAGATGACTATGCGGAACTGATAGAGACGTCGGTGCAACAGCTGTGTCGCAACAATGGCGCTGAAACGATCGTTATTGTGGGCCACAGCATGGGGGGTCTGGCAGCACGTGCCTGGCTACGGCGTTACGGCACTGCGAGACTCGAAAGCATCATTACGCTTGGTACACCGCATTTCGGCAGTACGCTGGCCGGATATGGCATGGGGACGAATGCGAGGCAAATGCTGCCGTCCGTCAGCGGCACAACGACGGAGAATCACTGGCTGACCGCTCTGGCGAATTCGGAAAGCCCGGCCCTACGCGCAAGAATGAAATCGATTTATTCCCGTCACGACAATATCGTATCGCCGCAACAGTCCGCGCAATTACCTGGTGCCAGGAATATGGGATTTGACCTGATCGGTCATGTGGCGCTGGGTTTTGACAGCGACGTGTTGGCGCTGTTGATGACGGAGATTACGATAGCCCGTCAAAGCAGGTACTCAGCAGGAAATTGATCACCTGGTCGCTGGAGTATTGTTCGTTGCTGCGAAGGTAATCCAGCGTGGGGTCGCATGAACGCGCGTAAATCGTGAACAGAACAACCTCGGTCGGCAGGTCTTTGCGGATCTTGCCGTCTGCACGTGCTCGCTCGATGAGTTCGCCCATCAACTCGTTCAGGTCCATCAAACGGCTGATGTAACGGGTGTTGTTGAGCAGCGCTTCGCGCAGACTGGTGTTCTCGGCAGGCAGAGTCGGCAAGCCACCCTTCATACGAATTTCCAGCGCCCACTGCAATACGCCTTTGAGCTGCTCTATGGGTGCGCGATCGGTGGCCATGCCCCGAACGAACGCCAGTGTGTTCTCGAGCAAGCGAATCATCGCGGCGGCGGCGAGTGCTTCTTTGGATGGGAAATGCTTGTAGAGACTCGCTTTGGCAATGCCGACTTCAGCGGCCACTTCGTCCATCGTCATCAGGTCAAAACCTTTTTTCGCGAGCAAACTATTCGTTGCATCGACGATGGCGTTCTCACGGACGATCAGTTGTTGTTGTTTGAACGAGAGCTTGGGTTCTTTACTCATCGGTTGCGATTCAGGCCAGTCGGTTTTGAACTTTCCGGATTATACGGCACCCGAACCATGGGCGGTGCTCTTGCTGTTCTATTAATGGCCTTTTTCGCGAGAAAATTGCTTGCCTAACCCCCTGATTTTCATGTTTATATTGACAACAATGTCTTCCTGAGCGGGATCACGGTCGATAAATTCCCGCCGCATTCACATCGGCGACTGACGCAAAATTATTGGCGGCAGATTCGTAACCACGGTCGGTTATGATCGCGCACCAACTCTATGGATTCTGAATTCGTGAAAACCAAAATTCGCAGCATCTGCGTTTATTGCGGTGCCTCCAGCGGCCATGCACCCGACCATGCGGCGGCAGCGCGCGTGCTCGGCACCACCCTGGCCAATCAGCAGATCACGCTGGTCTATGGTGGTGGTCGTGTCGGGCTGATGGGTATCGTTGCAGACGCGGTGATGAACGCTGGCGGCCAGGTCATTGGCGTGATACCCAAAGCGTTGATGGATACCGAGGTGGGTCATCAGCACATCAGCCAACTGCTGGTCGTTAAAGATATGCATGAAAGAAAGGCGCTGATGGCCGAGCATGCCGATGCTTTCATCGCCCTGCCCGGTGGACTGGGCACACTGGAAGAATTATTCGAAACGCTGACCTGGGCGCAACTGGGTTTTCATGAGAAGCCGATTGGGCTTCTGAATGTGAACGGCTTCTATGACGGTCTGGTGGATTTTCTCGCGCATCAGGTACGAGAAGGTTTCGTGCGCGAAGAACATGCACGATTGCTGTTCAATGAAAACGATGCATCAGTGCTGATCGAGCAGTTACAGTCTTTCGAAATGCCCGAAGGTGTCAGCTGGCTGAGTCGCCTGGCGGCACGAACACTGGGGCCTTGAGATGACGTGAAAGATCCGTTTTCAGGCGTCGAGCGCCTGTCGGAAGTCTTCGAGCAAATCATCGGTATCCTCAATACCGACAGAAACACGAATCAAGGACTCTGCAATGCCCATGTTGGCGCGACGCGACGGTCCCATCTCGTGGTAAATCGTGTGCGCTACCGGAATGACCAGGGTCCGCGTATCACCCAGATTGCTGGCAGGTACGGCCAGCCGGAGGCGATTGAGATAGTCAAAACAATCCATGCCTTCTTTTAGCTCGAAACTCAGCAAGCCACCGTAGGCCCGAAACAGCGAAGTCGCAATTGCATGCTGTGGATGAGACGACAGTCCTGGGTAATACACGGCCGCCACACGCTCGTCGCCGGACAACATCGTTGCCAAGGCCAACGCACTCGCGGATTCGCGCTCGATGCGCAGCGCCATGGTCTCCGCACCCACCGCCAGATGATGGGCGGCCTCGGGACCAAGTGCACCACCGAAATCGCGCAAGGCCTTGGCACGCAACTGAGCCAGGCCCCATTGTGCTGGCGCGAAGCGCTTGTAGGTCTCTGCAATATTCGGGTAATTGGTCCAGTCAAAGAGACCCGTGTCGGTCAGACTACCCCCGAGCGCATTGCCATGACCACCGATGGATTTGGTCAGCGCATTGATGACGATACTGGCACCGACTTTTTTGGGCCGAAATAAATAAGGCGAAGTAATCGTGTTATCGACCACGTAAAGAATACCGCGCGCTCGACACAGCGCACCTATCTTCTCTAAATCCGCGATCTGCGTGCGCGGATTGGCAATCGTCTCGACAAATACCATCCGCGTGGCGGGCGTAATCGCCTGCTCAATAGCGTCTACCTTCGTTGCATCCACAAAGCTGACAGGCATGCCCTGCAGCTCAACGGTCTGCCACAGGCTGTTGGTATTGCCGAACAAATAGGAAGACGAGATAACGTGATCACCATGGCGCAACAAGGCCTGCACCAGTGCGCCCACGGCCGCCATGCCCGTAGAAAAACACAGGGTGGCCAGACCATCTTCCATGCGCGTGATTTTTTCTTCGAGCGCGGAGACAGTGGGATTGCCCTGCCTGCCGTAGCGATAGCCTGTCCGTTTACCTTGAAACACATCGGCCAGCTCACGCGCATCGCGATAACCATAAGCGACAGCGGTATGAATTGGCTTATGGAGCGATCCATGCTCGATGGGTTTCTGCCGGTCGCTATGCAGAATAGTGGTGGTAAAACCGAATTTCTTTTGATCGTTCATCAGGAGCAGGCAGCGATCATTCGATCTGAGCAAGATTCAGATTCAGCTGGGTACGTACAGCATCTTCGATCACAGCCTTGGGATTTTCACGAGCGAATTCGATACGATCCAGATAATCGCGGGAGATATCACCGGTGATGTAGTCGCCATCAAAACAGGAGGCCTCGAATTTCTTGAGCATGGGATTGACATCGGTAATCGAGCGCTTCAATGCCTCGATATCCTGATACACCAGCGCATCAGCGGTGATCTCGCGGCACACTTGTTCGTCGGTACGGCCATGCGCGATCAGCTCACTGCGCGTGGGCATGTCAATGCCGTACACATTCGGAAACTTTACCGGTGGCGCAGCTGATGCGAAGATCACGCGCTTGGCACCGGAGTCACGCGCCATCTGCACGATTTCGCGACTGGTCGTGCCGCGCACGATGGAATCATCCACCAGCAAGACGCTCTTGCCCTTGAATTCAGCACTGATGGCATTGAGCTTTTGGCGCACGGATTTGCGACGTATCGCCTGCCCCGGCATCAGGAAGGTACGGCCGATGTAGCGGTTCTTGATGAAGCCTTCACGATAATCAAGGTTCAGGGTCATGGCCAACTCCATCGCGGAAGGACGCGAAGAATCAGGAATGGGCATGACCACATCGATATCCCCGGCGGAGAATTCGCGCCGTATTTTTTCGGCCAGATACTCGCCCATTTTCAGTCGGGTCGCATAAACCGAGGCACCATCAATCACCGAATCGGGACGTGCGAGATAGACGAACTCAAAAGCACAGGGATTCAGAACCGGATTGTCAGCGCATTGCTCGTTGTAGAGCTTGCCTTCGTTGTCGATGAAAATCGCTTCGCCCGGCATCACGTCCCGCAGAAAGTGAAAACCCAGACCTTCGAGCGCAACAGATTCACTCGCCACCAGATACTCGGGGCCGTTTTCGGTGTCATTGAAGCCAATGCACAGCGGACGAATGCCATAAGGATCACGAAATGCCAGCAGCCCATAGCCCGCAATCTGGGCAACCACGGCGTAGGAGCCGCGCACCCGCCGGTGCAGCGCGGCGACCGCTTTGAACAGAATCGACGGGTCAAGAGAGAAACTACTGGTGCCCTGCTGTATCTCATGCGCCAGCACATTCAACAGCACTTCGGAATCGGAATCCGTGTTGATGTGACGACGGTCTTTCTTGAACATTTCGATCTTGAGCTGATCGGCATTGGTGAGATTGCCGTTGTGCGCCAGCGTAATGCCAAGGGGCGCGTTCACATAAAACGGCTGCGCCTCTTCCTCGCTGGAAGATCCGGCAGTCGGATAACGGCATTGGCCTATGCCCGAGTTACCCGGCAATGAACGCATATTGCGGGTGCGGAAAACGTCGCGCACCAGACCATTGGCCTTGTGCATGCTGAAGGTATTGCCGTGACTGGTCGCGATACCGGCGGCATCCTGACCACGGTGCTGCAACAACAGCAGCGCATCATAGATGAGCTGATTCACAGGGCCATGCGAAACGACGCCAACAATGCCGCACATGGTGGGGCTCCTTCAAAAAACGTGACGCCCGGCGAGGCCGGGCACTCTACATAGACTGCACGCTACCGCTCAGACCCAGCTTCTTCACACGCGCTTGCATCTTCTCTGCTTCTTCGCGGGTGGCAAACGGTCCCACACGAACACGGAAACGGTCGCCGTCCTTGGTACTGATTTTTTCGGAATACGCTTTGATGCCTGATTCTTTGAGGCGACCCTTCAAGTCATCTGCTTTTGTCTTGCTGTTGACTGCCGCCACCTGCAATAGATATTTGCGTGGCTTTTCCTTGGTCTGAGGTTTGTCTTCGTCGACGGGCGCTTTGCCCTCAGAATTTTTATCAGAGGCCGGCTTTTCAGACACTTCCGTGTTTGACTTGACTGTTTTTGCAGGCTCAGGCGCTGCCTTGAGCTCGGAGACAGGCGGGAGAGGTGCAGGCGGTTGCGCGGGCACGGGTGACTCGACGACCTTTTGCGTGACAGAGTGCGGTGCAGGCTGGGGCTTCAGGCTCTCGAGGGCTGGCGAAACCTTGTCGGGAATCTGCGTCTCGACATCATCTGCCAACGGCTTGTTGGGATCGGCATCGAAAATCATCGGCAATCCGATGATGGCTGCAAGCACGAGCGCAGTCGCACCTATCAAACGGCGACGTGCCCGCTGCTTCTCTGGCAGCATGGGATCGACAGGTTCTTCATCTTGCGTGGGGCTGCGGCGCGAACGGCGCGGCTTGACCGGCACGTCCAGATCGTCATCGGCATCCTGCTGGTTTTTACCAGGGAACGAGAACAAGCCCATAAGAAAGTTGATTGCGTTGCTGAATCGTGTTTGACGCGAGGACAGAAAGATTATCTGACAGCCATCACGCCGGCCACCGTAAAGAATGACCCGAAGACCGCAATTCTATCATTCTCGGTGGCGCGACCCCGCGCTGCGGCATAAGCCTCCGCCGGGGTCGCAAAACACTGAACACTGCGCTCAGCGCCAGACACCGTACTGGGTCGGACACCTGCCTGAGCCAGTGACTCAGCCAGCGACGTCGCCCTGGCTGCACGCGGCAGCGGCAAATCCGTCAAATACCAATGGTCGATACGATCCACCAGCTGGGCCAGGATGCCTGCAATATCCTTATCGGCCATGGCACCAAAAACGGCGTAGGTATAGGGATGAAAGCCCATCTGCTCCAGATTTTGCGACAGCGTTGCAGCGGCGTGCGGGTTGTGAGCAACATCGAGAATCACGGCAGGACGACCGGGCAAGACCTGAAAGCGCCCAGGTAATTCCACCATCACAAGCCCGCTGCGAACTTCCTGTGCACCGAGCGGCAAACGTTCGCGCAGAGCTTCCAGCGCCGCGAGCGCAGCACTCGCATTGAGTAGCTGGTTTGCGCCACGCAGACTGGGATAGGCCAGTGCATTGCGGCGCTGCTGGCGTCCACCGTAATTCCACTGCTGCCGATCACCCGAGTAATTGAAGTCGCGCCCGAACAGCCAGAGATCAGCACCGATGGCGGCAGCGTGATCAAGCAGGGATTGCGGTGGCGAGGGATCACTGCAAATCGCTGTGCGACCTGAGCGAAAAATACCGGCTTTCTCAAAACCTATCTTCTCGCGTGTATTACCCAGATATTCCTGATGATCAAGGTCGACACTGGTGACGATGGCGACATCGGCATCGATCAGATTGACCGCATCCAGACGACCACCCAGCCCGACCTCGAGAATCACGGCATCCAGACCGGCATCGGCAAAGTATTTGAGAATAGCTAGCGTCGTAAACTCGAAATACGTCAGCGACACCTCCTGACGCGCTGCCTCGACGACTTCAAAATTTGTGCACAAGGCCTCATCGCTGGCCAGCTCGCCATTGATGCGTGCACGCTCATTGAAGTGCAACAGATGCGGCGAGGTATAGAGACCGACGCGATAGCCCCCTTGCAGCAACATCGATTCCAGCATTGCGCAGGTAGAACCCTTGCCGTTGGTGCCACCGACCGTGATCACAGGGCAGTCGAACCGAATGCCGAGCCGGTCTGCGACCTGGCTGACACGATCCAGGCCCATCTCAATGGCTTTGGGATGAAGTGATTCGAGGCGGGTCAGCCAGTCATTGAGCGAAAGTGGCATGGTGGAGAGTGCGTGAGGTGAAAAGTACGCGAGATGAAGCGTGCATGAAGAGATTCAGGAACGACACTGGACCCCGGCCTCCGCCGGGGTGACAGATTGGGGGTCTATCAGGCCAGCACTTCCGGCGGCTGATTTTGCAGAATCGCGAGCAGGCGCGCGATTTCTTCACGCATCTTGCGCCGATCCACAATCATGTCGATCGCGCCTTTCTGAATGATGAATTCGGAACGCTGAAAACCTTCCGGCAGTTTTTCACGCACGGTATTTTCGATCACGCGCGGCCCCGCAAAACCGATCAGGGCTTTGGGCTCAGCGATCACCACATCACCCATGAAAGCAAAGGATGCAGACACGCCACCCATGGTGGGATCTGTAAGAACCGAGATGAAAGGCAGCTTTTTCTCGGACAGCTTGGTGAGCATGGAGGTGGTCTTTGCCATCTGCATCAGCGATAGCAAGCCCTCCTGCATCCGCGCACCACCGGTGGCCGTGATGCAAATGAAAGGTACTTTTTGCTCCAGAGCTGTCTGCGCACCGCGCGCAAAGCGCTCGCCAACGACCGCGCCCATCGAGCCGCCCATGAATTCGAATTCGAAACAGGCCACCACCACAGGGACCGACATGATGGCGCCGCCCATGACGATAAGCGCATCAGTTTCGCCCGTGGCATCCATCGCGGACTTCAGGCGCTCGGGATATTTTTTGCTGTCTTTAAACTTGAGCGTGTCGACCGGCAGAACTTCCTGCCCTATCTCGTAGCGGCCTTCATTGTCGAGCAAGGCATCGAGGCGATCACGCGCGCGAATACGCATGTGATGGTCACATTTAGGACAGACTTGCTGATTGGATTCGAGGTCAGTGCGGTAGAGCACGGCCTCACAGGAAGGGCATTTAACCCAGAGGCCCTCGGGCACCGAGCGGCGGGTGCTGGCATCTGAACGTTGAATACGAGGCGGGAGGAGTTTCTCTAACCAACTCATGGGACTCTCTTTCTCTGAGTGGACGCCGGGCGACCGTTAGGGCTGCATTCTACCCCTCGGCCAGCGCCGGAGCCAGCCCGGCGGGACTATGGATTACCATTTCAGCAATAAGCTTACCTGTTCCCGGGCGTAAAAAGCGGCCACGCCACACGTGGCCGCCCGGGAATAGCCTCAAGCCGGGACTTCGTCGATAGCCGCGCGTATGCCAGACAGAAAGTCATGGACCGCTGCCACTGCCTTGTCCTTGGGCGTGTTTTCCAGCTCCTGAATAATGCGACTGCCGATCACGATCGCATCCGACACCGATGCCACCGCTTTTGCTGTCACCGCATCCCGAATACCAAAACCCACGCCAATCGGCAGCTTCACATGTTCGCGAATGGCCGCGATACGGCTGGCAACCTCGACAGTATCGATATGACCGGCACCCGTCACACCACGCAGTGACACGTAGTAGGAAAAGCCACTGCTGATCTGCGCGACCTGCTTGATGCGCTGCTCGGTTGACGTGGGTGCGAGCAAAAAGATCAGGTCCATATCCTGTGCTTTGAGTTTTTCGGAAAACTCAGCCGCCTCCTCGGGCGGATAGTCGACCACGATGGCGCCATCAGCACCCGCCGCCTTCGCTTCCGTGACAAAACTGTCGACGCCCATGCGT
>JACCED012036146.1_pt1 | contig 10940 bp, 18 predicted proteins | sample 7455021 | NCBI WGS metagenome assembly JACCED01 (sample SAMN15323456, study PRJNA562643) | freshwater metagenome | isolation source: river surface water | place: USA:Blue River Watershed | collected 2017-08-19 | reverse complement strand
TATCAACTCCACCGGCTACAACTTCGTCAATCGGCTAATCATATTCATTGACCTTATTACCTCAACTAGTATAAACTATTATACTACTTGAGGTATCTTTATGGATGAACGAATCGAAAAGGCGTTTAGTGTTGCAAATTACATGGCAACATTATCTAATCAGCGCAGAATTATTTTAGAAGAATTTAACCAAAAATTAGTTTATTACCAAAATGGCGGAACATTTAAAATATCGCCAGAATTAATTTCATTTACAAAACAAGTATTGGATATGGGATATCTATCAGATGTTCCATTTATTGATGAAAATAACTTTCCAATATTAATTACAGATGTGCAGTCGTTTTACGATAATATAGTAGAATTGTATTTCCAATCAATGAACGAATATTCTGCAAAGTTTGCAGAAATAAAATCCAAGAGAAAAATTGAGGATATAGTTAAGCTATGAGCAAAGGTGCATTGATTTTTGCCCATAATAACGCTAGTGTTGATTATGTAAAAATTGCAAATTTTGCAGCATCTAAAGTAAAAAAACATTTAGACATACCTGTAAGTATTGCAACTAGCGACACTCAATGGTTGTTAACAGCATATCCTAATCATGTGTTTGATAAGATTATTGATGTAAAACCTGAAACTATAAACAAAAAGAATTTTTATGACGGATCAATGTTTTCTAAAACACTGGATTGGAATAACGTCACTCGATACAGAGCTTATGAAATCTCACCGTACGACACTACGCTAGTGTTAGATAGCGATTACATTTTAAATTCTAATATTTTAAAAACAGCATTTGAAACAGACGATTTATTTCAAATTTACAAGTCAAGTTTTGACTTAGCTGGATGGCGAAACACAGCAGCGTTTGAAAAACTTAATAGTTATTCTATTCCGTTTTATTGGGCAACAGCGTTTGTATTCAAAAAAGATCCAATAGTCGAATGTTTCTTTAATTTAATTACTTACATTAAAGAAAATTGGGCATACTTTAGATCCTTATATAATTTGAACGGTTCGCCTTTTAGGAATGATTACGCATTTAGTATTGCTATACATATTATGAATGGAAAAACAACTGGAGAATTTGCAACAGCATTGCCGGGCACAATGACATATATTCAAGACAAGGATATATTGTTAGATATCAATGGCGATTCTATGCAATTTTTAGTTGAAAAACAGAACTATACTGGCGAGTACATAGCAGCTAAAACATCAGGAATTGATGTTCATGTAATGAACAAAATTAGTCTTAGCCGTGTGATTGATGGAGCAACAAATGTCTAAGGGGTTTATTGTTTTTGCACAAAATACAGAATCGGTTGACTATGTTAAGCAAGCATACGCTTTAGCACTCAGCATTCAATCGAGTCAGCAAACTTATAAAAATATTTCATTAGTAACAAACAATGTAGTTCCTTCTGAGTATATGCACGCATTTGATAAGATTATCGAAATTCCTTGGGTAACTGAAACTTCTACAAGATATGCTGGCGAACATAGATGGAAATTATATCATGTAACACCGTATGATGAAACAATTGTTTTAGATTCGGATATGTTAGTGTTAGAAGATTTGTCTAGCTGGTGGAAACAATGTGACAATTATGATGTTAATTTTTGCTCAAGGGTAAAAAATCATAAATTAGATGTAGTCACTAGCAATTTTTATAGAAAAACATTTGTTGAAAACAATTTGCCAAACGTATACTTTGGCCTGCATTATTTTAAAAAAACAGATTTCTCTTACAACTTTTTTAAAATTTTAGAGTTTGTTTGCAATAACTGGGAATGGTGTTATTCTAAGTTTGCACCTAATCTTTATCAGAATTCGTTAAGTATGGATTTAGCCACAGCTATTGCAATTAACATAGTTGGAGAATATTCAATTATTGACAAGCGTAGTCCTTTAGAGTTTATACATATGAAACCAATGGTGCAAGATTGGGACTCTCCAACTTTAAACTGGCAAGATAGTGTGCATTATACTTTTGGCACTAATGGCAATTTAATTGTTGGAAATATTAAACAATCTAAAGTTTTTCATTATGTTGAAAAGAATTTTATTTCAGACAAGATGTTAACAACGTTACGGGAGATCGCAAATGGCAAAGAAGCGTAAAACGTTAGCGCCAGGTATGGTATATGTTTATTATGATAAAAAAACAGGCGAACTCCTTTCTATAACAAATGAAGTAAGCAAGGTTTACGAAGATGCAATCGAAGTACCGTATGCTGATGTAACGTCATTATTAGATACTACACATCATTTTAAGGACTATATTGTTGCATACCGTCAGCAGCCAGATGGCACAGAAAAACTAGTAGTTGAGACAAAGAAGTCAAATAGAACTTCAATTAATGATTCAGATTATGTTTTTAAGAATAAAATTTTTGAATGGGTAGAAGAGTCTAGTAATGAAGTTGACTTAACAATTACTTGGTGCAATACGTTATCGTCTTGGAAATTTTCGTTAAGTGATATATTTAAAAAAACACACAACACAGTTCTTCCTAGAAATTTAGTATTCTTTATAACATTAAAAAATGATCTAGATTTTTTAATTAGAACAATTTCAATTGATTGCGAAGAGTTAATGCAGTATGATGTGTTTGTAGATTTTGAAAGCAACTTCGAAAAAGATATTGAGACAATTTCAATTGCATCAAAGGTTGTTTTTAAAGATTATAAGTTAGTTAAAGAATATGAGTAAAATTAAAGTTATAGAACAAGATATTATTTTTTTAAGCTATGATGAACCCAATGCTGAAAAAAATTATGCAGACTTGCTAACAAAGGCACCTTGGGCAAAAAGAGTCCATGGCGTTAAGGGTAGTGATGCTGCACACAAAGCATGTGCTGCACAAAGTGATACTGAATATTTTATTACAGTTGATGCAGATAATATTGTCGATCCGTCGTTTTTAGAAGTTGAAGTAGATATCGACGAACTTGGCCTAACACCAGACCATGTATTCAGTTGGTGTGGAAAAGTTAATGTTAACGGACTAATGTACGGAAACGGCGGACTTAAAATGTGGACACGCAAGTTCGTTAATAATATGCGTACACATGAAAATTCTAACCCTAATGATAAAAAGGGTTTAGTCGAATTTTGCTTCGATGACAAATACTATCAATTTAATGAAAATTATAGCGAGAGCATAATTACTGGTAGCCCATTCCAAGCCTGGCGTGCAGGCTTTCGAGAAGGCGTTAAAATGTCTCTTGACCAAGGCGCAAAAGTTAATGATATTAAACGAGTGTGGTGGCAAAACTATCATAGGCTGTTAATATGGTGTAACATCGGTGCTGACGTAGAAAATGGGATTTGGTCAATAATAGGTGCTCGGGAAGGATGCTACAAGACCAATTGTACAGATTGGGATTATTCAAATGTTCGAGATTTTGAATGGCTAACAAATTATTGGTCAGAGCAAGGATACGGATCAGCAACTGATATTGATTATCGTGTTAAATGGTTGGGAGACGAACTACAGCAAAAATGCGGGTTAGAAATAACAAATGTTGATTCTAACGGATCAAAGTTTTTTAAAACAGTGTTTAACAATTCACCTAGGATAATTAAAAAACGTGTTTGATATTGTCTTTATTAGTTACAATGAGCCAAATGCTGATGCAAATTACGAATCATTAAAATTACGATTCCCTCTTGCAAAACGTGTAGACGGTGTTAAAGGTATCCATCAAGCACATATTGCCGCTGCAAAAAAATGTTTTACAAACATGCTTTGGGTAGTAGACGGCGATGCAGTCATTTTAGATTCATTTAACTTTGATTATAAAGTCGATGAATGGGACCTAGATGCAGTCCATGTTTGGAGAAGTATTAATCCAATTAACGGATTAGAGTATGGGTACGGCGGTGTAAAGTTGTTACCTCGTAAACTAACAATTAACATGGATATTGCTACTACTGATATGACGACTAGTATTAGCTCTAAATTTAAAGCAATGGATGAAATTAGTAACATTACTGCATTCAATACCGACGAATTTAGTGCATGGAGAAGTGCATTTAGGGAATGCTGTAAGTTAGCCAGTAAAACAATTCAAGGCCAAGTTAGTGCAGAAACTTCTGTAAGATTAAAAATTTGGTGTAGTGTTAACAATGGCAGTCTTTATGGAAATGCAGCAATACGCGGCGCACTTGATGGTAGATTTTATGGTGAAAAAAATGCCGCAGATCCTGCGGCACTTAATTTAATTAACGACTTTGATTGGCTCAAGAATCGTTATGAACAAACTCGCTAGCCATTGGAAATACTTCTGCAATAACTTGAGCACATGCACGGGCAACCTCCATGTGCTCTTTTTGCGTACCATTTCCGCTGCGTAACTCTACAAAGTGAATCCACGAACGTAGTGTTCCATTCATGTATAGACGACTTACAGTATTGCCTTCTGGAAGAATTGCACGAGCTTGCTCTTTTGCGATACCATGCTCTATAGCCCATGCATAGTTTTCTTTTACTAGATCAATAACTGCTTGCTGTCTTTGATTCCACTCTTGAATAAGTTCTAGGTCATTTGTGTCAACACTGTTCTGACGATTCTTAGTATCTTGCAAACGTGCATCACGTAAAACAAAATCTAAATCTTTAGTCGGATCAGCGTATCGTTGACTAAATTCTTGGAAACTAAAACTTCTGTGTCGGAGTATCTGTCTTGCAATATCTCGGGTTGTTTCAATTTCTAAACATGCACTGACCATTTCTAGTGGACTCCAGTGCTTATGTTTAATCAAGTATCTAATTAGCTTTTCTGATGTGTCAGTATTGTACTGATTAGCAGGGTTACTTACTCTTGCACAAAATGCAATAAGTTCTTGAGCATCATAAATGCCTTCGTTAGCCATTTCTCTACTTGCTTTACTTGCCGAAATTAATTTTACTTTCATTATAGTTTTTTCTTTCTTAAGAATTTTTCTGTAACACGTTTAATATCTTTTTTAACACGGTCCGTATCTAATTTAAAATCTATACTTTCGATACGGCGCTCGTATACTTTAATCATTTCGGAAAGAGATTTTTCAAACGTTTTCCAGTCGCTATTTCTAGTGCTTGATGTTATCTTAATTTCCCAAACTTTGCCATCTTTAAAAGTGATTATGACAGCGTGCAGATACTTAAGAGGGAGAACATTTAATTTTACCTCTCCAAATACTTCAGGCCAGCACTCAATGACATCTTTGGGAAGTACCTTCCCTTTTGATGTCATTTAGATTTTTTGGTCGGAACCAACTCCTCGGCTTTGCGGCGCATTTCTGCTGCTTTCTTAGATAGAGCATCTGCTTGGCTACGATAGTATTTTGCTTCGGCTTCTGGTGTATCAAAAGTTGTTTCAACTGGCTCTTGATTAACACTAGCAGAGGTTGTTTTAGCTACGTCAGCAGTTTCGGCAGGAAGTTCTCTTGCACTAGCTACTTCTTTAACTTCTACTTTATCATTGCTACCTGGCTTAATACACAGTCCGTCAATAGCAATACCTCGTTGTTCAGCAATCATTTGATTTAACTCTGACAACAGAATTGCAGTTCCTGGAACAGGTAACATTTCTACTTCACTAGTAGAAAGTTTAACTAGACGACCAAATCCGTGCAAGTTTGGCAACATGCGGGACCCGTCTGGAAATTGTGTACGATCTAGTGCTTCAGCAAATTCGTATGCTTCTTGTGCTGCTGGACTTTCTACTAAATTGATAATAGCGTTATGCATATCATCTGGTAAGTTTTCAGTCGGAACAACTAAGCAACTATATGCGTCACCTGGCAAGGTCCTGTATGCAACTAAAACTTTTTTGTTTGAGGCTTTAATTCGGCCTACATGTTTAAGTGCTTTCATATTAGGCTCCCTGTTTAGCGGCTTCTGCTTGTTTAGCTACTTGATCTAAAAATGTTGTTAATTTGTTGTACGTTTGACCAACTACAGCCATCTCGTTAGGTTTAAATGCACCTCTCGAGCTAGCAATGTCAATAATGACTTTCATAGCATTTAGGTCGTTAATATTAAGCTCTGCGCCTTCTTGTGCAGGTGCTTGTTGAGCTTGTTCTTTTTCTTGTACGTTATCAGTCATGGTATCTCCTCGTAATGTACCTATATAATTATCTCATTTGTAAATGAGGACAGGCAATTGTGAAGAAGCTAAGTTCCTTTTCTGATTCGAACCCTATTTTTGTAATATGTACAAAATTATTACTACTATCTAAAGCAATTCCCTGCCCAATATAATACCTATGATTTAAGTTTTGTTGAATCCAGGAATCTAAATTTTTGATTAGGATTGGGCTATATTTTTCAACCGTAGTGTACTTGAAATGAGGAGCAGCAAATTCTGCCCTCCTCAAATCAAAGTAACTAAGCGGATTTGGTTTTCCGTTTTTAAGAGCCATTATGCGTGTTCTTTAACTTGGTCGTAATATGCAAATTCACCAAATGGAGGAACAATGGAATCAGTACCGTGGATAATAAAAACAGTATCACAGTACAGTTCGTCACCCCAACTGCCGCATGGATATCCGTCAGTGAACATGATAAACTTTTTAGGCTGAATATCGTTCTCTTTCATGTATTCCCAGTTAACATCAAAGTCAGTGCCACCACCGCCTTTGCACTTGTAATTGATGAATTCATCCATGTTGTAACCGTCGTAGTCGCGCTCTCCATAAACACGGGTATCGAATGTCCAAAGTTTAATTTTGAAATCTTTGTACTCGTCCATAATGCCTTTGATTTCTGTTAAGAAATCTTTTGCCTGCTCGTCACCGATAGACCCAGACATGTCAATAGCAACGCAAATGTCAATAGTTTCTTGGAACTGTTGACCTGGCAAAACAGCATTCATATGCCAACCTTTACGGTTAGGACGCATAAACGAATAATCGTTTTTAATAGTGCTTTGGATCTGTTGTTGCAGGATCTGACGCCAGTTCATCTTAGGCTCAGTTAGCTCTTTAATCATGCGAGCAACACCGGCTGGAACAGCGCCAGCACCTGCGGCTTGAGCAGCTTGAATAACTGCTTCGCGCATTTCGTCACGAATTTGTTTCAGCTCTTCTTTGCTATATTTTGGACGTCCATCTTGATCACCATCTTGATCACCACCGCCATTTTGATCCAAGTGTTCATCGAGCATTTGGCCAAGTGCTGCCAATTGTTGCTCATTCATTTTTTCATAAATTTCGTCGTAAATCTGTTCGGCACTCCAACCGTAGTATTTAGAGTCGTGAAAAATCTTAATGCTTGGAAGATTATGATCTCCGATTTTATCTCGAACAATTTGTCCGTTAACAGCATAGTCACATGCAATGTTAAAAATTTTAGGATCTCGACCTTCGCGACGACCCATGTGGTCAAACACAGCGTGAAGAATTTCGTGTGCAAGAACAAACTCTACCTGCTTGTTAGTAAGTGGTTTGAAAAATTCACGATTAAAATAAATTGTGCGTCCGTCAGTTGCTGCGGTAGTAAGACTGTTCCAGCCTTCTTTAATACTCATACGAGTTGCAAGATTGCCGAAAAACGGATGACGCAGTAGCAAGCCAACGCGAGCTACAATGATTTTATCGATGATTGGGTCTACATGTGCCATTTTATTTCCTATTAATTACACTAGTATATATTATAACACCGCCCTAGGGCGGTGTCAAATGCGTCAGTTTAGCTTAGTTCTTGTCAGTTGCTGCTGCAATGTACTTGCCAAATTTTGCATGGAAGTCGTCAAAACACTTGATTTCGTCTGGGTCTAGCGGCAGCTTGTAGCTAGACAGTGCCAACTTAGTGCCCATAATAACTAGTTCGGTTTCGAAGTTTTTCATCATAAACTCGAAGAAGTTATTAACTTGATCATTCCAGTCTTTTGCCTTCTTATCGCAAGAGTCCTTCAGTTCGTAGCACAAGCTAACAACCAGTGAGTACTGTGCTGAAATTTCCTTAGTGTCTAGCTTGTTAACTTTGCCAGACAAGATATCGGAAGGATTAGGCAGCTTAGAAGCATGTTTACGATGTGCCATAAACTTACTTGCAAGACCTTCACCAATTGCACCGCACACCAGGTTCATCAGCGTGTCGTTATCAGTGTCGTCGTCAACAAGCAATTCGCTAACGAATGACCAAGAACGAGGAGTAGCAAATGCGCGACTTGCAGACTTAGGATCAAAGTCGTACAGGTCCTTCTTGCTAAAAGTCAAGAAACCAACAACGTCCTTGTGAACACGATTGATAGTAGACCAGTCAAACCAGTCATCCCAGTCAACAGCCATTTCCAAGTGAACAAAACGATTCGCCAGCGGAGCAGGCATACGGTAAGTAACACCTTTGTCGCTTTCACGGTTACCAGCAGCAACAATTACAACATTGTCAGGCAGCTCGTATGCACCAACTCGACGGTTAAGAATCAGTTGATACGCCGCAGCTTGTACAGCAGGAGCAGCGGAGTTCATTTCGTCAAGGAACAACACAATTTGATTGTGATGCGATGCCATTTCTTTGCTAGGAAGTTCTGCAGGAGGTGCCCAGCGCATAGTGCCGTCATTGCTATCGAAGTAAGGAATACCTTTAATGTCGGTAGGTTCCCACAGGCTCAAACGAACATCGATTACGTGAGCATCAAGCTCAGTACCGAGCTGTTTAATAATGTCGGACTTGCCAATACCCGGAGGGCCCCAAATAAAGATTGGGCGTTGCTTTTTAAAAGCCTTGCGAAGGGCTTTTTTAGCTGACGACGGGCCAACTGTGCGACTGTTAATTTCTGCCATTTTATTTCCTATCTATAAAGGAGGGTTGAAAAATTGTTTGTAGCCTGTATTATATGGCAGAACTAGCAGGCTGTCAACCACTTTTATTCTTTATTCAGATCTTTTTGGCGCTCGTTCATTGCTTTTATTAGCCCGTACTTACGTATGTCGTCTGAAAACATGTACAACTCAAAGCTCTTTTTTTCTGAAAATACTGTAATACTTTGGTTTGTAAGGAAATATGGGCAGTCTAAGTAGCGTTCTAAAAATATAATAGTTTGCGGACTTAGCTCTATTGGCTCAGTAAACGGAATCTCGTATTCTTTCAAATCCAATTCCGAAATCAAAAATTCGTACCCTTTGTCAGTTAGCCTAAAAGACTTTGAATTTTTTGACTGCCACCAAGTGCGTGAATACAAGCTAACATTTGCATCGTCAATGCTTTTGCCCCATTGTTGAAGAAATATCTTTGTTAGCGTTGTTCGGGGAATCATTTTATTATAGTCCCCTGTGTTAATTTAACAACTTGGAAATCTTCAGTTCCGAACGTTAAATTTAATTTCTTTGCTAGATTATGTGCGTGCCCAGGATTGCTAAAAGATACTTTTTTGTATTTAGGTCCTGGGTAGCTTGTAAGACTGTTGAAACTCTTTAAGTTAAAAGGTTCGCCTTTGTAAAATACAGCCCAGATGGCTTCAGCTTCGAGCACTTGCTCGGCTTTATAAGTTTTTTTGTTTACGTGTTCTAATAAAACTCTCGGCTTTGGACGACTCATATGCGTACCCTCAAATAATGTACGCATATATTTATCATTTATTTAGAGTCGTCAAAGCCTCCGCCGTCCATTGCTACAGTAACGACTTCTGTATCAATGCTCTTCTTTAGCTCGTTAAACATGGTTTCATAGTCTTTAAGCATTTTATCTTGTATTTCAGCAAGAGCAAGCACAAATAGTCTTGCTTGTTGTATGCTCATCTTGACTTCTTTTGCTTGACTTAGTTCGGCAGCACGTACTTGCTGTACAAACTGTGTAATTGGAGTTAGATTAATCTGATTTTGCATTTGATAGTATCGATTTCATTTCGATTTCGCTTTTAAAAGGACCTTTGAACGGATAGCGTTCTATAGTAATAGCTTTAGGACAAAAGCTCTTAACCCAGCCTTTATCAAACTTAATGATGTAATAACCTGCACAGTACAAACTCTTACTAGCATTGCTTTTTGTAAACAACGGAAGTTTTCTTTGTACATCGTACATTGCGTTATATGGCTTACAAGAAGTTGGATAGCCATGGCACTCGTTTGGTTCCGCAGGAGTAACTTTAACCTTGCCACTTGTTAAAAAGAATTCTTTTCCAAACTGCTTAGTTAATTCATCTTTTTTGTTAAACATAACTTCGCCGTTAGTGCTGCTCAACACAAACTTGTTATTTTCTTTCTTGTGTAACGTTGCAATCTTAATGCCGTTTTCTTCAACGATCCAGAACTTCCCATCAACAATGGGCTTTGCATGTATCTCTGTCATTTTTTAAACCATCCCTTAATTGTGTGTAATAGGTTATAGAACCTCATGTGATAATTAGTAATTGGTCTGTGAGGGCATCTACCTTGCATCCAATCACATTCGATTTTAATGTTACTACCGCAATGGGTGCATTTCATTATTCTTCCTTAAAATCAACAGTGTTACCGTCCTGGTCCGCAATGACAATTTTAACTTGGTTGCCGTCTTCGTCTTCGATTAAGAGTGGTCCCCAGCACCATGCTTCGGTTTCGTCAAGCATCCAGCCTTCTTGCCCTTCGAGGATTTCGTAAGCACCCTCTTCTGCAATTAGTTCTTCTAATCTCTGTTGCACTTCTTCGTCGATTTCTTCTGGCCAAATATATTCTTCCCAGCAGCCATCAGTCATGCCTTCGAGTTCTACATTTTCAATATTGGAGCCGCATGTATCATACATATTGATACTATCTTTGTCGTCAGTGCCGTGCGGCATAACTTCAAACTCAAAATCTGGAGGATTATTATCGGAAGTTTCTACATAGAACGACGCCCAACGCCAACCAATTTTGCGTATAATAGTCATTCCGTCCTTAACGTAATGCTCGTGTTCTTCGCAAGATTTTTTGTGATAAATTGATACTTTCCAGTTTGCCATATTATGCCTCTTTTGTTATAGG
>JACCED011406294.1_pt1 | contig 10940 bp, 8 predicted proteins | sample 7455021 | NCBI WGS metagenome assembly JACCED01 (sample SAMN15323456, study PRJNA562643) | freshwater metagenome | isolation source: river surface water | place: USA:Blue River Watershed | collected 2017-08-19 | reverse complement strand
TACAAAACGGTTTGGCATGCTCCTGTTGAGAAAACTGTTGAAATACATGTTTCAACAGTTATTGATGGGGTTCGAAAAGTTGTGACCCATATGTCCAAAAAGACTCGAGGAGAGATTGCCAGGCTCTTACTTCAATCGCGATCTTTACCTAATTCACCTGAAGATCTTTATGCGATTGTTTCCGAAAAATATCCATGTGCGTTGACACCTGCTACCGAAAATCAACCTTGGATACTTGAAGTTATTGCAGTCTAAGAGTGTCCCTGGCCGGAGTTGAACCGGCGACCTACCGCTTAGGAGGCGGTCTGTCCAAAAATGGTTCTTTCCTTTTCTCCACAAAAACACTTGATTTTCAGGGATTTTTGAGTTCTATGTGATTAGTTGTAACCAGTTCTATGGGGGGAAATTGTGGGAAAATTGGGTCAAGACAGGCATAAACACCAGCTTAATCCCCACAGAATCCCCCAGTATGGGAAAACTGTGGGAGCTTGAGCGCATTCTACTCCTGTATCTCATATCCGCGTTCTCGAAGCAAATTCTTGAGTCGAATAAAGTCTGAGTGATCTCGATATTCGGAGCCGGATTCCAATTTTGATACTCCTGCAGTGCAGATCTCATGCTTTCCCCAAATTTCATCTGGTGCGATTAACAAGTCTGCCAGAATTCGAAATTGTCTAGGATTAACGTCCTGGGTAAGAATACGTTCGACGACTCCGTGCTTCCAATCAATTTTCCCTCTACATTTTTCGAGAGTTAGCTGAGTCAAATATTCCCATTCGTTTCCATCAAGTTGTTTAATCTCTGCCATCCAACCAAAGCCGAAGAAAATCTCTGGGTTAGGTCTCTCAAGTTCCAAAGTTTCCTTCCAAAATGACACCACGACATCAATGTATTTTTTCTCTACTTGATCACTGCGGGTTACATTCGCTAAAGTCCGCGCAAAGTCAGAGAAAAATCTAGGATGATTTTGAAGTTCTTGAATTACTTCCATTACGGAGTAACCCCTTCTCTTCCAGATCATTGCCAGAGAAATGTGCTCCAAAGCGTTGTGAACACCATCATAAGCAGCTAAGTAGATGTCCGCTTTCATATTCTGAAGAAACCAATTGTCAGCAACACTGCTCCATTTAATGACGAGTCGAATGGTTTGATTTCGTAAATCGTCAGGCAGATTTCTTCCAAAAAACAGGGAAAGATTACTGTTGAACCATTCGGAATTCACTTTTCTTAAATAAGCGTACCTAGGCGCGAGAATGGCTCGAATTTGAAGTCCGAGTGATCCTTCCTGCTGCAATAGAATTTCGAAATGTTCAAAGTAAATTTGCTTGATTTGTTCTAACTTTCTATACTCAAAATCAATAAGTGAAAATACTGCTTCCGTAGCCTTTGTGTTTGATCTATTTATCGCAAGCAAAAGAGAATCTCCATCTGATGTTGTTACAGACGATTCATTTTGAAAATTCCCTGAAACTTCTAGAAATAGGTTTCGAATGAAATCGAGGTCGTCGATTCGAACAGCATCCTTTTCGAGAAATAGCTTCAACAATTGAATAGCTGTGTCGATCACCGAAGACCAATCGGAATCATATGAATAAGGATCCTGTGGGCCGAGTTCCTCGACTTTCCAACTGTTTGATAACAGCTTCTGAACTGCATACACCCACTCTCCGGGATTCATCAAAATGTTTTCACGCATAAGCGAGAGAGCGGCATTCAAATAATGTTGGATATACGTAGGGTGGTACAGCTCCTGAAATGTTTCAAAAGGTTTTTCTAGCCAAATATCCGGATGTTTGCTGACTAAGACCTCGAGTGTCCTGCCCAATTCTCGTGGGCTGACAAGAAATTCATAGGGAGATGGTCTCCACGATTGAATTTTCTTGCAAGCTTGGAATTTTGAAATCTCCTCTAACTCATCAACTGAATATGGACTTCCCCCGAATTTCATCGTTGGTTCATTCATCGTTAAAAGCTCGTCGCTGGACATCCAAAGGTTAAGGCTTGGGGTATTCTCTACAAAATCAATCCAATCTTCAACGATACTTCCTGAGAAAAGCTGCAGCCAAGCGATTTTGTTCGATATTTCCGGATTGCTTGTGGTGACCGAGTACTCATTAGACATGGGAGCTTCTCCGAAGATTTCCTTTACAAAAGTAGAGAATGATTCATCCGACTCGAGTTTCCTAAGTCTGTCAACTAGTTTTACATCATCGCCAGTTGGGTATCTCGACTTTATCGACCTGTTGATCTCATCGTGAATATCATTAACATCCACTTCCTGAGCCGTTGTAAGGTACCAAGATCGAACTCGATCCTGTATATCTAGTGGTAATTCTGCAATTTTCAAAAATACCTCTGAACAACTGAGATTGTTTGACTCTACTGCAAGAAGAGTCATCAGAAGTTTCATCAAGTCCTCAAGTTCATCTATAAAATACAACCCAATATTTTCACCGATGGATCCTTGTGGCTTAATTCTTAGGAATGAATAGTTAGTATTTTTATTCTGACGATTACTTACAGCTTTTGAGATGATTTGCAATCTAGTTCCCAGATTTTCAGATGAAACTCCAATGGTCATTTTCTCGGAGATTGCACGTGTTGCAAGATAGATATTTTCCTGCTTATTCATAAGCAAAATCGATGCCAATTGATTTACTGCTTCTGATCCAGGGGAAATATCCTCTAAAGCGCGCAATGATGCAAAGATGTAACTCGAATTGTCCGGATCACTTGAGAGTATGTCTATGATGAGCTGTTCGCTCTCAGGCAAAAGCCTACGACTTGCTTCAATAAGCTCTCCTCGACCCTTGAACTCTTCATAAAATGAAAACTTTTTGAGAATAGTTATGAGTTCAGTCGAGAATTCCAGCCTAAATTTCTCAATAAGTTCCATAAAAGGCCACGAGAAGTCCTCTGGTATCCCTCGGAGCTCTGGATCGTTTGCGATTTGGTCGACCCACCGAAATGAATCAACTTCACGCATAAAACTGGAAGCATGCATAGGACTTATGGAAAGAAGTTTGAGTGAAGCAACATCTTCTTCGTTTGGATTCGGAATTTTGGCCAGATTTACTAATGTCTCATTGCGTAACTGAGGTGGCATAAATAGTTTCTCCAATAGAGCCATTCCAGAATCCCAATTATGAACAGCATCTTTCAATGTAACTGAATTGTGGAGTCCTTCATTACTTGTGTTCAAAAGTTTGATGAACTGCTTTAGTCCAGAATCTGAAAAATTCTTTGCACCTGTCTGCTGAACGAAAATATACCCAAGTCTTATTCTGTTAGTTATCTTGTCGTCAAGCACTTTGAAGTATTTTTCTAATTCATCTTCAAGGTCGCCCAGCAGAAATTTGGCCTTCTCGTCATCCACGATTTTTGCGTGGCGGTAGTTTTCAAATACTCCTTTAAGTGAGTCTAGATTTCGTTTATTGCTCTCATTTTCTAAAGTTTCATAGGACTGCACAATTGACATGAAGGTTTCTCGCAAACAGTAGGAAAGTACTTCACCATCCCTGATTGAATATTTTCCCAAACATGCGGAAATTAGCTTTTCGCCAGATTCGATGAACTCAACTGCCCTGGCGCCGCTTTTACCAAGTTGATTGAGCAAGTGCTCTTTAACTTCTTTGCGCACAATGCGGTTCCTCCGATGCTACCCATTCAAATTTGTGACTTTGTTAGTGGAGCTCATGAAATTGTGATAACTCGACGATCCTGACCGAGTTTAGAGATATTCGGTGACATGAGAGAAGTGGGCTAAAAGGTCTGAGAGCTTGGTTGTCATTTGGGGCGACCTTGGCACGATCTCTTTTGTAAGCGAAAGTTACGACTCGAACTTACCTACTCCCGCCGAGTGAGGCGGGCATGCCTAGCTAGCTCTAGGCCGAGACTCCTCCTGTGTTTCCCGCAGGAGGACTCTCCTATTTTCAGGGCGAATGCTTTTAGGAGCCTCACCAGGCACATTCCAATATACGATCAAGATTGGAAAAATTCACTTTGCACAACGAGTTGCCTACTGACCGATGTACTTGCCGGAAGAAAATAAATTTATTGAGACGTTGCGGCTACCCCAAGAAGAGATTGGTAGCCACATCTCGGAATCAGAGCACGGTTATAACGGCAAAGTGCAAATTTCCTCGAGTTAGCTTGCCGTGTAGAGGCCTTAAGTAAAGTCAGAAGATTAGGCGCATAGGGATATCTTTCTGATATTTGATACCACTAAACAACAACATTTGAAAATACTTGTCGCAAGTTTATTCATAAAGTTAATCGAACTATGTATCTTCATTTTTGAGTATAACTATATATTTCATGGAATTTGGCTCATACTTAACTTCGCAAATTGAAAGATCTGGATTTATTTCGTAAGCTGTCACCTGAAAAGCATGTTTAGCTGCTAGATTTCTGAATTCAACCAAAGGCAAATATGTTTGGGTAATCTCAACTATTTCTTTGTTATATAACCCATCTTTGAGTTTGTAAATCACTAACTTCAAAAGAGCCTTAGCTGTTGGTAAAGTATCTTCCTTTACTAATCGCCCTTCCCAGATCACATCAAACAAATCGCATTCTATCAATTTGGTTCTTGCAAATTGGCCTTGATATCCCTCATACGAAGTCAAATCCAAGGCAACTTTTCCTGAGTGTTTGAGGTTTATTTTGATAAATTCTAGAACATTAGAGACTTCTTCAAAGTCACTGCAATGGTTCATCACATCATCACCGAGAATAACTAAGTCGAAAGAACCCAGAACATGTACCTTAGTCATATCATGTTGATAAAAAGCATGCTCGGGTAATTTTGAGCGAGCAATATCAATCATTCTTAAAGACGAATCAATACCTACGATTTTGTGGCCGAGCTGCGCCAGAACTTGGGCCATATTCCCAGTACCGACGCCAATATCCAATATCTCCAAGCGATTTGTGCTTTCTAATTGGGCGGCACGCAAGAAAATATCTACCCACTCCTTATAGTTATAGCCAGCTGTCAATTCGTCATAAATGTCGGAAATTGAATCGTATTTGCTCATTGACTGTGTGCTCAGCAATCTGAGAGCTGCGAATTCTTGACGGTCGAAATATTGTCCAAAAATACTCTCCAACTAGATTGATTATTTTTAATTGCAATCAATTTACTTAAGAATCCTTGGTACAAACCAGATTGATAATCACATATTTGCCGAATTGGTGCCTTGAATGATTCATTAGTATGCAACATTGCCCCTGGACAGGCTTGGCATATTTTTTGAATATCACAACTAGAACAATAAGGAAGTTCTGATCTCTTATTTCTAACAAATAGGTTCTGAACTTCGAAGAAATTTTTTGAATCTAAATCTTTCTTACCAACTTTTCCCATATTGAATTTTTCATCTCCCATAAAAGTGTAGCAAGGGAAAATATTGCCCTCAGAGTTAATAGTTAGTGTTTGCACCCCTAAACTGCAATGAGCATCTATTACACTCTTATTGCGTAATCTCTTAAGTAAGTATTGAACTTGAATCGTATTGCTTGTCTCGAGTGCCTCCTCGACTAAATGCTCACCAAGTTGGAAAAAGTAGTCAAAAAGTGAGGATTCGAATGCTTCCCAACCAATTGTGTTTTCGACTCCAGGTTCTTTCACCATAGGGTGAATTACAACTGTATCGATCTCATATTCACTTTTCATGTACTTATACATATCCACCACAGAGTAGCCACTAACAACATGCTGTGGACCAAATACGACTTCAATGGACGTAGGCTGCGAAGCATATTTTTTCAAAGTGCGAATTCCATCGTCAATTTTTGCAAAGGATCCTTTGCCGTTGGGATACACACGAAACGTATCGTTTATATCGAGTGGTCCATCAAGGGAGGCAGTAATTTGCATATCATTTTCGGCTATGAATCGGACTGTTTTTTCAGTCATCGTGGTCATATTGGAGATGGCGTTGAAGCTTGGCAAGCGATCGATCACCCCCTCATTAGCCTTCTCTTTAAAACATTCGATGGTTGCTTCAATCGCTGGTAAATTCAAAAATGGTTCTCCCCCGAAAAACTTGATTCGGTTCACGTGAGTGTATTTTTCGCATATTTCTTCAACGGATCGTCGCGCAACTTCCGTGCTCATCCATTTCGAAGAAATTTGGCCATATTTTCCTGCGTCTGCAAAGCAATAAGTACAAGCTAGATTACATCCATCAGATACATGCATAACTAACTCTTCAAGGTGAGATTTTGACACATTCTCCACCAATGTTGCAGATGCGGTGAACTCTTCTAGTAAATCGCGTATTTCTTGGTTCTCTATTCTTGGCATATGACTTCCTTTCTCGATAACGGGGGTCGCAGCTTTGCGACCCCCGCCAATCTCTAGAGTCCGCAGTTAACTACGCCGCACAGGATTGCTTCGACATCTTGCTGGTCTAGGACCGTTTCAATATCGCTGACTATTGCGTTCATGACTTCCTCCTTTCTTATGAGATTCGAATTTGTGAATCTCGTCTTTTGAACTCACATAAATCGCAGAAACAACGACAATTAGACTGAACAATAAGATTGTGCCTCGGTTTCCAAAGGAGTCCGCCAAACCTCCCGCAATTATTTGACCCGCTGGCACAGCGGAGAAGGAGAAAAATGCATCTAGGGTTGAAACTCTTCCTAAGATTTTGGGAGGTACATTAGTCTGCAGGTTTGTATCCCAAAAGACACCGAAAATTTCAATTGCAATGCCACACAAAAATCCCAAACCTATTAAGGACCAAATGTTCAAAAAAAATGCAAAATTTGTGAAAAGTGCTGCATGGATTAGTGTCAGGAGAATTGGGACCGAAATCGTGCGTTCCATTTGAATTTTTCCTGCGACAGAGGATCCAATAATCATTCCAATTGCAATTGAAATGTTGAAGATTCCCCAAGCAGTGCCGCCAAGGATTTCAGAAGCAATTGTTGGTGCTAGAACACCCAAAATTCCTGAAACTGCTGCATTAAGAATTGACGCATAAACTAAGGTCATTACAAGCCAGCGATTCTCTTTCAGGAATCCTGTTATTTCTTTTTTAATCTTATTGAGATGGGGTTCAGATTCCTGCAGAGTGGATTCTGTAAATACAGTTCCTAGATTGCGTGAAAGCAAGATAATGACCATAAGCAATGTAGAGGCAAGTAGCATCAATTCTGAAAGCTGGAAACTTTTTATCGCTCCGATTCTGTCAATTGCGATCCCACCCAGAGCAATACCTAAAATATTCGCTATATTTATAGCCATTCTCATCGTTGAGTTAGTTCTTTGAAGACTAGATATTGCTAGTTTCGGTATTAAAGTAGTGAGCGCAGGAAAGTAGATGGCAGTAACAATTCCCGGAATTATTTGCAGGCCGACTAAGATAGCGAGAGATTTTGTATCTGATTCCAAAGTTCTAAACATAAGAATCTGATAAACATTCATAAAAAATAGGCTTAGAAATAATTTTGTTTTGCAATTTATAGAATCAGCAAATTTTAACCCAATCAAAAGTACAAAAAGCATCGGAACAGTCCTGGAAGCTAGAACGTAACCAATTTGTATTTTCGAGAATTCTTTCGAAACTAACGCGAATACCAAAGTAGTTGTGGTTAGTGAAGCTGATGCACTATACAAAAATCTATGTATATAGAGTAACTTAATTGATTCAATTTTCATTTTATGACTTTTTTACCTGGAAAAGCGCAACGGACAAACTTGCTCGAAGAGATTTCTCTTGTTTTGAAGGTAGGGCAACTTTATGAAGGTTTTCTAGAATTTCATATATTTGAGAAACTGCCTTGGTCCAATTTTCTTCTGATACCCAGAACTCCAGATCCGAGAAGACTTGGTTACCATTTTCAAAACTGCTGGATCGGCGGATAAGCTCATGAGCTAAAGCTTGAATTTGAACTTTTTGCGTGCTTTTATTGCGAGACCTTGTGGAGCTGAGATTGTATTTGTAGATAGTAGCTTCCCCGCCACGCACAATCTTCTTCCCGGCTACGCTTACCTTCCCTGCTTCAATTAGGCCTTGCAAGTGATAACCAATTACACCTTGAGATTTCCCCAACAGCTTGGCCAATTCACCCTGAGTCAAGTTCTCACCTGTTAATAGTGACAAGATCCTTAATCGAATGGGGTGCGCAGTTGAGCGTAGGTGGTTAATTTCTTTCATGTTCCCAAAATATCCATAAGCACTTGTAAGTGTCAAGAGTTCTTGATACTTTATGTCTACGGAGGGGAGAATTGTGAATGGAAATTTTGAGAGCGCAATATGAGTCTGGAATAGATTTGGCAAATAAGACGCTGATTGGACTTGTGGCTGGTGACGCAGTTGTTTCAAGCGCAACTTCAAGTGTAAATGGAACGATCGCAGGGAGCCTTACGATAAATGCTTCTTCCGAAGTTGAATTAAATGGAATGATTTTAGGTGATGTAATAAATCATGGAACTTTAAACATTAGAGGTGTGATACACGGCAAACTTATCAATATGCCGGGAGCTAAGTACGAAATAGCTATAGGCGCTCTTGTAAAAGAAATTCTCTGATTGATATGGCAAATTTCGCTCGCTCATCTTTTCTGAACAAGTAAATCTTTTATGGAAGGATTTCTGTGATTGTAAGTAACATTTATACACGGGTTATGCGAATCAACTTAAAAGGTCAGCAAGGGACTGCCTTTACGATTGATTATGAAGGTAATCAGTATCTAGTTACTGCCGGGCATCTATTTCCTCCATCTTCAAGCACAGAAGTTGTTACACTTGACGGAAATGAAATGATCAAAACTTCAATTGATTTCACTCCAATTCCAGTCCGTGCAGGCGTAGATATTGCAGTCAGTTTGCTTGCGACTCCGTTAACACAAGGCTTGCCAATTAACTGTTCGATGGATGGAATCATATTTGGCCAAGATTGCTACTTCTTGGGCTATCCGTTTGGACTTGGACTAGGGGGCAGTATTGATCCCCAACTTGCCTTCGTTAAAAAAGCGATTCTGTCTGCGCATGAGAAATTTGGTGGCCCTGAAGGTGTGGGAACTCTATATCTGGATGGACATAATAATCCTGGATTTTCCGGTGGTCCAGTGTTTTTCTATCGGGACGGAGATACCAGCAAGCCCACGATCGCAGGTGTAATCTCTGGTTATCGAGCCGAATACCAGCCAATTCAAACAAATGGGAAAATGGATCCACAATCAGGTATTTTGGGAAATTCAGGAATTGTTGTAGCTGCCGAGATTGAACATGTACTCGAAGCGATAAGTACCTCGCTTAGTTAGCCAGCTATGTGCACAATACCTCGAAACCTCCAAATTCTAATGGATGTGTAGTCCCAATTCGATACTAATTTGAGGAGGCGAAAGTTCATCGCCGAGCAAAAGAGAGTTGAGCTTAATGAGATTATCAAAGAGGGGAACCTCAATCCTCAGGCAACGGAAGAGTTCATTAGTAAAGCCTTCGCTGACGGTGAGCTGAGGATTGCTGGAACGGCAGTAACCAAGCTACTCCCACCTAAAAACTTGTTTAGCCCGGGATTTGAGCACGCACTCCAGAAAGCATTCGCAATCGAAAAACTCAAAGCATTTTTTGAAAGATTCTCGAATTTATAGAGGAATAAGATGATCATTGTCCAAGTTGTGCTCTCCAATTCATCACTAGGGGTTTGCTGAATGACACTTGCATCTAAGCCACCAATCAAACTTTCATCTAACCTCTCTAAACTTGTAGCAGAGGAAATGAAGAGCGTATCTCTTGCAATTGACACACAAAAGTCACTAAAAACTCTCACTGCTAATTTGCAGAAAAGCCAGAAGAATTTTCAAACAATCGGTGAATCCTGGGGATTTGTAGCTTCAAAACTTCGGCATCCTAGTTTCAATCTTCGCGGGTTGGACTCAATAGTAAAGTCATTAGAGTCAATTGAATCTTCATCAGAGATGAGGGCTATGCATGCCGTTCTTGAGTCTAACAAGGCTGCCTTAAAATCTATAACCGCGAATCGCGCTTTCGAAAAGCTTGTACTCGCGTCTGCTTATAGCTCTTCTAGTTTCTCTAAATCTGTTACAGATATTCTGAATTCGTCACGTCCAGCAAATTGGAAGAACACGAATATGTCGTTATCTCTTGGGGCAGACTTAGGCAAACTTGAGACCTTGACGACTGTATATGTTCTTAGTCCAAGAGTTATCAATCGATTGGTTTCGTGTAAGTCGCGATCTGCCCGACGTAAAGTCCTGCTTGAAAATAAATCCGGTATAACTAAGTCTTGTTTCTCAACTTCGGAATCTTCTGAAAACGAGCTTGCCCCATACTTAAAATCAGCCACAAATCTCTATCGAAAAGGGGAATTTGCGGCCTCACAGGCGCTGGTCGGTAACATAATTGAAACCCTACTTCAAGATTTCAGATTCACCCCTGGGAACGGCGAAGGTAAGACGCGAGGTGACAAATTCCAATACGAAACTGAAAACCGAGCAGATCTTTCTTTTGAGCATTTCGTCCTTTTGCACTCTCTTGTCGGCGCATATACCACTTGGAGGCCAAGGGATGGCGATCCTGTTCCAGTCGATTTCAATAGGCATGCGACAGCCCATCAGATACACAAGAATCAATACAATCAGGTAAACGCCCTAAAGGGGCTTATGCTGTGTTCGGCGCTTCTCGTTGCAGAACAGGGTCAAGAGTTCTACGAACCTCGATGAGGGTCTAAAATTTTGTTCAACTTAGAAGATTTCTATGGAAATTGAATTGGTCGGTAGGTCAGAAATATCAAAACGCTTACTTGAAAGCATTGCGTAACAGTAACTCTAAAATGTGTCCCTGGCCGGAGTTGAACCGGCGACCTACCGCTTAGGAGGCGGTTGCTCTATCCACTGAGCTACAGAGACGTGCAAGATGCCTTTTTTAAAGGCCTCAGGTAGACTCAACTTAACTGATTAAT
>JACCED010884784.1_pt1 | contig 10942 bp, 7 predicted proteins | sample 7455021 | NCBI WGS metagenome assembly JACCED01 (sample SAMN15323456, study PRJNA562643) | freshwater metagenome | isolation source: river surface water | place: USA:Blue River Watershed | collected 2017-08-19 | reverse complement strand
GCGGGCTGATGCACACCGCCTTCAGCGTGCGCACCCTCGCCCTGTTCCGGCAAGTGCCGGCCGCGCGCCTGCACGATTACCTGTCGGGCCTGGTGATCGGCGAGGAGGTGCGCCAGCATGCGCCCGATCCCGCCATTCCCGTGCTGCTGGCCGGGGCGCCCACCCTCACCGCCCGCTACCGGCGGGCCCTGGCCCTGACCGGCGTGCAGGCGCGCAGCCTGGATGGCGCCGTGACCTGGACCGGCCTGTGGCGGCTGGCCCGTCAACTCGAGATCACCTCATGACGCCCACCCCGCATTCCCTGTTCGCGAACGCCCTGCGGCAGTTACCACTGGTGGCCATCCTGCGCGGGCTCACCCCCGCGCAGGCGCCAGCGATCGGGCGGGCCCTGGCGGATGAGGGCTTCGGGATGATCGAGGTACCGCTCAATTCGCCCGAGCCCCTGGCCAGCATCGAGTGCCTGTCCAAGGCGCATCCGCAAGCCCTGGTCGGTGCCGGGACCGTGTTGAGCGCACAGGACGTGCGCGATGTACACGCCGCAGGCGGACGGCTGGTGGTCTCACCTGGCTTCGATCCCGAGGTCGTCCAAGCCGCCGTGGAGCGGGGCATGGTTTGCCTGCCGGGAGTTCTCAGTCCCACGGAGGCCTTCGCGGCCTTGCGCGCAGGCGCGCAGGGTTTGAAGCTGTTCCCGGCGGAGATCGTGCCGCCTGCCGTCGTCAAGGCGTTGCGCGCCGTGATCCCCGCACAGGTGCCGCTGCTGCCGGTCGGGGGCGTGTCACCGCAGAACCTGGGCGCTTACCGTGACGCGGGAGCCAGTGGTGCGGGCTTGGGATCGGCCTTGTACCGGCCTGGCGACGACCCGGGGCGCGTACAAGCGCAAGCACGGGCTTTTGTGCAGGCCTGGCGCCAGGCCCGGCCCGCGTCGCACGCCTGAGCCCCGCGACGGGCCGGAACCAGGCGCCGGCTCATTCGAGTTCGGACACACGAACACCCTTGACACTGCGTCGCGCCTCGACCAGCTCGCGCAGCTTTTCACAGATGTCACGGGCATCAGGCACCGCAGTGATACGCACCACGGGTGAGGTCTTGTCCGACGACATGATCACGACGTGGGCAAGACCGACAAACCGCAGCCAGAACGGCTGTTCGAACTGGGTGTCGGTGACGCGATACAGCTCCAGTTCGCTAAGCCGCTTGTTCAAGACGCCGGAGTGCATCTTCAGGCGCTCGGAGGTCAGCTCGAACAACTGGTTCTTCACGACGAGGTAGCGCCAGAGAATGACGCCCAGGGAGATGGGCAGCAGGATCACCGTCAATCCCAGCAGGCCCCACAGCAGGAAAGTGGGGAAATTCGTCCACTGGGACGTGGTACCGCGCCAGACCGGGTATTCGGAGGTGCTCATGGTCATTTTGCCGCTCGATGCGAATGCCCCCAGTATAGATTCGCCCCACAGCCCCTGAAGGAGACTGCCTCTCCAGGGCTCGTGGTCGCTCAGGCCCGGCACGCGAGCGCCCCCAGGGCGCGTCGCAGGTAGGTCCCACCGCGGACGCCCTGCCCCAGCGTGGCCATGCGGCGGGCCATCTCGCGATAGCCTCCCGGGCTGACCCGGCCCGCCAGGCCACCCAGTTCGCGCAGGTCCCCCACGGTCACCCCGATGCCCTCTTGCCGCACCAGGTGGGCCACCGCCGCGTCTTGCCACACCACCACCGGCAAGCCCAGCGCAGCGTACAGGGACAGCTTGTGCGGATTGTTGAACCGCAGATAGTGCCCATAGCGCCCCTCGCAGCCTGCGATACCCTCCCCGTCCCACACCAGGCCGAAGTGGTAACGGGCATCCAGCGCAGGCCTGTCCGGGTCAAAGCTGCCCCTGAATCCCAGCGGCGAGGACGCCGGCATGCGTCCTGGTTCGAAGAAGGCGCCAAACAGAGACACCTGCGTCCCTGCCACCTCGATCCAGCGCGGGTCGTACAGGTACCGTGCCTTCGAGCAGGACAGGTTGCCTGCACAGACGATCCGCACGGGGCCGCGAAGTTCGTCCTCGTGCCAGGCGGTATCGCCCTGGGCCAGATAGTCGAAGAGGCCGAGGTCGGCCACCGGCCCGGTGACACCGCCCTCACGCAGCCAGGCCGTCATGCAGGGGTTGTGAGAGATCAGCCCGTCAAAGAGATTGAGGATCGCGACCTCCCGCCGCAGCGGGGTGTCAAAGCGCAAGGCATCCAGGTCATGGATCAGGCCATGCAGCCTCAGCCGCCGCAGACGGCAATAAGCAACCAGGGGGTACAGGCGCCGGCGCTGGTCGAAGGGATACTCCACCAGAATGCGCCCACCCGGAGCTAAGCATCGGTGCAAGGCCCCCAGGAAGGAGCGCCAATCCGGCCCCACCAGCCTCCCGGGCAGCGGCAAGGTGCCGAACCCCAGCGACTGGGCAATTCGCATCACATCGCGCCGAGCCTTGGTCCAGGCGGTGCGCTGCTCGGGGACAGTGGTGGTGACCAGCATGCCACCCACAGCCGTGGGCCGGGTCTCGGGAGAGGGAGGAACCTGGACTGCGGCCATCACGAGGTCTGCCTGCGACGCCTGCACCGTCCACGACAACCTCTTTGCGAGCAGTCTGCCGCCATCGGCAGTGGGCGTCATCGGATGACGATCCGGCATGCCGGACTTGCCCCCTCCCCCTACCGCCCGGCGCTCGCCATCAGGGGATGCGGCCCAGGCATCACGTCATGTGCGGCGGACGGCTGCCCTCTGCGCGTGGACACTCGCCAGCCGCTCCTGCACGCGACGAATGTCATCCTCGTCTGCATCAGGATCCGACTGACGCAGGCGCAGGCAGGCTTCCAGCAGGGTCTGCGCCGACTTCAAGCGCCCCTGGTTCTGGCGCAGCTTGCCCAGGGCATTGAGCTCCGAGGCAGTCTCAAACCCCTGGCGGCCATGGCGCTTGCGCGCAATGGCCAGGGCGCGCAGCAAAAGGGGTTCCGCCTCCTCGGGGCGGCCGTGATCCCTGAGCAGAACGCCCAAGTGCCTCAGGCTCAGGCGCACCGATTCGCTGTCGATCCCCTCGTGCTTCTCGGCGATCCGGATTTCCTCGCGAAGGATCGGCACCGCGCGATCGATCGATCCGAGGCTGCCCAAGGCGCTCCCCAGGTGGTACAGGATCACGCCCGTCTTGCGATGCGTGTCCCCCAGGCGGGTGCGGGCAATGCGCCGGGCCCGTTCGAGCAGGAGGATGCCTGCACGCGCCTGGCGCCCTTCCGCCATGAGGGTGCCCATGTTCACCAGTGTGTCCAGGAGTTCCTTGTGCGAGGTGCCAAGGGCTTGCTCGAGGCGTTGCAAGGCACGCCGGTACAAGTGCAGCGCCTGTGAGCGGCGGCCCATCGCCTCCAGGATGCTGGCGACATTGTGGGTAGCCGTGGCCACACGCACCGGGAACTCCGCGTAAAGGGACTGACGCAGGCGCATCACGCGTTGCGCCATCTCCAGTGCACCGGGCAGGTCGCCTAGCTCCTTCAGGGCCATCGCCAGGTTATTGGTCAAGGTCACGGCCTGGCGCGAACGGCCGTGTCCGATCCCCTCCAGGAGCTTGAGCGCCATGCGGTAGTGCCGTTCGGCCTCCCGGAGATCGCCCGCATCATGCGCAATCAGCCCAAGATGGTTATGGGCGCCGGCCTCGTCGCTGCGCAGGCCTAGGGCACGGTAGATCGACAGGGCTTCGATGTAGCAGGCGATCGCCGCCTGCGGGTCGCCCCGTTCACGCGCACAGGAACCCAGGACTTCGAGCGAGGCGCCGATATCGGGGTGCTGCGCCGGCAAGATGGCGCGCCGGGCCTGCAGGGCTTCACTGGCCAGACGCGTGGCTTCCTGCGGGTCTTCATCGTCCAGCAGGTTCGCCATGTTGTTCTTGACCAGGGCCACTGTCAGATGCGAGTCCCCCAGGAGGCGGCGGCCCAGGGACAGGGCCTGGCGCAGACTCTCCAGGGCTTCACCCTCTCGCCGCATGGATTCAAGAACCTTGGCACGGTTATTCAGGGCAGTGATCAAGCCCGGGTCGTCTTGACCGTGCAGGCGGGTCAGCATGGCGACCGCACGATCGGCGCAGGCCAGCGCCTCGGCCAGGCGACCCGACTGCCGCAGCAGCGAGGCGAGGTTGACCCGCGTGATCGCCACCGATTCGCTGTGCGTGCCCGACAGCCGCTGCGAGATGACCAGGGCCTCCCGATACATCGCCTCGGCCTGCGCGATGCGATCGGTGTTCTTGTAGAAGACCGCGAGGTTGTTCAGTCGATAGGCCAGCGACTCACGGCGTGCAAGGGGAAGCCTGCGCGCCAGGGCCAGGGCTTCCAGGTACAGGGGCTGCGCGCGCGTGTAATGACCCATGTCCTTGTACAAGATGGCCAGCATGTCGATGTAGCTCGCCAGTTCATGGCGAGGCACACGCGGGTCGCATCGCGCCAGCTCCAGCCCGCGACGCGCCAGATGGAGGGTCAAGGGCGTCAGACGTCCCGCGTGATGCAGCAGGTCCACCAGCACATCGGACGTGAGGCGCTGGGTACGGGCATCCATGGTGCGTACCCACTTGCGCCAGCAGGTGTGCAGGACGTCCTCCATGCGCAGCTTCAAGGCGGACTCGGCTTTCAACCAGAAAACCATGAGTTCATTGACCCCCTGGTGCTCGTGCATCGCCATCAGCCCCTCGCGGTCAGACAGACAGTGCAGGAGGCGTTTCCAGTCCTGGGCGGCATGCCATTGCCAAGCCTCTTCCTGCGCGCGGCGCGCATCGGGCGACTGACTGCCGAACCAGCGCGCCAGATGGCGATGCGCCTGGCGTTGGCTGCGCGGGTGGGGCAGGTAACGGTCCCTCACTGCAACCCGTACCGGCTCCTGGGCCAAGCGGATGCAACCGCCGATCTCCGTGAGTGCGTCATCGAGCGCCAGCCGGATCGCCGCCCATTTGGCTGGGGGTAGACCAGCGATGGCCAGGATCTCCTTCTCGGTCAGGCCGGCTCGGGAGGCCCACAGCGCGGTCAGGGTGATGCGCAGGGCCTGCCGGCCACAGTCGGCCTCCACGCGTTCCAGCACGCGCTCGAACAGGTCGTCGAGCGTGTGGCTCCCCAAGTAGTGGTCGAGGCGATCCTTCAGGCGCTCGTGCACACCGAAAAGGCGCATCTCCTCGGCCAGCGTGCGAATGAACAGCGGATTGCCTGCCAGCGGGTGGGCCTGGGCCTGACGCACCATGGCCGGTGGCAGCTTCTTGTTGAAGCGTGCCAGGTAGGTCGTCAAGAGATCTGAGCTGAGCATCCGGGCCAGCGGACGGATCGTCACAACCTGCCAGGCTGCGTGGGCCTGCAGGGCCTGCATCACAGGGCCTGGCTGGCAGGAAACGACTACGGTGATGCCCTCGGGGATGAACGCTGGCCACCAGCGCAGGTCGGTCTGCTCGATCAGCGCGTCCAGCCCGTCGATGACGAGGATCCAGCGTGTGCCGCGACGGCGGGCCCAGGCGCTGGCCGTCGCCAGCCATGAGGGCAGGCTGTCCACGAGCGCCTGGGGATCGTCAGGGACTTCACGCCTGCTGCGGGTTTGGCGCTGGATGGATTCGACCAGTCTGCGCACCAGGGCGTGCGGGTGGGGAGCCTCCGCGCTGGCACTCAGATCGTGCTCAAACAACACGTGCCGCGGGTGGCGCCCCCGCCAGTCGTGGAAAAAATTCGCCAGGAGTGCGCTCTTGCCCGAACCGCAAGGCCCCTCGACCAGGATTCGAGGTGCGCCTTCTGTCAATCTTCGTTCGAGCGCAAGGTACTCGCGGTCCACGCGCAGGTAAAGACGGCGACGCGGAACCGCACAGGCGACGTGACGCAAGCGCTCAAGCTCGAACGCGTCGGGCACCTGCGAAGCCGGAAACTCGTCATCCAGCAGCTTGCGCAGATCACGCTCGATGCGGCGTGCCAGCGCCTGGGGGTCGGCATAGGCCCCCACTGGAAGTCCGCTTGCGCGGATACGGCGTTTGAGTTCTCGCTGGCGCGCCTGGTCTTCACGCGAAGCCGGCAGGTAATCCTTTCCCCTCGGCTGTGCGTAGGCCGGCGAGCGGAAGTAGAAAAACGCGCGTCCTTGCATGTGCCTGTTGTTCAGGACACCGTGCAGGATTTCCAATTCCGTCACGCTTTTGCCGCCCTGGTGGTCCTTCAGCCAGGGCTGGCTCTCCAGGAGTTCTGGGGCGTAACCTTCGGCCGCCGGGATCCAGCCATAGCGTTCACCGAGCATGCCGATGAAGTAGGGACGGGCGCGGTCAATCTCGTTCAAGCATATCGGCAGTACCTCGCCGCGTTCGGCTTGCTTGGGTGTGATGCCCCAGCGCAAATCCACATCGATCAACTCGACGAAACGTTCCTTCAGCCGGGCGCGCAGGGCGGGGAAGACCTGACGCACCAACAGGTCCCGCTCCTCACCGAAGTCGCGGAAAGTGCTGGAGAGAAATATGCGGACAGTTCGGCTACGGTCAGTCATTGGCAGGTGTCACAGGGGGATTTCCTGTGCAAGGATCGATTAGGACCTGAGACCTGGCCAAGGGGACCGGTCGACGCAGACCACGAGCCGGTCACGCACCACGGGTGCGCACAATGACCTGGCCTTCCCGGGCGAGGACATCCATCATTTGCAGCACCGAGTCGCGATCGAGCTGCTTGATCGGCTCGGTCAGCTCGTCATAGGGCACCATGTTCGGATGGATCTTTCGCGCGTTGTCACGGACCGGGCCGACTTGCCAGCCATCCAACGCGCGGTCGGCCCACCAGCGGTCATGCTCCATGCGCGCCAGCAACTCCAGTTCATGGGGCGTCAGCGTGGCGGGCTCGGCCATCGCCGATTCCCGCGGTACCAGCTGGCAGCCAATCGCCCGCATCTTCACCTCGAAGTGATCGGCAGTGAGGCGGTTGGCATTTCGCATCGTTTCCTCCAGGGCCTCCCACGGCTTGTTGGAGGGGCTGATGGACTGGCCCGGATTGCGTCGCACCTCTTCCCGATCGCGCGCGCAGTAGCCGGCATGCATCTGACGGGCCCGCGCATCGTCGATCTCGGAGAGGAAATCGCCGGAGCTGCGCACCAGGGAGAACAGATGGAAACGCCCCTCATGCCTGCCATGGGCCGCGAAGTCGGCCAGCACGCAGCCGCCTGGCGGATCCAGGCTCACCACCTGGACTGAAGCGAGGTCCTGGCCAGGCGCCTGCGCCTTGATTTCCTGCAACAGCAGACGCGCGATACGCAAGTTGGCGATTTCGTCCTTGGTGCAGACATAGGCCACGGTGACCGGACGTTCGTCGGTCAGCCACCGGCGAATCTGCGCCTGCCCCACATTCTCGAAGAGCGACTCCTCGGTTTCGACCTGCAGCCACTGCTCGAGTGCCGGGTAGGCCAGCCGGGTCTCGCGCCATCGGTCGTTCACGTGGCGATCGACCACCGTCACCTTGGGCTTCCTGCCGCTGCGGTAATGCCCCAGGCGCGCCAGTTGTACCAGGATGGACTGTCCCACCGATCCCAGGCCCACGAGCACCACATGCACGCCCTGGCTGTCCGATTGCGCGATCGGTGCATCCGCAGGAAATGCGCGCATCAGGCGACGTGCGACCAGTTCCGACTCGGTGAAGATGCGGATCCTGGGCAAGGCGGCGGCATCGAAGTATTCCTGGACCCGAAAGTCGCGACGCACCGCCAGCGGCTCGATCAGGCACTTGACCTCCAGCTGCGGATTTCCCGTCGCCGGTGAGGTCGCCGCATGCGTGAGGGCAATGTTCTGGGCGTAGTCATCGCGCATCGCGACCATCACCCGCGCGCGGGATGCGCCGGTCGCTTCCAGCAATTGCGTCGTCGGCAGGTTGTCCGTGAAAACGCGAACGCCTCCCATCCACAGGCGGCTGCGTTGGCCTTCGTCGATACCCGGCAGGGCCAGCACCACGCTTTCGCGGGTCGCCGCCATGGCCAGTGCCATTTCAAGCGCGAGCGCCGACTTGTCCGTGCCTGCGGTCGATGCGTCGGCCTGCCCGCCTCCGCTGCGTCCGGCAACGATGAGCACATGCGAACGCACCAGCCAGCGGGCGGCGAAATGGTCCCAGGTCAGACCTGCCGTCGCCATGTACACCCGCACTGCCGCCCAGGCCAGGGTGGCGTTGATCAGCAAGTGCATAAGACCCGCCCAGCCTTCGGCGCTGTCCGCATCGGAGCGTACGACCTCCATCAGAGCGCCCCAGGGGGAGAGCGATGCGTCGGCCCAGGCGAACTCGCAGGCGGCCAGGATGAAGGACCCGACTGTGAGCAGGATGAGAAAGGCCAGGCCCCAGGTCTCGATGAAGATCAGGAATTTCTTGAACATCCGCAGGTTTCCTCGGACGATGCGCAGGCGGCTGAAGGAAGCAAAAAGCCAGCGCATCGGCTGGCTTGATGGGTTGTCGAGCGAGATGGTGGGTGGTGAGGGTTTCGAACCCCCGACCCCCGCCGTGTGAAGGCGATGCTCTACCACTGAGCTAACCACCCCATCGGGCTCAAAAGCGCAAAGAACGAACTCCTGCCCGGCTCTGCACTCAACCCAAGATTATGCCACAGCCGCCTGGCGCCACACGGTCTTGCCCCCGCTGGCCTTGTCCAGGTCCTTGAGCACCCCCTCGTGGGCGGCCAGTTCCTGCGCGCTGGCCTCGATCACCGGCAGGCTGAAGCTGCGCAGGTCCACCTGGACGCCCCCCAGCGCCACACCGGCTTCGCCCGGCCCCACGTCGATCAGGAGCGCGTCCTGCCCGCGCGTGAGGTTGATGTAGACATCGGCCAGCAGCTCGGCGTCCAGCAGCGCCCCGTGCAGCGTACGGTTGGAGTTGTCCACGCCGAGGCGGTCGCACAGTGCGTCCAGGCTGTTTCGCTTGCCCGGGAACATTTCCTTGGCCATGACCACGGTGTCGATCACGCCTTCGATCACCTTGCGGATCGAGGGCTTGCCCACCAGTTCCAGTTCCTTGTCCAGGAATCCCAGGTCGAAGGGCGCGTTGTGGATGATCAGCTCCGCCCCCTCAAGGTAGTCGATAAGTTCGTCGACCACAGCCTCGAACCGCGGCTTGTCTTGCAGGAATTCGCGCGTGATGCCGTGCACCTTGAGCGCGTCCTCGTGGCTGTCCCGGTCGGGGTTCAGGTAGAAGTGCTTGTTGTTGCCCGTGAGCTTGCGGGCCACCAGTTCCACGCAGCCGATTTCGATGATGCGGTCGCCGGTCTCGGCGGACAGGCCGGTGGTTTCGGTATCGAGGACGATCTGGCGCATTCCGTGATTCTAGGCGGGCGGGCCTCAGGGCTGCGACGGCAGGAAGCGCTGCGTCAGGACCTGCACCTCGCCGTCGGGGGTCGTGGTCACCCACGCCATCACGGCGCCGCCACGCCCCAGGCTCGCGGGCAGGACAGGGCCGCCCAAGGCCCCCGTCTCGAAGGCCGCACCCACCGGTTCGCCCAGCGGGGTGTAGCGCTGGGCGATCACCACCAGCCGGCCGGGCTCGAAGGTCAGGTAATCACCCCCGCGCAGGGCCACGGCGGCCCCAGGCATGTGGGTGAACTCCCTCTGTGACTGCAACTCGCCGCGGACACCGAATTGGATACGCCGCAGCGCACCCAGTTCGCCCGACTGGGGGTCGACCGTTCGTGCAAACAGCACGCTGCCGTGCCCGCGCAGGTCCAGGAAGAAGGCGTCGCTGGCAAAGGTCGGTTCCTGGGGAATGGCTAGCGGGCGCGCTGCATCCAGCTGCGTGAAGGTGTCGTAGCGGACTCCTGAACTGGAGACGCGTTCCTCCCCCACGATCCAGCCGCCTTCGTCCAGCGAGGTCACCTGCACGCTGAACACAGGTGAAAGGGTTCCCAGTCCATCCAGCCGCTGGATCCAGCCCAGGGGCTCGCCATCGGCTGCCAGGCGCTGCGCGCGCACGCTGGGAGCCAGCGGCGCTGCGCCCACGATCCGATAGCGCCAGCTCACGTAGTGGCTGCCGTCCCTGGCGGCCACCGCGGTGACGGGGCCCGACAGCGTCGCGAAACGCGGCGAGAAGCGCGGGTAGCGTTCGGTGTCCAGCACGCGCACCATGCCGTTGATCGACCCCTCCAGGCTGAAGGGCCAGTGCTGGACCTGCGAAATGCCGTAGATATCGTCCTCGACCCGCTGGGTGACGAACGTCACCCCGATGCGTCCCTCAGGCAGCACGGTCACCGCCACGTCGTCGGGATCGCTGATGTCTGGCAGCAAGGCCATGCGCAAGGCGGGACCCGCTTTCAGGCCCAGGGCATCGAAGCGCAGCAGCCACATCGACCAGGTCTGTTCGGTCTCCTGCCGCTCTCGCGAGAGCCACACCACGACGTGGCCGCCATCGTCCAGCGCGCCCACCGCCTTGAGCAGTCGCTGGCCGCTGCGGGTGCTGTCCACGATCTCCGGGAGGGTGACCGCAAGGCCTGGGGCCATCGCCTGGGGAGAGGTATGGGTCGCCTGCCCCACGACCGCCCCAACGGCATCCACGACATCACCTCCACCACCGCAGGCGGGCAGCAGCAGGGAGAGGGAGGTCATTGCCACGCAGGCGCGCACCCGCCGGCTGCGAATCGTCTTGGCCATCGTCGTCCTTTCTTGAAGTCAGCGGGACGCAGGCTAGAAAGCCTGCGGGCTGCCTCATGTAGGCAATGACAACGATGCGATGCGGGACCCGCCGAAGCTGGGCAGGGTCAGTGGTTTTCCTTGGCGTGGTTGATGGAGTACTTGGGAATCTCCACCACCAGGTCCTGATGGTCCACGATGGCCTGGCAGGACAGGCGTGAGTTGGGCTCCAGGCCCCAGGCCCGATCGAGCAGGTCCTCCTCGCTTTCATCCATCTCATTGAGGGAGTTGAAGCCCTCACGCACGATGACGTGGCAGGTGGTGCAGGCGCAGCTCATGTCGCAGGC
>JACCED010575773.1_pt1 | contig 10943 bp, 8 predicted proteins | sample 7455021 | NCBI WGS metagenome assembly JACCED01 (sample SAMN15323456, study PRJNA562643) | freshwater metagenome | isolation source: river surface water | place: USA:Blue River Watershed | collected 2017-08-19 | reverse complement strand
TTGCCAATGGCTGCCGTAATGACATTGGTCGCCACAGGGCTGTATAGCTTGCCGTCGTAAACCTGCAGCGCCACCACATAAGTACCTGCCAGATCGGCCGTGAATGTTGGCTTTGAGGATGTATCTAAAGCCAATGCAGCAGTGCTGGTGTCTGGCTTGGAAGTCAGCGTCCATTTGTAGGTAATGAAATCGTTATTTGGATCAGAACTTGCTGTACCGTCCAAGGTCACTTTGGTGGCAGGTGTTACTGTTTGAGCGGGTCCTGCAACAGCAATTGGCGCCAAGTTGCCCGTCGAAGCTACGATGGTGACAGATGCAGAACCACTGTCTGAGCGGCCATCGTTTGCCACCAAGGTGGCCAAATATGTACCAGCCACATCTGCTGTGAAGTTGGGCGTAGGGCTGCTGGTGCTGTTCAAAGCGGCAACACTTCCTACGGGCTTGGCAGCCAAGGTCCATTTAAAGGTAATGGGGTCGTTTTCTGCATCATTGGTCAAAGTGCCATCGAGGTAAACTTTTGTGCCTACCACCACGGTCTGATCACTTCCTACCTTGGCAACAGGCGGTGTGTTGTTAACAAGAACGCTTGCAAACACATTCAATGTCACCAAGGCACTGTTGAGCTTGCCGTCGTTGACCACCAAGGAAAGCGTGTAAGTACCCGATTTGTCAGCTGTAAACGTAGGCTTGGCTGTGGTGGGGCCGGTCAGAGCAGCAGTACTGCTGGCGGGGCGGCTCACAAACTCCCATTTATAGGTGAGTGTGTTTTTCTCAGCATCCGTACTGGCGGTACCGTCCAAATTAACGACTGCGCCAGTTTGTACATTCTGAGTTGAACCAGGATTAGCAACTGGCGCGGTATTGGTTTCTGAGCTACCGCAACTCCCCCCAAGCAACACACCCACACCCGCTTTACAAGCGGCATCGCCACCACCGCCGCAAGAAATGAGGGCAGGTAACGCGATCAGTAAGCCTGCAACACGCAAGACAAATGATTTTTTATAAGAGGTAAATAGTTGCATGTCGTGACTCATTTGCAATAGGGGCTGGTAATGTCAATGTTTTCAGGATACTTCAAACCTTTGTTGTTATAAAGGTCAACAGCAGCACCCACTAGCCCCCCCGCCAACACATTTCCAGCCATGCCCCAACTAGGCAACGGAGGTGCTTGAACGGTAAAGCTGTTCATGTAATTGGCTTTACAGGTCAGCGACAAGTCGCTCATGTCGTTCTTCACAACAACTTGACCTGGGGCTTGAAACTTCCATAAACCTTGTTTATTTTCTGCGACACAAGTGGCCCTGACAGGGCGCGTACCGCACAGCACTTGAACCTTCAACTCTCGCGTATCATTGCTCACACTGCTTGCACAACCCGTCAAAAATGTGGCACAGACCAAGGCCAAATGCCTGAATTGGAGAGTTTGCTTCAGTAGTTTCATGGCTAGTCTTGCGCTTAAATTGAGGTCTGTATAGATACTTGAATACTTTGGCTTCATGGGTTGACTCGGCACGAAAGCGCAATACTTGACCCCATCAGAGCGGCTTCAGATGGTTTAAATACTAAAATTTACACCTATGACAGTACTTCTTACAGGCGGCACAGGCTATATTGGCTCGCACACAGCGCTGTTTTTGCACAATGCCGGCTACCGTGTATTGTTGCTAGACAACCTCAGCAACAGCAGTCTAGCCGTCTTAGATCGGCTAGAAACTATCACCGGTCATCGGTTTGAGTTTGTCCAAGGCGATGTTAGACATGCCGACCATTTAAACCATGTGTTTAAGAAGTACCCAATTCAAGCGGTCATTCACTTCGCAGGCTTAAAGTCGGTCAGCCAATCGCATGCGCTTCCTCAGGTCTATCACGACAATAACGTGCAAGGCAGCATCAGTTTGCTCAATGCTATGCAGCAGCACGGCGTAGGTCAGTTGGTTTTCAGCAGCAGTGCCACTGTATATGGCAACCCGCGATATGTTCCCATCGACGAAGACCACCCCACGGCACCCGCTAGCCCATATGGCCAAAGCAAGCTGGAGGTAGAAAATTTTTTGAAAAAATTGGCCAACACCGACCCTTTTTGGCAAATTGCATGCTTGCGGTATTTCAACCCCGTTGGCGCGCACAGCTCGGGGCTTTTAGGGGAAGATGCCGTGGGTATGCCCCACAACCTCATGCCCGCCATAGCCCAAGTGGCATCCGGCCAACTGCCTGCCTTAAAAATTTATGGCTGTGATTACCCCACAACCGACGGCAGCGGTGTTCGCGACTATCTGCACATTGACGATTTGGCGGAAGGGCATTTGGCTGCGCTTCACTATTTAGAGAAAATCGCGCACGTTCCACAAAAAAACGGCTTCAGCGGCTACCACTGCTTCAATTTAGGCACTGGTCAAGGTACCAGTGTGCTTGAGATGGTGAAAGCCTTCGAGCAAATTAATCAAGTGAAGGTGCCCATCGAAGTGGTTGCACGCAGAGATGGCGATGTTGCCAGTTACTACGCCAAGGCAGACAAGGCAAGGCAAGAACTAAATTGGAAAGCAAATCGAAGCTTAGAAGAAATGTGCAAAAGTGTTTGGGCTTGGCAGCAACTCCAACAAAAAAACACTTAAAGCGTTTTTGCTTTTATTGAGGTGTAAAGGCCTGATCCACCATGGCACACCAAATGTGCTCAATCAACAAGTGACACTCCTGAATACGTGCTGTTTGAGGGTGCTCAATAACTACTGAAAAATCACACATGGCTTTGAGTGCGCCGCCGTCCCTGCCCAAAAGGCCCAAACATTTCAAGCCTTGTGCCTTGGCCAATGAGACCGCTTTCATCACATTCTTACTGTTGCCGCTTGTAGAGATTGCGACCAAACAGTCGCCGACAGTCCCTAGAGCTTCCACTTGCCTGGAAAAAATCTCATCAAATCCAAAGTCATTACCGATGGCTGTCAGGGCAGAGGTGTCTGTGGTTAAAGCAATGGCGGGCAAAGCTCGTCTTTGGGTCTCAAATCGACCTGTTAGCTCAGCGGCAAAATGCTGGGCATCGGCGGCACTCCCGCCATTCCCACAGATCAATACCTTATGGCCCGACTTTAGGCTGGCCAGCAATACCTGCCCACAAGCCTCTACCTGACTCAACTGGAGCTTTAGCGATTGAACTGCTTGTAGGTGCGACTCTATGGCCAATGAGATAGGATTCATGATCTGTTTAAAATTTACAGGCTCTAGTGTAAGTAATTCAAGCGCATTTAATAAGGTCTTAATGTGAAATTACCACCCCTTCCCCCCTTCGGACCCGTTCGGGTTTTGGTTGTCGGCGACGTCATGCTTGACAGGTATTGGGAAGGTCAAGCCAACAGAATTTCCCCAGAGGCACCGGTACCTGCAGTTCGAGTGCAAAGAGAGTTTGACAGGCTCGGTGGTGCAGCCAACGTGGCCTTAAATGTCAAAACCTTGGGTGCTCAATGTACCCTGCTTGGCATCGTGGGCAAGGACCCAAGTGGCCAATCTATTCAAAGCATGCTTAATGCTGTGGGTATCGAAAACTTTCTGCATATTGATGAGGATGGCATCACCACAGAGAAGTTACGAGTATTGGCCAGAGGCCAGCAAATGATTCGTTTGGACTTTGAAGAAAAAGCGAGCACTGCAGCAGCCAAAGCAGTCGAATCCGCCTTTAAATCTGCCTGCAAAAATGCCGACATTGTTGTGTTGTCTGACTATGCCAAGGGTAGCTTAGAACATAGCAAGGCAATGATTGCAACCGCCAATCAACTTGGCATTCCTGTTGTGGTGGATCCAAAAGGAACGAACTTCAGCAAGTACCAAGGCGCTACCCTGCTCACCCCCAACCTATCAGAATTTTCTGCAGTCGCGGGTGAATGTCATGACGACGAACAAATCGCAAAACGTGCGCAATCTCTGTGTGAATCTCTTCAACTCAAAGCCATGTTAGTCACCAAAAGTGAAAAGGGCATGAGCTTGATTGAGGCCACTAAAAATAACCCTTTAAGCAAAGGTCATGCTCAAAGCCTTCATTTGCCTACTGCTGCCAAAGAAGTGTTTGATGTCACAGGTGCTGGCGATACCGTGGTGGCAACCTTGGCCACCGCATTAGGTGCGGGCATGAGCCTACAAGAAGCCACGGCGTGGTCCAATGTGGCTGCTGGTATTGCTGTTGGCAAAGTTGGTACAGCAGCCGTCACGCATCAAGAACTACAAGGTGAAATGACAACTCAAAACAAGGGTAGCAGTTCACACAAACTTTGCTCGACTCAACAGCTCACTGCAGAAGTAGCTCGGCTAAAAACCATGGGTAAAACCGTCGTGATGACCAATGGATGCTTTGATATTTTGCACCCAGGTCACATAGAGTATTTGGAAAGGGCTCGCGCGTTGGGCGATGTATTGGTACTTGCTCTCAACTCAGACCGATCGGTGAGACAACTTAAAGGGGAAAGTAGGCCCATCAATTCACTCTCAACACGAGCTCGCATGCTGAGCGCTTTGTCTTGCGTTGACATGGTGACGGAGTTTGATGATGAGACGCCAGAGGCACTGATCTCTAGCGTCTTACCCAGTATTTTGGTGAAAGGTGGCGACTACAACATAGATCAAATTGCAGGGGCCAAGCAGGTCCAGGCTGCAGGGGGTCAAGTTTTGGTACTCGACTTTTTAGATGGCCACTCAACCACCCAACTGATTGAAAAAATCAAATCTAATTCTTGACGGCTTTAATGGCTTCTACATTGAATAAATTTGTCCATTGCTCCCAATATTCGTCCTCAGCCGAAAGCATTCTTAGAATACGAAGTTGTGTTTTGTAAAGTGTCATCAAGTTATTAACTTGATCAGCTGTTCTTCTGGCCACTGAGCTTTGCGCTTGTGCCACTTCGCTCCAAGTTTTTAGGCCGAGTGATAGCGCTTTTTTGACACCATTGAGCTGATCTAGCGAAGCGTCTAACAGCAAGCCACCCGCCGTAATGCGCTCCACTAGCCCTTGTTGTGTTGACCAAGCATTGATAAATTCTTGTTCTATTCGAAGTTCAAGTGACATGCGGTCAGATACGCTGGCTTCGTAAATGGCCATTTGCTGTCTTTGTGCAGCACTGATACCACCACCTGCATAAATAGGTATATTAAATTGAACGCCGATTTGTCTGTTTTGATAGCGAATACCCTGCGTACTGGTTGCATCGTTTTGAGCTTGGTTATAAGAGGCTACCAAGTCTGCAGTAGGTAAATGATCGTAATTTGACTGACGTAATCGAGCTTGCTGAATTAGTTCGTTGGCTCTAGAAGCTCGAATATCACTGGATGTTAGATTAATTCTTTCCCAGAGTACTTGTTTATCAAGCCCATTCAAAAATGTCTGTTTCATGTGGGGCAAGGCAACTTTGCCCATAGGCTCAAAGGGCAAGCCAGTGGTCAAGGTGAATGCTCTTTGCTTGGCCACTAAACTCAGCCTAGCATCGTTCACCATAGCGCGAGAACTTTCAAGCTGTGCTTTAGCCTCTAAAACACTGTCTTTTGTGCCGTCACCGCCCTTGAGACGCATTTGCTCTTGGTCGGCTGCTTTTTCGTATGGAATCAGGGTCGCTTCGTATATTTCTAAAACTTTTTGGGCGGCCAATACATCTAACCATGCACCTGCTGCTCGAATTCTAGAATCAGCCAGTTCTGAAAGATACTTAAGATCACCATTTTCTTTTTGCGCATTGGCAACATCGAGTCCTGCTGCATCTCTTGGTCTTAATAAAGCCTGTCTTAAAACCAATTGATAGTTTTTAGAGGGTCCCGAAAAAGTTCTTGAAAGTGGACCCACCAAAGAGTCTTGCGTTGTGGTTTGCGTTAGCTGTTGATCACTTCCTTGGATACTAACCTGAGGCAACAACCGAGATCTAGCCAATGCGATATTTTCGCTGGCAGCATCGCGGTTATATGTTGCAGAACGAAGTGACGGGTCGACGGCAAAAGCACCTGCCATGGCTTCTTTAAGAGTCTGGGCTGTGCAAGCGAAGGAAACCAAACCTGCACTGATGCAAATTGAACATGCAATCAAACTTTTGTTTGTCATAACCATACTCATTCCTCTTTCATAGAAGCCGCAAGCCTCTTAATCAGGGGGTGTAACAAGTATTTCAACAAACTTCTCTCACCTGTTTTTATGAGAACTTCTGCCTGCATACCAGGTTGCAAAGGTCTAGTTCCCAAAGTTTTCATACCTTCGGCTGTTAACTCAACCCTGGCCAAGTAGTAATTGGGCGTTCCACTCATGCTCATTTGAGTATCTGTGAGCGTGTCAGAAGAAATAGAGTCCACACGTCCCTCGCAGACTAATTGAGGTGTATTTGCAAAAGTACTGAAACGCACATCAACCAACTGACCCTCTTTGACTTTGTCGATGTAGTTAGGTTGAATTTTTGCTTCCAGTACCAACTTTTCATCTCTAGGAACGATGTCCATTAATTTTTGAGCAGGCTGAAGGACAGCACCAACGACTTGAATTTGGAGACCCACAACTTGCCCACTTGCTGGTGCACGGACTTGGGTTCTTTCTAGCTCATCTGCGGACGCTTTGTATTTCTCAAAATTAGATTGGTACTCCATTCTAATTTGAGCAAGTTGAGTATCAATTTCCTTTAGGTATTCTTCTTTACGTTGTGCAATTCTTTGCTCTGTTTCACTGATTGCATTTTTAGAACGCGCAACTGTTGACTCCAACTCCATTTTTCTACCTTCGTAGGCAGCAATTTGACGCTGTAAGTCCAAAGTTCGGTTCATGGGTGCATAACCTTCACTGGCCAACTCTTTGACGGCTTTCAATTCACGTTGATACAAAGTTAACTGTTCTTGAGAGCTTTTAATTTGTCCTTCTAAACCTTTTATAAGGGCTTGTTGTCCTTCGATGCTTTGTGTAAATGCATTCAGTTCTGATTGAATAGATCCTCTTCGTGCTCTAAAAAGTGATCTTTGAGTTTGAACTTGTTGACGAATTAACTCATCGTTTGACTGAAGAACATCTTTTTCAAATGTGACTGCATCTGCACCGGTTTGCTCAGCCAATAAGCGGCTTTGCATGGCACTGAATCCCATATAACGTTGCTTATTTGACTCGAAATTGATGTTGCTCAGTGCAGCATTGAGGCGTGCTACGACTTGCCCTTTTTCAACCATTTCACCTTCGTGAACTAATACCTCCTGTACCAACCCACCATATAACGTTTGTACAGGCTTACGTTTTTTGTCAACTGTGACTGTTGCTTGCGATGGCACACCTTGATCCAAAGGCGCTAAAGCAGCCCATAGTAAAAAGCCCCCAAAGCCAATAACCAGCGTTAATACACCCAAACGCATCGGAGAGCGAGTGTCTGTTTTTAAAGGTGCGTCATCTGCCTCTAAATCATCAACATTTTGTGATGAGTGCGTATTTTTTGTTTGCATCGATTTAACTTTTAATGTGTGAGTTAAGTTGCTTTAAATACTCAATCAAGTTTGAGCAGCTTGCTGCGCTTGCTGAGCTTGTTCTATGAGTTTATCCATGACCATTTGTTTGGGGCCCATAATGGAAACCTCACCCGAAGCCAATATCAAAACTTGATCTGCACTGGCAAGGGCACTTGATCGGTGCGTGATGAGGAAGATTGTTTTCCCTTTGTCACGCAATTGTTGAATTGCTCCCATCAACGCTGCTTCTCCGGCATCATCTAAATTGGCATTCGGTTCATCCAAAACAATGAGGCTTGGCTCGCCATACACCGCCCTTGCTAGCGCAATTCGTTGCCTTTGTCCACCCGACAAAAATCTGCCAGCTGAACCCATTTCTGTGTCATAACCGTTGGGGAAACGCAAAATCATTTCATGCACACCTGCAGCTTGTGCTGCAGCGATCACTTTTTCAGGATTTCTCTCACCAAACCGGGCAATATTCTCAGCAACTGTACCTTCTATGAGTTCAATATCTTGAGGTAAGTAACCAATATGGGGGCCAAGTTCAACCCGGTTTGCTTGATGAACAGGAAGGGCGTCTAAATAAACAGCCCCTTGTATTTCAGGCCAGATACCAATCAAACATCTGGCCAACGTAGACTTACCAGAGCCTGAGGTACCCATCACCACGATCAACTGACCGCTTTTAAAATTTGCATTGATGCCCTTCAAAATTGGCTGAGCTCGTCCCTGAACTGTAGCGACCAAATTTTCAATGCGAACATGGCCATCGAATTTTTCATGAATTGGCGCATAGTCTTTTTGCGCTTCAAAACCTTTTAGTAAATGATTTAGCCGAACATAAGAAAGTAGCGCCATCATTGATGTTCGCCACATCGAAACAGCCATTTGAACCGGTTGCACGGCACGCCCCATGAGGACATTGGCTGCCACCATTGCCGCGGGGCTAAGCTCATCGTGTATGACCAAGTAGGCAGCGATTCCCAGCATCAGTGAAGATTGAAACATCGAAACAAACTTAGTGACAGCTGTAAAACGTTCGTTCATGTCTGTGGTGTAAGCGTGATCTTGCATGTCTGTGTTGTGCAAGCCTAACCACTTTGAGCGAAGTCCTTTGATCATGCCCATGGCATCAATCACTTCTGAATTCTTAAGTTTATTTTCTATGTACATTCGAGCTGTACGCTGAGACTCAATGCTGCCCTGATTGGCAATCCAAGTCATTTTGTGGCCCGCCCATGCCACAACTGCATAAATCAAAACAAAGACAAAGCACATCACACCCAATAAAGGATGCAAAAGCCAGACTACAAAAATGTAAATAGGTGTCCAAGGGATATCAAAGAATGTGAAAACCCCTTGCCCTGTCATAAACTGTCTAAGTTGCGTCAAATCATTGAAAGCCTCTGGCGAATCAAATCGAACTTTACTAAGTGATTTATTGAAGCTTGCTTTGAAAATTTGCGAGTTCATGGCCTCATCGAATCGAACACCTGCGCGTACCAATAAACGTGAGCGAAGCCATTCTGAAAAAGCCATGACCACATAAAAGAAAAGTGCAATCAAACTGATTGCCACCAAGGTAAAACCGCTTTGACTGATCATCACTCGGTCATACACTTGAAGCATGTAAAGCGTGGGGGTCAGCATTAGCACGTTGGCGACCAAGCTGAAAAGTCCGACCATGAAAAACTCGGCTTTGAATTGCTTCATGACGGCCAACATAGGGCCTTTTGCATTTTCAAAAAATTCTTTCATGCCGCTGCTCCAGTTTGAGCAAGCTGGGCTCTTTGTTGTTCTCTAGCTTTTCGCAATGCTTCTAGAACTTCATCTTTGGGTCCAAAAGCTTGGGCAAGACCGTCTCTCATAATGAGAATTTTTTGAACCTCTGAAAGAATCTGTGTTCGGTGTGTAATCACAATCACAGTTGTGTTGGAATTTTTAAGTTCACGCAGCATTGTGACCAAAGCAGCTTCTCCCGCTTGATCCAAACTTGAATTTGGTTCATCCAATACAACCAAACTGGGATTGCCATAAATGGCTCGAGCAATACCCACGCGTTGCTTTTGACCGCCAGACAATGTGACGCCCTCTGGGCCAATGAATGTTTTAAATCCCTCGGGTAAATCATTCACAACAGGGTCCAATCCTGCAATTTGCGATGCATGCTTGACCTTCTCCAAATCGACATCACCAAATCTGGCGATGTTGTCAGCCAAAGTTCCATCGAACAGCTCTACACCTTGCGGCAGATAACCCAGGTGCGGGCCTAACTCTTCTTTCGTCCAAGAATAAATGTCAGCTGTATCAAGTCTGATCTTGCCAGCCATTGTTGGCCATATGCCAATCAGCAAACGGGCAAGGCTGGTTTTGCCAGATGCTGAAGGACCGATGATCGCTAAACACTCTCCTGGCGCTAATGAAAATGAAACATTGCGAACAATTGGTACTTGACTGCCCGGCGCACCAGCTGTGACTGCCTCTACAGACAAATGGCCTTTGGGTGGTGGAAGCGACATGCCAGAAGCTTCTGCAGGAAATTCTCCTAAGAATTTTTCGAGTCTGGCAAATGAATCACGTGCATTCACAACCATTTTCCAACCAAAGACCATTTGCATGATTGGACCTGCGGCCATACTGCCCAAAATAGAAGCAATGATCATCATGGAGCCAGACATTTGACTACCACTGTTCGCGCTTGGGTTCAGCATGGCTTGCAATGTTAACCAACATCCCAGGCCTAGTAATGCAGAGCCTTGAACCATTTGTGCAGTTTTGGATAGGGCCGCCAATGTGCCAGCTTTATCAGACGCTTCTCCTTGTAGTCGTAAAAATTTTCTTTGCTTTTTCATCCACCTTTTGTGCATGCTTTCGTTCATTCCCATGGACTCAACAACTTCCGCGTTGGCGATCACGCCACTTGCAAAATTCACGGCAGAACTTGCGGCTTTACCTGATTCCACTAAGGCAGGTTGAGTGACTGCTTCTGTAATTGCAGCAAGGACAATTTGCATACCCACACCAAACATGGCTGACCAGCCAAGGGTTGGATTGATTAAAAAAATTAAGAACAAAAATACCAATGAAATGGGAGCTTGCATCAAATTTGCAGCGACCGGCATGGACATAAATTCAACCAAGATTCGTAAATCATTGATAGGCATTTGCCCGTAGACACCTGGCATGGATTGATTTGCCTTGAATGTTGCGTCAAACACTCGCGCGGACATTCTTCGGTCAAGCTCCATCGACGCCTTCAACATGACTTCACCACGAACCCATTCAATCATTTCCATGATGACCAGGGCAAAACATACAAACAAGGTGAGCATAAGTAGGGTGTTTGTATTACGACTGTTGACAACCCTGTCATAAACTTCTTGCATGTAAAAAGTGGGACTTAACAAAAGCAAGCCGGCAATCAAGGCAAAGATAGCGGTTGTTCTGAAGCGAGGCACCAGTCTGATCATCTCGCTCATGAGTTCGCCTCTCTCCTTCTCTGG
>JACCED011379454.1_pt1 | contig 10950 bp, 18 predicted proteins | sample 7455021 | NCBI WGS metagenome assembly JACCED01 (sample SAMN15323456, study PRJNA562643) | freshwater metagenome | isolation source: river surface water | place: USA:Blue River Watershed | collected 2017-08-19 | reverse complement strand
GTGTTGCGTTTTCATGCCTGCCCCTTGCTCGAATAGATGCGGCTTTGCTTTGAACCCACGCAACAGCAGTACTTGGCTCCATCTCTCGGACCATCTCGTCGGCCATGTGATCTAAAACCTTTGCACACGCCTCACGCTCTTCCGCAGCGGCCCACGAAGCAATAAGGGCGGCAAAGCGTTCAAGCGCTGGCTTCTCTCCGTAAGCTGTGGTGATTGACAATCCAGCCTCCCGCGCCATGCTCAGCACGTCAGTGCGGCTTGGGATAATATCATTTTCAGTCATTGTACATTCCTTTAGTCATTGCAGTCATCCTCTTGATGTTGTTTTACAGGTTCCTCTCTAGGTTTGGGACGGAAGATCCTATCCCATCCTTCCTCGTAAGCCTTCTGATCCTGTTGCTTACGTGGTGCATCGCCTTTACCAGCTTCAGAGTGATTCATTTTCAGTATCCTTCAATCGCTTCATTGCATGTTTAACACAGTTTCCGCAAATGTTTTTACCGTTAGGCCCTTCAATGAACTTTTGTGCTTGACTCTTAGTAGTACCACAGAAGCTACATTTAGGGTCAGGTTCTTTAAAAGGAATTACATTGTCTTTCATAGCATTTCCTCTTCCATTTCAATCATTCGTCCTGTTTCTTTAACGTACTGAAGGTCACAAGCGGGGCCCGTGTATCCGTTGTAGCGATTCTTTGCAACTGCAACTTTAGTCTTGTGGCGTTCTCGCTCGTCGTCAGCCATACTGTTTCTTTCGAGGGTGATGACAGCATCTGAGAGCTGCGCAATCGCTCCAGATCCTCTAAGCTGACTGAGCGATACTGCTTGTCCATCTTCGTGTCCTGCATTTCCTTGTGGCCTCCGTAGGTGCGATACACAGATCAAAGTTACTTCAAGTTCCTGTACCAGTGTACGCAATTTCGTCATCATATTGTCAATAGCTTTACGCTCATCGCCATTGTCAAGGCCGCTGACCACGATAGATATGTGATCAAGGAAGATAACACGGCAATCACAAGCCTTAGCCATATAACGGATTCGGTTAGCGATGTTGTCCACGTCAGAACTGCCAAAGTGGTCAAAAAGGTAAACACGATTAGTACCAAGAGTGTTATCAAAGGCATCTTTAAGTTCCTGTTCAGTGACTGGTGTATCAGGCAAGTGCAACAGCTTATTAGCGTGCAAAGACATAATACTGCGTGCAGTCTTCCGAGTGGATTCCTCCAAGAATAGACCACCAATGTTCCACTGCGTAGTCTTGAGCAGATGGTACAGAATCTCCCGAAGGAATTGACTCTTACCTAGTCCGCTTCCGGCAGTAACCGTAATCAACTCAGCACGACGGAAACCATACAGCAGCTTGTTAAGCCCCTTCCAAGGATACTGCGCTTCCGCTACTGGCTCAGGCTTACAGATTTCCTCCCACAGATCAGCAGCATTGACGATGCCATCAGGAATGTACGTCTCGGCCTTCCACCATTCATAAACAAACTCTTTCGTAGCTCCCGCCTGAAGATACTCACAAGCATCCTTGTAGCCACTCTTGTGCTTAACAATCTTGGCTTTCTGTCCAAACAGTTCAGCTACCTCTTTAGCTGCCTTCTGGCCGGGTTCGTCAGCATCAAAGCAGATTACGATGTTCTCGAAGCTGTTTAGCCATTCGTACTGTGCTTTGCAGTCCTTCAGAGCAGCTTGTGCTCCGTTTCTGATACTGACGCTGGGCCATTGAGACCCGGTAAGCTGATAGCCTGCAAGCGCATCCAATTCTCCCTCATAGACGGTGACATACTTACCTCCCGAGTGAAAGAGTTGCTGGCCGAAAAGAAGCGCGGAATTGAATGACCCCTGAATGTTAAAAGATTTATCTACAACTCTCCGTCTTTTTGCAGCGACGATACTTCCTTGTCCGTCAGCGTAAGGGTAATAGTGATGCTCTCCATCCTGTGTAACTCCAAATTTCTCACAAGTTTGTTGAGTGATTCCACGATCAGGGATAGATCTAATCTGTCCCCGAATATCTACCTTCTTTGATGTCGCTCCCACTGGCGATACTGCGTCCCTCATAACTGATCTTTCTTCGTATTCATGTTCAAATACAGTGTGTCCACACTTGAAACAGTGGGTATGCCCATCGTCATAGAGGGAGTTTGCGTCCGAGCTACCACAATGGTCACACGCTATATGGCGTAGGAAGTTAGAACCCATTCTTTTCCTTTAGCTTGGCTTCGATGGCGCGGGCAAACTTCAAGATGTCGGCTGCCAATCTAGGTTCTTCAGCGGGATGGAACATCCACAAGTTTTTGTAGAGGCTCCAAACCGCCTCATCCGTCAGCCCCCGCCACGGCTTTACGCTTCGCTGGCTTGGCTGTGCTGGCTGTGGGGATGTGTAGAGGGGACGGACATGAAACGCCGCCAATGATCCTGCGAGATCGTGGGTTTTCTGCATGCCTGCCGCTGCTTCTTTTGCCAGATCTTCTGTTGACCGGATACCTGCATGACACACCCCGTTCAATATCTGCCACGCCACAGGCTCCTGCTGCTCTCCTGATGGTGCTAATGTGGCTTCGCCACGGGACTGCTCCCGCTCCGTAGGAGCATGGTTCGCTTCGCTGGCAAGTGCTTCGCGGATGGCTCTTACCACCTCCACGGCCTCAGAATCAGCGTCAAGACCCAGCCCTCTGACTAGCCTGTCCAAGTATCCCAGCGCCAGCTTCAATGCTTCATCCTTAGTAGTCATTCTCTTTCACCTGTCTTTTAAGTTGATCTTCATTGCGATAGATTTCCATCTCAATGTGCCGCCATTGTTCATCGCTCAACACATCATTGATGGTTACCCAGTATTTTGCAAGGCTTGGATCTGGCGTAGGAAGCAAAGCTATGACTTCCATGCCTTCCCAATCAGGTTCTTCACCGTACCAGTCAAACAAGACAGTCACGGCTGTGTTTTCAATGTTCATGTTCAAAGACAACATCGCATCACCTAGTGGAGATTTTAACCAATGTCAAGACACCAATGATAACAGACACAATCATTCTTCGTCACCTTGTTCCTGTTCATCGTCCTTAAAGTTACTTAGAAGTTCGACTTCAAGGTCTTCATTCTTCAATGCTTTGTCTATGTCTGTTAATACTTTAGTATAACCATATCGACGGATAAGGCTACAGACATCAGACAAAACCCAGTAGTAGAACGCTTCCTCTTGGTCATATTCAGCCATTTTAAGCCTCATTGATGAAAGTTAACAAAAGATAGACAAACACCTTCATGTCTACCAAAGTTGGTACGATTCTTGCTATACTATAAAGGTACTTTAGAAGTTCTTAAGTGTCTAAAGTAACTTTATATGTATAACTATAAATAGTATTATATTTATGTTTCTTCTTCTTCATCGTTTCCTTTAAAGTATTTATTATACTCCTGTTCTGTCAGTTCGTCAACTTCTTCGTGAATGTCCATGTCAGCAATAAGGTCTTTTCTGGCCTTCACTGGCAATGGCACATCGTGAGCAATGTCACTCAGACAATCCAGACAAGTGTCCAAGTACTCACCTGTGACAGCGTGTTTGAGGGTTGTCTCATAGTCACTCAGTCGTTTATTACAGCAGCTACAACGAATTTTAGGTTCCTCGCTTTCTTATTTCCAAATTTGACGGTTAACTACACGGCACACTTGTGCACGACTGTAACCGTATTTATTTACAATTTCAATTTGAGTCATCCCGTTTTCGTAGTCCTGTCGCATGTTGTCTACGATTTCTTGGGTGAGCCACTTGTGATTGTGATTTCGTCCCGGTCTAAAACGTCCCTTCTTGATCTTGTCGTCTGAATTTTCTTTAGCTGTCCCAGCGAACAAATGAGCAGGGTTTACACATGAAGGGTTGTCGCATGTATGGCATACCTGCAAAGTCGGCTTTAAAGGCCCTTTAAAGGCCTCGTAGGCGTATCGGTGGGCCTTTACCATCTTCCATTGTTCGTTTACCAGCCTTCGGAAGTGTCCGTAGCCTCCTTGATACTTTGCCGCAGTCCATTCCCAACAATCGTTCAGTTCGTCCTGACCTTTTGAGACTTTTTCCATAAAACGGTCGATTTCTTTACGCATGTTTTCTCCTTTCATAGCGTTACATATATTGTATCGTATGACGCACAAAAATGCAACAACTATTTTAGAGTTTTGACTCTAATTTTTAGGTAGAAACAGCTCAAGAATACCTCGAACAAGTTTTTCAAGCATCTAGCCAGCCTCCGATGATGTACAGAATCACCACAAAAGCCAGTAAACCAGTGATTTTAAGTTGTTCACGCATGGTCATTTCTCCCCGGCGCTCTACGCCTCATTCACCCAAGTTTGATAAATCCTATCTTTCAGGTATTCGATGAATTTATCACTGAACGGCCATAGTTCCAATGTTTTATCACCATATGAAATCTCATTGATAATAACATCTGGGCAATTCTCGTCTGCAAAGGTTATAACTTCACCTTCGATAGTTAATAGAATACCTAAGTAGTCATCTTCAATGGTGTATACAGTTGCTTTCACAGTGGTGCTTCCTTTGTATCAGGATCAGACATAACAGATTCATAGGCTGTCAATGGTTTAGGCTGTGGCTGTGCCTCTAGAGCCTTAGATTCCTCTGTTTGTTCACCATTGACGTACTTAAACGGCCAACCTGACAAGGCATCAGCGCACAGCAGAGCCTCTTGCAGGGTCTTGCCTGCTTGGATGTTTAGATTGATCGTATCAATCCATAGTGGGTGATCTTTCATGGTATCAGTCCTCCTCTACCACGACAGTGCATAAGCATTCATGCAAGTCTACAAATTCGAAAGCGTACTTAATAGCTGTCTTGAATGTCCATGAAGTCCTGTTGCGATAAGACAATAAAGACCGTTTACCGTCTTGATCTGTTATCCATACATTGTATCGCTGTTTCATGGTTACTTTACCTTTCTCAAGACAAACAGATTGAGACAATCACCCTTTAGCCACAGTCCAGTGAGTTCCCCTGTGTTAGGATCTACCTCTGGAACATCAGGCGCATAATTGTTGCACTCTATGAAGTAGGTGCAGAGGCCTCTATCGTGACTGCTGAAGGCCACAATGCCGCTAGTGATGAATTGAACTTGGTACATGATAGAGGATCCTCAAAAGGTTTGATAGACAAACACATTGCCAGAATGTTCACCAACGATGAGGGTGTTTTCTTCCAAGTATTCACGGACAGCATCGACAATCTCATCATCGTCCATGCCTTCAATGTCAATGCTGTAGTTGTTGGCGATAGCTTCGGCGGTGTCTTCGTAATAGTCACAGCACAATGCTACAACGTCCAGCTCGAAGGGTTCGCCGGTGTCTTCGCTGTACTGTTCGAGATAGTCAAACAGACATTCCAGGCCTTTGTATGAGAATTGATCGTTACGGCCATAGGCGCGGAAAGCCTCGCGGAACTGATAGAGGTTGAGTGTTTGAACGATAGCCATGGTGTTTACCTTTAGAGGTTGATTGCCTGAGACAGTCAGGCGGCTGAGTGCGCCAAGTGCGTCACTGCATAGCATTCTAGCACAGACTAAAACGCTACACGGTGTCACCTATGTTACATAGTGGCTTGCAGTTCTTTCAAGGCCTCGCTGTATCCGCTGGCTTTATCAATACGCCGAAGCTCTTTGATCCAGTTTCTGACAGCCTGATTGCCTCGACCATCGTGTCGGTGCTTGAAATGATGGTTGACAACATGGCGCAGATTGACAATCTGACTGTGCATCACACGGACAGTTTCACGAACGTGAATATTAGACATGGTTAAAACTCCAGTTAAATTCCTTTAATATCAGCGAACAGTGTTGAAGCGTGGAAGGTCAAGCCCACGGGCGCATAGTTCATCGTCAATCCAGAATAGCTCACTCTCGATAGCGTCAATCTGGGTATCAGTTAGTGTATTAGCCCCTTCAGCGCGTGCTCTATAGACTTGAATGTATGGCTCCGGGACTTCATTGTCAGAGAGTCCAGCAAAGCGTGGATTGTGTTGTGATTGAATCATGGTTCAGACTCCCAATGCTAGCAGGATGCCGATTAAGGCGAAGAAGCATACAGTCAGAATGATATCTTTCATGATGGTTGGCTTCCTTCAGTGTGTTATTTCATCTTATCAGATGCGCCGATATAAATGGCGAGCTGTTGAAGGTCAAAACGATCCTTGGAACAGTTAGCTCCAAACAGGTATCTGCGAAGCATCATCTTATCGTTACAAGTCGTAACAGGGTGGCGCATAGCGTCGTAAAGTGCTTGTTCACTGTACAAGTCGCCCTGTGCTATAGCGTTGAGTGTGTCGGCAAGTGTCATGGTTTTGATCCTTTATAGATCTGTTGAACATGTCTGCATTGTAGCATGGTTTCTATCTTGTCAATGCTTTTATGGCCTACTTTTACACTTTGTTACATTTATTCTGGTAAACCCTAGTCTTGTAAGATCTTGTAAGGTTTTGTAAGTTGGCTTTATAGGTTGTCTGTATAGGTTATCTGTATAGATTGACTGTATAGATTTACAGTATAGGTTATCGGAATAGGCACCCACATCGCCTCCCACACCTGTAAGTTTCATTTAAGTTTCTTGTAAGTAACTTATAAGTACCTTGCCTGTGGATAACCTGTGGATAACTTTAGAGACATAGACTTGTAAGGATCTTGTAAGACATGGGGGGAGGGGGCTTGTGAGTTATGTTTACTTTTGCAGGAGCCTCTTAAGCACACAAAAAAGTAAAAATAGACCTAAAAAGTACTTGACAAAGACTAAGAATAAGTGTATGATCTATAAAGTATTTCTTTAAAGTTGCTCTGGAGGAATCCCAGTATCCTAAAAGGAGACGATGTACACCCTGAAAGGGGAACTATAGAGTAGTACTTTAAAGATAAAAAACGCACCAAGAAGGAGCTTATGAAAATAAAGTTGTAACAAATGTAAAAAAAGCTTGACAAATAGACAAAAGTGTGGTATAATATACGTATTAGATAAATTAACGACTTATCTATGCAGGACTCAAGATGAAGTCTAAGTAGCCTGACCCCACTACTTAGCAAACACAGAAGACTACGATTCTGTGCTCTACGACAGTAGGATCTTAAATGGAACATATTTATAATATACTTCATCTAAGATCCTGCTACATTAAAGTTAAATACACGTTAGTGTAAGTCTCCTTAAAGGATAAAGACTACTATGACTAAACCTTCAGGTAATAAACGAGGTAGGCCTCCAAAGTCTGATATAGCAGAGATTAAAGAATCTAGGTCTGTAGGTAGACCAAAGGGTGATGCTGCTATCATAAACGAATATAAGCTTAGGATGCTTAACTCTCCTAAGTCAGCTAAGGTTTTAGAAGCTATTTATGATGCTGCTCTAAATGATGAGCATAAGAATCAAGCTGCTGCATGGAAACTTATTGTAGATCGTATCATTCCTGTGTCTGCATTTGAGACTGCTAAGGCTGGTGGTGGTACGCCTCAGATCAGTATCAATATAAGTTCAGTGGGTGCGCCAACAGTACAGACTACGGACGATATTGTCGATGTTGACGTAACGGATATAGATTCCCGGTAATTCGGGCTTGAGACACCCAGTGATGGGCTTGTACCACGTTTACAGGTGCGTGGGTCTGGACACCTGTTTCTCTTACAAGGAGATCACAAATGAAAACCAAACAGCAAGAATACAAACATCAGTGGTATCTAAAAAATAAAGAAAAATCTCTACAAAGAGCAAAAGAACACTATCAAAATAATAGAGAAGAAAAGATAGCGTATCAAAAGCAATGGAGAGAAGAGAATAGAGAAAAACACCGCGCATACAGCAGGGAATGGAGAAAAGACAATCCTGAACGGGCTAAAGAAAGACTGATGCAGTGGTACAAAGCTAATCCCGGAATGAGAGCTTTTTATGGATCAAAACGAAAAGCCCAGATGCTTCAAGCTACTCCTGATTGGCTGACTGACTTTGATATGCTGAAGATTAAGTGTATCTATCAGTTGTGCGCGATGCGGAACAAAGAATCTGACGTGGCATGGCATGTCGATCATGTTGTGCCTTTACAAGGAAAAACAGTCTGTGGGTTGCATGTTCCTTGGAATTTAAAAGTCATACCTGCAAAGGATAATATGGCAAAAGGAAATAAATTCTATGGCTGAGTTAAATTTTCAACTTTTAAAATGGCAACGTGCTGTTTTTGAAGATACTCACAGATTTAAAGTTGTGGCCGCAGGACGGCGATGTGGTAAATCTAGGCTTTCTGCCGTGACTTTATTGATTGAGGCTTTAAATTGTCCAGAGGGGTCGGCTGTTATGTATGTCGCCCCTACATTAGGACAGGCCCGTACGATCATATGGGACTTACTGCACGAACTAGGAAGACCAATTATTAAGTCTAGCCATATTAACAATCTTGAAATAAGTTTGATTAATGGACGGAAAATTCTCGTAAGAGGGGCAGATAATCCAGATTCGCTGCGAGGTGTCTCTTTGACATATCTTGTTCTTGATGAATGTGCTTTTATTAAAGAAGATGTTTGGCAAAAGATTCTTCGAGCAGCCTTGTCAGATAAAAAAGGTAGAGCTTTATTTATTTCGACTCCGTCTGGAAGAAATTGGCTATATGAAATTTTTAAATTAGGCCAGACAGGAGAAGATCCTGAGTGGAAATCATGGCACTTCACCACGGCAGATAATGAGACGATTGATCCGAAGGAAATTGAGGCTGCTAAGCGCACTCTAAGTTCCTTTGCTTTCAAGCAGGAATATTTGTCTAGCTTTGATACAGCAGGTGCTGATATCTTCAAAGCTGAGTGGATCAAGGAAGGCCCTGTGCCTGATGATGGTACTTATGTCATTGCTATCGACTTGGCAGGCTTTGAGAACATTTCTGATGGATCTCAGAACAAGAAGAGACTAGACGAAACAGCTATGGCTGTGGTCAAGATCGGTAATGACAATAAATGGTACGTAGAAAAGATTGAGCATGGACGGTGGGACATTAAAGACACCTGCATGAGGATCTTGAAGAACATCAAGGAATATCAGCCTACTCAGATCGGTATTGAGCGTGGTACGGCTATGAACGCTGTTATGGGTGTCTTACAGGACATGATGCGTCAATACAATACCTTTGCTCATATCCAGACATTGACTCACGGTAACAAGAAGAAGACTGATCGTGTTGTCTGGGCACTACAGGGTAGGTTTGAGCATGGTCATAGCATCTTGAATGAAGATGAAGACTTTGAAGAATTCAAGGATCAGCTCGTGATGTTCCCTACCAAAGGCGTCCATGATGACTTGGTAGATGCTTTGGCTTACGTAGAACAATTAGCTATCTCTGCGTTCCTTCCTGATTATGAGGAAGAAGAGTATGAGACTTATGATGTTATATCGGGGTACTGATTATGGCAACTAAAAAGAAGAAAGATACTCGTCTTGAGAAGGCAGGCGTAGACGGCTACAACAAGCCCAAACGTACTCCGAATCATCCAACCAAGAGCCATGTAGTTGTGGCTAAGGAAGGAGATCAGGTCAAGACTATTCGTTTCGGTCAGCAAGGCGTCTCTGGTTCTCCTGAATCTGAGGATGAGACAGAAGCTGAGCGTAAGCGCCGTGAGAGTTTTAAAGCCCGTCACGCCAAGAATATCGCTAAAGGCAAGATGTCTGCTGCGTATTGGGCTGACAAAGTTAAATGGTGAACTATGTCCGAAGAAAATGAAATCTCAGGTCAGTTTGAAGAACCTACAGAGAATGACTTAGAGTTAGCTCAGTGGGTTGTTTCTCATACTGACCGCTGGCGCGACTACCGTGACCAGAATTACTTAGATAAATGGCTTGAGTACGAACGTATCTTCCGTGGTCAGTGGGCTGCTGAAGACCGTACTCGTGACTCTGAGCGTAGCCGAATTATCTCCCCTGCTACTCAGCAGGCCATTGAGACTCGCCATGCTGAGATCATGGAAGCTATCTTCGGCCAAGGTGGGTGGTTTGACATTGAAGATGACATCCGTGATGTAAACGGTAATCCTCTGGATATTGAGCAACTTAAAGCTCAGTTGATGGAAGACTTTAGCCGTGACAAGATCAAGAAAGCTGTTGACCAGATTGAGTTGATGGCTGAGATCTACGGTACCGGTATCGGTGAGATCGTTGTCAAGATGGAGAAAGAATACGCTCCAGCTACGCAGGCTATTCCCGGTGAAATGGGCATTGCAGCCATTGGCGTAGAAGAGAAAGATCGTGTCTCTGTAAAACTGATTCCTGTCAACCCTAAGAACTTCCTGATTGATCCTAATGCTACGTCTTTAGACGATTCTATGGGCTGTGCAGTTGAGAAGTTCGTGTCTGTCCATAAAGTAGTGGAAGGCATGGAAAAAGGTATCTATCGCAAGATTGACTTAGGTTTAGATGCTCCTGACGATGATCTTGAGCCTACAGAAGAGGTTATTTCCTTCCAAGATGGCCGTGTACGTCTGATGACTTACTACGGTCTGGTACCTAAAGAGTACCTTGAGGAGATGGAAGACGAGGAAGAAGTTGATCTCTTCCCTGAAGACTCTTTAGCCGACGAATACGACGAACTGGTAGAAGCCATTGTCGTGATTGCTAACGGCAACAAGATTCTCAAAGCTGAAGCGAATCCTTACATGATGAAGGATCGACCTGTGATGGCTTATCAGGATGATACCGTCCCCGGTCGTTTCTGGGGTCGTGGTACGGCTGAAAAGGCCTACAACATGCAGAAGGCTATTGATGGTCAGCTCCGTGCTCACATGGACTCTGTTGCTCTGACAACGGCACCTATGATTGCTATGGACGCTACCCGACTGCCTCGTGGTGCTAAGTTTGAGATCAAGCCCGGTAAAGCATTCTTGACCAACGGTGATCCTAACCAGATCATGATGCCGTTCAAGTTTGGTGCTACGGAT
>JACCED010508918.1_pt1 | contig 10952 bp, 9 predicted proteins | sample 7455021 | NCBI WGS metagenome assembly JACCED01 (sample SAMN15323456, study PRJNA562643) | freshwater metagenome | isolation source: river surface water | place: USA:Blue River Watershed | collected 2017-08-19 | reverse complement strand
TGGTCGGAAGTGAAGTTGCCCGCCTTCTCCTGGCAGATACCGAAGAGCTCTCAACACGCGCAGGCGTAAAGATAGAGCTCGCTCGTATCGCTGTCCGCACTATCAAGGATTACCCAGGAATCAACCCAGCACTCTTTACAACTGATCCCTTCTCAATCGTAAACGACCCAGAGATTGATCTGATCGTTGAGGTGATGGGTGGCATTGAACCCGCAAATGAACTTGCCCACCTTGCAATCAAGAATCGTAAATCGATTGTGACCGCAAACAAGGCGCTTCTTGCTAGCCATGGTGCAGAGCTGTTCACTGCGGCTTATGCCCAAGGCGAAGATATTTACTATGAGGCATCTGTTGCAGGCGCGATTCCGATTATTCGCCCACTTCGCGATTCACTTGTGGGTGACTTTGTTATCCGCGTCATGGGAATTGTTAATGGAACAACTAATTACATTCTCACAAAGATGCATGAAGAGAATAAGGAATTTGCTGTTGCCCTTAAAGAGGCGCAGGACCTTGGTTATGCCGAGGCAGATCCCACAGCAGATATTGAGGGATTTGATGCTGCTGCAAAGGCTGCAATCCTTTCTGGCCTTGCATTCCACACTCGCGTCACAGTCTCAGATGTTTATCGCGAAGGCATTTCACAAATCACATTGGAAGATGTGCAGCTTGCAAAAGAGCTTGGATATGTCATCAAACTCCTTGCCATTGCTGAGTTAACTCCTAAGGATGAGATTTCAGTTCGCGTTCATCCAGTAATGCTTGAGAAAGCTCACCCACTTGCATCTGTTCGCGATGCGTTTAATGCGGTATTTGTTGAGGCTGAATCTGCCGGACCTTTGATGTTCTACGGTCGTGGAGCAGGAGGAGCACCTACTGCATCAGCGATTCTCGGAGATGTTCTTGCTGTCTCCCGCCACATCGCTCATAACTCAGTCGGTCAAAGAGAGACCGATTATGCAGATCGCGACATTGCTCCGATTGAGACAACCAAGACTAAGTTCCTGATTCGCCTGGAAGTACAGGACAAACCGGGTGTTTTGGCTGCTATCGCTCAGGAGTTTGCAGCGCATGGAGTTTCTATCCAGACTGTTGATCAGAATGGACGTCAGGAAGATGCTGAGCTCATCATCGTCACACACCTTGCAACTGAAGGTGAATTGAAGGCGACTGTTGAAGCATTGAAGAAGATGGATATTGTGAGCAAGGTTTCAAGCGTTATCCGCGTAGAGGGAGCGAGTGCGTAATGGGTCTCTTCAGCAAGAAGAAAGAAGGCGCACATCAGTGGCGTGGAGTTATTGAAGAGTATCGTCACCGTCTGCCTGTGAGCGCGAAGACTCCAGTCGTCTCACTCCGCGAAGGTGGAACACCTCTTATCTATGCCTGCAATCTCTCAGAGATGCTCGATAACGAAGTCTGGGTAAAGTTTGAAGGAATTAATCCAACCGGCTCCTTTAAAGATCGTGGCATGACAATGGCTATCTCTAAAGCGGCAGAAGATGGTGCAATGGCAGTTATCTGTGCTTCAACTGGAAATACTTCAGCCTCTGCTGCGGCATACGCCGTTAAAGCGGGCATGGTTCCGGCAGTTCTGATTCCTGAAGGCAAGATTGCGATGGGTAAGTTGGCGCAGGCAGTAGCCCATGGAGCGACACTTCTTCAAGTGCAAGGTAACTTTGATGATTGTTTAGTTCTTGCCCGTGAACTCTCTGAAAAGTATCCGGTCTCACTTGTGAACTCGGTCAATCCATTCCGCATTGAAGGACAGAAGACTGCTGCATTTGAAGTAGTAGATCTTCTCGGTGATGCACCAGATATTCATACCTTGCCAGTTGGTAATGCTGGAAATATCACTGCATATTGGAAGGGCTATAACGAGTACTTCGTTGATGGAATATCACGTCAGAAGCCTGCGATGTGGGGATTCCAAGCAGCTGGAGCTGCGCCACTTGTTTTAGGACATCCAGTTGATAATCCAGAGACCATCGCTACCGCTATTCGAATTGGTAAGCCTGCGTCTTGGAACCAAGCTATTGCAGCTCGTGATGAATCTGCTGGACTCATTGACTCTGTGACAGACGAAGAGATCTTGGCTGCATATCGAATTCTCTCCGCTCAGGAAGGAATCTTCTGCGAACCATCATCTGCTGCAGGCCTCGCAGGTCTTATTAAATATAAGGCTGCTGGAAAGCTTCCACGTGGAAAGAAGATTGTTATCACCTGCACCGGAAATGGCTTGAAAGATATTCCATGGGCACTTGAAGGCGCTAAGGATCCAGTAAGCGTTCCAGTCAATGCAGATATTGCGGCTGAAGCTCTCGGGTTAAGTAAGGCGTAATCGATGAGTAAGCCAACTTTTAAGGCCAAGCCAATGCAGGTCCAGGTTCCGGCATCATCTGCCAACCTTGGCCCAGGCTTTGATGCCTTCGGTCTGGCTCTCGCAATGCACGATCGCTATGTTGCACAAGTTCTCGATGATGCGATTCTCGATATTGATGTGACAGGCGAAGGCGCCGACGAAGTTCCTCGCAATGAGAAGAATCTTCTTGTTAAGGCGATGTATAAAGGTTTTGATTTCCTCGGCGGACGTCCAAAGGGTCTGGCAATTCGCGCTCTTAACGTCAACCCTCATGGTCGAGGACTTGGATCATCTGCAAGTGCAATTATCGGCGGATTAGTTCTGGCTCGCTCACTCGTTCTCAATGGCGAAGACCATATGAACGATATTCAGCTCCTATCACTAGCCACAGATATGGAAGGCCATCCCGATAATGTTTCAGCATCTCTCTTCGGCGGTGCGACAATTTCTTGGTTTGAGATGGAGAAGAATAAATCTTCAGCACACTGCATCCATCTCAATGTTGATCCTCGAATTCAAGCGATGGCTTTTATTCCTTCAAAGGTGCTACCAACATCTAAGGCCCGCAAAATGCTGCCAGAGACAATTCCATTTGCAGATGCAGTGCGAAATACAACTAATGCAGCGTTGATGGGCCACGCACTTACTTCTCGCCCCGATCTTCTCCTTACTGCAACTGAAGATTTCTTACATCAGTCATATCGCGCAGAGGCGATGCCAGAGTCATTTGCACTTGTGCAGAAGCTTCGTGAGGCAGGGGTTGCAGCATTTATCTCTGGGGCAGGACCAACAGTTCTCGCCCTCCACACTGCAGATCAACGCGAAGTAGAAGAGCTCAAATTAGCCGGCGGTAAGGGTTTTGTGGGCACTCCACTTGAAATTGCCTCTCGCGGAGCGACCCTGCTATAGTTTGGCCATCAGCAGCGCCGGTTTCACTGAGGCGAAATAGCTGGTAAATCCTCAAGATTCACACGTTATACCCCATAAGAAATACCCAAGAGATTCCCACTGCATCCGTAGCGGGACGTTCAAGAAAAGAAATCAATGACAACAACAGAACTCGCTGCAATGACACTTCCACAATTGAAGGAAGTTGCCTCCCAATTAGGTATTGAAGGCGCGGCAAAGCTTAAGAAGGATGCTCTCGTATCAGCCATTGGAGATCTTCAAGCAGCTAACCGCGAAGCAGCAAAGGCCGAGCGCGAAGCTCGCCGGGAAGCGCGCAATGCAAAGCGCAACAATAAGAAGTCCGATGACTCTGAAAGCTCAGATGAGGGCGCACAGAATTCACGCAACTCTTCCAACGATGATGATGGCGACGATGAGAACTCATCTGATCACCGCAATGACCGTGGAGATCGTGGCGATCGCAATGATCGCAACCGTAATCGCCGTGATCGCAATCGTGGCCGTGATCGCAATCGCGACCGTGGCGGTCGTGAAGAACGCGAGCCTGTAATTAGTGAAGATGATGTCTTGGTCCCAGTTGGCGGACTCGTCGATATCCTTGAAAACTATTCATTTATCCGCACCGCTGGATATCTTCCAGGTCCAAACGATGTCTATGTCTCACAGGGACAAGTTCGTAAGTATGGACTTCGCAAGGGCGATGTTGTCACCGGCCAGGTTCGCCAGGCACGTGAAGGTGAACAGCGTCAGAAGTACAACCCACTTATTACTCTTGAGACCGTCAATGGCGTTCCAGTTGAAGAGGCGAAGGCTCGCGTTGAATTCGGCAAGCTGACTCCACTCTACCCACAAGAACGTCTTCGCCTTGAGACAGAGCCAAATATCCTCACCACACGTGTGATTGATTTGATCGCACCGATTGGTAAGGGTCAGCGCGGACTTATTGTTGCTCCTCCTAAGGCTGGTAAGACGATGGTCTTGCAGGCGATCGCAAATGCGATCACAGTGAACAATCCAGAGGTTCACCTCATGGTTGTTCTCGTCGATGAGCGTCCAGAAGAAGTGACAGATATGACTCGCTCAGTAAAGGGAGAGGTCATCGCTTCAACATTCGACCGTCCAGCAGAAGATCACACGATGATCGCCGAGCTCGCTATTGAGCGCGCAAAGCGCCTCGTCGAACTTGGACATGATGTCGTTGTTCTCCTTGATTCCATTACACGTCTTGGACGCGCATATAACATCGCAGCGCCGGCATCTGGTCGCATCTTGTCTGGTGGTGTTGATTCCGCAGCTCTCTATCCACCTAAGAAGTTCTTCGGTGCAGCTCGTAATATTGAAGATGGTGGATCGCTCACAATTCTTGCAACTGCTCTCATCGAGACAGGATCACGTATGGATGAAGTGATCTTCGAAGAGTTCAAGGGCACAGGAAATATGGAGCTCATCCTTGATCGACGTCTTGCAGATAAGCGCATATTCCCTGCGGTTAACGTCGTCTCATCATCTACTCGTAAGGAAGAGATTCTTATGGGATCAGAAGAGCTCAACATTGTCTGGAAGCTCCGTCGCGTTCTTCACGCTCTCGAGCCACAGGCTGCGCTCGAACTTCTACTCGAGAAGATGAAGGGCACAAAGTCCAACGTTGAATTCTTGATGCAGATCCAGAAGACAACAGCGGGGCCAGATAACGGCTAATTCACAAGAAACTTGATAGAGCCCTCACAGATATCGCGTCTGTGGGGGCTCTTTCATCTCCAATTCTCACAACCGCCTCGTGTGAGCATCACAGACCTTCCACAATGTCAGGGTGCAATCTTCATCTCAAGGAACTCCGTATCCGGCGAGAGTTCCACTTATGTAAGGAGAAAGACCGATGAAGAAGAATCTCACCAACTCAAGAAATGTAGCGCTCCTTGTGGCTGCAGGGCTACTTGCTGGCACAGGGACTGCTGTTGCGGATGTAACCCCATCTCCAACTGCTTCCCCTTCTGCAACAGCTAAGCCGCTCAACGAGTATCAGAAGGCGAAGGCGGCTTACAGCGAAGCTGTTCAGGCCTATATTGCAAATCGTAAATCGTCTCATGCTCAATACAAGGCCGCGATGGAGTCTTTCTCTACAGCACGAAAAGCCTATAACGATGCTCGTAAGCCGATTCTCGAAACATTTAAATCAGAGTTAGCAGCTGCAAAGTCTGCTCGTGAGGCAGCGATCGCTGCTGCAACTACTGAGGAGGCAAAGCTTGCGGCAAATACTGCACATAAGGCTGCAGTTGCGGCAGCGACTGCAAAGCGAGATGCAGCAATCACAGCCCTCGGCGCAGCGCCAGTTGCTCCTGCAAAGCCTGTTCTCGGCACAAAGCCAACCCCACCAGCCAAGCCAACAAAGGCTGCGAAGGCGAGCTAAATCTTCCCCATCCTCCAAGAGTGGTAGAGGCAACCGCAGAATCCAGGCGCCAAATAGGCAAGGATTTTGCGGTTGCCTCGTTTTACGGGATGATTTCCACCTAGCCCTTCTGGTTCACCGAGAAATCGGACCCAGGTAAAGAAAAGAGTTGAAGATGAAGCCAGAGATCCACCCAGAATATAAAGAGACCCAGGTAACTTGTGGTTGCGGCGAGAAGTTTGTCACTCGCTCAACAGTTGCTAGCGGATCTATCTATGTCGAAGTTTGCTCAGTCTGCCACCCGTTCTACACAGGTAAGCAGCGCATCCTCGATACAGGTGGACGTGTTGCTAAGTTTGAAGAGCGTTTCGGTAAGAAGTAGCTTTTCCAAGAAGACCGCCAACGCAGCCCTAGATGGGTTGCGGGCGGTCTTTTTATTTCCCTAGGCCTTTTCTGTATCAGCCGATACAAAAAATTGATTAGAAAAGGTTAAAGGAAATAATTAAGCGGTAATTAAATATATAGATCTCTTTACGGAAGGAGCAGTTCAATGTCTGACGATCGCTTTGCATCAGCCCATGAGATGGTGCGTGAATATCAAGAGCTTGAGCAGCAGATGGCCGATCCTTCCATCCATGAAGATCAAGGAAAGGCCCGCCAACTCGGTCGCCGCTATGCCCAACTCGGCCCAGTAGTTGCAGGTTTTAATGCCTGGAAGAGCGCCAACGATGACTTAGCTGCAGCCCGAGAGATGGCAGCAGAGGATCCAGATTTTGCCGCTGAGATTCCAGCGATGGAGGAGAGCGTTGCCCGAGCAGCAGAGAAGTTAGAAGAGCTTCTCCTGCCACGTGATCCCAATGATGATCGCGATGTGATTATGGAAGTTAAGGCTGGCGCAGGTGGAGATGAATCTGCTCTCTTTGCTGGCGATCTTGTGCGCATGTATCAGCGCTATGCAGAGAAGCACAATTGGAAAGTCGAAATTATCGATGTTACTGAGGCTGATCTTGGTGGTTATAAAGATATTTCAATGGCGATTAAGTCAAAAGGTTCGGCAGAGCCGGGTAATTCACCATATGCGCGACTTAAGTTTGAAGGTGGTGTTCACCGCGTTCAACGAGTTCCAGAGACTGAGAGCCAAGGGCGTATTCACACCTCTGCTGCAGGTGTCTTGATTCTTCCTGAAGCCGAAGAGGTGGATGTTGAACTCAATATGAATGATGTGAGAGTCGATGTTTATCGTTCATCTGGCCCTGGCGGTCAATCTGTCAACACAACAGACTCTGCAGTTCGCCTCACCCACGTTCCTACTGGAATTGTCGTCTCTTGCCAGAATGAGAAGTCACAACTTCAGAATAAGGAATCCGCACTTCGTATTCTTCGCGCAAGGCTCCTTGCCGATGCCCAAGAGAAGGCAGAGGCTGCGGCATCTGCAGAACGTAAGAGCCAGGTCAGAACTGTCGATCGCTCAGAACGCATTCGCACCTATAACTTCCCAGAGAATCGCCTCAGCGATCACCGCGTGAACTATAAATCAAATAACTTGGACTCTGTTCTTAACGGCGAACTCGATGATGTTATTCAGGCACTTCTTGATGCCGATAAAGCAGCAAAGCTCTCAGCGACAAAGTAATTACTATGGAGCTGACATTTAAGGAGTTCTTGCGCGGCGGAAAGGAACAACTTGCAGGTGCAGGTTTTCCAGAGGTTGAAGCTGAGCACCTACTTGCACATGTCCTTGGAATCTCTCGGATGGAGCTTCATAATCCGATCGCAGTTGAAAATGCCATTAAAGCAATCGGTGACACCACAATCATTGAAGAGACTTTCTGGAAGTTACTTGATCGCCGCGTAGCGCATGAGCCATTGCAATACCTCACTGGCGTTGCATACTTTAGATATCTCGAACTTGAGGTTGGTCCAGGTGTTCTCGTTCCACGTCCTGAGAGTGAGCTGCTCGTTGAAGCGGTCTTAAAGAATATTGAGAGCCGCGGTGATGGCGCAATTAGCGTCGTCGATCTCGGCGCTGGTTCTGGCGCTCTCACTTTGGCGATTGCAACAGAAGCTCCGCGCAGCCATGTGATTGCAGTCGAGAAAGATCCTGCTGCTGTTGAGTGGTTGCGCAAGAATGTTGCTCGGATTTCAGAGGATGTTCGAATCTTGGAATCTGATGTGGAGGATGCGCTGATTGGCGTGAAATGCGATGTCGTAATTGCCAACCCGCCATATATCCCAGATAGCCAAGAATTACCTCGAGATGTTGCAGAGCACGAACCGGCATCTGCCCTCTTTGGTGGGATAGATGGGATGGATATTCCTCTGCGCTTCATTAAGGCAGCAGAGCGCCTCTTAAAGAGTGGAGGATTTCTCGCGATCGAGCATCATGAGAGCCACCCAGATGCAATTACAGCAGCGCTGAGAGAGAGCTTTGTTGATGTGATATGCCATAACGATCTCGCTGGTCGCCCTCGATTTACAACCGGAACAAGGAGATAATTGAGCTATGGAGAGAGTCAATCTTCTTGAGGGAGATATCAAAGATCACGTCGCACTTGGTGCGAAGGGAATCCGCGACGGCTACATCATCTGCGCTCCATTGGAGCACGGTTATGTATTCCTTGCTGATGCTTTCTCTGAATTTGCTGTGCGCGCTATGCATGTTCTTCGCGGTGATGCCTTGGGTGTTGCAGCCCAGGTATTGATTCATTCGGCAGAGACAATCACTGGACTCTCTCGCGATGTCACACCCGATGCTCGTGCTCTGATGAATCAATTCTGGCCCGGACTTATCTCATTTAATCTCCGACCAAATATGGGTCTTCGGTGGAACCTCGGTGATAATCAATCGCTCGATCGCTTCAGTGTGAGAGTTCCAGATTCACCATTTATCACCGCTCTTCTCAAAGAGACCGGGCCGCTTGCAACGGCAAGCGCTGCTCGAGTAGGGCAGAAGCCTGCACGAAATACCGATCGAATCTTTGTCCTTGAATCAGATCTCGCTGTGATGTTTGAGGCGGGCGAACTACCTGAAGGTCCGGCAACAACTATTATCGAATCTGATAGCGCGGGGATGACCATTATTCGAGAAGGCGCCATCTCTCGTGAGCAGCTGGCAGCGGTCGTGCCTGCCCTTTCTGGCGATGAGCCAATAGGCTAAGGCCATGTCCAATACTTTTTACGGCCCTGATTTCGAACTTCTCACTCAGCAAGATCCTGCAATTGCAGCTGTGCTCCTCTCTGAGCTCAAGCGCCAGCAGAGCAATCTCCAGTTGATTGCATCAGAGAACTTCACATCTCGCGCAGTTTTGGCAGCGCTCGGTTCAACCCTCTCAAACAAATATGCAGAAGGTTATCCAGGCAAGCGCTACTACGGCGGTTGTGAAGAGGTCGATATCGCAGAGAACATCGCAATAGATCGTGCAAAGAGCCTCTTCGGTGCAGAACATGCCAACGTTCAACCGCACTCAGGTGCAAGTGCAAATATCGCTGTCTACCAAGCATTCACAAAGCCCGGCGACACTGTCCTTGCAATGTCACTACCTCATGGTGGCCACCTCACCCACGGTTCAAAGGTCAACTTTTCAGGTAAGTGGTTCAACATCGTTTCTTACGGCGTTCGCCAAGATAATGAGTTAATCGATTATGACGAGCTTCGTGATCTCGCCATTTCAAATAAGCCGAAGATGATCTGTTCTGGTGCAACTGCCTACCCATCACTTATTGATTTTGAGAAGGTCCGCGCCATCTGCGATGAAGTTGGTGCGATTATGTGGGTAGATGCCGCCCACTTCATCGGACTAGTTGCAGGTAAGGCGATTCCATCGCCAGTCCCATATGCAGATGTCGTCTCCTTCACAACCCATAAAGTTCTTCGCGGTCCTCGCGGCGGAATGATCTTGTCGAAGGCAGAACATGCTGCTGCCATCGATAAGGCGGTCTTCCCAGGAATGCAGGGCGGACCGATTATGTCTGCCGTTGCCGGAAAAGCTGTTGCCCTTGCAGAGTGTGCAACACCTGAATATCAAAAGTATGCAAAAGATGTGATCGTCAACGCACAGACCCTTGCATCAGCCCTTGAAGCAGAGGGAATGCGCGCAGTATCTGGTGGAACACAAACCCACCTTGCCCTTATTGATATTCGCTCAACTGGCGTCAATGGCAAGGTTGCTGATGAGCGCTGTGGAGCTGCTGGAATTGTTCTCAACAAGAACTCAATCCCATTTGATCCAGAGGCGCCATCTGTCACATCAGGTATCCGTGTGGGAACTCCGGCGACAACAACTCAAGGAATGGGTGTCGAGCAGATGAAGTCAATTGCATCTCTCATCTCACGCGCTATCAAGAGCGATGATGCTGCAACCCATGCTGCAATCAAATCAGAGGTTCATGCCCTCACTGCACAGTTCCCGATCTATCAGGCATAGGCGAGATTTTAAGTAATGCGCGAGTATCTCGTTACGCTCTTATTGGCTGCAGTGGTCTGTTATGTGGTCACGCCATTTGTGAAGAGTGCAGCGATCAAACTAGGCGTAGTTTCTAAGATTCGCGAACGCGATGTTCACACCACCCCCACTCCTCGTTGGGGAGGAGTTGCAATGTGGATTGGCATGGCAGTCACCTTTGCGATGGTTCATCACCTCTCACTTGTTGGTAAATCCTTTACTCGCGAATCAATCGGAATCTTTCTCGCAGCAACTTTCCTCGTATTGCTAGGAATGGTAGATGACCGATTTGAACTCGATGCGCTCACCAAACTTGCAGGCCAGGCGCTCGCAGCTGGAATTCTCTTAATTTATGGAGTTCAGATCTTCTGGCTACCCATCAATGGTGTTGTGACCTTGCCACCTAGTATCGGCCAGCTCTTAACCATCATCATTGTTTTAGTCACCATCAATGCTGTGAACTTTATTGATGGCTTGGATGGTCTGGCAGCTGGAATTGTCGCCATCTCAGGAGCTGCATTCTTCGCTTTCGCCTATCTTTTAGCTGTTATCTACGGCTTTAGCCGCGCTGGATCTCCTTCATTAATCACCGCAATCATCATCGGTGTCTGTCTTGGCTTCCTGCCACATAATGCTTATCCAGCAAAAATCTTTATGGGCGACTCAGGCTCGATGTTGCTCGGCCTACTCTTAGCGGCATCTGCCATCACATTAACCGGCCAGATCGATCCCAATGCGATTTCAGCAGAGAAGTTAGGTCCAACGCTATTACCGCTTGCACTTCCGCTTGCAGTTCTTGCTATTCCACTCATTGATCTCTTCGCTGCCATTGTTAGACGATTGCGCGCTGGTAAAT
>JACCED010389106.1_pt1 | contig 10952 bp, 15 predicted proteins | sample 7455021 | NCBI WGS metagenome assembly JACCED01 (sample SAMN15323456, study PRJNA562643) | freshwater metagenome | isolation source: river surface water | place: USA:Blue River Watershed | collected 2017-08-19 | reverse complement strand
CGACATCGTGGGCAAATTCAACCGCGATCTGGAAACCCTGTTGCAACAACCCGAGGTGGTGCAAAAAATGATGTCACTGGGCTCGATGGCGGTCCAAGGCATGTCGGTCGCCGATTTTGAGGCCTATCTGCGCAAAGAACGCGAGCGCTGGGAGTCGGTGGTCAAGGTGCTGGGTATCGCTGCGGAGTGACGGCGATGGGGATGACTTCAGCCCGCCAACCGCCCCGCGGGAATGAATGATTTAATATTTATTTTTTTATTTTTGGTAAATTTATAGAAAATATTGACTTGAATCAAATATTAAAGTTATATTCCAACCCGCATGGAATATGTCTTGTCGCGCCCTCTCAGGATCAGCATTGCGCTGGTCGTGTTGGTGGCATTGTGGATGTCAGCGGTTTTCAAGCCGCTGCCCCACAGCCCGACAACAGTTCAAGTGGTCTGCACCTCCATGGGCGAACTGATGGTGATGCCCCTGGATCAAAACACCCAGGCCGATTCCCAGCACGATGATTGTCGAGGGTGCCTGTTTTGTGGTGCGCAGACGGTCGCGCAGACCAGCCCTGATCATGCTCGCTCATACGCCAAAGTCACTTCCATTCTGAGTCATCGACGATCCCCGCCGGTTGTCTTGTCTCAGTGGCCCCAAGCCACTTTCCCTCCCCGAGGTCCGCCACACCACGCCTGAAGCGATCTTTGGGTTCCCCCGGTTTTGACCAGGGAGCGCGACGTTGTTGGGGAGTTGTGTCATGCATGAATTCAGTGACTCGTCACCACCGATTGTGGTGACCGTCTTGTCAGATGGCTTGGGTGATTGGGAGCTGTTGCGCTCACACCTTGCCCCGTTGGGGCTGCAGGTGTCTGGCCTGGATGTTGACTCTTTGGATGGCTCCCCCCCAACCCCGCAATCCACAGGACTCTATGTGTTCATCATGAACACCAACGACCGGAAGGCTGTTGCCAAAATGAATGCGTTGCGGCAAGCCAACGCCCAAGCGGGCATCCTGGCATTGCTGCTGAACGGGTCCCCCGAGGCCAGAGTGATCGCGCTCCAAGCTGGCGCCGATGATTGCCTGGAGTATCCCGTCGACCCACAGCTGCTCAGAGCGGTCATGGCGTCGATTGCGCGTCGCATGATGTGGTAGCCGGCGCCAGGCATGGCCAGCCTGGTGGGTGCGATCAGAGCGCCTGCGCCTTGAAGACTCGGCCACAATCAGTGATACTGCAGGGGTCGCCGGCGTTGTTCGCCCCGGACTGCCCCGATGGGTCATGCACAAGCACCGGCTGAGCCTGAAAGACCGCCCATGAATGCTGTAAATCCACCCGCCCGCAGTTTTGCGGGCGTGTCTCTGGAAGAAGCCTGCGAACGAGCCCGATCTTTGGTACCGGCCTTGCGCGAGCGCGCCACGCGGCAGGAAAAAGCGCGGCAACTGCTGCCTGAGACCCTGGCCGATTTGCATCGACTGGGGCTCTTGCGCTTCGGACAACCCAAGCGCTACGGGGGCATGGAACTGGATTTGCGCGCCATCTTCGATCTGCCGTATGAGATCGGTCGGGGCTGTTGCTCCACCGCATGGAACGTGGGCAACCTGGGCATCCACCACTGGATGCTGTCGCTTTACGACGAGCGTGCGCAAGAAGAGCTGTGGGCCGACAACCCCGATGTGCTGATCGCCTCGGGCATTGCCTATCCGCAAGGTCGTGGACGACGCGTGGACGGCGGGTTTGTGATCTCGGGTCACTGGAATTTTTCGTCGGGCGTCGACCCCAGCACCTGGAACATGCTGGCCGTTCAAGTGTTTGACGGTGACAAAGTGGTCGATCACCGCATGTGCCTGGTGCCGCACACCGACTACGAGATTGTGGACGACTGGCATGTCATGGGCATGCAAGGCACAGGCTCCAAATCGGTCCGGGCGACCGACATTTTTGTGCCTGAACATCGGGCCCTGTGCATGTACCTTGCACGCGGTGCAGCGACGTTTCCGGGCGCCAAGGTCAACCCCAGCCCCAACTACCTGCCGCCCTTGTCGGCCTTCAGCAGCCATTGCATCGGCGGGGCGATTGTGGGCAACGCGCAGGCTGCGGTCGAATTGACCATCGAGGCGATCCAGGCCCGCAGCACCCACTACACGGGCATGCGCATGCGCGACTTTCAGGCGGTGCAATTGCATGTGTCAGGGGCGGCTGCGCGCGTCGATGCAGCACGCCTGATCGCACGCAACGATTGCGCCAACGGGCAGCGCATGGCCGAGGAAGGTCGCATGCCCACCCAGGAAGAAAAATTGCGCGCCAAACGCAACATCGCTTATGCGGTGCAAATGTGTACCGAGGCTGTGGACTCGCTGCACAAGCTGGCCGGCGCCAACGGCATTTACGACCGCTACCCGATGCAACGCTTGTTCCGTGACCATCATGCGGGCATGGCGCACATCGGCTTCAGCTGGGATGCCCAGGGCGGCCCTTGGGGGCTGGTGGCCATGGGCGGCGAATTTCATCATCCGGTGCTTTGATCCATCGGCTCCTTGGAGAGCCGCATCAACCCCCGGGATTTTCCTGATGGCGCCAGAGCACTGGACGCCTCGGGTCAGGGCGCAAAAAATGCAATTCAGTTACTTGTGTTGAAAAAAAAACGGTAGAAACTCTCTACACCCTCACTTCACAGGTTACCCGACATGAACTCACCAGCGCGCCCTTCCTCGGCCAAGACAACCCGCCGCAAAAGCAAGGCACCGGCCACCCAGCCGGAACTGTTTCATTTGTATCTGCGCCAACCCGACCGCCGGCTGTACCCTTGCGTGGTGCTCTACGACCAGCAGGGGATGGTCGCTGCACAAGTGACGACCTTGGGGTACCCCGTCAGTGAGTTGACCGCCGAACAGATCGAAGTGCTCAAGACCTTCAGGGGTGCCGAGCAAATCCGGGTCAAGCCCGTCAAGCCGGGGCGCGTGGTCAAAGGCAAATGGCTCCCCGCGAGCCCCAGGCAATTTTCTTACATGTTGAGCCGACCCGATGTCCCCAACCATCGCGTCAACTGGTTGTTGCGTTACGAGCAATCCCAGGCCGCATTGGCAGCGCTCGAAGCCGCCAACCGACCGCCACTGTTTGATCCGCATGCCCTGTCCGGCCTGAAAGGGCATCAACTGCCGCCGGGACTGCAGCAACGCGGCTAAATTCATGGGTCGAGGTCGAAACGCTGGACGATGTCATCAGCATCATTGGCGGGCGAGAAACGTTATTGACCGAATGTCAGGATAGTCAGAGGTCTTTGCGCGAATGCTTGGCGCTGCCACGCAAAACCTTGCTGACTAGCCCTGCTTTCCCGGATGCTCTACCAGGTCACTGGCTACCCGAGCCGCCAAGCCCAGATTGACTGTGTCAAGGTGGAGTGGCCGGACATTCCCATATTGGCTTCAAAAATCTGTCCGGATCCGCAAAAAACGGTGCGCTTGCCGTGGCAGGCTCACGCCATGAGCTTGTTGTCCCTTAAGCTGATCACAGGTGTCTTTGACCTACAGCAGTACTGGATTGTGTTGTACCCATAAAAGGATCACCATTTGGCCCAGACCCAAGGCAAACCACGCGCGCATCTGTACCACAAGGTCTGGGATGTGCTTTGCGATCTGCAAACTGATGCATCTCTATACAGCATTGCTGCCCCTGCAAACACCCACGCAGCCCCAAGCAAAGGCCTGGTGTTTCACCCCAAGCCAGATGAGCATGGCCAAAAAGTCACGATCAAACAATCGAGCCAGCCCAGCGCCCTGAGCGCGAGGTCGGACCCTCTGGCCATCGCCTGCGTGACCCCCAACGGCCCCATTCAAAACTCTCAAACAGGCCTGACATGAACATGCAATGCCCCACCTGTGAGCAAGCGCTGGGCGGCGTCCGGCACGTCTTTGCGTTGCAGGCCCAAAAGGTTGAATACACCCTACCGGGTGAAACACCCAATGAACAAGCCGCTCTCAGCCCCCTGGCTTTGACCACCCTGAAACGGTATTGCACATCGGCCTGCTGCAAAGCGCAATTGCCCGAACTTCTGGAGCAACTGGGCTTGCCCGCAGAGTTGAAATTCAACCGTGTGGCGGGCGGCCCCATCTGTCCCTGTGGCCACTGCGGCAAGCCCGTCAACATGACTCAAGTTCACATCGGGGTCATCAGGGGTCATGTCGACCTAGAGCCCGATGGTGAAGAGAGTTACCCCGACGCACAAACCATGCACACGGTGCTGTGCAAAAAGTGCATGGGCGCTCAAAGCCAAGAACTCATGAGGCTGGCGCGTGACCATCTGAAGAAGGCCAAGGCCGCGAAAAGGAGAGAACAGAGGGCCATGAAGCGTGAACAAGCCCGGGCGCGAGAGCGGGATGCCGCAAAAAGTTCGGCCAAGTTGAGGATATAGGAGTGTCGGCAGGTTTTTGGTGGCAAGATCGTCATTGAACCAGATCACTCCAACCGAAGACCCCCCAGGAAAGCGCCCGCCATGGAACTGACTCCCTTTAGTGAATTGACCGCTGCCATGCAGCACATCGATGGCCGCCACCGCATCACCTTGCCCGCCGATTGGTTACAAGGACGAACCGCCTACGGCGGGCTGTCGGCCGCCCTGTGCCTGCAGGCGACGGTGCGCAGTCATGCCGATCTGCCGCCACTGCGGTCGGCGCAGTTTTGTTTCATCGGGCCTGCGACAGGCCAGTTGGACATTGCGGCGTCGGTCTTGCGCCAGGGCAAGTCGACGGTCATCGTGGGCACCGACTTGACCGGCGACAGCGGACTGGCCGTCAGAGCGACCTTTTGCTTTGGTTCGGGGCGCACCTCTGCGCACCATCATCAGTCGCTGGTCATGCCACAGGTGTCGGCACCAGACCCATGCCCAAGCTATTTTGAGTGGCCGCAGCGACCCAACTTCATGAGCCACTTTGAAGGCAAGCTGGCGCACGGCGCACACCCCCGAACGCCAGGGGCTCTACCCGAAATGACGGTCTGGCTGCGCCACCGCGATGAGGGCGATGACGCTGATCTGGTGCGGCTGCTGGCCCTGGCCGATGCCTTGCCTCCGGCGGCGCTGGTGTTGGCCAACGAGCCGACCATGATCAGCACCATGACCTGGTCGATCGACATGCTTGAAGCGCGTCCCTACACCCCCAACGGCTGGTGGCTGGCACAGACGGTGGCCGACACCTCGCGCGAGGGCTACTCGGCACAAAGCAACGTGATCTGGAGTTCTGACGGCAAGCCGGTTTTGGTGGCGCGCCAGAATGTGGCCATTTTTGGCTGATCCACCGGCGTCTATCGGGTCATGGTGAGGATCAAGGCTGTCTGAAGTCATGGGCATGGCCAGGAAAAAACGCCACGCCTGTGGTGACCACAGCCTCTATCCACACCAGCATTACAACTGTTAATAATTCACAATAATGTATATGAATTAATTCTTTTATATTCTAATTTTTATTGTTTCGAACTTGTTGTAATATACTTCAATCAAAATTGTCTACCTGAAGCACCTTCTGTGCTGCTTGAGCGCCAGCGGCGCATTTGCGGTCATTTTGATGGCTCTTTGTCGCCTGTAGCCCAAGCTACAGGCTTCGCAGTCGTTGCCATCCCAAGCCCAAATGGACAATCTAAGTTCAAACCAACTTGGAGGAATTGACATGACAACCGATACTCTATCGAACGTCGAGGCATGGTTCAACTCTGAAACGGCTAAAGGGCTTGTAGACATCAAGCTGTGCATCTCTCCTGGTGCCGAAGTTTCAGTGAGCAAGATCCAGCAAAAATTGCTGCAACATGAAGCCAGCTTAAGCTCTGGGCATAGGGCTTGTGCACCTGCCATGACCCGAAGCCTGCCTGCCGAAGTCGAGCAAAAAATTCACGCCATCAGTCTTTGATTGATTTCATGCAAAAGACGCTCAGAAATGGGCGTTTTTTTTTGATCATCTTAATAGTACTAAAGAATGCATCATGCACCATCTCCAGTATTATCGTGAGCAGATAGAAACGACGGTCAAGCGACTACAGGCAATTGTGCTTCAGCAAAACGGTCTTCCTGAGCAACCGACACATGCTGCACAAATTCGTCCTTTGCCTGTTTATGAAGATGATTTAGGGTACAGCCTGCTTGATCACACTCGCGAAATCATGCAGGTCGAAATCGCTTGGTCGCCAATTGCTGCTGAAGGGTTGGACGCCTACATCAGACGATACGATGAGAACGGCAACCACAGAGCAAAAATTGTGGTGGCCAAAACAGACAACTATTGTGAATCCAGGTACTTGGTCGCAAAAGAAATCATGCATTGCCATCAAACAGACACGGGTGCCAGTGCAACAAACAGCTACGCCGACCTACAGCAACTGATGCAGTCTCTGGTTGCCAATGTTGCGGGAGATTCGCCTCAGGTCTTGGTGGATCAATTGGCTCATTGGGGTGCCCTCAATTTTTTTATTCCAGAGGGCTGGATCCCACTCTTGAAAAAAATACAAGCTGAATAGGCATCAGACCCGAGACTTAGGGAAAAGGCCAGCTTACATGTGGCTACTTTGCTCAGGTGCCCCGAATGGGTTGTCGATTTAAGATTGAGTTTGCCGCCCTGAAAATTTAATTTTATTGAGGCCAAACACCCCCGGTGCTTGGAGTTGTCAAGCCACTCACTCTGATTGCATCCATTGCCATGGGTTGGCCTGAGATGGGCGGCGCTTTCATTTCAGCGCTTCACGCACCTTCAGCGCCAACTCACTCACCTTGGCATCGTTGCCAGATTTGGTGATGAGCATGTCCAGCACAGACTCTATGGCCGTTTTCATGGCGGGGTTGTAGGTGGGTTCTTTCAGCTTGGCAAGTCTGGCGCACTCGGCCTTGGCCAATTGGATCAGTCCGTTGATGGTGGTGGTCGGGGTCATGGGGTTCCTTTCGGCGTTGATGTCTTTTTTTCAGCAGACCATGATTGGGGCCAGGTCGTCAACTGCGGGGGGGGCGTCGCTGCGACACACCTGTGGTGTGGGATTCCGATTTTTTTAGTCGGGTATAGACCTCTCACGGTCATTTGGCGTCTTTGAGCTGACCAGGCTCACGCCCTGAGCCTTGCACCATTTACATTGGGTTGGGATCGGTCCGCTCACCCCTTTAGGGCTGATGTTGATTCAAATGGCTGTGGTTGATTGTGACAGTTGATTGCGACAGTTTAACTGTTACAATCAACCAAAACGATCCACAAGCCATGAACACCCAGACTTTTACCGCAGACGAGTTGAGCCAGTTGACGGACATCCCCAAAAGGACGATCCGCTACTACATTCAGCTCGGGTTGGTGGACCGACCGATCGGCGAAACCAAGGCCGCGCATTACATCGATGCCCACCTGAATCAGCTCTTGCGCATCAAGAGGCTGACCGAGGCCCGGGTGCCGCTGGAGCGCATCAGGCAAGTGATGGACGGAGCGTCAGAGGCCCCGCCGACCAGCACCCGAAGGCCAGGCTCGCTGGAAGTCAAAACCCACCTGCATGTGATGCCCGGGATTGAGATCCAGATCTCTGCCGAGGAGGCTGGCATGAGCCCGGAGCAGCTCCGCATGTTTGTCAAAGAGGTGATGGTTTTGGCCCAAAAAGTCACTCAACAACCCTCAGGAGCGCCCCATGCAAACCCAGACAGGTCTTGAAAACGAATTCGGTCAAAGCGTCGCCCTGAAGTCGGTACACCTCACGGGCCAACTCGAAGGCCTCTTGCTCACCATGACCGTCAAGCAGCGGTACCTCAACGACGGGCCAGAGACCATCGAAGCCAGCTACACCTTCCCCGCCGGGTGGGGCACGCAGCTGATGGGTCTGAGCGTCGAGCTCAACGGCCAGCGGATGCAGGCCATGGCGTTGGCCAAGAAACAGGCTGAAAAGACCTACGAAGACGCGATCGAGGGCGGTGACACCCCGGTCATGCTCGAGAAGTCTGGGCTGGGCCTGTACACCGCCAACCTGGGCAACCTCCAATCCGGCGAAGAGGCCGTGATCACCATCGAGTACGCCCAACTGCTGCGCTTTGAACAAGGCCGCGTGCGCATCACGGTGCCCACCGTGATCGGTGAACGCTATGGCGACGAAGTGACCCAGGGTCACCTGGCCCCGCACCAAACGGCGGGTCATGACCCATTGGCCGAGTACCCCTTCACCGCCACCCTGGATGTCTTGGGCCAAATGGCACTCGGCCACATCGCCTGCCCCAGCCACGCGGTCGATGTTCTGCCCATCGATGGGGGGAAGCGCCTGCAACTGACCCAAGGTGGCTGGCTGGACCGGGACTTCGTCGTCACGATCGAGAACCTCAAAGGCGAGTCATTCTTCACAGCCAGTGAGGATGACGGTGCGTATGCCGTGGTGGCCAGCTTTTGCCCCCGGCTGCCCCACACCGCACCCCAACCATTGGCACTCAAAATTCTGGTCGATTGCTCGGGCTCGATGGCGGGCGACAGCATCGAGCAAGCACAAGAAGCGCTGCATGAGCTGATCCTGAGACTGACCGAACAAGACCTGGTCTCGTACAGCAAGTTTGGCTCCGGGGTGGCTCACACCTCGAAGCAACTGGAGCCATGCACACCCCATTACATCCAAAACGTGTTGGCCAAAGCGGTGCATGACACGGCAGCAGACATGGGCGGCACCGAGCTGCATCGGGCCCTGACGTCGACCTTCAACCTCAGGGCGTCAAATGCCCCGTCAGAAGGCTGCGACTTGCTCCTGATCACCGATGGCGATGTGTGGGAGATTGAAGAAACCGTCAGACAAGCCCGACGCAGCCACCACCGCATCTTTGCCATCGGCGTGGGCAGTGCGCCTGCCGAGAGCCTGCTGAAAGAACTGGCCGAACAAACCGGCGGCGCCTGCGAGCTGGTCACCCCCACCGAGCACATCGCCGAAGCGGTGCTGCGCATGACCCACAGGATGCGGTCTGCACGCAGCGGCGCCATCACCCTGGACTGGACGGATGACGTGCTGTGGCAATCTGAATTGCCCAAGCAAGTGTTCTCTGACGAGACCATCCATGTCCATGCCCGGCTGAAACACAAACCCGTCACCGCCCCCACGCTGCGCTGGATGGTGGAACACGACACCCATGAAGAGCGGGCACCGGTCACCGAGTGGCACACCAGCGGCGCATTGCCCCGCATGGTGGCGGGCGCAGAGATCGCCAGCACCATCGATGAAGCGGCCGCCGAAGCCATGGCCCTGAAATACCAACTCGCCAGCCCATACACCCACCTGATCCTGGTGCATGTGCGTGATGAAGAAGACAAAGCACAAGACCTGCCCCAACTGCAAAAAATCCAGCAGATGCACGCGGCCGGATGGGGCGGGTATGGCACGGTCCGGCAGTCGCGTGCGTCTTCGTTTCTCCTGGATGACATTGCTGCGTCGGAGCCGATGCAATGTGATTCAGAGCTTGCATTGCCCAGCGTTTGGCGCACCAACAGATCCCAGACTGCAGCCAGGGTCGATTCACGATCAGGCTTTGATGTGGATCAGCTCGCCATACCCGCATTCCTGCGCAAGTCTGACGCCTCTGACACCCAGCCAAGGTCTTATGCTGACCGCTTGACCCCGGAACAATTGCTGCAAGCCTTCAACGAGCTCGCCCTGACCACCCCCCGATTCAGTGACATCACCCACGAGCTGACCGAGCGCATGGGTCAGGGCCGGGTCTGGGATGTCTTGTGCAGGCTGGCCAATGACGAAGATCATCTCGATGTCTATTGGGCCTGCCTGTTGCGCTGGTTGTCCCATGCAGTGCCAGGCCTTGTTGCTCTGACGCGTCACTCGCAACGTCTGCTCCATGCACAAATGGCCGGCATCGATGCTGACCTGGTGCAAGACGCAGAAGCTCAATTGACACAGGCATTTGCGGGCATCTTCCCGTCAACCTGGGGGCAAGCGCAAGCCGATCAACCGTCTCGGCGTTCGTTGTTGTATCGCTTCAGGCGGCTGATGACCGGGGGTTGAAGTGTCAACAGGCAGCAGTACCCCAGGCCACCTCCACTTCTTGTCGGTGAGCGATGAGATGAAATGGCTCCAAGCCGATGCAGAACTGGGCCATGTCCATGTTCAGCATCGCCTGGGGCTGCTCTATCTGGGCAGAGACAGCGACGCTGCCGACCTGTTTCAGGCCTACAAATGGCTTTTTATCACGGTGGCCTTGGGCCATGAAGCGGCCAAAGATGACTTGATCGAGGTCAACCGGCGGCTGGATGAACCACAAATCGACGAGGCCTACCAAATGGCCTTGAACTGGTTCGAAGAGAAATTTGATGACGACATCGATTGGGAAAATGGCCGATGGTCGCCTGAGTTGATGAAGTGGCGCTTTGCGCCAAGTCTGGTTCATTGATTTGGGTTAGAAGACGCTGACTGAACCGATGCCTTGTCACTGGATCACAGAAGCAGTGATATCGACAAGGCTGGCGTTGTTTTCTGCGATCCCCCTGCATGAAACATCGCATCGACCCAAAAGATAGGCCTACTGTTCAGGCACCTGCGCATGAGGGGCTTGACACCAGTATGGCACTTTGAAATCACGCCTGATAATGAGAGGCAGTGATGAGCAAAATGAAAATTTCAGTCAAAGACTTCCAGAGCAATCAAACCCTGAGTCAACACTCGCGTCAAAGCAAACAAGTCGACCGTGCCCTTGATGCCAAGGCCCGGACGCTGCCCTACGCCAAGGTTTTCACCAGCCATGAGTTTGAAGAATTCCTGAGCCAACTCACCCCAAAGCGCTTTGAGTTGCTTCGACTGGCGAGCCAAGGCGGCCGCTCTAGCGCTGATTTGGCTGCGGCCGCCGCAAACAACCCGCAGCTTTATGAGTTGCTGGCCCTCACAGACGCTGTGCGCAGCGGCAGTGCACGCGAGCGATCCATTGCACAAAAGATGCTTGAGTCGCGGCTATCCACATCATGATGATCAACCCCAACGAT
>JACCED010177093.1_pt1 | contig 10952 bp, 3 predicted proteins | sample 7455021 | NCBI WGS metagenome assembly JACCED01 (sample SAMN15323456, study PRJNA562643) | freshwater metagenome | isolation source: river surface water | place: USA:Blue River Watershed | collected 2017-08-19 | reverse complement strand
CGAACTACCAGGCCCGGTTGGTGTTCCCGGAAAAGACGCGCGAGTTCAAGGTCACGGTCGATCTCGTGGTCGAGATGGCGGTCTACAACCCCTTCGACTTCTTCCTCGAGCCAACAGCCGAGACCTTCCCCTTCGCCTATGCGCCCGAGCTTCAGTCGGAACTGGCGCCGTATCTGGCTGTCGAAAAGGCCGGTCCGCGGGTCCAGGCCTGGCTGGACAAGGTCGACCGCAAGGAGCAGCCCACCATTGACTTTCTGGTGGGCCTGAACCAACGGCTGCAGCAGGACATCAAGTACCTGATTCGCATGGAGCCGGGCGTCCAGACGCCGGAAGAAACCCTGGACAAAGCCTGCGGCTCCTGCCGAGACTCGGGCTGGCTGTTGGTGCAACTGCTACGGCACATGGGCCTGGCGGCGCGCTTCGTCTCGGGCTACCTGATCCAGCTGGCGCCCGACACCAAGGCTCTGGACGGCCCCAGCGGCACCGAGGTCGACTTCACAGACCTGCACGCCTGGTGCGAGGTCTACCTGCCCGGCGCGGGCTGGATCGGGCTGGACCCGACCTCCGGCCTGCTGGCAGGCGAAGGCCACATTCCCCTGGCCTGCACGCCCCAGCCGTCTGGCGCGGCGCCGATCGAAGGACTGGTGGACGACGCCGAGGTGGAGTTCGCCCACCACATGGCGGTCACCCGCGTCCATGAATCGCCCCGCGTCACCAAGCCCTACACCGATAGGCAATGGCAAGAGGTTCTGGCCTTGGGCGAGGCGGTCGACACGGACCTGGCCGCCGGCGACGTGCGCCTGACCATGGGCGGCGAGCCAACCTTCGTGGCGGCCGAGGACCGCGACGCACCGGAATGGAACACCGATGCCCTGGGCCCAACCAAGCGCGGTTTTGCGACCCACCTGGTGGACAAACTGCGCGCCGAGTACGGTGCGGGCGGCTTCCTGCATTTCGGTCAGGGCAAGTGGTACCCCGGCGAGCAACTGCCGCGGTGGGCGCTGTCCATTTGCTGGCGGGCCGACGGCTTGCCTTGCTGGGAAGACCCTTCCCTTTTTGCCGACGAAAGGCACAACCACCACTACACGGACGAAGATGCCGAGCGCTTCATCCGCGGCCTCAGCGCCAACCTCGGTCTGACCGACAAATGGGTCCAGCCCGGCTACGAGGACACCTGGTACTACCTCTGGCGCGAGCGGCGTCTGCCAGTCAACGTCGACCCCTTTGACGCACGCCTGGACGACGAACTGGAACGGCAACGTCTGCGCCGGGTCTTCGGCCAGGGCCTGGACAAGGTGGTGGGCTGGGTGCTGCCGCTGCAGGCGGCCGACCCCGCGCGCTCTGGTCCCGCGCGCTCTGGTCCCGCGAGCTCTGGTCCCGCAAGCTCTGGTCCCGCGAGCTCAGACCCCGTATGGCGTACCGGCCCCTGGTTCTTCCGCGACGAGCGCATGTACCTCATGCCTGGCGATTCGCCCATGGGCTACCGTCTGCCGCTGGACTCGCTGCCCTGGGTGAGCCAAGGTGACTATCCCTATCTGATTGAGCAGGACCCGTATGCCGCCCGCGAGGCGTTGACGCATCCGGCGCAGATGCGGACACAGACCGGAACTCAAGTGCGGGGCCAATTCCCGGCCCACCTCACCGGCGGAGCGTTCGCCGAAGGCGGCACCGTGGCGATGACCGGAGGCCGGGCGGCAGACGCTACGCGTCAACCGGGTCGCTTTGAGTCTGCCCACTGGGTCACACGCACCGCCCTGTGCGTGGAGGTGCGCGACCCCCAGCGAGGCAACGGGCCCAAGGCCGAGCGCGAGCATGGTGGTAAGAGCGGGATCCTCTACGTCTTCATGCCGCCCCTGGCCCGCCTTGAAGACTATCTGGGCCTCTTGGCCGCGGTTGAAACCACGGCGCGCGAGCTGGGCGTGAAGGTCGTACTCGAAGGCTACCCGCCCCCGCGCGACGCCCGCCTGAAGCTGCTGCAGGTCACACCCGATCCGGGCGTGATCGAGGTGAACATCCACCCCAGCGCCAGCTGGGGCGAGCTGGTGCAACGCACCGAGTTCCTCTACCAGGCTGCCTTCGAGACCCGACTCTCAGCCGAAAAGTTCATGACCGACGGCCGCCACACCGGTACCGGCGGCGGCAACCATTTCGTGATGGGGGGCGCCACGCCGGCGGACTCTCCCTTCTTGCGCCGGCCCGACCTGCTGGCCTCCCTGATCGCCTACTGGCACAACCACCCGTCGCTGTCTTATCTGTTCTCCGGCCTTTTCATCGGTCCGACCAGCCAGGCCCCGCGGGTCGATGAGGCACGCAACGACCAGGTGTACGAGCTCGAAATCGCTTTGCGCGAGATCGAGCGCAACAAGCTGCTGCATCACCCGCACATGCCGCCTTGGCTCGTCGACCGAACCCTGCGCAACATCCTGGTCGATGTGACCGGCAATACCCACCGCAGCGAGTTTTGCATCGACAAGCTCTACTCGCCCGATTCAGCCACCGGGCGGCTGGGCCTGCTGGAGCTGCGCGCCTTCGAAATGCCACCGCATGCGCGAATGAGCATCGTGCAGCAGTTGCTGCTTCGTGCGCTCGTCTCCCGCTTCTGGAAGACCCCTTACCGCGCGCCCCTGGCCCGCTGGGGCACCCAGCTGCATGACCGCTGGCTGCTGCATACGTTTGTGGAGATGGACCTGCAGGACGTGCTGACGGAAATGCGCGAGGCGGGCTATGACTTCGACATGGCGTGGTTCGCGCCCCACCTGGAGTTCCGCTTCCCGCTGGTTGGCCAGGTGCAGGCCCAGGGGATCGAACTGACCTTGCGCAACGCCCTCGAGCCCTGGCATGTGATGGGCGAAGAAGGTGCCAGCGGCGGTACCGTGCGCTATGTTGATTCTTCGCTCGAGCGCATGGAGGTGCGTGTGAGTGGCCTCAATGACAGCCGTCACGCGGTGACGGTCAACGGCCAGCCCCTGCCCCTGCAGCCCACCGGCGTGGCCGGGGAGTTTGTAGCGGGCGTGCGCTACCGGGCCTGGGCAATGCCCTCGGCCCTGCACCCGACCATTGGCACCCACGCGCCTCTCACGTTTGACATCGTCGACCGCTGGATGAACCGGTCGCTCGGCGGCTGCCAGTACCACGTGGCTCACCCGGGCGGTCGCAACTACGTGACCTTCCCGGTGAACGCCTATGAAGCCGAGAGCCGGCGGCTGGCACGCTTTTTCCGCATGGGTCACACCCCCGGCTACCTGGGCACCCCGCCTGCCACACTGGACGTCATTGGCAGCCGCGAGTTCCCGTTCACTCTCGACCTGCGCTCCCCGCCACGCTGAGCCGGGGGCTGCGCGACGCCACGGCGGATGAGCGCGCCCGCATCACAGCCTTCGCCTTCGTCCTACCCGAGCGCTGCGCGCTTGGCGGCATCCTCGCCGTCATGCGCAAGCACCTCTGCGCCCATGGTTCCCAGCCCCGAACCCGGGCCTGTCCCGCAAGCCAACCGACCCGGCTGGCGTCGCTCTGGGTGGTTCTGCTGGTGGGCGCCCTGTCCCCTGGCGCAGCCTCAGGCCAAGCCTTCGTTCTCGATATTGCGGCACCTCCCGCCGAGCGAGCCCTGCTCGCCGAGCACCTGAGCCTGCCGCGCTACCACGCGGTCACCGACCTGGACGAGGCCGAGCTGAGCCAGCTGCTGGCGCTGACCGAGCGCGAGAGCCGTACGCTGCTCGGCACCCTCGGCGAATTCAGCCCGGACATCACCATCGGGCGCGATGCGAGCGCGCAGCCCCTTCGGATCGTGCTGCGGGTCAAGCCCGGGCCGATCACCCGTGTGGTCTCTGCGAACCTGAACTTCGCGGGAGACATCGCCGCCACCGAAGACCCCTCCGCGCTGGCTCAGCGCGAGGGCCTGCTGCGAAGCTGGTCCCTGCCACCGGGTCGCCGCTTCACTCAGGCCGGCTGGGACGAGGCCAAGGCCAGCGCCCTGCGTGGGCTGCAGGCACGCCGCTACCCGCGGGCTCGCCAGGCGGACAGCCGGGCCGACATCGACCCCGGCACCGCCCAGGCGCGCCTGGGCCTCACTCTGGACTCGGGCCCCCGCATGCGACTGGGGCCGATACAGCCCAGCGGCCTTGTGCGCCATACGCCCCTGATGGTGACGCGCCTGGCCCGCCTGCGCGAGGGCGCCGACTACGACGCGCAGGCCCTGCTCAACGCGCAGGACCGGCTGGTGGCCAGCGGCTACTTCGACGCCGCTTTCCTGCATGTGGACCCGCAGGCCGACCCCGAAGCTGCGCCGGTGCAGGCCACGCTGCGCGAGGCGCCGCTGCAAAAGTTTGTCCTGGGCCTGGGCGTCTCCACCGACCAGGGGCCACGCGCGACCCTTGAGCACCGCCATCTGCAACTGCCGGGTGTGGGTGGCCGGCTGGACAGCCGGGCCGATCTGCAACGGCGCACGCCCTCGTTGCAATCCGAGTGGCTGGCGCTTCCCGACGCGCGTGGCTGGCGCCGCGCCCTGCTGCTGCGCGCCGAGCGTCAGCGTGACGGCGATCTGCGGACCGATGGCCTGCGCCTGCGCGCCGGTCATTTGCTGACCGGCGAGTCCATTGACCGCAACGCCTACCTGCAATTTGACCAAGCCCGGGTAAAGGGCTCCACCCTCGCCGCCACCGGCGACCACCGCGACGGTCGGGCGGTCACCGCCAACTACGCCTGGACCACGCGCCGCTTCGACCAGCTGCCCGACGCACGCCGGGGCTTTGGTCTGGCGCTGGAGCTGGGCCTGGGCATCACGCTGCTCGGGCCCCGCCAGCCGTTTGAGCGGACCTACCTGCGCGGTCTGTGGCTGCATCCCCTCGGGAAAGAAAATGCAGCTGCAGAAGTTGCTCCCACTGATGGGGCCAGTGCCGAGCCGCTCTCGATGAAGCCAGGTCGGGCCGGTGGTGGAGATCTGGGTGGCGACGTTGCCATAGGCAGGGCAGCCAGGGCAGGCAGCGAAGGCAGCGCTGGCAACACCAGGCCCGGCGCCTTCGCCGGATCGCGCTTGCAACTGCGCGCCGAAGCCGGCGCGGTGTTCGCGCCTGGCGAAGCGCGGGTGCCCGCCACCGCCCTCTTTCGCACCGGTGGCGACACCACGGTGCGCGGCTACAGCCTGCGCGAGATCGGCGTGCGCCAGAGCGACGGCAGCGTAGCCGCTGGACACACCCTGGCGGTGGCCAGCGTGGAGTGGCTGCGACCGCTCCGGTCGGGGGGCCGCCGCAGCCTTTGGGAGCAGGCCTTCTTCATCGACACCGGCGCAGTGGCCGACCGGGCCGCCAAGCTGCGACTGTCCACCGGAGTGGGTACCGGGCTGCGCTATGCGAGCCCGGTGGGCCCCCTGCGGGCCGACCTGGCGTGGGCGGTGCAGCCCCGACGGCTGCGCCTGCACCTGAGCGTGGGGGTGGTGTTTTGACCGCCCGCCGCCTGCTCCTGGGCTTGCTGCTGCTGGTGGCGGGGGCAGCTCTCACTTTGGCTGCGCTCTGGATCTGGGCGGGCAGCGCGCAGTCGCTGCAATGGACCTGGAACCGGGTCGCTCCGGCCCATGGCCTGCAGGCCCAGGCACTACAGGGCTCGCTGCGCGAGGGCCTGCGAGCGCAGCGCCTGCGCTGGGTGCTGGAGGACTGGGAGGTGGAGGCCGAGGACGTCGCCATTGCGTGGCGGCCGCAGGACCTGCCGACGCTGCGCGATCGGGGCCTGCTGCATGTGCCGCTGGCGCGCATCGGCACGCTGCGACTGACACCCCGCAAGCGCGGTGGCGCAGCAGCGCCTGGTGCTGGCCCTGCACCGACCAGGATCACCCTGCCCCTGAACCTGCAGGTCGACGAGGCCCGCCTCGGCCGCTTCGAGGTGGCCGGCGGCTGGGCGCTGCGCGACGTGGTGGCCCACTACACCTACGACGGTCGGCAGCACCAGGTGCAACTGCGCCAGGCCCGGGTGGCACACGAGTCCCTGGGCACGCTGGACCTTCAGGGCCAGGTCCGCCTCGGTGCGCAGGCGCCCTTGCCTCTGGACCTGCGCCTGCAGGGGCGCTGGGCGATTCAGGTAGCGGCCCCTCCGCCGTCACCCCAGGCCCTGGGGCTGGACATCCGTGCCAGCGGGCCACTCGCGCTCCTGGACCTGCACCTGCTGCTGCGCGCGCCGCCCCTCGCAACTGGGAACGCCGGTGGCACACCCAAGGGAGCGGCGGACGCGCCGCAGGCCGAGGTGCGGGCCCGAGTTGCGCCCTGGTCGCAGCCGCGCTGGCAGTCGATCGATGGACGGCTCTCGGCCCTGGATCTGGCAGCTTGGTGGCCGAAGGCACCGCGCACCCGGCTGAGCGGCCGCTTTTCTCTTGCGCCGCCCGCAAGTGCAAACGGACCGGGGGGCGGTGCCCAAGGGCCACCGGGGGACGGCGGCAAGCCTGCCTCGCTGCAACTGGACCTGGCCAATGCGATACCTGGGCCATGGTCCGAGGGCCGCCTGCCATTGGCCCGGCTCGAGGGTCAGGCCGACCTCGACGCCAACCTGCTGCGGACGCTGCGCCTGCAGATGGACGTGACACGCAGCACCCGCTGGCAGTTGCAGTTGCAGCTGCAGGCGCCGGTGCGCTGGCAGCGCGAGGCCGACGGCCGCTTGACCCTGGGACCTGGGGCGTTGCTATTCACCGGCCTGCCAGTCCGTCTGACCTGGGATGGGCTGCAATGGGGCCGAGGCGACTGGGCTGCGCAGGCCCACCTGCGCGGCCTGCCGCTGGCATGGGCGGTGCAGGGTCTGGGCGTCCTGCCGGCCGGTTGGCGCCTGCGCGGCAACCTGGAAGCCGACCTGAGGGTATCGGGTACCGGTGTTCAGGCACGCTGGGACGGCGCGCTGCGCGCCGATGAACTGGCGCTGCGCTCGGTGGTCGACGGCATTGACCTGCATAGCGGACAGCTGCGCGCGCGGCTGGTGGGGCGTGATTTGTTCATCGATGACTTGCAGTTGCTCGGGCTGGATGCACCCGACACGCCCGGTAGCGGGGGGCGCCTGCAGGCCCGCGGGCAGGGGCGGTGGCTGCCGGCAGGCGGCTGGTCACTCGCAGTCGACGCCACCTTGGCGCGGCTGCGGGCCAGCCTGCGCCCCGACCGGCTCGTCACCGTCTCGGGCCAGGCGCGCGCTGAACTCGCCAGCCGTGCGCCGCTGCGGCTGCAAGCTGACCTGCGGGTCGACCAGGCCCGAATCACCCTGCCCGACCAGGCGTCGCCACGGGTGGGCGTGGACGTCGTGGTACGCGGGCGTGCTGCGGATGCACAGGAAGCCGCGCTGCCTGTGCAACTGCAGGCTCGGGTTGACTTGGGCCCCGACTTCCAGGTCCGGGGCAAAGGCCTGGAGGCCCAGGCCCGGGGCCGACTCGAAGCCAGCGGCGGCGCCACCCTCGACACGCTGCGCCTGGATGGTCGCGTAGACCTCGCCGGCGGCCACTACCAAGCCTTCGGCCAGCGCCTGCGGCTGGAGCGGGCCTTGCTTCGCTTCACAGGCGCTGCGCTGGACCCGGCGCTCGACCTGCTGGCCCTGCGCCCCACATCGCCGGGCGAGACCCAGCGGGTGGGGGTGCAGGTGAGCGGACAAGCCCTGAGCCCGCGGGTGCGGCTGTGGTCCGACCCTGCACTGCCCGAGGCGCAGGCCCTGTCATGGCTGGCCCTGGGACAGGGCAGCGCCGCGGGCGGTGTCGAGACCGCGCTGCTCGAGGACTTGGCGGTGACCCTGCTCAGTCGCCCCGCGGGACTGGGCGACGGCACCCTGGCCCAGCGCCTGGGCCTAGACGAACTGGTCGTGCGCCAGGGCAGCGCACCGGGCGTCGGGGGTGGGACCGGCGGCGGTCAGAGCGGCACGCAGGCGGGCGCGAGCGGCGGCGGCGGTGCGCAGGCCTCCGGCTCCGCGCTCCAGGGCGCGACCCTGGCGGTGGGCAAGCGACTGGCGCGAGACCTCTACGCCGTCTACGAGCGCGGACTTTCGGGCGTGCTGGGAACGCTGCGGGTGTTCTACGACATCAATCGCCGCCTGCAACTGCGGCTGGAGGCGGGCGACCGCACCGGCGCAGACCTCGTCTACACGGTACGGATCGAATGAGGCCGGCCCGGGGATCGATGTAACAATCAGCTGCTGTGGAACGCCTCTTCGAGCCCCTCTCCGGAGCCGCGCGCCAGGAAGCCCTGGCCGCCCTCCCCCAAGCACCTCAAGCCTCCCTCGCGCCGCCATTCGCGGTGGAGCCCGGCCACTTCGACGAACTGCACGGACTCGCCGCCCGCCCTGGGAGCGCGACACCGGGCTGGTCGTGCTTTTTCGGCAGCCTGGGCCAGACCAGCGCGGGTGACCTGAACCAGCGCAGCCAATTGTTGGCGCGCCAGGTCCGCGACAACGGCATCACCTACAACGTCTACGCCGACGCGTCCGGCCCACAGCGGCCCTGGTCGGTCGACCTCTTCCCACTCCTGATCGAACCTGAGGCCTGGCGCCGCATCGAGGCCGGCGTGGCGCAACGCATGCGGGTCCTTGAGAGCGTGATGGCCGACATCTACGGCCCGCAGCGCCTGATCGCGGGCAACCTGCTGCCGCCCGCCCTGGTGCATGGCCACCCGGGTTACCTGCGCAGCATGCGCGGGGCCAGCCCGGCAGGCGGCCGCTTCCTGCACATTGCCGCCTTCGACCTGGCGCGCGACACAGAGGGTCACTGGTGGGTCGTCTCGCAGCGGACGCAGGCACCCTCCGGTCTGGGCTACCTGCTGGAAAACCGCAGCCTGGTCTCGCGCCTGTTTCCCGAGGCCTACCGCGCACTGCGGGTGCAGCGCCTGGCCGAGAGCTACCGCGCACTGGTGGAGAGCCTGCGCGCCATGGCACCGGCCAGCGGCGAAGAGCCTCGCATCGCGCTTCTCACCCCCGGCCCCTACAACGAGACCTACTTCGAGCACGCCTACCTGGCCCGCTACCTGGGCCTCACGCTGGTGGAAGGCGGCGACCTCACCGTGCGCGGCGAGCGCCTTTATCTCAAGACCTTGCGCGGGCTCGAGCCCGTGCACGGCCTGCTCAAACGCCTGGACGACGAATTCCTCGACCCCCTGGAGTTGCGGGCCGACTCCCAATTGGGTGTGCCCGGGCTCATGCAGGCGGTTCGCGCTGGCAATCTGCTGGTGGCCAACGCGCCCGGGTCGGCGGTGCTCGAGTCGCCTGCACTCCTGGGCTTCCTGCCTGCGCTGTCGGAACACCTCCTGGGCGAGCCCCTGTCTCTGCCCTCCCTGCCCACCTGGTGGTGCGGCGAGCGAGCCGCGCTCGATGCGGTGCTGCCCGAACTGGCGCGCAGCGTGATCAAGCCCACCTACGGCGCCCCCGGCTCAAGCACCGTCCTGGGCCGCGCGCTCACCCGCCGCGGACTGGACGAATGGGCGGGCCGGCTCAGGCGCGAGCCCGACGACTACACCGTGCAGGCCTACCTGCCGCTGTCGCAAATGCCCACCTGGGACGGCCGGCGCCTGGCACCGCGCTCGCTGCTGCTGAGGGTGTTTGCCATGACCGATGGCGTGGGCGGCTGGCGGGTCCTGCCCGGTGGCCTCACCAGGCTGGCCGGCGCCAGCGAGCAGATCGCCTCGATGCAGCGCGGGGGCAGCAGCGTGGACACCTGGGTCCTGGGTGAAGACTTCCGCGCAAACACTGACGCGAAAGATGGCCAGCACACTGGCGATGAAGATGCCACGGCGACCCTCGGCCATGACGACATCGAAGCCCTGTCTCCCGCGACGGGCCCGGCACCGGTCCCGAGCAGCCGCGCCGCCGAAAACCTCTTTTGGCTGGGGCGCTATCTCGAGCGGCTCGCCCAACGCCTGCGTCAGGCCCGGGCAACCGGCACTGTGGTGAACGAAGACGCCCAGCGCCACGACATGACGGCGATGCGCCAGGCTGCCTCAGCGGTGCGCGATCGCCTGTCACCTGTCCAATGGCAACGGATTCAAAAGGGAGAGGATCTGCACTCACTCGAGGATCTGATCCGCGACCTGGCCGGACGACAGGACGAGGACGAGGGCTGGCGCCTGCTGGCCACCGGCCAGGCAATTGAGCGCATGGCCTCACAGCCGGACATCGCCCATCTGGCCTGGCAGCTCTCCGACGACCTGAGCGCGCGCCTGTTCACCCATTCCGACGACGCCCGCTACCGGGTCGGCGCCTGAGGCAGGGCCTTCTCATGCGGCTGCATGTCGTCCACGAAACGCACTACGCGTATGCGCCGGCGGTGAAGACCGCCCAGCACCAAACCCACCTGGTGCCTGCCACCCTGCCTTGCCAGCGGCTGTTGTCGCACCAACTCACCATCGACCCTGAACCCGCCCAGCGCCGCGCGTTCACCGACGGCTGGGGCAACGGCGGCTGCTTCTTCAGCCTGCAAGCCTCGCATGACCAGTTGCGTGTGGTGGCCGAGAGCCTGGTCGAGACGCTGCCGCGCCGGCAGCCGACCAGCACCATCACCTGGGAGGCCGCGCGCGAGCGCATGCGCTATCACCGTGAGGCGCATTGGGACCCTGCTACGGAGTTTCTCTTCGCCTCTCCCTACGTACCCCGGCATGAGGACTTCATTACCTACGCCCAGCCGAGTTTCACACCGGGTCGGCCACTGCTCGAGGCGGCGCAGGACCTGATGCAGCGCATTCACAGAGAGTTCGCCTACCGGCCCCAGGCCACCGACGCCAGCACCCCGGCGCGGCAGGCCCTGGCGATGCGTCAGGGCGTCTGCCAGGATTTCGCGCAGGTCATGGTGGGTTGCCTGCGCAGCTTGGGTATTCCGGCGCGCTATGTGAGCGGCTACCTGCTTACCGAGCCACTGCCAGGCCAGCCGCGCTTGGTGGGCGCCGACGCCTCCCACGCCTGGGCCTCGGTCTACCTGCCCGAGCTGGCCAGCAGCCCCTGCGGCGGTTGGCTGGACCTGG
>JACCED011769677.1_pt1 | contig 10953 bp, 11 predicted proteins | sample 7455021 | NCBI WGS metagenome assembly JACCED01 (sample SAMN15323456, study PRJNA562643) | freshwater metagenome | isolation source: river surface water | place: USA:Blue River Watershed | collected 2017-08-19 | reverse complement strand
TGCACACTTTCATCTCACGCACAAGTCGAGCTTAAAAAGTTTGCGCCTGGCGGTGCTTGTATTTATGTATTGGGAAATGAATCTGAAGGCGTGTCAGTAGAAATTGAAAGCTTGAGCAATGCGAAAGTCTGCATCCCAATGAATAACGGAGTTGAATCGCTAAACGTTGCGGTTACCGCAGCACTGATTGCATTTCGATAACGACGTACAACTCAGGTTAACACTGTTGAGTCTCTCGAAAACATTGGGCCCCTTCCGAAGATGAGGCCCGGTAAAAGCGAAACTTATTACAAGCTTAACTGGCGATTGCTCGCCTTGATGAATTCCTTTTTCAGGTCTTCATATGTGTGAACAGCAGGGAATTGCGGGAATTGCTCGATCACATTTTGCGGTGCATGGAACAATATGCCTTGATCTGCTTCGCCAAGCATAGTGGTGTCGTTGTAGGAATCACCCGCGGCGATAATGCGGTAGTAGAGGGTTTTCAACGCTAATACTGACTGACGTTTTGGATCCTTCTGGCGAAGAGTGTAGCCTACCACCATGCCACGTTCATCAACATTTAAACGATGGCACATCAGCGTCGGGAAACCCAACTGGCGCATAAGCGGTTGTGAGAATTCATAGAAAGTATCAGAGAGGATAATTACTTGAAAGCGCTCACGTAACCAGTCAACAAACTCTACAGCACCTTCCAATGGCTTGAGAGTGGCGATTACGTCTTGAATCTCTTTCAAGCCCAACTTATGTTCTTCAAGAATACGGATACGTTGTTTCATCAACACATCGTAATCAGGAATATCGCGCGTAGTTGCTTTAAGCTCTTCAATACCAGTAACTTTCGCAAATTCGATCCAAATTTCCGGAACCAGTACACCTTCCAAATCCAGGCATGCAATTTCCACAACAACCTCCAAAACGGTTAAAAATAGGGCTATTTGAGTCAAAAGAGTGGCGGCAATCTACCTGTTTTGTCCGGTTAAAGCAAACCTGGACGTCCACCCAAAAGCCGTAGCCAGATCGCCCCGTCATCAGGATTATTGGGAAGCTGCAGCTCCTCTGGTATCCTTAACCACCCTATATAGGAGCCTCGTTACTGCGAGGCAATAATATTACCGTGAGTAGCCGCCATGACCGAAAACCTGATTAACGTAGTCGATCTCGATGCCCAATTCCAACAGGATAGCCCACAGAAAATTATTAAATATGCGATAAAGCAATTCGACAATATCGCCATTTCATTCAGTGGCGCTGAAGATGTTGCGCTTATCGAAATGGCTCGCAACTATCGCCCGGATATTCCCGTATTTTGTCTCGATACCGGGCGTTTACATGCAGAAACCTATCGATTTATTGAAAAAGTGCGTAAACACTACGGTATAAAAATTGATGTAATTTCGGCCGATGGTGAGGCAGTACGGAAACTAGTCCAGGAAAAAGGTTTGTTCAGTTTCTATGAAGATGACCACAAGGAGTGCTGCGGTATACGCAAAATTGAACCACTACGTAAAAAGCTGCTGACCTTGGATGCGTGGATCACTGGCCAGCGTAAAGATCAAAGCCCTACCCGCGCGGAAATTCCGGTTATTCAAGATGACAAAAATTTTGCACGCCCCGGTGAAACGCTCACTAAGTTCAACCCTTTGGCAAACTGGTCATCCAAAGAGGTGTGGGATTACATCCGCCTGTGTGAAGTACCTTACAACGAATTGCATGAACGGGGATTTGTTTCGATCGGGTGTGAGCCTTGCACGCGCCCGGTAGCACCGGGACAGCATGAGCGCGAAGGGCGCTGGTGGTGGGAAGAAGCAACCAAGAAGGAATGCGGACTACACGCAGGAAATATCGGTAGTGAATAAAAAATGTTAAGGGAGCATGAGCTCCCTTAATTTTGCCGCTGACAAGAATATTTTATGCAACGGGGCGTACTACCGTGTCGACTTTTGCATCATCTCTAACAACGATGCCTCAGCACGCGATAAACCACAGCGGCGCGCGACTTCTTCCGCATCCATTCCCATCTTAAACATTTGTGCAGCCTGGGAATAAGGCTGAAACTCGTCGTCATTGTAGTAATCAATTTTTTCCGGCTTTTTATCGCCGGATACTTGCAAACGCTTTTCCATGGCCAGCAGTCGCTGACCCATACCCACTGAACCACTACTGGATGCTGCCACTTCGCGTGTTAAACGTTGAATTAACTTTTCTGTATCCAGTGCCTGAATGCGCAAACGCTTAAACGTAAAAAGCGCGATTGCCAAAGCCGCCGCGCTAACTAGCAAACATATGAATAAACCAATTTCCAACAGAGTCATGAATTTGTTCCAGCACTCATATCCATAAGTGGCCCTCGGGATTAAACATCTTCCAGCTCTGACCACTCTTCACTGGTCAACAATTTATTCAAATCGATCAAAATCAGCAACTCGTTGTTTTTGTGGCAAACGCCTTGGATAAATTTCGCACTTTCTTCGTTGCCGACATTAGGAGCCATTTCAATTTCTGACTGACGCAAATAAACCACTTCCGCAACGCTATCCACGAGGATACCAATCACATGACGATCAGTTTCGATAATTACGATCCGGGTGTTGTCGGTAATCTCGCCGCTGGACAAGTTAAAACGATGACGGGTATCAATAACAGTTACGACATTACCGCGTAGATTAATGATACCCAATACATAGGATGGCGCCCCCGGCACCGGGGCAATTTCCGAATAACGCAGGACCTCTTGAACCTGCATTACATTTATGCCGTAGGTCTCTCCATCGAGACGAAAAGTCACCCACTGCAACACTGGATCATCAGTGCTTTTATTCTTTGCTACATCAGTTGCCATCTTCAGGTTCCTCTGGAGCCGCCTGCCATGGGCGGCAAATCGATACATGTCGTTATAACTATAGACGAGGACTTTTCCTATGCCACTTTTGCAGAAACACTAAATTGACGTACCAGATGTGAAACTACGCCGGAACGAAATTCTTATCTGCATCGATTAACATCTGCCCAATTCGCGGAATATCCAACAAGGCACACATATGTTCTTTCACTGTACCAGCAAGCCAAGGTCGCTTGCTGCGATCACCTCGCCACTTCACATCCTCCGGCTCCAACGTGATTGGCTGGTTAACCGAATCAACGGCCAACCCCCAAGGCACCCCATTGATTGACACGACATATTTGGCCGTTTCAGTAAACGAAGCATCGTAGCGCTCTGGCATAACGAACTTGGCGGTATTGACGGTGCGAATTTTACCTGCAGGAGTTGGTTGCAGTCCCATAAACCAATCTGCCTGGCCAAATAAGGGAGTTAGCTCATCGGTCAATGGTTGAATTTGCCCTAACGAAATTAGTGGTACTGCCAAGGTTAATCCAGACACTTGGAACAGCAGTACATCAAAGCGAGATTGCGCCCATTGAGGTCGGCCATTCGTTAGCCACTCCAATCCCTCAAGTTGGAAATGCCCCACTGGAGACTCTTCCTTCACCGCGGCTGCAAGCTCAAATTCAGGATTGGCAACTTCTACTCCAACTTCAACATCCCATTCCTGAATCTCTTCGGGATCTTCCACAAATGCTGTTTTGGTGTGCACCTCAAGCTGAACCGAGACGTCTACAGGAGCATCCACAAGCAATTGCGTTCGTGCCGATTGCAGCAATTTTTCCAGTTTTAATTTTTGCTCCTGACTTTGTATGGCCTCAGGTTCAACAAATATTGTATTTGCGTCGTTTGCGATTTCCGCTTTGACTTTTGGTGATGCAATGGGAGGCAACACAGGACGTGATTCGGCACGCACGTGAGATTTAACTGGCTTACGTTCTTTGATTTTACTATCAGCAAACTCGCTCGTTTTTTCGAAAGTTTTTTTTGTAGGTAACGGGACTACTCGTGCGGAACCAGCGTTGGCGGCAAGCGGTGTGATCTGTACGTCCATTGCACCCAGCGCAACTCCCAGCGGGTCTTCTCCGCCGAGTAAGTCATCCAGATAATTATTGAGAATGTCATCGGGACTAGGTACATCATCGCCCGATGATTGCTTTGAGCTCACGACAATGCACCTGCCTTGCTAACGATTACAGGACTTGTAAGCGGCCCCGTTGAATCAAGTAGTTTGAATTTCTTTTCCAGCCAATGCCATAGCGAACTATATGCCTCAACACCCCGACTGGCGGGATCAAACAAATGTGGCGGGATTCCTGACTTACTCGCATCGCGAAAACGCGTATCTACCGGTATATGCCCGGGCCAGGATTGCTCCGGGTAAGTATTCCGAATACTGCGCAAACTGGTGACAGATGCCTGGGTACGGCGATCAAACATCACCGGTACCACCGTGTAATCCAGCGCTTTTTTACGCGAGCGCGACATCATGTTCAATGTATTTACCATACGCTCAAGCCCTTTTAATGCCAGGAATTCAGTTTGCACGGGCACCACTAAATATTGGCAAGCAGCCAAGGCGTTTACCATGAGCACTCCCAACAATGGTGGAGTGTCTATAAGCACATAATCGTATTCGTCAGCTAGTAGCGACAACGCCCGGCTTAACACTAAGCCCATACCATCTTGACCTATTGCCTGGCGCTCAAGAGTCGCCAACGCCGTGGTCGCGGGTATAACTTCAATATTTGCGAATTGAGTCGGTAACACCAGCCGCTTCACCGACTGATAGGAGAGCTCTTTGCGCTCCTGAAACAGTGTATAGCTACTTAGCGCCTGTGCGTCCGGATCAATCCCGAACCAGGTAGATAAAGATCCGTGAGGGTCAATATCGAGCAACAATACCCTGTGGCCAGAGTTGGCGATAAGCCCGCCCAAGGCGACAGTTGTTGTGGTTTTCCCCACCCCACCCTTTTGATTTGCAATGGCCAAGATCCGCACTTATCGATCCTCTCTGGCGTCAAATACCAGACACATTAATCGTAAAACCCTTGTATACCTTGTATTAGCAATCTCTATGCCGGCAAGTAATAGCGCCACCGGTTACGCTTGGCATGATTATCATCTTCAAACCCCATAACCGCCACAAAACTGCAAAGTAAATTTCGCCCGCGGGTCATATTTTGTTCAGAGGGATATTTAGTATCGCCCAGCTGCCGCCAAGTTCAAGTCCGCATTAAACAACCTGGAACGTTCAAGGTGATGTTCTTAACACTTCTGAATAATCAGATTTCCCTTTCGCAACTAGACTATAAAAGAGCCGAGTGCAATTCCAGATGCCAACCAATTTCTGATGTGGTAACGATGTCCAGAAACCCTTTATCCGCCTCAAGCCTGTCTCTAGTTATCGGCCTTGTTGCCTTTATCTTTACTGCCACCGTCCGTGCCAAAGAAAACCAAACGCAGAACGACGGTATTACTAGAGTTGTTATTGCCTGTGAGGAAAATCTCAAACAGGATCATGATGATTACTACTACAGTCACTTATTAGAACTGGCGCTTACCAAAACAGTTCCGACACACGGCCCCTTTAAACTCAGTTTTGTACCAGTAATGCCAATAACCAATCGTTTATTGCGGGAAATTGAACGGGAACGAATAGATGTAACCTGGATGCCCCATTCCCAAAACCTACGCTACAACATTGTTCCGATCCCTATTCGCCTGTTAAAAAACCTGAGCGATTACCGGGTATTTCTAATTCGCACCGAGGATCAGGAAAGATTTTCAGCCGTAAAATCGCTTACTGATTTGCGCAAACTCAAAGGAGGTATTGGTTCGCACTGGCCTGATCGCCAAGTCATGGAAGAGAACGGTTTGCCGCTTGTGCTCAGTATGAGCTATTTCAATCTGTTCAAAATGCTGAAATCTCATCGATTTGATTATTTCTCGCGGGGTATCTATCAGGTTCGAACCGAAGTTGAAACCTACGCAAGTCAGGGAATTGCTCTTGAGTCATCACTCTTTCTTCGCTACGAAAACCCTGTGTATTTTTACGTACGGAAGGATAACAAAGCGCTGATGGAGCGCATTGAACAAGGTTTAAAAATCGCGCTCGCTGATGGCAGCTTCAACGAACTGTTCAGTAGCATTGATAATTTACGCTGGGGGGAGAAATTATTAGAAGAGAAACGCCGTACAACACTACAACTCACCACTTTCGATTGAGAAAATATTAAATTATCGAACTATATTATCGGGCGAAGGCTTTAAATTTGCTTTTGGACGATCCATTTTGCGCTTGGCTACCATAATCGCGACACGACGATTTTGCGCCCTTCCTACATCCGTTTCGTTAGAGGCCACCGGTTGATACTCACCATAACCAACCGCAGACAATCTCTCCGGAGCAACGCCTTTAGTTGTCAAATATTTAACGATTGCACTAGCACGTGCGGAGGACAACTCCCAGTTAGTAGGATATTTAGCGCTGTTAATAGGAATATTGTCGGTAAAACCTTCCACTTGCACAGGGTTGGAATAGCCCTTCAGGATTGCGGCAATTTCATCAAAAATTTTCTGCGCCTGCTCACTGGTTTCAGCGCTGCCGGAGCTAAATAAAATACTGTCCTTCAACTCTATTTGTAGCCACAGTTCGTTGCTGGAAACCTGAACCATTTGATCATCAATCAGTTGGGAAAATTTTTCAGTTACCAAATCTGAAATTTGTGATAGTTCGTCGCTCTTGGTTGATGGGTCGACCGCAGTAGCCACGGAACTAATTGCATTGGCAACCTCACCGACATCACTAATGACGCTGGGTGTTTCTTGCTGTTCAGGTGTTGCCTGGGCCGTTTTACCCATATCAATTGGGGTAATAACATCGTTGGAAGGATTTAACTGTTCTGAAGGCTCTGCATTCGTTTGTGAGTCAGTTGGCTGGTTAAATGCCTCGATAAAGGTATCTGACAACACACGATACTTGCTGTCATTTACTTGGGAAATCGAATACATCACAACAAAAAAAGCAAACAAAAGTGTAATAAAATCCGCATAAGACACTAACCAGCGCTCATGGTTTATATGGATATCTTCTCGTCTGCGACGCACCATAAAATCAGATTAACCTCAGTGCGGATGCAAATAACCGTTGAGTTTCATTTCAATTGAGCGTGGATTTTCGCCGTCAGCAATGGCGATAATGCCTTCAATAATTAACTCACGGTATTGTGAGTTTTCATTGACGCACATCCGTAGCTTGTTGGATACCGGAATAAATACCAGGTTGGCCAACGCAACACCATAAATTGTTGCCACAAAAGCGATTGCAATTCCCGGCCCTAATGTAGCGGGGTCAGCTAAATTATTCATTACGTGAATAAGGCCCATAACCGCACCGATAATACCGATCGTGGGTGCGTAACCACCCATACACTCGTAAAACTTTATCGCGTCAAAATCTCTTTGTTCATCCACAATTAAATCCGTTTCCAGAATACGGCGAATCACTTCAGGCTCATTGCCATCCACCAACAATTGCAAGCCTTTTTTTGCAAACGGATCTTTTTCTCGCTCAGAGATTGATTCCAACCCCAACAGACCATCTTTACGTGCAGCTGCCGCCCAACGGGAAATAGTGGAGACGCCTTGCTTGAAAGGTACATAGGGCGGCTTAACAACCCAACGAATAATTTTTAGTGCGCGGCGCAAACTATTTTTGGATGTTTGCAACATGGCCGCTCCCAGAGTCCCGCCAATAACGATAAATGCCGCTGGACCGTTTGCCAAGGTTCCCAACCCGCCACCTTCCATAAAGTTGCCACCAATAATCGCGGCAAAGGCAACAATAACACCGATAATACTCAGGACATCCATTACATAACCTCTCGCACCAGTCGCGGCCCAATATCTTTCAGACTGAGCACCTTATCGGTAAAACCTGCGCGAGCAACCGCCATAGGCATTCCATAAATTACACAACTTGCCTCATCTTGAGACCAAAGTGATGACCCCATTTGCTTCAAAATACCGGCACCTTTACAACCATCTGAGCCCATACCCGTAAGCACTACACCTAACACCTTATCCGCATAGGTATTTGCTGCCGAACCAAACGTGATATCCAGCGAGGGCTTGTAAGTAACGCGATCATCATCTGGCAAAACGCGTACGGAACCACCGTTGCGTTTATCCAGCATTAACTGCTTTCCGCCCGGGGCTAACAACGCGAGTCCGGGTTGTAGCTGATCGCCGTCCACCGCTTCACGAACCTGAATTTTGCATTGTTTGTTTAAACGCTCTGCGAACGCTTTGGTAAAGTTTTCTGGCATGTGTTGGACAAGCACGATTGGCAACGGGAAATTCGCAGGCAAGGTAATAAGCACCTCCGCGAGCGCGACTGGCCCGCCGGTAGATGCACCAATAACAAGAATTTTAGGTTTGTTTTTAAGACGATAATTATCAGGCGCTGTAGACTTGCTATCGTCGTGCGGCGCTGACACCGCCGGTCTTATCGGGGTTGGCGGAGCTGCAGGGGTCGGTGATGATACCCTAACACTCGATGTCTGTAGTGAAGGAGTTGACAATGGGCTTTTAGGTTCATTGACTGGCGCCGGTGACGCTATGCGAGCACTTGCACCGGCAAGCGTAATCTAGCGTTCATGTAATTTTTTTTTCAACGCTTCAGAACTGCGGGACACTTCGGCAAAATCTTTGGGAATAAAATCCAATGCACCCGCCGCCAAAGCATCAAGAGTAATTTTCGCCCCCTCATAGGTAAGCGAAGAAAACATCAAAATTGGTACTTTGCGATTCGCCATTATGTGCTTAATTGCCGTTACTCCATCCATCACCGGCATTTCAAAATCCATAGTGATGATATCAGGCTTCAATTCAGCCGCCTTCTCTACCGCTTCACGACCATTACTTGCAATACCAATTACTTTTAAATCCGGGTGCTCATTAATAATGTCTTTCAGGCGATGCTGAAAGAAATTGGAATCATCGACGACTAATACCCGGACAGGCATTCAACATACTCCGCAGTAGCAACTGCTTTGGAAAAAAACGCCAATCAAAATGCCTGCGAAGCAGGCATTTTATTGAACAACTTAGTTGTGGCCCCAACTCGTCGATCCTTTTGCGTAGCGACGTAATAAGCTGGGGATATCCAAAATTAATGCGATGGTACCGTCTCCGGTAATGGTTGCACCGGCCATACCCGGTGTGCCCTGCAACATTTTTCCAAGTGGTTTAATTACCACTTCTTCCTGGCCGATTAATTGATCCACCACAAAACCAACACGGCGAGTGCCCACCGTAACTATAACTACGTGGGCAGCATCAGGCCGATGACCGTAGGCACCTTTCACCAGCCAGTCTTTCATGTAGAAAAGTGGAATCGCCTGATCACGAATTGCCACACAATCCTGCCCATCTACAATGTGACTCTTGGTTAAATCCATATGGAAAATTTCGTTCACACTTACAAGCGGGAAGGCAAATGTTTGTTGGCCCAACATAAACATCAATGTGGGCATAATCGCGAGCGTTAATGGCACTTTGATGATAAAACGGGTGCCTTTACCCAATTCGGATTTAATTTCTACCGTACCGTTGAGTTGGGTAATTTTGGTTTTCACCACATCCATACCCACACCGCGACCAGATACATCAGAAATTTCTTTCTTGGTAGAGAAGCCTGGTGCAAAAATTAAATTGTACGCTTCAGTATCTGACAAACGATTGGCAGTATCTTCATCAAACATGCCTTTTTCTACGGCGATGCGACGCAATTTCGCCGGGTCCATACCGGCGCCATCATCGCTGATGGACAACAAAATATGATCGCCCTCTTGCTCTGCAGCGAGCACTACCTGTCCGATACGCGCTTTACCATTTGCTTCGCGTATTTCCGGGTATTCTATTCCGTGGTCAACTGAATTGCGCACCAAATGCACTAATGGATCGGCCAACGCTTCTACCAAATTTTTATCTAAATCGGTTTCTTCACCAACCAATTCCAAATTAATTTCTTTGCGCAGGCTGCGCGCCAAATCACGCACCACCCGAGGAAAACGACCAAATACTTTTTTGATCGGCTGCATCCGCGTTTTCATTACGGATGTTTGCAAATCGGCGGTGACTACATCGAGATTTGCAACTGCTTTTACTAACGCTTCATTGGTAGAGCTATTCCCCAACCGAACCAAACGATTGCGCACCAACACCAACTCCCCAACCATGTTCATGATGTCGTCGAGGCGCTGGGTATCTACACGCACCGTAGTTTCTACTTGCGGCGCATCTTTATCGGTGGCGGGTGCAGGTGGTGGCGCGGATGCAGCAGGCGCTGCCTTTGCGGGCTCAGGTTTTTTAACGGGCGCAGCAGGTGCAGCCGGTTTTACTTCTGCTGCCGGTTTAGGGGCAGGTTTAGCCGGTGGCGCAGCACCTGCACTTCCGGTACCCGGCCCCTTGCCCTTGCCATGTAGCTGATCAAGTAATGCATCAAATTCATCGTCAGTTATTAATTCACCTCCACCGGCTGAAACTGGTGCTGTCGTTGCAACTGGTGCTTGAGCGGGCGCAGCAACTCCAGGAACTCCTGGCCCCTTACCTTTACCGTGCAACTGATCAAGCAAGGCTTCAAATTCATCCTCACTAATTTCATCTGAAGTAGCTTTGCTAACAGCGGCTGGTGGAGCTGCTGGAGCTTCAATCGGCTTTGGTGCTACGTCGCCTGGGCCTTTGCCTTTACCGTGCAACTGATCCAAGAGAGCTTCAAATTCGTCCTCACTAATATCATCACTCGCACTAGTCGCGGGTGTTGCTGCAGCCGCAGGCGCGACAACTGGCGTTGATACTGGTTTGCCAGCAATGGCATCAAGTAATTGCTCAAACTCGGCGTCGGTGATATCACCACCGGCGGCGGCCACCGGTGAATCATCCACCGCTGCATTGTCAATTTCTGGTACAGCGTCAGCTACGGCCGATTCAGCAGAAGATTCTTGCAAATCCTCGCAGGAAACCAAACGTTCAAGTGCATGAATTAACGCTGGCTCAACCGGCGG
>JACCED010428567.1_pt1 | contig 10953 bp, 8 predicted proteins | sample 7455021 | NCBI WGS metagenome assembly JACCED01 (sample SAMN15323456, study PRJNA562643) | freshwater metagenome | isolation source: river surface water | place: USA:Blue River Watershed | collected 2017-08-19 | reverse complement strand
GTCCATGGCCAACTTATCCAATGCTTTATCGCGTAACTAGCGCGCACGAAGAAGGTGGCGTGCGTGAGTACGCAGTTTCAACAACCAAATTCACTGGCAATGGCAAAGTTGAATCAATCGAATTGACTTCAGTTGAATTCAAGAATGGAAAGTTCGAACCAGTTGCTGGTTCAACAAAAACTTTGCCAGCAGATTTGGTTCTTTTGGCAATGGGCTTTGTTGGCCCTGAACAAGGATCACTGGTTGAACAATTTGGTGTTGAAATCGATCCGCGTGGAAACATAAATCGCGATGGAAATTTTGCAACAAGCAAACCTGGGGTTTTCGTTGCTGGCGATGCCGGTCGTGGTCAATCACTAATTGTTTGGGCAATTGCCGAAGGAAGATCAGCAGCTGCAAATGTTGATCGCTATTTAATGGGCGAAACAACATTGCCAACACCGATCAAACCAACTGATCGACAGCTACTCCCGTAAACTAATCAAGGTTTAACAGAAAAGGATTTTTTTGTGCGTCGCGCCAAAATCGTATGTACGCTCGGTCCAGCAGTTTCTACCCCAGAAGCTATCCGTGACTTAATTCATGCTGGTATGAATGTGGCTCGGTTAAACATGTCTCATGGCAGCCATGAAGTGCATGCCAAGTCTTATGCCATGGTTCGCCAAATGGCCGATGAAACTCTTCGCGGAATCGGGATCCTGGCTGACCTGCAAGGTCCAAAAATTCGCCTAGAAACTTTTGCTAATGGCCCAGTTGATGTAATCGTTGGCGACCAGTTCACAATCACAAATCGCGATGTGCCAGGGGATAAGACAATCTGTGGCACAACTTATAAAGGTTTGCCAGGTGACTGTAAACCAGGGGATCGCCTACTTATTGATGATGGTCGTGTTTCTCTAGAGGTTGTTTCAGTTACACCAACTGACGTGGTGACCAAGGTAATTGAAGGTGGCACATTAAGTGACCACAAAGGCATTAACCTGCCAGGTGTTGCAGTTAGCGTTCCAGCACTTTCTGAAAAAGACATTGATGATCTTCGCTGGGCACTTCGTCAAGGTGTTGACATGATCGCACTTTCATTTGTGCGAAGCGCAGCTGACATTAATGATGTGCACCGAATTATGGGCGAAGAAGGTATTCGTATCCCGGTTATCGCCAAGATTGAAAAACCACAGGCTGTTGAAAATCTGGAAGAAATCGTTAATGCCTTTGATGCAATTATGGTTGCCCGTGGTGATCTTGGCGTTGAATTGCCACTTGAAGAAGTTCCACTAGTTCAAAAAGAAGCAATTACTCTTGCCCGCGCTGCTGGTAAGCCAGTAATTGTGGCAACTCAAATGCTTGATTCAATGATCACCGCCTCACGCCCAACCCGCGCTGAAGCAAGTGACGTGGCTAACGCAGTTCTTGATGGCGCCGATGCCTTGATGCTTTCAGGTGAAACAAGCGTTGGTCAGCACCCAGCATTAACTGTTCAAACAATGAGTCGAATCATCGAACATATTGAAAAAGAAGCCTTGCAACGTCTGCCAAAGATTAGTGATGATGGCAGCGACTCAACTGCTCTAGCCATGACTGCAGCTGCGGTTGATGTGGCAACCCATATTCACGCAAAAAGTCTTGTGGTTTTCACTGAAACTGGCCGAAGTGTTTTGCTTGTGTCAAGACACCGTCCAGAAAACAGTATTTTGGCTTTCACGCCAAACCCACGCGTTCGAAATCAATTAGCTCTTGCTTGGGGAACTGAAGTTTTCTTGGTTCCACCTGTGCATCACACAGATGACATGGTTGAACAAATTGACCGCACACTTCTTGACCTTGGTCGCTTTGCCAGAAACGAACACGTTGTGGTGATCGCAGGTGTGCCACCTGGCGTACCTGGCACCACAAACGGTATGCGCGTGCACCAATTGGGTCATGGCGCAGCCAACCTGGATTAACAATCCTTGATTAGTTAGTTTCTTTGGGTCAAGATGACCAACTGGCTAAGCTCGTGCTAAAGTAACAAAAGTTCTAGCGAACGCGAATCCTTTAAGTACTGTCCCGTGAGGCAGATAAGGAGGCGAGAAGATGACGCATACCGCTGAGCCCGCCAAGTCTGGCGATTCTCGAGTAGTTCTCGATTCAAGTGATATTTCCAGAGCATTAACTCGATTAGCCCACGAAATTATTGAACGCACTCAAGGTGCGCAAAATCTAACTTTGATGGGTATTCCAACAAGAGGTGCAGATTTAGCTGCGCGCCTTGCTGCAAAAATTTCTGAAATCCAAGGAACTACAGTTCCAGTTGGCGCAATTGATGTGACGATGTTCCGCGATGACCTTCGCCTTCGCCCAGCAAGAGCGCTGCTACCAACAAGTATTCCTGCTGAAGGCATCGAAGGTCGCTTAGTTGTCCTTGTTGATGACGTGCTTTTCTCTGGCCGCACAATTCGCGCTGCACTTGATGCACTGAGCGAACACGGAAGACCACAAGCTGTTCAACTGGCGGTGCTAGTTGATCGTGGTCATAGGGAACTGCCGATCCGCGCTGATTATGTGGGCAAGAACCTGCCAACTTCAAATAAAGAATCAGTTCGAGTTCACTTAGTTGAACGCGATGGTGTAGATGAAATCGCAATCGAGGGTGGCCGATGAAACACCTTCTAAGCGCAAGTGATCTAAGCCACGATGAAGCAATCCTGGTCCTAGATACCGCAGCGCAATTGGCAGCTGCTACCGAACAAGGTGTTGGCAAGCTTCCACCACTTCGTGGTCGCACTGTTGTTAACTTGTTCTTCGAAGATTCAACTCGCACTCGCATGTCATTTGAAGCTGCAGCTAAACGCTTAAGTGCTGATGTGATCAACTTTTCAGCAAAAGGATCAAGTGTTTCAAAGGGTGAAAGTCTTAAAGACACCGCATTAACTCTTGAAGCAATGGGCGCCGACGCGGTAGTTGTTCGGCACAGCAGCAGTGGCGCGCCACATCGATTAGCCAACGCCGGCTGGATTTCAGGTGGTGTGGTTAACGCTGGTGATGGAACACACGAACATCCAACTCAAGCGCTGCTAGATGCTTTCACTCTTCGTAAACATCTTCGCGATGCAAGTGGGGATTTAACTGGAGCAAAAGTCACAATCGTTGGCGACATTTTGCATAGTCGAGTTGCTAGATCAAATGTCATCTTGCTACACACTCTTGGCGCCAAAGTTCGCTTAGTCGCGCCGCCAACTTTGCTACCAATTGGTGTTGAAAACTGGGGCTGCGATGTTTCCTATGATTTAGATGAATCACTAGCTGATACGGATGCTGTGATGATGTTACGCGTGCAGCGCGAACGCATGAATCAGTCTTACTTTCCAAATGCACACGAATACAGCAATCGTTACGGTCTAACCAAAGCGCGCATGAATGCAATGGCAGATCATGCAATTGTGATGCACCCAGGACCCATGAATCGTGGAATGGAAATTTCAGCAGATGCCGCAGATTCAACACGGTCAGTTGTGGTCGAACAGGTTGCAAATGGTGTGAGTGTTCGCATGGCAGTGCTTTATTTACTTCTTGGTGGATCGGGGATCTAATGAATACAAAATCAGTTGTAATCAAAAACGTCAGCATTCTAGGCACCGATGTAAACGACATCTTGATTGAAGAAGGCTTGATTGCCAAGATCGGCAAGAACTTAAGTGCTGACACCGTTATCGATGGCACAGATTGTGTCGCACTTCCTGGCTTAGTTGACTTGCACACCCATCTTCGTGAACCAGGAAGAGAAGATGCTGAAACAGTTTTGTCTGGATCACGCGCAGCAGCTAAGGGTGGCTTCACCGCAGTTCACGCGATGGCGAACACAAACCCAGTTGCTGACACTGCAGGTGTGGTTGAACAAGTTTGGCGACTTGGCCAAGAAGCTGGCTTAGTTGATGTTCGCCCAGTTGGCGCAGTTACTAAAGGCTTAGAAGGCAACGCTCTTGCTGAACTTGGCGCAATGGCAGATAGCGCAGCAAATGTGCGCGTATTTAGCGATGACGGTAAATGCGTTCATGACGCAGCACTTATGCGTCGCGCTCTTGAATATGTAAAAGCTTTTGATGGTGTTGTTGCCCAGCATGCTCAAGAACCACGTTTAACCGATGGCGCGCAAATGAACGAAGGCGAGCTTTCTGGAAAATTAGGTTTAGCTGGGTGGCCAGCAGTTGCTGAAGAGGCAATCATCGCAAGAGATGTATTACTTGCTGAACACGTTGGATCACGTCTTCACGTGTGTCACTTATCAACGGCCGGAAGCGTTGAAATTATTCGCTGGGCTAAAGGCCGAGGGATTAATGTGACTGCTGAAGTAACACCGCATCACTTATTCTTCACTGATGATGTCGTAACTTCTTACGATCCGATTTATAAAGTGAATCCACCACTTCGCACCCAAAAAGATGTTGATGCAGTTCGCGCTGGTCTAGCTGATGGCACGATCGACATTGTGGCAACAGATCATGCGCCGCATCCTGCCGAAGATAAAGATTGTGAATGGACAGCAGCAGCATTTGGTATGACTGGCCTTGAATCGGCGCTTGCGATTGTGAATGCAACCATGGTTAAGACTGGACTAATCACCTGGAGCAGGGTTGCTGATGTGATGTCAGTTAACCCAGCCAAGATTGGCCGAGTATTCGATCAAGGTCAACCAATCAAAGAAGGTAAACCAGCGAACATCGTTGTGTTTAACCCAAATGTTGAAATCAAGGTTGACCCAACAAAAACTGAAAGTGGCAGTCGCAATACGCCCTATCGCGAACTAACTTTGCCAGGGCAGGTCGTTGCAACAATTTTCCATGGTGAACCAACTGTGCTTAATGGGGAAATTGCCAAATGATTAGCGCATTAATCCAAACTGCATCTTCAGCGCCAGTTACTAACTGGCCAGCACGTATTGGATTAGTGCTTTTACTAGTTGCAATTTTTGTTCTAGCGATTCTGGGAATGCGACATGGATGGCGCGCAAGGGGCAAAAGAGAAATTGCCCAGATCGAAACTTTAGTTCCAAGTAATTCAAATTCAATTAGCGAAAAAGTTGCTGCCAGGTTTGCTGGCACAACGACAGCTGGAAATTGGCTAGATCGAATTACTAATCAACGTCTTGGCACACCACGTGGTGTTTTCATCGAGATATTTACTGAAGGCATCTTTATTACAGATGACTCCAGTTTCCATCTGTGGATTGGTCAAGAACACATCCAAGCGATTTCAACAGGTAGAGGCATTGCAGGTGATGTAGTCGAGAAAAACGGACTACTAAAAATCACTTGGCAATTAGGCGATCTAGCCGTTGACACGGGGGTGCGGGTAAACCGGCACTCTGATCATGAATTAATAGTTAATGCAGTCAAAAACTTCCCCGGCAAACTGCGCAATGCAGAAATGGGAGCCAGGGAGTGACACAAGCCGTACTCGTACTTGAAGACGGACAAGTCTTCACGGGTAAGTCTTACGGAGCAGAAGGTATTGCATTTGGCGAAGCCGTATTCGCCACAGGCATGACTGGCTACCAAGAAACCATTACTGATCCCTCTTATTGCGGTCAGGTTGTTGTCCAGACAGCTCCGCACATCGGCAACACCGGGTGGAATGACGAAGATGATGAATCCGGGCAGATTTGGGTTGCTGGGTATGTTGTTCGTGACCCAGCCCGCATGCCATCAAATTGGCGAGCAAAGCGTTCTTTAGACGATGAACTTAAAAAACAAAATGTTGTTGGAATCAGCGGAATTGATACTCGAGCCCTAACTCGTCACTTGCGCGAACAAGGCGCGATGCGTGTTGGCATCTTTAGTGGGGAAGCAGCAAATCATTCTGTTGCCACCATGATTTCTAAAGTTCAAGAGGTGCCAGAAATGGCAGGAGCTAGTTTTTCTGAAACCGTTTCAACTAATGCAACTTATGTTATTCCTGCAATTGGTGAAAAGAAATTCCAAGTTGCCGCCCTTGACCTAGGCATCAAATCAATGACACCTCATCTAATGGCGCAGCGCGGGATTGAAGTTCATGTTGTGCCATCAGATATCAGTGCAACTGAATTACTAGATCTTGGTAAAGATGGCGTTTTTGTTTCTAATGGTCCGGGTGACCCCGCAACAGCAGCGCATGCTGTTGCACTTGTGCAGGCAACCCTTGAAGCCAAGCGACCGTTTTTCGGTATCTGTTTTGGAAATCAAATCCTAGGTCGCGCATTAGGTTTTGGTACTTATAAATTGCGCTACGGCCATCGCGGTATTAACCAGCCAGTTATGGATCGCAAAACTGGAAAAGTTGAAGTCACCGCCCATAATCATGGGTTCGCTGTTGACGCTCCAATAGATAAAGACAGCAAAACAAAATTTGGCAAAGTCCGAGTTAGTCATGTTTGTCTAAATGACAATGTGGTTGAAGGTTTGGAATGTTTAGATGTTCCAGCATTTAGCGTGCAGTATCACCCAGAAGCAGCAGCTGGACCGCATGATTCTGCATATTTGTTTGATCGCTTCGTCGATTTGATGGGCGGTAAGCGCTAATGCCTAAACGTAAAGACATTAAATCGGTAATGGTGATCGGCTCTGGCCCAATTGTGATTGGCCAGGCATGTGAATTCGATTACTCAGGTACTCAAGCTTGTCGAGTATTAAAAGCCGAAGGCCTTCGCGTAATTCTGGTTAATAGCAATCCAGCAACGATTATGACTGATCCAGAATTTGCTGATGCGACTTACATCGAACCGATCACACCTGAAGTTGTCGCAAGCATTATCAAAAAAGAACGACCAGATGCGCTATTGCCAACCCTTGGTGGACAGACTGCATTAAATACAGCCATGGCACTTCATGCCAATGGTGTGTTGCAGAAATACAAAGTTGAACTTATTGGTGCAAATGTCGATGCGATTGAACGCGGGGAAAACCGCGAGATCTTCCGCGGGATAGTCGAGCAAATTGGTGGCGAAAGTGCCAAGTCGTTTGTTTGTCACACTATGGAAGATTGTTTAAACGGCGTTAAAGAACTTGGTTACCCAGTTGTGGTTCGTCCATCATTCACAATGGGTGGCGCCGGCTCAGGCATTGCTTACAACGAAGCCGATTTACATCGAATTGCAGGCCTTGGTCTACAGGCATCACCAACAACAGAAGTCTTGCTTGAAGAATCAATTATTGGCTGGAAAGAATACGAACTTGAATTGATGCGTGACCATCACGACAACGTAGTTGTGGTCTGTTCAATTGAAAACGTTGATCCAATGGGCGTGCACACAGGTGACTCAATCACCATTGCACCGTCAATGACACTTACTGACCGTGAATTCCAAAAACTTCGCGATCTAGGTATTGCAATTATTCGCGCAGTTGGCGTTGATACTGGTGGCTGCAACATTCAGTTTGCGATCAACCCAGATAACGGGCGAATCATCGTTATTGAAATGAACCCACGAGTTTCAAGATCATCAGCCCTTGCTTCTAAAGCAACTGGTTTCCCAATTGCCAAAATTGCAGCCCGCCTGGCAATTGGTTACACCCTTGATGAAATTCCAAATGACATCACCCAAGAAACACCAGCTTCGTTTGAACCAACACTTGATTACGTGGTTACTAAGGTTCCACGCTTTGCATTTGAAAAATTCCCAACAGCTGATCAAACACTGACTACAACAATGAAGTCTGTTGGTGAAGCCATGGCTATTGGCCGTAACTTCACTGAAAGTTTGCAAAAAGCACTTCGTTCAATTGAACGCAAAGAAGCAGTATTTGACTGGTCCAAGGATCCAAGTGAAATCAACATCCCTGATCTTTTAACCAAGATGAAAGTGCCACACGATGGCAGATTGAACGAAGTTCAATTGGCACTTTGGGCTGGAGCTTCGATTGATCAAGTTTTTGAAGCAACCAAAATCGATCCATGGTTTTTAGATCAAATAGTTCTGCTTTGTGAAGTTGCTAGAGATCTAAAGCGTGCAACTGTGCTTGATCGGGAAGTATTGACCCAAGCTAAACGCCATGGATTTTCTGATCTACAGATTGCAAAGATTCGCGGAATTAGCGAAGAAGGTGTTCGCACAATCCGTCACACCTTTGATCTTCGACCGGTTTATAAAACTGTTGACACTTGTGCTGCTGAATTTGCCGCAAAGACTCCGTATCACTACTCGTCTTATGACTTAGAAAATGAAGTCACCCCGCGTACAAACCCAGCAGTAATAATTTTGGGTTCAGGACCTAACCGTATCGGTCAAGGTATCGAATTTGATTATTCATGTGTGCACGCATCGCTAACTCTTCGCGAAAAGGGTTACGACACCATCATGATTAACTGCAACCCAGAAACAGTTTCTACTGACTATGACACTTCAAGTCGTCTCTATTTTGAACCGCTAACTCTTGAAGATGTGCTTGAAGTTATTCACGCTGAAACCCAAGCTGGCCCAATTCTTGGTGTGATCACTCAACTTGGCGGCCAAACACCACTTGGCTTAGCGCAAGGTTTGAAAGATGCCGGCGTAAACATTCTTGGCACAACACCAGAGGCAATTCACTTAGCTGAAGAACGCGGTGCATTTGGCAAGGTGCTAGAAGAAGCCGGATTACTTGCGCCAGCACACGGCATGGCAACTTCATTTGCAGATGCCAAAGAAATCGCTGATCGCATTGGTTACCCAGTACTAGTTAGACCTTCTTATGTTCTTGGTGGACGCGGCATGGAAATCGTTTATGACGAAACCATGTTGGCTGATTACTTAACTAGAGCAGCCGAAGTTAACCCAGAACATCCAGTTCTTGTGGATCGCTTCCTAGATCACGCCATCGAAATTGATGTTGACGCACTTTATGACGGCACCGATCTTTACCTTGGTGGCGTAATGGAGCACATCGAAGAAGCAGGTATTCACTCAGGTGACTCAGCTTGTGCACTTCCGCCTTACACACTTAGCCAAGCCCAAATCGAAGAAATTAGACAGGCAACAATTGGCATTGCCAAGGGCACTGGCGTTCGCGGACTGCTCAACGTTCAGTACGCGATGGGCGATGGCATTCTTTATGTGCTTGAAGCCAATCCACGTGCATCAAGAACAGTTCCATTCGTATCCAAAGCAACTGGTGTATCCCTAGCCAAAGCTGCAGCCCGCGTTGCCGTTGGCGACACAATCGCACAGCTTCGCAAAGAAGGTTTCTTGCGCCCAACTGGCGATGGGGCAGATGCACCAAAGGGAAGTCCAGTAAGCGTTAAAGAAGCTGTGTTCCCATTTGGTCGCTTCCATGGTGTTGACACTGTGCTTGGTCCAGAAATGAAATCAACTGGCGAAGTGATGGGTATCGATAGTGACTTTGGAACCGCGTTCGCTAAGTCGCAGCTTGCGGCTTATCGTGACGGTTTGCCAAAGAGCGGAACAATGTTCATCTCAGTTGCTGATCGCGATAAAGACCGAATTGTTAATGGCGTTAAAGCAATTATCAAACTTGGTTTTAAGGTTTTGGCAACCGGTGGAACTCACAGTTACCTAGCCCAACATGGCGTTCAAACTGAATTAATCCGTAAACAACAAGAAGGATCAACTGCTGAAGTAAAAACAGTTGTTGAAGCCATCATGGATGACGAGATTGATTTAGTGGTTAACACTCCGTATGGAACTGGCGCTCGCCGCGATGGTTATGAAATTAGAAGTGCCACAGTCCTAACTGGAACACCTTCAATTACAACTATCCAAGGTTTGAACGCAGCTGCCGAAGGAATTAAGGCTTTGCAAAAGGGTCCACTTGAAGTTAAATCAATTCAAGAACACGCAGCCCGCTTAAATAAATTGCTCAAAAAAGGTAAGAAGTAATGAGCTCAGCCAAACAAGTTAAAGCAAAAATACTTTTCCTTGAACCAGTTGGCAGCTATTTTCACCTAAAACTTGAAGCACCAGAAATAGCCGCAAGTGTTGAGCCAGGTCATTTCGTTGCAGTTGCAGTCGGTGGCGTGGGTGGCGGAATGCTTTTGCGCCGCGCTTTTTCTATTCACCGTGCAACCCCAAATGAATCGATTGAAGTAATTTTCGCATCGCATGGCCAGGGAACACAGTGGTTAGCACAGCAAAAACCAGGCGATGTGATTGATATCGTCGCACCACTTGGTAAACCATTTGCTCTTCCACGCCAGCCCGTTGGCTGTGTGCTTGTCGCAGGCGGATACGGATCAGCACCAATGATGATGCTGGCTAGTGAATTAAAAAAGCGTGGCTGCCAAGTTGAAATTATTTTGGGCGCGGCAACTGAAAGCAAACTATTTGGTGTTCTTGAATCAAAAGCAGTCGCTGATGTTGTCACAGTCACGACAGATGATGGTTCATCAGGTGTTCGCGGGCTTGTTACTGATGTTTTGCCAGATGCGATCAAGCGAACAAATGCCAAAGCTGTTTATGCCTGTGGTCCGATGCCAATGCTTAAGGCGGTTGCAAGTGTTTCCAAAGAACATGATGCCTATAGCCAGTGCGCAGTTGAAGAATCAATGGCTTGTGGCATTGGTGTTTGCATGACCTGTGTGTTGCCGGTCATCGGCGATGATGGCGTTACTCGAATGGTTCGCTCATGTGTTGAAGGACCAGTTTTCCGCGGCGATCGCGTTCGCTGGGACGATGTGGACACAATTCCAAGTGATACTCTTGGCGCGCCAGTAGTTGGTGGTCACTAGTGAGCGTTGACTTAACTACCAGCCTTGGATCTCTTTCACTTAGCGGTCCAACAGCAACAGCTTCTGGATGCGCCGCTGCTGGAAAAGAACTTGCGCAGTTTGGTGACTTAAGAACTCTTGGCGCGGTTGTGACAAAGAGCATCATGAAAAATGCGCGCTCAGGTCGCGCCACACCGCGTATGGCTGAAACACCAAGTGGCATGCTCAACTCAATTGGTTTGCAAGGTCCTGGCATTGAAAGTTTCTTAGAAAAAGATTTAGCTTGGCTTCGCGAAAATAATG
>JACCED011086996.1_pt1 | contig 10955 bp, 11 predicted proteins | sample 7455021 | NCBI WGS metagenome assembly JACCED01 (sample SAMN15323456, study PRJNA562643) | freshwater metagenome | isolation source: river surface water | place: USA:Blue River Watershed | collected 2017-08-19 | reverse complement strand
TCGGAACTCGCGACAGGTTCAGTTGCGTCGGCTTGATCTGACGACGACGTGTCGTATACCAATGCGCCTCCGCCCACTCGTGAGCTTCTGTCAGCAGAATCGTGATAACACCGAGCATGCCGATCACCAGCAGCACACCCACAATAAATGACGTCACGGTCAGATATTGCTGTGAGTAGTCATAGATGATCCAGACCAGCACTGTCGCCGCGCCTGAGGCCACCAGCGCCATCAGGCCATGCCCTTTGGTGCGCAGGGTCTGGCTGTTGACGAAGAAGAACCCCAGCATGATGACCGAGCTGATAATGGAGATCACCGCCAGCACTCGCCAGTCCGGAACGCGGACGATTGGTTCGGCGAACGAGAACTTGGGATTGCGCTCGACGTCGTAAACGCCCCAGTACGCTCCCACGCCACCTTCGTTCTGAGCCTTCCAGGGCTGGTCAAACGCTTCCATCAGGAAGTATTCGTAATTTTCCTGCTCTGCACGGTGCAGGAAACGACGCAGGAACAAGGCCTCGTTCGCTTCACTGGCAACTGCTGCCTCGCGGGTACGACCATCCGACGGCCAGCCCACTTCGCCGATCAGAATAGGCTTGTCAGGGAAGGCCTCTTCCAACTGCTTCATCTTGTCGACGATGTATTCTTCGGCCATATCCACATCAACGCCTTCCCAGTACGGCAGCATGTGCACGGTCAGGAAGTCGACATGCTCGGCCAGTTCCGGATGGCTCAACCAGACATGCCATGGCTCGGCTGTGCTGACAGGCTGACTGACCTGGCTCTTGACGCGTTCCAGCATCGCGGCCATCTCGTCCACAGTGAACTCACCACGCAAGGTGGTTTCGTTGCCCACCATCACACGGGTGATGTTGTCATACGTATTGGCCAGCGCGATGCCCGCCTCGATTTCCTGCTGATCGGTCGCGTCATCAGTACCCAGCCAGATGCCCAGCGTGATTTCGAGATCATGCTGATCAGCAATCGCGGGGATTTCTGCCAGACTGCGCAGACTGGAGTACGTACGCAGTGCACGAGCCTTGCCGGCCAGCAACTCAACATCTTCACGAATTTCTTCCGTGCTGGGCATGATATTGAGAATACCGTTCTGATTGGCACGGAACGGAGAGAAAGCGAAGCCACTGATCTGTTCAGGCCAGGGCACGACTTCCGTAGGACGGTTAATCAGCGCCCACAGTGAAAACGTGACCGCTGCAAACAACAGGGCTACAAGCAAACTCGAAATACGCATATATGGGTATCAGAATAAATGGAAGGGGGGGTAGGAACGGCGCGCATCATAGGGTGGCGTCCGAGTGTCGTCAATAGCTCGACAAAGAAAAATATAGTTTGCGAAAAGACTTGAAATGGCACGACTTTTTTCAGCATCAAGGGGCAATTTTTCCGCACCAAAAATGTCCAATTCCAGCCTGACTGCACTGTAATTGAACCGTCATGATCCTGTAATTTGAAATCAGCATTCACCACTCTCAGTCCTTGCACATTCGCCACTGTTTCACCTTGCCATACCATTGTGACTGCAGTATGAACTATGCAAGCTGTACGCCACCTGAATGCATGCGTCGGTGACAGGACCGGGGCCGGCCTGCAATACTTCCGCCGTCAACCCTGCACGCTCGCCCGCAATCGCCTCGCGAAGGCCTGGAGAACCAATTGAAACGACTGATTCTACGATCGATAGCGCTCTGTCTTCTGCTCTCTGCCACCCAAGGCCACGCCGAGCGGGTGGATATTTCATTGAGTGACGGTACTGCGCTGGGCGTCTATCTGCTGTATCCGCAACCGCAAGCCGATACCGCCCATCCTCTCGTGATTCTGATGGGCGGCGGTTCTGGCGAAGAAGGTATAGCGAGAGATGTTCAGGGTGGCGTGGGACAGGATCTGGCCGACAGAGGGTATGTCGTCGCCGTGCCGGTATCCCCCAACGCCAGATCCTTCCGAGGCGAGAACAATCGCCTGATCCCCCTGCTGATCGAGGCACTGAAAAAAGACGAGCGTGTCAGCAAGAACAAAACCTTGCTGGCGGGGATCTCCAACGGGGGGATGTCAGCACTGGAGGTCGCCGCAGCCGCGCCACAAGAGTACGCGGGCATCATGGCGATACCGGCATTGGTTCCACGCGGACTGAACGTCAGTGCTCTGGCGGGCATGCCAATCTATTTGCGCATCGGCGATCAGGACGAGGCCGGCTGGCAGGACCGGCTTGACGAGACTGCGGCGACATTGCGTGCCGCCGGTGCTCGAGTGGACGCGGGACTGGTGTTCATGTCGCCCCACATGTTTGCGATGGAGTGGGAGACTCTCGACCCCTGGCTGCAGGCCGTGTTGCCGGCGAAAACCGACAACTGACCCGCGACCTGCCGGCAGATCAAAAGTTGGCAGCGACCAGCGGCGAGGTCTCCGCATCGTAGTCGATCCCTGCAACACCGAAGCCGAAGAGCTTCAGGAAGTCACTGTTGTAGCCCTTGTAGTCGGTCAACTGCAGCAGATTTTCTTCGGTCACCAGAGGCCAGATGGCCTCGACCTTTGCTTGAACGGCGGGGTTCAATTCCTTGTCGTCGACCCGGAAGCGACCTGCATCGTCCAGTCTAGGACTGCCGTTATACAGGCATTCGATAAAGAGCCGCTGGATCTGCTCGATACAGCCTTCGTTGCTGCCATCCTCCTTCATGACCTTGATCAGAATGGAGAGATACAGCGGCATGACCGGAATTGCGGAACTGGCCTGAGTCACCAGAGCTTTAAGCACTGCCACTCTTGCCGCACCGGACACGCCCTGCAGACGGACGTTGATGGCGCGTGCTGCGCGGTCCAGATCCTCTTTGGCTTTTCCTATTGTGGCGTGTCCGTAGATTGGCCACGTCAGTTTGTCACCCAGATAAGTGTAGGCAACTGTCTGGCAGTTCTCTGACAGCAGATCTGCTTCCTGCAGAGCCTTCATCCACAGCTCCCAATCCTCCCCTCCCATGACCTTGACTGTCGCTGCTATCTCTTCTTCACTTGCAGGCTCAACGGTGATGTCACTGATTTTGAGAGTGTCAGTATTGAGGTTCTTGGCAGTGTAGGCCGAACCGATTGGCTTGAGCACGGAGGAGTACACCTCACCTGATACCGGATCTGTGCGTCGGGGAGCTGCCAGACTGTAGACGACCAGATCAACCTTGCCGATGCCACTTTTCAGCAGTTCGACGACCTGTTCCTTGCAGGAGGTGGAGAAAGCATCGCCATTGATGGTGTGAGCGTAGAGACCTTCTTCCGCAGCGGCTTCATGGAACGCTGCCGTGTTGTAATAGCCAGCGGAAGCAGTCTTGCTGTCAGTTGGGGGCTTCTCGAAACAGACCCCCAGAGTCTTCGCGCCGCTGCCAAATGCAGCCGTGATACGGGAGGCGAGGCCATAGCCTGTAGAACATCCCAGCACGAGCACAGTCTTCGGCCCTCCGCCGACGGCGCCTTGCGCCTTGGTAAAAGCGATCTGCTCCCGAACATTGGCCGCACAGCCCTGAGGGTGCGCATTGATACAAATGAAACCGCGAACTTTCGGCTTGATAATCATGAATCGTCCTGTGTCTGCAAATGACAATTACGCACCCGGCGACAGTACAACCCTCACCCGTTGCGATCAAAGGCCGCCATTATAGTGCTGCACCACGGAGAAAGTAGAACCTTTTTTCCCATTCGGGTCGGTGACACGCAGGAAGAAGCCCACTTCTCTGTTGACAACTTTTAGCGAAGGCGGCATAGTGTCGCGTCTCAAATTCGGCTAACGAAAGTTGATCTTTTCGTCGTCCATTCAGCAAAACTGAATCTGGGCTTGCCGCGATCCGTATTCACACTGAACTGTTCAGACCGAACAGCACATGCATCAAAGGAGCACCAGTTGGCTAACTCTGCACAAGCTCGAAAGCGCGCCCGTCAAGGCGAGGTCCGTCGTCGTCACAACGCGAGCTTTCGCTCAATGGTTCGTACTTACCTGAAAAAAGTCATCGCCGGAATCCAGACCGGCAACTACGAAACAGCGACAGCTGCATACAACGCTGCGGTGCCTGTTATCGATCGCATGGCTGACAAGGGAATCATTCACAAGAACAAGGCCGCCCGTCACAAGAGCCGCCTGAATTCTGCGATTCTTGCATTGAAAGCTGCCTGATCGAACCCCCTCCCTCCTGACGACCCCACTGGCGAATCAGGAGCAGGAAGCCAAAAAGAAAAAACCGGCTAATGCCGGTTTTTTCATGCCTGCGAAAAAGTCATCTGCGGCCGACTATTCGACGAGCACCATGTTGTCCCGATGAATAATTTCGGCTTCGCCTGAGTAACCAAGCAGCTCCTCGATACGATCACTGCTGCAGCGCAACAGCCGGGAAACTTCCTTGCTGTCGTAATTGACCAGGCCGCGAGCAATTTCCCGCCCCTCCTCATCCACGCAAGTCACAACCTCCCCGCGATCAAAACTGCCCTTGGCAGAAATGACCCCCACAGGAAGCAGACTGCGGCCGGAGTTCTTCAACACGTTCACGGCACCAGCATCAATCACGAGCTGCCCCTTAGCCTTCAGCTGCCCCGCAAGCCATTGCTTGCGAGCGGCCACCGGCTGCTTTTCAGGCAGAAGCAAAGTCCCGATCTCTTCACCCTGCGCCAGACGCACCAGCACATTGGCTTCGCGGCCATTGGCAATAATGGTACAGGCGCCGGACCGCGCCGCCAGCTTGGCAGCAGAGACCTTGGTGATCATGCCGCCACGCCCCACATTGTTGCTGGTGCCAGCCATCGCGGCCAGACTGGGATCTCCTGCCATGGCGGTACTGATCACCGGCGCATCAGGGTTTTGGCGCGGATCAGACTGATGCAGCCCCTTCTGGTCCGTCAGGATCACGAGGGCGTCCGCATGGACAAGATTGGCGACCAATGCGCCCAAGGTATCGTTGTCACCAAAACACAACTCGGCGGTCGCGACCGTATCGTTCTCATTGATGACCGGAATCACGTGCATACTCACCAGCGTGGTGAGCGTGCTGCGAGCATTCAGGTAACGGGTTCGATTGGACAGATCATCATGAGTAAGCAGTATTTGCGCCGTGTGCACGCCGTACTGCATGAAACAGCTTTCATAAGTCTGGATGAGCCCCATCTGCCCGACTGCCGCCGCAGCCTGCTGCAAGTGAATCTCCTTCGGCCGCTTCTTCAAGCCCAGCCTGGCAACGCCTTCCGCGACTGCGCCGGAGGACACCAGCACCACCTGAATGCCCTGACGCTGCAGAGTCACCAGCTGATTCACCCAGGCCGCTATGGCCTCCTTATCAAGCCCCAGGCCGTTATTGGTGATCAGCGAACTGCCGATTTTTACGACCCAGCACCGTGTTTTAAGCAGATCTTTACGCATCGCGCTGCAAACTCATCTCCAGATTATTGCCAAAGGCCAGCTGACTGACCGCTGTTCAGAAATCTTCCTCTTCCAGATCATCGTCCAGCATATCGTCGTCATCCGTCTCATCCCGACTTCCACGAGTGCTTTCGATGCTCTTGCGAATCTCATATTCCATCTCGCGATCCAACTCCGCCTGAAGCTCCTGATAATCAGGATCTTCCAGCAAGCGCTTGCGATGCTCTTCGACGGATACCATGATCGCCTGACACAAGTCAGGGCAGCCTTCGCCGCTGATTGCAGTGATCTTGAAGACCCTGCCCTTCCAGTCGAGCTCTCGAACCAGTCGCGCCACCAACTCTTCACGCTCTTCCTCAGGGATCAGGTCAAATTTATTCAGCACCAGCCAGCGATCCTTCTTCGCGAGCGTCGGGCTGAATTTTTCCAATTCCTCGGCGATCTTGCGCGCATGGTGCACAGGATCCGAGTCATCGAGAGGCGCTACGTCGAGAAGATGCAGGAGCAACCGGGTACGCGAGAGGTGCTTGAGGAAGCGAAACCCCAGACCAGCCCCCTCGGAGGCGCCTTCAATCACGCCCGGGATATCTGCCATCACGAAACTGCGTTCAGCGCTAACCCGAACCACGCCCAGATTTGGCACCAAAGTAGTAAAGGGATAATCAGCAACCTTGGGCTTCGCAGAGGAAACTGCTCGAATCAGAGTGGACTTGCCTGCGTTAGGCATTCCCAAAAGGCCGACATCCGCCAGCACCTTCAACTGCAGCTGCAACACGCGAAATTCGCCGGGAGTGCCATTCGTGGTCTTGGTCGGAGTTCGATTGGTGCTGGACTTGAAGCGCGTGTTACCCAGTCCGTGAATGCCGCCTTTGGCGACCAGAACCACTTGCCCGTCTAGCGATATGTCAGCAATCAGCTCCTCGGTATCTGAATCCACCACGCTGGTGCCGACCGGAACGCGCACGACCAGATCTTCACCGCTACGCCCGGTACACCCCTTGCTGCCACCCCCCATTCCCGATTGCGCCCGGTACTGAGGCTGATAGCGGAAGTCCACCAGCGTATTGAGAGAGCTGTCACCCATCAGATAGACACTGCCACCGTCGCCGCCGTCGCCACCATTGGGACCACCCTTGGCGATGAATTTTTCCCTGCGAAAGCTCATGCAGCCATTGCCGCCCTTGCCAGCTTCTACAGTTATCTCGGCTTCATCAACGAACTTCATGTCATACCTGCCAGGTCAGAGGACAGTGTGCCCTCTTCAAAATAATACACTCGGAATGGACCCGAAAGCCCATAAAAAAAAGCCCCGTCGGATGACGAGGCTTTTTATGCTTCAACTGATCAGCCGTGACTGACGCGCCGAAGAAAAACTCAGAACGGTGCCTGATCAGGCAGGAACAATACTGACGAACTTCCTGCGCTCAGGGCCTTTCACTTCGAATTTGACCTTGCCGTGCACAGTCGCAAAAATCGTGTGATCCTTGCCCAGGCCGACGTTCACGCCGGGATGAAAGTGCGTGCCACGCTGACGAACAATAATGTTTCCCGCCAGAACACTCTCGCCACCAAATCGCTTGACACCAAGTCGCTTCGACTGGGAATCGCGGCCGTTACTGGTACTACCACCTGCTTTTTTATGAGCCATTTGTCTACTCCTGCCAGCTTACGCCCGACTTTATGCTGAAATGCCTGTGATCTTGACTTCAGTAAACCACTGTCTGTGGCCCTGGTGCTTCAAGTGGTGCTTACGACGACGGAATTTCAGGATCGTCACTTTCTTCGCACGGCCTTGAGAGACCACTTCTGCAGTGACTTTGCTGCCTTCCACGTAGGGGGCGCCAATCTTGACAGACTCGCCCTCGCCAACCATCAATACTTTGTCAAAACTGACTTGTTCACCTGTAGCGGCTTCCAGTTTCTCCAGCTTGAGGATTTCACCCTCTACAACTCGGTGTTGTTTGCCACCACTTTCAATTACCGCGTACATAAATAACTCCACATTGGGTATAGCTTTGAATTCTGCGAGCACCGGGCCAAATCGTCTACCCAGCGGTGCCTATAGGGGCGGGCATTTTACGGGAACATGCAAATAGAGGCAAGCCTGCATTAGACAAATTATCCATGCCGGCGCTGATGAACTTTCCTCGCTCCTGAACATCACCCTCGCCGTCGCCTTGACAGCCTTGGACTTCGCCCCTAGCATGCAGGCACAATTTTACGATGCCATAGCCAATTGTCATATTCCAACTGCAATTGCGGGCAGCAACACCTTTCACGGCAGCACCTTTCACGGTAGTCCCATGCATAAAGAAATCCGCGCGGTGGTCACGGCAGACTTTGAGGCCGTCAACCGCTTTGTTGTCGACCAACTGCATTCAAATGTGCCCCTCGTTGAGAGTATCGGTCATTACATTGTCGATGCCGGCGGCAAGCGCATGCGCCCGATACTCGTTCTGTTGAGCGCAAAATGTTGTGGCTATGAGGGCGACGCGCACATCAGCCTGGCATCCGTGATCGAGTTCATTCATACCGCCACACTGCTGCACGACGATGTCGTCGACATGTCGGCGATGCGGCGCGGGCGTCCCACCGCCAATCAGCAGTGGAGCAACCCATCGAGTGTTCTGGTAGGCGACTTTATCTACTCGCGGGCTTTTCAGATCCTCGTGAAAATCAACAGCATGGAAATCATGCGCATTGTTGCCGACACCACCAACCGGATTGCCGAAGGTGAAGTGCTGCAACTGATCAACAAGCACAACAGCGCCGCTACCCAGGCGAGCTACATGAATGTCATCCGCGACAAGACCGCCATTCTGTTCCAGGCGGCGGCCGAATGCGGAGCCATTATTGCCGGTGCGACCAACGAACAACGACAGATTTTGCGAGACTTCGGCATGCACATCGGCATGGCCTTCCAGCTGATCGATGACGTTCTCGACTATGATGGTGACGCGGTTACCATGGGCAAAAATGTCGGGGATGATCTGGCAGAAGGCAAACCGACACTGCCTCTGATCCATGCCATGCGCACCGCCTCGGCAGAGGAAGCAGACGTACTGCGCGCCAGTATCACCAATGGAACGCTGGACCATCTGGAAAGTGTCATTGCCATCGTGCGTAAATCCGGCGGGCTTGAATACACACGCCAACTGGCACAAGACGAAGTCGACAAGGCTCGCGCCCTGCTGCGCGGCATAGAACCGAGTGTCTATCGATCGGCTCTGGAAGACATGGCCAATCTGGCACTCAATCGCTCCAGCTAAGCGATCAAATCATTTACTTCTGCCCAGATCGAAGGCCTGCGCCAGCAAGGAATAGGAACGCTTGCGCACGGCGAAATCATGGCAGTTGCTGATCACCACCAACTCGTCAGCCTGGTGTAGCTGCGCCAGCCCCTGCAACTTCTCATGCACCGCTTCCGGTGTGCCGCAAATAGCGTGTTTGCGGCGCTGCCTTATGAGCGCAACCTCCTCGTCGCTGAAGACATAAGCCTTGGCCTCTTCTACCGAAGGAAGCGGCCCCGGCTCACCGCGCTCCAGACCCAATCGCCAGACATCGCGAGTCAACGCCAAATCCTCAGCCTCGTTCTCACTCGGCGCGCACAGCACGAAGACACCGACATTGACGCACGGCTCGGGGCATTCCCGCGACGGCTTGAAATTGCGACGGTATAAGCCAGCCAATTCGTGACTCTCACGCGGGTTCAGGAAATGTGCCACGGAATACCGCATCCCCAGCTCCGCCGCATAGAGGGCACTCTGCTCGCTTGAGCCTAACAGCCAGAACTCAGGCAGTTCGTTGACGCGTGGTGTCGCTTTGACTCGGGAGAAACTGGCCGTCGCCGGCCGCTCGCCACTGACGAAGGCGCGCAGATCCTGGAGTTTATTGAGGAAGTACTCCACTCCAATGGGAGACCCATAGGCGAGCGCCTGTGCCGTCAGCCCGTCGCTGCCAGGTGCCCGACCGACGCCAAGATCGACTCTGCCCGGATAGAGCGTCTGCAACAACAGGAAGTTTTCCGCAACCTTGTAAGGACTGTAATGCATGAGCATGACACCCCCGGAGCCAACGCGGATAGATTTCGTCTCTGCCGCAATACGGGCAATTAACACTTCGGGAGAACAGCCTGCAAAACTGGCTGAGCCGTGGTGCTCTGCCACCCAGAACCGCGAATAGCCCAGCTGCTCGACATGACGTGCAAGCTCAATGCTCTCGGTCAGCGCCTGAGCGGCGGTACCGCCACTGCGAATGGGCGACTGATCGAGAACACTGAGCCTGACGCGGGCCATACCTTATTGCACGGTAATGGTGATTTTTTCAGAGACTACAGGAGGATTGTGCGGGGTATGCAGATGGTCGCCGAGAATCAGCTGCAGCGTGTGCTGCCCGGGCGTCAATGTCAGCGTCGTTTGAGTCTGACCACCACCGAAATGAGTGACCGCAGTGCCCAGCGGTGCGTTCAGATCCGGCAGTTCAGCGCCGTCCACCAGCAGATGGTGGTGCCCGGTGTTGGCAGTCTGCACACCGGCAGGCGCCACGCCCATGCCTTGCAATCCAAACACCACATTGAATGTCTGGGAAACAGTGGCCCCGTTTTGCGGAGACACGATGTAGAGCTGGGCGCCTGCAGGGGACGCCGTTTTTTCCGCCGTCTGGGCGATCAGCACAGAGGACATGGCAACGGCCGCTGTCGCTACAAGAATCTTCGAAAACATCTTCTTCATATAAAACTCCAGAAAGTGACCAGCCATGAATACGGCCGGAAATTGAAAACCGCAGGAACAAAGTCCCTGAGTTATTCTGCTTTAAAGGACCGCTCAATGCCAGCCTGCAGGCGCCTGACTCGCATTAATCCGGCACTGGACACCCGCTGAACACCAGACTTGAGCGCCCGCTCGATACTGTCTGGCATCAGCAAGCTTGAACATGATATAAGCCACCGACAGCCTGACCCCACAAATAACAAGAATGAGAGGTTGCAGCCGATGGCGAAGACTCTGCAGGACACACTCCCCGCGACGCCGCTGACCAAGCCCTTGATCGAAACTCTGGCGGACGTCGAGGCGTTTGAGCAGACTCCGCAGAGCACCCGGTTTCCGCACACCAACACCTACGAATTGCTGCAGGAAAGTGGTCGCAGGTTCGCAACCGAACCGGCTATCGAGTTCCTGTTGACCGGCCGTCGCGACGAAGTAGCACAGACTGTGACCTTCGGCGAACTGGCAAGCCAGATCACACGCACCGCCAATCTGCTGCACTCACTTGGCCTGCAACAATCGGAGGCCGTATCGATTCTGCTGCCGATCATGCCGCAGAGCCATCCGGCCATCTGGGGAAGTCAGGCGGCGGGCATCGCCAACCCGATCAACCCCCTGCTCGAAGCAGAACACATTGCTGAAATCATCGAGGCCGCCCAGGCCAGCGTCATTATCTGCCTTGGCCCTTCCGACTATTCAGACCTGTGGCAAAAGCTCCTGCAGATTGTCCCTCTGGTCAGCTCAGTCCACACACTGCTGGTCGTGCAGCAACCCGGCTTCACCAAAGCCGT
>JACCED011323234.1_pt1 | contig 10956 bp, 9 predicted proteins | sample 7455021 | NCBI WGS metagenome assembly JACCED01 (sample SAMN15323456, study PRJNA562643) | freshwater metagenome | isolation source: river surface water | place: USA:Blue River Watershed | collected 2017-08-19 | reverse complement strand
CGTGCCGAGCGCAAGCAAGACGAAAACAAGGATGTTACCGAATTTGGGCTTGTATTGAACACGCGCCAACGCATAAGCGGCCATGCTGCCGATTGAGACGCAGAGCACCGTGGCTGCCGCACCAATCACCACCGAATTTGTGAAAGCGAGATAGGTTTTGCAAATCTGCGGTTCCATCGCTTGCAATGTCACCACAGGCGACACGATGAAAGCGAAAGTGTTGTAGACAAGCAAAAGCAATTGCCGACCGATGGCGTAAGCATCGCAATAGGGATCGGACAGATGCACGCGCCAAGCGTTGAGATTAGGCTGGAAGTCAACAAAGGGAATATAAAACGGTCCCTGATTGACCGCGGCTGCATCTTTGAAAGCTGTGATCACGACCCAATAAATCGGGAAGATTACGAAGAGCGCCCAAAACCACAAAACACTGTAAGAGAGAAGCTTACTCGTAAACGACATCTTACCAATAGCAGGCGCTTCAAAAAGCCTCTGCAGGAGAGAGCGATCCGATTTTTCGAGCTTTAAAGAAAGATCGCTCATTTCGCCTTCCTCAATTGTCCAAGGACGATGTAGTTGAAGAAAGATGAGCAGACGACAACGGTCAGGATCAGCAACAGATAAGCAACCGCTGCTGATGAGCCCATATCATTTGCGCGCCAAAGAAAATAAGAGTGCAACGTCATCGACTCGGTCGCGATACCCGGACCACCTGAAGTCATGATGTTGGGCAGATCGACAATCTTGAAGGCTTCGATCATGCGGATGAGAATGACCGTCACGGCCACGGGCATGATTTGCGGCCACGTGATCTCGCGGAAAATCTGCACATTGGATGCACCATCGACTTCCGCCGCTTCCACCTGATCACGCGAGACATTCTCAAGGGCTGCGAGCATCACGATGAAGATGAAGGGAATCCACTGCCAGGAGTCGCCAAGAATAACGAACCACCGAGCGGCCCATGCGTCGGTTGACCAGGCCCAGTTTTGCAACCCAATCGCATCCCAGAGCGGTTGAAGGGGGCCCTTGGTGATATCGAGCACCATTTTGAATGCGTAACCGACACCAAGCGGTGTGATCATCAACGGAATGAAGAACAAAACGCGGAAAAAGTTTTTGCCCGAGATCGGCTGCGAACACAAAAAGGCGAGCGCAGTACCAATCAAGAACTGAACCGTGCATCCAACAACGACATAGAACATCGTTGTCATCAGAGTGCCCCACGGATTGCCTGATAACAACGTCGCACCAAGCAGGAACGCGATCGAAATCGCCATTGCGGCCGAGATGAAACGCCCAATCAACCCGACAATCGATGCGCCATTCCGGAATGATTTATAAAGCCACCACAGTGTTGCCGCTGTAATTACAGCGAAGAAGACCCACCCAAGCACACTGATATTGGTCAAGCGGCCGAGAAAATGCGCCTGCTCATTGCCGCTGAATTGGGCGAGGAAATTATCAAACCAGACAAAGCGAAACCGCAATCCATTGGCGGTAAATTTCACGCGGCTTAATGCAAAAACAATCGAGTAAAATGTAGGAAAGATGGCAAAGATCAAAAGCAGCACAACGGCTGGGGCAATAAAAAAAGTTTGCGAATGACGGTCAAGCCATTCGTTGAAACGATCAGAGCGTGTTCTTGAAATTCCAACCGGGGAAGCCCCCGGTTGGAAAGAGTTTGAACTGTTCATTGATACAACAGATTAGAGGCCAAGTGCGAGCGCTTGAGCCTTGATCTGCTCTTTGCGACCGAAATCTTCGGTGATCTTTTCCCAGCCCTCTTCGATGTTCTTGAGAGCCTGATCGACCGTGATTTCGCCAGCAAGATAACGAGCGAGTTCTGTATCGAGAACAACGCCTGTATATTGCTGTGCGCCTGGGATCTTCATGTCAGATGCCATGTTCGGGTTGTTGAGCGCGCCGTTGATTGCGCCGAGATAGTTATCGGCCAATTCCTTCGGCATGCCTGCCTTCACCCAGAGATCCGTGCTCTTCAACTGCGACAGACGATAGGGGTTGTAACCGGTCGAACCGATGGTCACGTCCACATTCGATTGAGCAGCCTGGTTCATGTAGGACAAGAACGCATAAGCAGCGGCTTTTTTCTTCGCATCGGCTGCAGCATTCACAGCACCAGCCCAGCCGCCAAAGGCAGCGAACGGAGCATAGTTAATGCCGTCGATCGAGTTCGGAGCGGTTTCCTTGGTCACAGGAACGAGCTTGCCGGTCTTGCGATCAAGCACTTCCTTTGAGCCGACAGCGGACACGGCATAGATTAAACCCTTGACCTTTGCTGCATCGGCATCGAGCTGAAGCGTGCCGGGATCACCCCATTCGATCAAGAGACCGCAACGGCCAGCCTTGAACACCGCACGGGTATCACCGATATCCATATTGAGTTCTTCCGGCGGACCATATTTGCCGGTTTCCTTGTAGATTTCGAAAGCCTTCTTCCAGGCTTCGTTGTTGATGATCGGCTTCATCGTTGCGTTGTCAAAGTGGAAACCTTGGGATGTGCCCTTGGTCTGCACGAATGAAGAAGCAATCGTCTGAATGGCGAAATAGGATTGCGCGTTACGCTTCTTGAAAATGCAAGAACCGTAATCAGGCTGCCCGTCGCCATTCATGTCTTGGCCATGAATTTTCGACGCGACATCGATATAGTCTTGCCATGTCTTTGGCGGCTGCAAACCAGCCTTCTTCAAAACGTCCGTCCGGTAATAAACCATCTGGAAGTCGCCATCGACCATGAGAAGCTTTGTTTTGCCACCAATCTTCTGACCGAAATCGCGGAAATAAGGCGCGATATCGTTCATGTCGATCTTCTTGTCCTTTGCAATGTAAGGATCAAGATCTTCGAGCAAACCAGCGGCATCAAGCTCGACGCCCCAACCAGCAGCGAACACGCCGACGTCAATCGAATTCGTCTTTGTGGTCCAGTCATTCTGAATCTTCGGGAAGATTTCAGCGAAAGGAACTTCGTTCACAACGATCTTCGCGCCTGTTGCCTTTTCGAAGGCGAGGCCGCGCTCTTTCAACGGGCCGGCGATGACCGGGCCTGGACGGGTGAGAATGTTGACGGTCACGCCGTCAAATTCGCCCGCGCTGGCGGCTGAGGCCAATCCAGACAGCATAATTGCCGACACTGCCGCAACGGCAGCATTCTTGTAGAACTTCATATTTATACCTCCCTTTTCGTCGACTTGTTCGTCGACCCCCTCCGAACATAGCCGGATTGGGAGGCAGTTTAGTGCAGCGTTTTAAGGGTTCAAGATGAAAGAGCGGGCAAAATTGCCGCAAAGACCCAAATCAAATCTGTAAAATTTAACATATTCCAAAAAAAACGTTGTGTTTCTAGAGTCTTACGTAAGAATGGGGTTGTTTGCCGATGGGTCAATTTTTTTGAATTTTTCCAAGATCTTCGCGACTTGTCCCTGCGTCAAAAGGTCATAGTGCGATGCCTCAAGCGGATCGTGGAACAGTGAACAAAAACAAAAAAAATCAATAATATCAATTATTTAAATTCGATTTGAGCCACCTAACCCAACACGCTCCCTTGCCCCATCGGTATAACCAAAGGGGACATCGCGAAGTTCATTTATATGAGGGCTCGGGCACCCCTCTCAATCGAAGATAGGAGTCTCACAACCTCCCTTCAAAAATTAAACAAATCAATTGATCAGCCGGGCAAGGTGATTGATCCTGTCGTTTGGAGCGGGCTGGGCCACCGAAAGTGAATGTAAAAACAGCTCCATTAGGAATGCGGAATTCACAGGGGCGGAGATGGGTGATTTATACCTTGCAGTTGATGTCGGTACGGGTGGTTTGCGTGCCGCACTTGTCGATCGGACCGGCCGCATTTTGGCCTATGCGCATCAGGAACATGAGCAAATCGTTCCGCAATTTGGCTGGTCGGAACAAAGGCCCATGGAATGGTGGAAAGGTACAATCGCATCCATCCGGAAAGTTCTCGAAAAAATTCCTGGCTCTGCCGAGCGTGTGTCCGCCATATGCGCATGCGGACAAATGCATGGCACTGTTCTTGTCGACGCACAGGGTAAATTAACACTCGATGCCGTGCCCTTGTGGAATGATAAGCGGACTGTTGCGCAGGTTGACGCTTTTAAGAAACGCGTGCCTCACGAGAAATCACTATCGCTTGCTGCAAATATTCCCGCGCCTGCCTGGCCTGCGTTTAAACTGATGTGGATCAAAGAAAATCATCCTGGTGCTTTCAACCGCGCGCACCATGTTTTGATGCCGAAAGATTGGATCAATTTCAAACTCACTGGGGCGTTCGCGCAAGATTATACCGAAGCCTCACTGAGTTTTCTAATGGATTGGAAAACGCGCGAATGGTCCGATGAATTATGTGATTTGACCGGAGTGCCGCGCTCTCTTCTGCCGCCTTTGCGCGAATCCTATGATGTACTTGGCGGATTGTCGCGCGAAGCCGCGCAACAACTTAATCTGCCTGAAGGAATTCCTGTTCTTGTCGGCGCTGGTGATTATCCGATGGCGCTGCTCGGATCTGGCGTCATTGCGAGCGGAATGGGATCTGATGTGACAGGGACGTCAAGCATCATCACAGTTTTGCGAGATGATATTATTCTTGATGACGAAGCCGCCAATGTTTTGATGCCCAATGGAAAATGGGGTGTGATGACTTTAGTGGATGCGGGCGGCGATGCGATCCGCTGGGCACGGCGCGCTCTGCATGACAATAAACTCAGCTATGATGATGTCGAATTGAGCGCGTCGCAGTCTCGTGCCGGATCAAACAGTCTTTTCTTCCTTCCCTATCTCTCGGGAGAACGCGTGGCGCAAAAGCCAAATTCGCGTGCGCAATATTTTGGCTTAAAAGCCGAACATACGATGCACGATCTTCATCGCGCCGTGCTTGAAGGTGTTGCGTTTTCCGTCCGACTTAAACTCGATAAATTTACGGCCGGCAAAGCAAAGCCTGATCGGATTGTTGCCGCTTCAGGCGGTGCAAAATCCGACCTGTGGCTTAAGATTAAAGCATCAATGTATAATGTACCCTATGTGATGACCGAGGAAGTCGAGTGCGGTATCATTGGCTCGGCGATGACGATGGCCTATGCCCTCGGCCATTACGCTGACTTCGACGACGCAGCAAAAGCCATGGTGCATTACGCCGAAGAAATTAGCCCCGATCCACAATTGGTCCAACTCTATGACAAGATGATGCCGATCTATGCACGGCTCTATGAACATTCAAAATCTTTTTATGATGATCTTGATCAACTCGATATAACAAACAAGACACAGGCAAAGGAGCCAGGTAAATCATGATACCCGTATTACGCGTAAAAGATCCGGTATCAGCGGGTTTGCTTCTCAAAACACAATTCGGCTTTGAGTCATCCGTAAATGTCTGGCGACTCGGTGAACAGGCAATAAGAATTGTTGCGGAAGAAGAAGTGCCCGATCATTTTATCTCTATGCCCTTCGATCATCTCGCCATTGCAGCATCGGAGATCGACAGACGCGCTGAGCATTTCAAATCAAACGGCGCCATTCTTTCTAAAGACTATACGCCCGATGGTCCGCACGAAATTAGCGAATTTTGGGAGCAAGGCGTCAGATATGTCTTTTTCAACGGACCGGACAATGCGCCGATTGAATTTTGCGAAATCAAAGGGCGGCCGCATCTCACGCAATTTGGCCATAGCCATATTGGTGTGCGGCGACCATCGATTTCTGAAGCCATGAATGAGATCTCACAATTCGATACGAAACTCCTCGCATCTTATCGGCTTGATGGCGGCAGAAATCCGGTCAATGTCGCATTTGTGAACTGGGAGAATGTCGTTCTCGAGTTTTTCGATGAGCCCGCATCAATGTCGCGTGGCACATCATGCTGGATCGGCTTCGTTCCATCATGATTTTTAGAAAACGATGGAACTGAGATGGTGTCCTCGTCGCTCCGGCATCAATCAATTCGGTTCAGTCAAATTGCAACCTATGTCGCTCTTGGTCTCTGGTCGATCATCTGTATCCTTCCTGTTTATTGGCTCGCGCTCACATCAATAAAATCCGCCGCTGACCTTGATCAGGCACCAAGCTATCTTCCCTTTATCGACTTTATTCCCAATCTTGAAGCATGGCGTTTCATTTTACTCGACCCAGGAGAAAGTCTACTTCCACGATTTCTCAATTCATTGATTATCAGTTCGACATCGGCAATCGTCACGCTCGTGATGGCTGTCTGTTCCGTCTATGGAATGACGCGATTTAAAACATCGCACATAGCCCTCTCTCGGTATCGGACCCCGATCTTTTTCGCCGTGATCGCCTTGCGTCTTGTGCCTCCTGTTCTTGTCGCTCTTCCGATCTATATGATTGGGACCGAATTCAAGATTATTGATACGCACGGTCTTCTCATCGTGATTTATTCGGCGTTTAATTTTCCTCTCGCGCTTCTTCTTGTCATTCCCGTTTTGAGTTTGCGGGTGACAGTGGAAGAAGAATCAGCGCGACTTGATGGTGCGGGTCATTTTGTCATTCTGACCAATATTCTTGTTCCCATGAATCGTGTGCTACTCATGACGATTGGCGTACTTATGTCTATTTTGTGTTGGAACGAATATCTCTTGGCGACCTATCTCACTTATGATCACGCAGAGACCTTAACGCCATGGATGATTGGTCAACTCTCGATGAAAGAAGCGCAGACTGGCGGTGGCTCTGAAGAAATTTCGCATATGGCAGCGGCAGCGATTTTTATGGCGATACCGGCATTTTTGTTGACATATAGTCTGCAGAGATTGGTGAAAGATCTTGTCGGGCGAAGCTTAACCTAAATCTCGGCAAGATCACTGTGCCGTGGCAGATCCGCACCAAACCGACTGCATGTAATGGCAGCCGCACGATTGGCATAATTCAGCGCAGCGACAAGCGTGTCATAAGACATATCGGCGAGACGAGATTTCTGCAACACGTCGTTCTTTTGCAGATATATGAGAAACGCTGCTAGAAAACTATCCCCAGCGCCAACTGTATCCATCACGTCAATCTTATGACTTTCAAGGGTGACGCTTGTGCCGCTTTTATGCCAAGCCGATATGCCCTCCTTGCCGCGCGTGATAATGAAGAGTTGTGGCCCCTGCTCTAAAATGCGTTTCGCAATCTGATCCTGATCTTCATGAGGATAAATCGCTTCAATATCTTCGTCGCTCGCCTTGATGATGTCGCAGAGGGACACAAAAATTTCGAGAGCGTGTCTCCATACAAGCGGATCTGAAATCATGCCGAGACGGATATTGGGATCAAGACAGATGAGTGATTGGGCTTGTCGTTGGCGCAAGACGGAAAGCAATGCCTGCTGACTTTTTGGAAATGCCATCAAATATGAGCCGAAGGTTATCGCGGCGATTGGCTTCAATGCGTCATGCACGTGAATTAATTGTAAATTTAAATCCGCACTCTCTTTCACAGGGAAATCATAAGTCGGTTCGTTCTTCGCATTACGACCGACGACGGCAAGATTTGTCGGCGCATCATAGGTTTCGATGAAATTCGTATCAACATTTTCGGCATGCAATTGGTTTATAAGTGCGTGTCCAAACATGTCGGATGACAAACCCGCGGCGAGTGCCGAACGACCTCCGAGACGCGCAATCCCAATCGCAAGATTGAACGGCGCGCCGGCCAGCCGAGCGCTCACATCGATTAAGCCATTGGTTTCAGGGCGAACAAACAGATCGACCAGAGCCTCACCGCAAACAACGATCAATGGCCGGGAGTCATCGGTCATTGTCGTCATCAGAGATAAGCTGCATTATCAATGATCCGGATCGCATCGCCATCTTTCATGATACGCTTTCTCATACCGCGCTTTAGAATTTCAGCGTAATCATGTCCGGCCTCTGGATTGCAGGCCCAGACAAACACAAGCGGTTCATCCCCGATATTGATCGAGCGATGCGCCCAATCGGGAGGGATAAAAGCGCAAATGCCAGGTTTCATTTCAACCGTGCGTGACTGACCGTCGCGTGATTCAAGCAGCAAAATACCACTTCCCGATTGCGTATAATAAATCTCGCCCATATCGCGTCGCGCATGAAAATGGCCACGCGTCATATAGAATTCTCCGCCAACATGGCCGGGAGACATGGTCGTTGTGCCAAAGAAGATATCAGAGTTTGGCGGCCGATATTCAACGACGCGATAGACAAGGGGATCATTTTGAGTTTTTAGAGCATCATCAAATGCGGATTTATCAGCGTAGATTTCCCGCAATTCACTTAAGCGTTTTTCATACTGACCCGTAAAAGGGGCCACGGCGCCGGTTAGACCGGAAATCTCAATGCCGGCCGGAAATAAAAGAGCGTCTTCATTCATAACAGGGCCTCAAATTTTTTAACCTAATCATCAAGAAGGAATAGCGATCTTGCGATTATGATTCACATCACATGTTGGCGAGCGCGCGGGCGCTGATCATTCTTCTCATAAGAAAATGTCACAGGCTGCAAGGGCTCGCGTCCACGAACAAGATCCGATCCCTTTTCACCAATCATGATCGTTGGTGCATTTGTGTTGCATGACGGGACACGCGGCATGACGGACGAATCCGCTACACGCAGCCCCTCAATGCCATGCACTTTAAGATCAAGCCCAACAACCGCATCTGGCCCCGTTCCCATCTTGCATGTGCCGACGGGATGATGATCGGTCTTCGCGTTCGCGCAGCCATATTCGAAAAGGTCTTCATCACTTTTCAACGACGGGCCCGGCAAACGCTCGGCGAGCACAAAGGGCTTCAATGCCGCTTGCTGCATGATCTCGCGCGCGATCTTCAAACCCTCGAGTGACATTTTGCGATCATGCGGCTCGGCCCAATAATTCGGATCAATCAATGGAGCCGCAGACGGATCGGACGATGCCAAGCGCACCGTGCCGCGTGAGTGCGGCCGCAGATAGGCCGAATTTAAGGTGACACCCGCATTTTTGAGCCGCGCGACTCCGGCTTCAATGCCCGAGCCGAGCCCAAGATGAAATTGAATATCAGGCCCTTTCGCATTCGGGTCAGCATACCAGAAGCCGCCTGTTTCAAAGAGCGATGAGGCAACAGGCCCCGATTTGAACAGCACATATTGCAGACCCGCCCAGAGCGTGCGGTACCATTTGGCGACATTGTCATAGGTATGATCGCCCGTGCATTCGGCAATGACAAACAGATCGAGATGATCTTGCAAATTGCTGCCAACGCCCGGCAAATCATGCTGAACGGGAATGCCCACGGACTTCAAATGATCAGCCGGACCGATACCCGATTGCATAAGCACTTTTGGTGAGCCGATGGCGCCAGACGACACGATCACTTCACGCGCGGCATGAATGGTCTCTTCGCGATTGTCGCGTTGAACGATAATGCCTTTTGCGCGTTTATTCTCGATCAGAATGCGCGACACATATGTGTTGCGCAGAATTGTCAGATTTTTGCGATTGCGATAGGGCCGCAAATATCCGAGCGACGCAGACGAGCGGCGGCGATTGCGTTGCGTGAGCTGATAAAAGCCGAGCCCTGCCTGCTGGCGACCGTTGAAATCATGATTATGCGGAATGCCAAGCTCTTGGCCCGCGCGAATAAACGCATCGCATATCGGCAGCGTGGCAACCGGCATCGACACACCGAGCGGTCCACCATAGCCATGATAATCATCGGCAAAGCGCTCATTGTCTTCGGCGCGTTTGAAATAAGGAAGCACCGAACGATAATCCCACCCCGTGCACCCTTCCTCATTGGCCCATGCATCATAATCAAGCGCATTGCCGCGTGTATAAAGCTGGGCGTTGATGGTTGAACCGCCGCCGATGACTTTAGCTTGCGTAAAACGCAACACGCGGCCCTTCATGTGTTTTTGCGGAACCGTGTGCCAGCCCCAGCTCGCCATGCCTTTTGTCATTTTCGCAAAGCCGGCCGGCATGTGAAACAAAGGATGCCGATCACTGCCACCCGCTTCGACAAGCAAAACGGTGCAATCAGGATCTTCGCTCAAGCGTGACGCCAGCACCGAGCCCGACGATCCGCCCCCAACAATCACATAATCATAGGCTTCGCTTTTACGCATGGCGGATAAGTGAACCTTATTTGATATGATCAGCGGATAAATTGCTCGACGAAATTTTCACCAAAGCCGATGGATGCGTAATGCTTGCGGCAGAGATCGATTTTCGTGAAGACATCTTCATAGCCCTGCACGACGCCATCCGGATCTACATAGATCATTGCGCCGTTCACCTGAAACATTGTGATCATTTCGGTCACATCAGAATCAACAACAAGTGTATGTGTCTCGCCTGGTGCTTCATAAACATAGGCCCCTGCGGTTGCCACCCAATCATGCTCGAGATAGCGCCACGACCCTTTGATGACATAGCCATGCACGGGCTGCGGATGGCGGTGACGCGACAGCACGCCCGCTTTTCTTACTCGCAAGAGATTGACCCAATAACCGCGACTGGCCGAAAGACACAAAGGGCGGAACCAGACATTCTTGGCTTGCGGCACCCAGAGGCGCTCATCCTCCGGCACGGCATGCGGAATAACAATTTCAGGAAACGCGTCTTGCGGTTGCGGATGGCGATAAGGAATTCGGGCGGACGCATCATCCTCATCAAGCTTTGCTCGATTGGCAGCACGATCATCCATGCGCGTCTCCCCTATTTATTGTGCTGAATAGCCGCCATCGATCGGAATAACAGCGCCAGTTATAAATCTTGCCTCATCCGAGCAGAGATGCGCAACCACCCCGCCAATATCAGCAGGTATGCCCCAGCGTTTCATCGGCGTGCGAGCCAAAATCGCTTGTGAGCGCGCGGCATCCTCGCGCGCGCCACGCGTGAGGTCGGTTTCAATCCAACCGGGCGCAATCGCATTTACGCGAATCCCCTCATCCGCCCACGCCACCGCAAGCGATTTGG
>JACCED010990708.1_pt1 | contig 10956 bp, 15 predicted proteins | sample 7455021 | NCBI WGS metagenome assembly JACCED01 (sample SAMN15323456, study PRJNA562643) | freshwater metagenome | isolation source: river surface water | place: USA:Blue River Watershed | collected 2017-08-19 | reverse complement strand
TTCAAAGGCAAGTACTACTTGGCTGGCGACGGCGCGATCCGCGACGAAAAAACAGGCTACTTCACCATCACCGGTCGTATCGACGATGTGTTGAACGTGTCGGGCCACCGCATGGGCACGATGGAAATCGAATCTGCTTTGGTAAGCTGCACCGAGTTGGTGGCTGAAGCTGCTGTGGTGGGTCGTCCTGACGACACCACCGGCGAAGCCATCTGCGCATTCGTGGTGTTGAAGCGTGCGCGTCCTACGGGCGACGAAGCCAAGCAAATCGCCAAGATCTTGCGCGATCACGTGGGCAAAGAAATTGGCCCCATCGCCAAGCCCAAGGACATCCGCTTCGGCGACAACTTGCCCAAGACCCGCTCTGGCAAGATCATGCGCCGCTTGCTGCGTAGCTTGGCCAAGAACGAGGCGATCACACAAGACACCTCGACGCTGGAAAACCCAGCCATCTTGGATCAACTGACCGACAACCACTGATCTGGCTTGCCGAATCAGCCGAAAGGCTCTGAAAACCCGCCAAATTGGCGGGTTTTTTTATGGAAATCAAGGGTTTTCAAGGCTTAACTTACAATTTAGCCAACTTAAAATTAAGTTCCAACTCCAATATTTGCCGTGTCGACCGTCGCACCTGCCACCACCACAACCGTTCGTGCTGCGCCTTCGGCGAAGCAGGCACCGGCTCGGGTCAGTGCAGGTCACGCACAGCAAGCTGCACCAGAGGATCGCTCGACAAAGTCAGACCCTGTGCAGCAAATGCAGGCAGATAAAGAGATGCGCGCTCAGCGCATGAGCCAATCGTTGGACCGCAGTCAGCTCAATTACTCATTTGACAAACCATCCAGCACTCTGTCTGTCAAGGTGGTCAATAAACAATCTGGGGAATTTGTTCGGCAGATTGATTTTCATGGTTTCCAAGCCATGGAGTTCAGCACCCATGGGTACAAAGGCCGTTATGTGGACAACGCTGCCTGAGGCCTGAGCCCACTCATTTTTTGTCGAGCCAGTGGCAAATGGGCTCCCACAACTCCAAATCTTTTTCAATTTGAGAAGGCGTGATGTCAAACATGGACAAGCCATGCGCCGCCATGTGCACGTAATACTGGGTGTCACGCAAATAGCCCAGAACCGGTACGTGCAAGGATTCAGCAAACTCTCGCAGATGCGCTGAAGCAATCGTGCGCGTATCCACGCGGTTGCCGACCACCCCCACTTGCGCGGGCAATTTGCGGCTGAGCTGCATCAACTCAAGCAAGAAAGCATGGGTGGCTTGCATGTCAAACACGCTGGGCATCAAAGGCACCACAATTTTGTCGGCGCGTTGCACCAGCTCCTTCAAGGCAGCTCCACCCAATCCAGCAGGCGTATCAATGACCACATGGGTGGTACCTTGGGGCGGTTTGGCGGTGGGCACTTTGCCGGCTTCGATCACCCAAGTCGCCACAGGGGGGCAGCTTGCCGGACGCTGCTGGAGCCAGAATTTGGACGATTGCTGAACATCTGCATCTCCCAGCATGACGTGATGACCGCGAGAGGCGAAATAACCGGCAATATTGGTAGCCAACGTAGATTTACCAGCACCGCCTTTTGGATTGGCAACGACAACAACTTTCATACACGCGACCCCGAAAAAATTGAATGATGACAAAAACATACGCTCAATAGCGTATTTATTTGTTTAAATCCACAATACCAATATAAACTATAACAAGCAATCACTTTTAGAGGATTTCAATATGAGCGAAGGCACCAAAGACAAAAGCATTTTCATTGGCACCGGCGTGGTGTTCAAAGGCTCCATCAGCGCACCGAACCAAGCCATCATTTCTGGCACAGTGGAAGGTGATTTGGTTGCCAAAGATGTATTGATTGGTGCCTCTGGCATCGTGACAGGTACCACCGAGGCCGATTTCATCGACGTCAAAGGTGAGTTGAACGAATCCATCACCAGCAAAAACGTCCTGATCGTTCGTAACACCGGCAAAGTCACAGGCGATGTGACTTACGGCGAAATCGAAATCGAACGCGGCGGCAAGATCAAAGGTGGCATGAAACAGGTCTAAGACCTGTCGCAGCCTTTGCCATCGGCGCAAAGGCTGTGTTGCTTTACACAAGCTGCATACAGCGAGACATGCAGCCACCTAAAATCAGTGAAACTTCAGCAGCGCCCTCCTCGTTTGTCTCACTCATCTTCCTCGCACGTAGCCTCTGACTCAGCCCTCGCGGCATCGCCCTACGCTGCACGTCAACGCACCCCTCGCAAACACCTTGTCGGCATTGGCTGGGTCATCGTGCTGCACGCGTTGCTGTTGTGGGCGATCTCCTCAGGGCTCGCGCGCAAGGTGGTGCGTCTGAGCGAGAACACGGTCGAAGCCGTGTTGATGTCCGAAGCACCGCCACCTGCGCCTGTCGCCCCTAAAACACCGCCCCCCAAAACACCTGCGCCCCCCCCGCCAGCTCCCACCAGCACGGCGCCAGCCATCACACAAACCACCACACCGCCTGCGGCAGCACCCACAGCGCCAGCCGTTCGCACCGGCGCTGTGATTCAAGCTGGGGCGCATTGCGCCAAGCCTGACTACCCGAGCGCCTCGCGTCGCATGGAAGAAGAAGGCACAGTCATCTTGAAATTCTTAATCGGCGCAGACGGTAAAGTGCTGCAAGCCGATGTGGACAAGTCTTCTGGTTTCACCCGCTTGGATGACGCTGCGCGCAATGCCCTGTCGAAGTGCCAATTTCGCCCAGGGACAGTCGACGGCAAACCTGAACAAAGCTGGGCCACCATTGCCTACAAATGGCGCTTGGAATAAGCGTCAACTCACAAAGGAAACACCATGTTGCAACACACCTTCACACGCACCGCTGTAGCACTCACCGCATTGACGTTCTGTGTCAGCGCGATGGCCGAAGAGGTCGTTGAGAATCCTTACGGTTTGTCAGCCCTGTGGGCGCAAGGCGATGTGGTGGCCAAAGCCACCTTGCTGATTTTGGTCATCATGAGCATGGGCAGTTGGTACGTCATCTTCACCAAACTGGCTGAGCAAGGTCGCGTCATGCGTTACGCACAAACTGCACAAAACAACTTTTGGAATGCAGGCAATGTGCGCCAAGGCACAGATGGCTTGGAAGTAGACAGTCCGTTTCGTTTCATCGCTGAAAAAGGCTTGGAGAGTGCCGGTAAGCACACGGGTTTGTTGGGCAATATCAACTTCAACGACTGGGTGACCATGAGCATCCAGCGTGCCATGAACAATGTGCAAAGCCGCATGCAAGACGGTTTGGCAGTCTTGGCCACCGTCGGGTCCACTGCGCCTTTCGTCGGTTTGTTTGGCACGGTCTGGGGGATTTACAACGCGTTGGTCAAGATTGGTATGTCGGGCCAAGCCAGCATCGACAAAGTGGCGGGGCCAGTGGGTGAATCACTCATCATGACGGCCATTGGTTTGGCAGTGGCTGTGCCTGCGGTGTTGGGCTACAACTGGTTGGTGCGCCGCAACAAAGTGGCGATGGAAGAAGTGCACGCCTTTGGCGCGGACTTGCATGCCGTGTTGTTAGGCTCAGCACAGAAGTAAAAAACCATGGCCATGCACCTAGGCCCCAGCGAGGGCGACGACGAGCTGCTAACCACCATCAACACCACCCCGCTGGTGGACGTGATGCTGGTGTTGCTCATCATTTTTCTCATCACCATTCCAGTGGTGACCACCTCGGTCAAAGTGGAGCTACCGCACGAAGTGCAACAACCGCGTGAGACCAAGCCTGACAACATCATCTTGTCGGTCAACGCGCAAGGCCAAGCCTATCTGTATGACGCGCCCGTGCGCAGCAACGCAGATCTGATCAAGCAACTGCAAGGTTTTGCCGAAAAAACGCCACAACCCGAAGTGCAAATTCGTGGGGATGCCAAGACCGACTTTGAAGCGGTCGGCCGCATGCTGTACGCCGCACAAGTAGCAGGTTTGACCAAAGTTCGGTTTGTCACAGACCCGCAGGGTCTTGCCACAAGCTCACCACAGGGGAAGTAAGCATGGCGATGAACCTGCAAACCAACGACGAACCCGAAGTGATGATGGACATCAACACCACGCCCTTGATCGACGTGATGTTGGTGCTGCTGATCATGCTCATCATCACCATCCCCGTGCAGCTGCATTCGGTCAACATCGACATGCCGCAAAGCGCCACACCGCAAACTAAAAAGCCCAACGTGGTGCGCATCGAAGTCGATGCACGCAGCGTGGTGAACTGGAATGGCAAGCCTTTGGCAGACCGCGCTGCGCTTGAATCCTTGCTGCAAGAAGCCAAAGCTCAAGAGCCACAACCCGAGCTACACATCAAAGCCCAAGGCAAAGCCAAGTACGAGGCTGTGGCGGGTGTGTTGGCCAGCGCCCAACGTCAGGGCCTGACCAAAATTGGCATTGTGGGTACCGAACAATTTGCTGCGCCTTGATGCGCAACCACTGAACCGCAGGTTGAAATCAATCAGCCGTGATCTTGGCTGACTTGATAACGTTGCCCCAATAGTCCAACTCTTTGCGCGTGAACTCGCCCAATTGCGCAGGCGTGAACGCTTCGACAGACGTGCCTGAATCTTCGGCCTTCTTACGCACCTCAAGCGTTTGCAAAATTTTGTTTACCTCGGCATTGATTTGCTGAACGATGCTCGCAGGCGTACCTGCAGGGGCATACAAAGCAAACCATGAATCGAGGTCGTAGCCTTTAAGACCAGCCTCTGTGGCGGTGGGAACATCGGGCAATGATGTCAAACGTTTCGGACTGGTCACTGCTAGTGCACGCAAACGCCCCGATTTGATGTGACTCACCACGGACGCAGGCGTGGTGATGTGCATGTCCACCGTGCCGGCCAACAAGTCTTGCACCGCGGGGCCTGAACCACGGTAAGGAATATGGGTGATGTATGTGCCCGTGAGTTGCTTGAACAATTCGCCTGCAATGTGTTGGATCGATCCATTGCCAGATGAGGCGTAATTCAACTTACCCGGATTCTTTTTGGCATACGCGATCAATTCTTCCAAGCTATTGACAGGTAAAGCGTGGTGAATGGCCACCACCTGCGGCGCACGCGTGACCATGGCCACGGGCACAAAGTCTTTGATGGGCTCCCAGCCTGCATCCTTAAACAAATGGGGATTGCCCACTTGATAGCCGCTGTAGGCCATCAATAGGGTGTACCCATCAGGTTTCGCACGTGCAACAAATTGGTTACCAATATTGCCCGAGCCACCCGGTTTGTTGTCCACAATCACAGATTGCCCCAATGCACGCGTGAGCGGTTCGGCAATCAAACGTGCAGTGAAATCGGTGCTCCCCCCGGGGGGCGTGGGTACAACCAACGTGATGGGGCGTTGTGGAAATTTGGCTTGCGCAAAAACAGAAGGGCTCATGCCCACGACAAAGCCAGCGGCGCCGAGTGTGATGAGGTTGCGTCGTTTCATGGTGTCTCCTTTTTTTATGAATAAACATGAAGGGCTTGTTAGGCCAGTTCTGAAATTTCAATCAAATTCAAATCAGGATCACGCACATACACGGACATGATTTTCTGTGTGGCCCCTGTACGCATGACAGGACCTTCCACGATGGGCCACTGCGCGGCATTGAGCTTGGCAATCACCTCATCGAGCGGGACCGTGGCAATGAAGCACAAATCCAAAGCACCGGGCACAGGCACATGGGCTTTGGGCTCAAACTCTTTGCCGCGCACATGCAGGTTGATTTTTTGATTACCAAACTTGAAGGCCTTGCGTGTGACAGGTGGCGTCCCACCGACAAAACTCTCCAGCGTCATGCCCATGACGCGGGTGTAGAAATCCACACAAGCGTCTTCGTTGAAGGTGGTCAACACCAAGTGATCGAGGTGATCAATCATGCGGCTTCTCCTTTGAGTTCGTGCACATAGTCGGGGGCTGGATGCAAGTCGGTGATGCGCCCTGCTTTCGCCACTTGGCTTGGCACGTCATGCCCCACGATCTCGGGTAAGTGACGCGCGACATTAAGCAACTTGTTCAAATCAATGCCCGTGTCGTAGCCCATGGCATCAAGCATGTGAATGGCGTCTTCGCTGCAAATATTGCCGCTCGCGCCTGGCGCGTAGGGGCAACCACCCAAGCCGCCCAAAGAGCCATCGAATCGCGTGATGCCCGCTTCAGCAGCCGCCAACACATTGGCCAAGCCCATGCCACGCGTGTTGTGAAAGTGCAGCGTGAGTTGTGTGTGCGGAAGTTGCAATTGCAGCAAAGCCACCATGCGATTGACTTGGGCAGGATGGGCCATGCCCGTTGTGTCACAAATGGTCAAACCGCGCACGCCCAAATCTGCAAAGCGTTGGGCATAGTGCTGCACCACTGTCAAAGGAACCTCTCCCTCCATCGGACAGCCGAAACACGTGGACAACGACACATTGATCGGCGTGCGGCCATCCACATGCTTCACCACGTCCGCCAACGCTGCAAAGCTTTGCGCACGCGTCATTCGCAAATTGGCAAGGTTATGGGTTTCCGAGGTGGACATGACCAAGTTCAACTCATCCGCGCGAGACTCCATCGCACGCTCCGCCCCTCGGAGGTTGGGCACCAACACGGTGTACTCAACACCCGGCACCCGTTGGATGCGGCCCATCACCTCTTCGGCATCGCGCAACATCGGAATTGCCTTGGGCGAGGTGAAAGAGGTGGCTTCAATCTTGGCGTAGCCACATTGACTCAGTGCGTCAATGAGCGCCACCTTGTCATCGGTCGCCACAAAATGGGGTTCGTTTTGAAAGCCATCACGGGTGACCACTTCGTTGAAATAAATGCGTGTCATGCCACGATCCCTTTGTCTTTGAGTGCTTGAATTTGCGCAGGCGTCAAGCCGATTTCGTTGAGCACCGCATCGGTGTCTTGTCCAATCGTGGGTGCGTTACGGCGTTGACTGCCGGGCGTGCGTGACAGCTTCGGAATGATGCCAGGCACCGCCAATGACGTACCGTCATCCATCTGCACGTGTTGAATCATCTCGCGCGCTTGGTAATGCGGATCGGCCGCAATATCAGCCACGGTGTAGATGCGGCCTGCAGGCACCTCTGCTTGATCCAAAGCAGTCAACACTTGCTCGACGCTGAGCTGTGCTGTCCACACGCCAATGGCGGCATCAATCTCAGCCACACGTTTGACACGCCCTGCGTTGTCAGTGAGTGCAGGGTCGTTGCCCAAATCGTCGCGCCCCATGGTGTGCATGAGGCGTTTGAAAATGCTGTCACCGTTACCAGCAATCAGCACATAGCCGTCGTCTTTGCAGCGGTAGGCATTGCTCGGGGCGATGCCGGGTAAGGCACTGCCTGCTGCTTCGCGCACCGCACCAAACGCGCTGTACTCGGGCAGCAAACTTTCCATGCAGTTGAAAACAGCTTCGTACAAAGCCACGTCAATCACTTGACCCTGCCCGCTTTTTTCACGTTCATGCAACGCCATCAAAATGCCAATCACGCCGTGCAAAGAAGCCAGCGTGTCGCCAATGCTCACACCCACACGCACCGGCACACGGCCAGGCTCAGCGGTGAGGTGACGCAAACCACTCATGGCCTCGGCCACTACACCAAAGCCAGGCTTGTCACGGTAAGGGCCTGTCTACCCATAGCCACTGATGCGCAGCATGATGAGGCGTGGATTGATGGCCAGCAGGTCATCTGGGCCTAAGCCCCACCCTTCCATCGCGCCTGGACGGAAGTTTTCAATCAACACATCGGCGTCTTTGACGAGTTGGCGCACGATGTCTTGTGCGGCGGTGTCTTTGAGGTCCAAAGCGACTGAACGCTTGTTGCGCGATTGGACTTGCCACCACACCGAGGTGCCGTCTTTGAGCAAGCGCCATTTGCGCAAAGGGTCACCTGTCTTGGGGGTTTCGATCTTCACCACATCCGCGCCAAAGTCGGCCAGTGTTTTGGCAGCAAAGGGGCCTGCAATGAGTTGGCCGAGTTCGACCACTTTCAATCCGGTTAACGCGCTCATGGGTTCAAGGCAAATGAATCAAACATGGGATGACTATAAAAACAAAGCCAACCGGTAGGAATTGCTAATGCGTAGAATTTCCTTCGCGTTTCGCGAAGGGTAAACACGCCATGAAAAAAAGCTTCAACTTGAGCCGGTTCGACTTTGTCACGCTGCGGCTGTTTTGCGCGGTGGCGCAAAGCGGCAGCATCACCAAGGGGGCTGAAACCTGCCACTTGGCGCTATCAGCTGCAAGCCGCCGCTTGTCTGATTTCGAGTCTGCCACGGGCTCACAGTTGATGGAACGCAGCAAAAAAGGCGTGCAGCTCACTCCCGCAGGACACTTGGCCTTGCAGCACTGCATTCGTTTGTTTCAAGGCTTAGAACGGTTCAACAGCGAAATCAGCGATTACGCGCAAGGCATACGCGGCCATGTGCGCTTGTGGGCCAATATGTCTTCGCTCACAGAGTACCTACCCCGCATCCTGCATGATTTTTTGTCTGACCATGCCGACATCGTGGTGGAATTAGAAGAACAACTCAGTGGTGACATTGCCCGTGCCTTGGTAGACGGAATTGCAGACATCGGCGTGCTCGCCGATGAAACGCCGATGGATGGCTTAACCGTGGTGCCTTTTCAAACCAACCAACTGGTACTGCTATGCCACGCCACACACCCACTGGCCAAACGCAAAAAAGTGAATTTCAAAACCTGCTTGAGCTACGACTTTGTAGGTCTGAACCGAGGCAGTTCGTTGCTGGAACTCACCTCACGCGCCGCTGAAAAGGAAGGGCAACACATGCACATGCGAGTTCAGGTGAGAAGCTTTGATGCCATGTGCCACATGATTGCCGCGGGGCTAGGTATTGGGGTGTTGCCACTGGGCGCATGCGCCAGCCAAGTCGAAGCGCTCAAACTCAAAGTCATCCCGCTGCAAGACACTTGGGCCCAGCGTAAATTGGTGATTGCGTTTAACCCGCAGCGCGAGTTGTCGCCCTCGGCACAGCTGCTGATGCAGCAACTCACGCACGCATCAGCGTGATCAGGGCAAAAATGCAGGGCTGAGCAAACGCACGCCCACCGTGAACCAACGCAGATGTTCGGGTTGCCCCATCTGATTGCCATAAGTCGTGTCGATTTGCACCCTCTGTGGCACAGCCCATACGCGCAACCCCACTTGGTAACGAGGACGCCCTGTGTCTTGCTCACCAAAGGTTTCTGCAATCGCAATCACCTTGGTGCTCAGCGGCAACTCGCCCCCAACACCCCACGTGGCCCGGCTCACACCTAAGTTTTGGTGTTGCACCCAGCCCGCATTGAAATGCACGAAACGATCTTGACCCAAAGGGACCGTCACAGGCACATTCAGGTAGTAATCTTTATCGGTGGGCCGATCCACCGTTCCTGGACGTGTGGACATGACGCCTAGCGTGGTGGAAATACCCACAGAGTTCTCGCCTACAGGCAGCCAGCGCTTTTTCACTTGCCCCACCCAAAACTGAGTTTTACCCACAGCATCCTCGGTTTGGGCATTGCCGCCCAGCGTCCACTCCAACTCGCCACCAAAATTACAGCCGGGCATAGCCCAGCGCTCAAACGAGGTGTGAGTACTTTTAGCCCAAGCCTCCAATTGACAAGACTTGGCATCCACGATGTTGGCGTCGTCCGTACTCATAGGCCGTGCCGCATATGCTTGATTCACACACAGCACAGCGAACCCCATCGCTAGGAGCATCTGGCGCACATCAGCAAAAGGGGAGGAATAAAGGCGAGTCACGTCAAAAATAGTGAGAAAACACAGCGCAGTGTCGCGCTTGGCTCATTGTAGGAAGGCTTTATTTCATTTCCGTGAATCAGCACAAGCGCTCCCGCATAAAATCGCGGTCTCCACCTAAGGAAGACTCATGGGACGCACCCTTTACGACAAAATTTTTGACGAACACGTCGTTCACACCGAAGAAGACGGCACCGCCATCCTCTACATCGACCGCCATTTGGTGCACGAAGTCACCAGCCCACAAGCGTTTGAGGGCATTCGCCAAGCAGGCCGCAAAGTTTGGCGCGTCAGCTCGATCGTCGCCACCGCTGACCACAACACCCCCACCACAGGCTGAACTGGGCTACGACGGTATTTCCGACCCCATCAGCAAAGAGCAAATCACAACGCTGGACGCCAACATCCATGAGTTTGGCGCAGCCGCATTCTTCCCCTTCATGTCCAAGCGCCAAGGCATCGTGCACGTGATTGGCCCTGAAAACGGCGCCACCTTGCCCGGCATGACAGTGGTGTGCGGCGACAGCCACACCTCCACCCATGGCGCGTTTGGCGCACTGGCTCACGGCATCGGCACCTCAGAGGTCGAGCACGTCATGGCCACGCAAACTTTGTTGGCCAAAAAAGCCAAGAACATGCTCATCAAGGTCGAAGGCACCTTGGCCAAAGGCGTGACCGGCAAAGACGTAGTGCTGGCCATCATTGGCAAGATCGGTACCGCAGGCGGCACCGGCTACACGATTGAGTTTGCAGGCTCTGCCATTCGCAGCTTGAGCATGGAAGGCCGCATGACGGTGTGCAACATGGCCATCGAAGGCGGCGCACGCGCTGGCTTGGTGGCAGTGGACGACAAAACCATCGAGTACGTCAAAGGCCGCCCCCTCTCGCCTACTGGCGTGGAGTGGGACCAAGCCGTGGCCTACTGGAAAACCTTGCACTCCGACGCAGACGCCAAGTTTGACGCCGTGGTCGAACTCAAGGCCGAAGACATCTTGCCGCAAGTCACGTGGGGCACCTCACCCGAAATGGTGCTGGACATCAACGATGTGGTCCCTGATCCCGACAAAGAAAAAGACCCGAACAAACGCGGTGCGATTGAACGTGCATTGACCTACATGGCCCTCGAACCCGGCAAGGCTTTGAACGACATTCATGTGGACAAAGTGTTCATTGGTTCGTGCACCAACAGCCGCATT
>JACCED012324952.1_pt1 | contig 10957 bp, 12 predicted proteins | sample 7455021 | NCBI WGS metagenome assembly JACCED01 (sample SAMN15323456, study PRJNA562643) | freshwater metagenome | isolation source: river surface water | place: USA:Blue River Watershed | collected 2017-08-19 | reverse complement strand
GGGGGTGGCGGAGGCGAAGGCGGTGATGGTAAGAAAGATGATGTAAAACCCGAAGACAGTGGGAAAAAAGTAGAAGAAAAAAAATCAAATATGATGTTATATATTGGCGCAGGAGCAGGTATATTATTGATAATAATAATAATAATTATTATTGTAGTTGTAGTAAAAGGTAAAAGTAAAACTAGTGAAACAGCTACAATATCATCAGGAAAAAGAAGTAGAAAACGTAAGTAAATTAAATAATAATTTGAATAATAAATTTAATAATAAATTAATTTATATATATATAAATTATATATATATAAATATGGGAAACAATAGTAGTAGTAGTGAAATTAGACAAAGTGTTGATAATAAAATAATTACAAAAAATATGTTAGATGCATTTAATCAACAAATAACAAATGTAGCAACAGAAAGTCTTATGCAAAGTGTTCAGAAAAGTGCGGCGTCGGATGCACAGAGTTCAAATATAAAAATAAAAGGTATTAGGGCTGCTGGGCCAAATTCTAAAGTAACAGGATTAAAAATAAGTGTAAGTCAATCCAGTGTAGTAACATTAGATGTTTTAAGCAAAACAGTTCAAAATAATGATATTGATACTAAAATTGCAACTGCTATTATAAATAGCGTAACTCAAAATTTAACCAATGAACAACTTACAAAATTAGTAAGTGACGGTGAAGCAAATCAAAAAGTAGGTGGTTTTGCTATAACTGGCGGTAATTCAACTGATTCAAAAGTTATTACTGATATGAAATCTACAACTATTACTGATATTCAAAGAAGATTTGTATCCATAGTTAATAATACAATTAGTAATAAAAGTGAAACTCTTAATTATAAAGATTGTATTACATCATCATATAAAAGTGCAATAGTAGATGTTGGTCAATTAGAAGCAATTGATGGTGGTACAATTGAAAATATCGTTTTCGATATTACTCAAACATCGCAAGTTATTAATAAATGTATTTTTCAAACTATTCAAGATTCAAAATTAACAACTGATTTAGCATCAACTGTTGGTTTACAAGTTACTGATAGTATATCTAATAAACAAGTCACTGAAAGTGAAGCTAAATCTAAAGCATCACAAACTATAGAAAGTTTATTTAATATGACTAGTAGTATTGTATCTATAGTTGTATTAGTAGTTATATTTTCAATATTAATGGTAGTGATGCAAATGCGTTCTGGCGGTGGAGGAGATTAATAATATTTTATAATTATATGAATTTATATAATTATAAGTTAATAAATTTAAGATTGTGCTGTTTTTTGTGCAGCAAATTCACTACGTGAACGTTGATGAGGCGGGCGTGTTGGACGTGTTGTGCGAACTGTTACCCATTCTTGTTCACCTTCACGACGAGAACGACGTTCACGTGGTTCACGTTGTTCACGTGGAGTTGACCGTTGTGTTGAACGTTGTTCGCGTTGAGTTGAACGTTGTTCGCGTGAGTGATGTTGAGTTTGTGGTTGACGAGTTGATGGTTTTGATTTTTGAATATTATGTTGGGTGCGTGCTACATCAACAATACGATTCCATTCATCATTTACTGTTGAAAGATATGTAAGGAATTCATTGCTAAGTGTTTGAAGTTGAACATATGCTGATGCTTCTTCTGATGAATCCTTGTAACGTTGAACTGTTTGTGAATCACGATTAACAATGAATCGGAGTCGTGATGTAAGAACTTTTACAAGTTGACCAAATTGAGCATAACCGTAAGTAAGACTACGGTTTACACCACTGTTAACTGAACGATAAAGTGAACCATCGTTCTTGTGACCATTAAGGTTTGCTCCAAAAACTTGACGAGTTACTGGAGTAGTAACTTGAAGGAATGTTGTAGTGTATTTATCAACAATTTGTTGTGTAATTGTTGAAAGTTGTGGGTAAATTGATTTTTGATATTCGTTGCTTGGTGATGTGAGTTTTGTAAGCATATGTTGAAGTCCAAGAACTACTTGTGAGGCTGCACCGCGTGTAACACGAAATGTTTCATTGAATGTAAGGTGAGCAAGAGATACATCGTCAAAACTGACGGGTGTTGGTGCTGTTTGGTTTTGTGATTGGTCTGCCATTTAATTAATGATATATATATTGTGTGTTGTCTTTATATATTTTTAGATTAAAATTTAAAAGATATAAAAATATAAAATATTAATTCAATTATATATTGTGAATAAATTATGAGTAATAAAAAATGTACTATTATTGAGATTGTAGCTGATTATATTTATTTTGTTATGATGGGCAGTCATACAGAAATTGAAGAATATTGTAAAATATTATCAAAAAAAAATAACAAACATATGAATGATGTAACATATATATCATTAAGAATTGATATACCAATATCATTTGCATGTGAAAAATTAGAAAAAAATTACGGAAAAATATTTATAGAAACAGGAACAGAAAGTGCACAATCATATGCTTTTGCACAAGATTCATACATAATTAAAAATAAAAGTAAAAGTAATTCATTAGATTCGATGTTTAATAATAAAATAACTCATATGTTAATGATAATAGAAGATATTAATGGTATAAAAAGATTAAAATTTCCAAAATTAGAATTACATGACCAAGATGATCCAGAAACAGTTGTATTAGATTGGATTAAAGAAACTGGAGGTTATATTCCAAAAACAATTAAAAAAACAATAAAACCAATATCAATAGTTGGTTATAATGATGATATATTAGTTTATAGTGCTAAAATATAATTATAAGTTAATTAAGTAATAAAATATTAAATTTAAGAGTATAATTTATATAGTATATATGAAAAAATATAATTATGTGATATATCATAAAAGATGTTTTGATGGATTTACAGGATTTTTAATATTACATCAATCTAGACAAATAGATAAACATGCTTTAATATATCCAGATGTGCCGAGTGCAACATCTATACCACAAGGTTTAGAAGGTAAAAATGTTATAATAATAGAATGTGCATATAAATATAATGTATTAAGGGAAATAGTTCGCAGGGCAAAACATGTAACTTTTATAGACCATCATATTACTATTTATGAAGATATACAAAAATTAAGTAAAGAAGTTAATAATTTAACTATATATTATGATAAAAATAAATCTGGAGCGAGTTTAACATGGAAATTTTTTAATCCAAAAAAATCATTACCATTATTTGTTAAATTTATAGAAGATAATGATATTGGTAAATGGGAAATGAAAAATGTATATGAATTTATTACAGCTTTATCTGTTAAATTAGAACCTAGTCCAACAGAAAAAAATTTAAAAGAATGGAAAAAATTATATTCTGTAAAAAAAGTAAATGAATTAATAAAAATAGGTAAGGTATATATGGAATATAAGAATCATATATCTGGAGAACATAGTAAAAGATTTTCAATTGAAAAATTTCCATCTGATAAATTTTATGATGAAAACCCTGAATTATTTAAAAAACCAGGTCAATATACAGTAGCTGTATATTGTGGAAGTCCATGTCCAGGTGCAACAGATGTTGCAAATAAGATTTTTGATAAATATAAATGTGACTTTTTTATTAGTTGGGTTTTAAATTTAGATAGAAAAGAATATGTATTAACTTTTAGATCTAGAGAAGTTGATGTTGGTGAAATTGCAAAATTATTTAATGGAGGCGGACATACATTAGCTGCAGCTGGTTCTATTAAAATGGATACATTCTTTATTGGTGATTTATTTTTAAATTATACTAATAATCGTGATTTATATATTAAAAAATAAATTACACAACAATTGCTTTAAGATCCACGGATTTTTAAAAAATTTTTAATTTTTTAAAAAGTAGGGCATTTGAAAGAGATTGTTATTTCATAACAATCACTTTAAAATCCACGGAATAAATTTCTTAATTGTTGTTTGACTTGTTCAGAAGCAACTGAACCAACAACTGAGGCTGATGCGCCCATGCCGGGTGAAGTCATTGACATAAGAGGTGAAGTGGTTGATGTTGTTTTAGCACTTCCGAAACCTTTATCGAGAAGTCTACGAGCACTGCTTGGTAATTCAACTATCTTGCTTTCAATACCAGCTAATTTGCCTTGTTTGTGGAGAATTACTAATATAATAATGATTACAACGATTATAACCCAATAAGGAATATCCATACCAAAAATATGGAAAGACCATTTCTTTTCTGGTTTTGTAAAAAATCTCTTAGCTTCTTCGTATTTTCTTTCGAATAAATCTTTATCATTTTGTTCATTAACTAATTCTGGATTAGATGCCATCGTATATAATTATAATAATATATTTTTTTTAGAATAAATTAAAATTATATGTTTTAATGTTTTTATAATATTTTTAAAATATTATTTTATTATTATTATTATATAGTATTAAAACATGTATCATATATTAAATAATCAAATAACCTTACATTATGGAGGTTTTAAAGAATTAGGTAAACGTTTATATTTATCTGCTTTTTCATATATATTACTATTATTTATATATACATTAGAAACTGCATCATTTCTTAAAGGTGAAGAGTCATTAAAAGAATTAAAAAAAGATGATGGTTTTTTTGCAATATTTATAACATTTTCAGTATTAATACCAGTTATTATGTTAATATTAATATTTGGCGTTGTTGTCAAAAAGAGTGCTGAAAGATGGGTAAACTTTGCTATTTGGACTTTTATGGCTTTACATTTATCTTTAACATTAGCTGCATTTATAATTTCAAAAGCAAAAGTAGAAGAGGATATTAGAGGATTTGCATATACAAAATTAATATTTTTATTTTTAGCAATGGCTTTAGCACTTCAAACTGCCAAAGTTCATACTAAGAGAGAATATGGTTTAATAGAGGAAAAAATAAAATAAATAATTAATTAATAATAAAATATAAATTTTATAATATATTATATAATATATAATGGCATATATTGGGGACCCAAGTATGATGGGTATGGCAGGTATGAGTCCTGGGATGAATACTGATTTTGGACCAGGTGCATCTATGTATAGATTAAGTACACAAACAAATATAGTAATGTTTGGATATATTTTACTTATGACACTTAACCATTTAAATTTAGGACAAGTTGTATTTGGTAAAGAAACTAAACTAACAGGAAATACAAGAATATGGATATTTGGTGCAATACTTTTATTAACAATTGTAAATTGTATGTTAATGTTAATATTAAAAGAAAGAAGAAGACCATTAGTTCCTTATCGTAGAGAACAAAATATTATGCCAATAATGTTTACAGTAATGCAAGTTATAATATTAGGTTTAACATTATGGTTATATTTTACTGCAGAATCAAGCACTTCAGTAAGTAAAAAAATGAACAACTTTGCAATTTATACATTTATTAACGTAAGTTCTATGTTATCAACATGGGGTTTTGGATTGTCAAGATGTACATTAGATGATATGAGCACAATGAGTGCAACAGGTATGGGTATGGGTTCACCTGGTATGATGTCTATGGGTTATTAATTTAATTTAATTTAATTATAATTATAAAAAATTATAATTATATAATATATAAAATGACAGGAATTACTAAACAAACCGTATTTATGTTAACATTATATGTAGTATTAATTATTATAATGTATTCATTAGTTGGTATAAATATAAATTCAGGTAGCGAAAAAGACAAGAAAATACCATGGTTATTATATTCATTTTCATTTATTGGAGCACTTGGATGCTTTTTTGCATTGAAAAAATTTAATGGGGGTTTTAAACACAAATTAAGAATTATTGCATATTCTATATTTTTATTTGCAGTAGTAACAGCAGCATTAATATTATCAAAACCAACTGAAACAGATAACTTTAAAATATTTACATACTTTAGTATAGCTTTAGTATTTGTAATTAATTTAATAGCTGGTATTTATTTAATTGATTCAAATGTAAAAATAATACCATCATTTAAATTTAATAATCAAATGTTTAATAAATTAACAAATATGGCAAATACTCCAGGAATATCACCAACACAATCAACACAATCAATACAACCATCACAACCATCACAACCAGCACAAACAATGCAACAAGTAGAACTTCCTGAATATTCTACTGCATCACCTCAAAATATTTCATTATCACCATCAACTCCTAATAAATAAATTATTTTTTAATATATCTCATCCAATTAATTAATACACACCTATTGTATTCAGAACCAGAATCTTTAATATAATTTATTATATATGTTGATTTATTTGGTATCTTTTCCCAAAATGGAGTTTCCATTGATATATAAGCTTCATATTCTTCATCTATATCTTCAAATTTTATAATTTTTAATTCTTCTTTTTTCATTTTATCTTTAATATATGAATATTTTAACTGTATTGTATTATTATCAATTGATATACATTTACCACATTCTAAATAATGATTCATATAACTACGTGCAGTTAATTTTGTTATATTTTCTTTTACATATTTACATGATTCTATTAATACAGGTATCATTATACCTTTTACTTTTTTATTATCTTTAAATTGGTCATTTGATTCATCTGTATTATCATTTTCATCATCACTATTTGATTCACTATCCGATTCACTATTAGATTCACTATTAGATTTAGTATATTCTTCACTAGAATCACTAGAATCACTAGAATTATCAGAATCACTAGAATCACTATAATTATCAGAATCACTAGAATCAATAGATGTATTATTTTTAGTAATTTGTTTTACTTCTATTTTTTCTTTTATTTTTCTTAAAATTAAGTTTAACATAAAAGAACCAATATCAAATGGTAATTCTACAAATGTAAAAATTGGATTATTTAAGTAATTTTTACTAAAACTTATAGGTGATTTAATTGGAGTTTCTTTATTAAAATGAGTTTTAAATTTATCTGTATTAAAAGTAAATATTTCATCATATTCATAAGATATATCAAAATCAAAACAATATTTTTGTATATTAGGGTCATCAAAAATATCTTTGTTTTTTGTATTTATTCTTATATTACTAGATGAACGTAAATGTTTAACAAAACCTCTATTATTTTTTCCTTTTTTAATATCATTAAATATAAATATTATATCACCTTTCTTAATTTCTCTATTAGTTGGAAAACAAAATATATTATTTTTTTTAACTTTTAAATATCTATCATCTGTATCACTGCAACTTGAATTAGTATTAATTTTTGTTTTAATACCATTATTATAGTTTTTAATTTGTTCTATATTGTTCGAATTTGATTTATATATAAAAAATCTAGATTCTGTATCATATATTGGCATATATTTAATTTAAAATTATTTTAATATTTAACTTATTATAATTATCATAAATCAATTTTTTTAAAATAAAAAATTGATTTATCATGTTTATATGAGTTATTCAATGAATAAAATATTAAATAACTAAATATATGAATGAAATTACATATATGAATAATGACCCAACGAAACCAATAATATACATAGGTGTAATCTTTTTTTGTTCTAAAAATAATAAAATTAAATTTTTATTATTAGAAAATAATATGGCAAAATATGAAGATATTGGATTGGATATACGAATATCCAATAATATTTGTGATATATTGAGGATACAAACCAATTATCTAGTTGATTTAGAATTAGAAGATATTAGTAGTTTGTATTCAAAAGATATATATATATCACAAGAATTAACATTAATAAAATTTATTCATGCACCACAAAATATAATTGATTTAAAAGATGAAGATTTTGGAACATATACTGTTATATCGAATGATGAAAAAATAAAAAGACGTATTAATTGGATTGATAAAGATTATATATTGAAAGTTTTAAGTAAATTTAATAAATTATCAAAAAAATTAAATAAGAAAGAAATTATGGATACATTTAGAAATATAGAAGTAGAATCAAATATAAATAATGTATTAAAAACAATTCATAAGAAAATGTTTAATTAATTTATTAACTAATAAATATATCAATATATATTATTACTATAAAAATATGGATAATGAAACAGAATTAAATAAATTAGTTTTACAATGTGAAAACGAAGATACAACATATAAATCCCCAGATAAAATGACAGATAGTATGGGTAATAATATATATGCATATGTATGTATAGTTATGTTAGGTGATGCTTATATACCAGGTGCAATAGTTTTAGCACAATCATTAATTAATTGTGGGTCAAAAGCTGATAGAGTTTGTTTAGTAACACCTGATGTATCTGAAGAAGCAAAAAAACTATTACAAATGTTTTTTAATAAAGTTAAAGTTATTGATTATATTCAAGTAAGTAATTGGAGAGTCGAAGGGCATCCATTAATAAAATATTTAGATTTAGTATTTACAAAGTTTCACATATTTAATTTATTAGAATATAAAAAAATAATATTAATAGATGCAGATGCATTAGTATTAAAATATCCTGACCATTTATTTACTTTACCAGCTCCTGCAGGATGTTTATTAGAAAATAAAGATTATTTTATTCATTATGATGCGTCGGGTAATTATGTATTTCCACCAGGTCCAATTAAATGGTATGAAAAATATTGTAAAATTGCAGCACATGGTGAATTAATACCAAAAGAATTAACAGATGATGTTAAAAAGAATATGAGAAATTCTGGTATTGGTGGAGGATTAATGTTATTAGAACCAAAATTAGGTGAATTAGATGCTATTATTAATAATGTAAGTTCTGGTTATATGAAATATTTAGTTGAGAAAAAGTTTCGTTGGCCCGAACAACAATATTTAACAGTTAGATATAGTGGTAAATGGCATCAAGTAAATCCTAGATTTTTTGGTTTACAAGGTTATCCTCATTGGAAAGTTTTATATGGTTTACAATATGGTGGTTATAAACCATTTATAATGGATAAAATGACAAAAGATGAAGCAATTACATACGATGATTTTATTTTATGGCATGATATATATAGAGAAATATTAAATGAACATCCTGAAATAGTCGACAGTAAAGTTTTAGCTGAATGTAATAAAATAGCAACTTTTTTTATGAAAGAAAAAGTTATGAATAGAACTAAACTAAAGGGGGCAGAAATTTCTTATTTATCAACATCTTATGATGAATATTATTCTAAATATAATCTATCACAAATATATCAATCTACACCAATTCATTCATCACAACAATCATTGTATTATTCTGATAGATTTAATACTTACTCTGGTATGAATCCAAAATTAATGTTTGATGATATTAATGAATATGAATATATTAAGCCAATTCAAAAATTAGCTGAAATATATGGAAAAGACTCCTATTATAATACTGTTATGAGTTATGTTCAAGTTACTAAAGAAATTCCATTATATAAATATAACTATTTTGAAAATGATATGAGAGACTTTATTATGTTAGAATATGCAAAATGTAGAAAGGATATGTTTATTTTAACCTTATGGCCTTTAGTAAATGATATAGAAAAAACAAATCAATTTGTTAAATATTTAGAATCAGTTGGTTCAGTCCCATATGTAAAAACAGTAAGTTTAAATAAAAATGCTGTTAAAAATCTTATGTTTTGGATGTATAATGAATTCAACTTTCAAAATAGATTAGATTTTATTAAAGATAAATTAAAATATTCAAATGTTTTAGATGAACATAATACGGTAACTTTTATATTCTTTGATAATGTTAAACATATGAAGATAAGTGGACAAAATGCACCAGATAAACGCGTATTACGTAGTAAATTATTAGAATTATATTCATTAGATAAGAAAGAAGAAATAAGAGGTAATGATGTATTACACATTAATGATTATTTCTATCAAACTGTTGAATATGCTCAAATGATATTAAATAAAAATAGTATGGATTTATTATCAAAACAAAATATTAATAGATTAACATGTGGATTCTTTTCTGATTCTAATTTGAAAATGCAAACATTCAGAAAATTTCTTTATGAAAATTTCTCTTTATTAGATATGAATAGAATAATAATATTAGGAGGTGTTATATTATATGCACATGGATTAAGAAAATTTACTGATATTGATGCAATCTTTACAAGTATTGGAAAAGATAATACAGAATATGAGAAATATTTAGAAAGTATTATATTTGATAATTGTGTTAAGAAAGAAACTAAGATTAAATTTATTGATTTAAATAAAGAAAAGTCAGGTCATTGGAGAGAGAATTTAACAGCTAAAAATCAAGATATATTTGATGAAAATAATATTAAAAATACTATTGATTTGGTAACTAATCCAAGACATCATTTATATTTTCAAGGTGTAAAGATATATACTATGCCTTCTGAAGTTATTAGAAAATGTTTAAGAATAAGAGATTCTAATTCATTTAATAGAGAAAAAGATTTAATGGATTTTATTATGATATCAAATTTAGATGATGCTTTAATATCTAGTATGATAAGTTATGATAAAGAAAAGAAAGAAATGCATTTTAATCAAAATTTTAGTAAATTAGCAGGTATGGATAAATTTAAAGTTAGCGAAGAATTAATTAAGAAATTTAGAGTTGAAGCTGAAAAATATTATTTAAGAAATGATATTAAGAATATCTAGATTTATTATTAAAAATATTTAATTTAGAATTTAATTTTTCTATTAAATATTTATCTGTAATTAAAAAATCATATAATGCATGTATATAATTAAAATGTTTTTCATTAGCATAAAATGCTTCAGTTGCATCTTTATTTTTATATTTTTTTAATATTTTTTCTCCACCTGGATGTATTTTTTTAAATGATGTAAAGTCATACCATTTATCATCGATTTTAATATATAAAGGCGTGTTCTTAAAAATACACATTATATTTTATAATAAATATATATTATTTATTATTATATTGTTTATATGCTTCAAGTGCACAACCCATATTACAAGAAAAAGTATTAGTATGATGTGATTCATAATCATTTCTTGATAATATAAATTTTGCTTTACAATTTTTATT
>JACCED010553401.1_pt1 | contig 10957 bp, 11 predicted proteins | sample 7455021 | NCBI WGS metagenome assembly JACCED01 (sample SAMN15323456, study PRJNA562643) | freshwater metagenome | isolation source: river surface water | place: USA:Blue River Watershed | collected 2017-08-19 | reverse complement strand
GATGACGACGAAGACTACAACGAGATGGACCTGCGCACCCGGGATAGCAACTGGATTTTGCCGGGCGGGTTCAAGCTGCCGGTGCCTACCGAACTGGGTGCTTTGTTCAAGGTGATCCCCGAGCGCGTGGTGGAATACATGCGCCGCCAAGGCACACCAGAGGAGCAGACTGCATGGGAAGCCACCCGCACTGCCCTGTCCTACATCATGGAGCAATACGTCGGCCGCACGGTGCCTGTGCCGCAGGGCGTGAAACCTCTGCTGGAGGCATGGACTAACTACTCGTTCTTCACTGGACGCGAGCTGGAAGGTATCTACCAAAAGCAGCAGGACCCAAGCCTGCGCCGTGCGTCGAACACATCCGAGTTGGCCATCGCTATCTCCGAATTCAGCCGGGATGTTGTTGGTGTGGACAAGGTGTCGCCCATCATGATCGACAACGCACTGAACGGCTACTTCGGCTCGTCCGCTGGCCTGCTGGTTGCCATGACTGACTCCCTGCTGAACCCAACGCGAGTCGACCGCCCACTGCACAAATACGCACTGATCTCCAACTACATGTACGACCCAGTTGGCACACGCCGCATGACTGAGTTCTACGAGGAGCGGGAGAAGGTTGGCCGCGCCAACACCACGCTGAACGAGCTGATGAAGACCGATATGGACAAAGCCGCCGCGTATGCCGAGGAGCATGCCGACGAGCTGATGCTGGAGTCTGCAGTCAACTCAACGCTGGAACAGCTGGAGCGGACCCGGGCCTACCGGAAATTCCTCAACAGCCCTATGGCCGCTGAGTCCATGTCGAAAGAAGAGCGCGAGGCTTCCCTCAAAGAAGTCAAGCAAATGGAAGTCGACCTGACCGGCTGGCTGCGGGAAGCGAGGACCGCCGCCCGTCAATAAATCCGCCAGACTCGGACGCCGTAGCGTCCGTATTCGCAGCGGTTACGAGTCTGCAGCTGTATTCCCAGATACCGGGCGTACGGCTGCAGTGCCTCGAACGCTTGCTGTTTGGTGGCCGTCGTGGGCAGAAAGAACGACGCTCCTACGGATAAGCGGTCCCACAGAATGAAGTAGTCCACCCCGTGAAGGGTGAACACTCGCACATCGTCACGGGGTGGTAAGGGACGCGAACGCTGTCTCGTCGATGCCAATTGCATCTCCATCGAACACGTAGCACCGAATGGCAATGCCGCTCAGACCGCCCACCGCACCAGCACCGAGCCGTACAGGATGGGACTTGCCGTCGTGCTTCATGTACCCTGACTGGTTCAGTCTGGCCACGCTATCCTTCACATCCACCTGCCGCATTGCAAAGAACCTACGCAGCTCAGGCACGGCAATGGCCAGCTCCCGAGAGATGGGGTCGTAGCGCATACGCAGTGGGCCCTTGGGGGTGATCGCAGGGCGATCGGGCAACCCGCCGGGTTGTGGGTATGGAGCCACCAGAGCGTTGTTCACGTTCTCGTTAATGAACGCTGCCAGAGTTTCCTGTGCCACGGTTGTAGGGTCGCCCACATCTGCCTTGGTCGGTGATCGAGCTTGATTCACGGCCCCCAGTGCGTACTGGTAGACATGCGGGATTTCAATTTCGTGCAGGTTCAGGCGGTGGCTTATCAGGGCACCCACAAACGCGCAGGTCAAGATGGCGGAGTAGAAGCGATCGGATTGGTCCAGCCCCAGCTCCGCGTCGATCTTGGCCTGCATGTTGGTCAGCAGGGTGCGCACCTTGTCGATATTGGCCATCACATACTCGATGTAGATGGGCCCGGCCACGCCGAAGTTGGTGTTCAGCTTGCCAAACACGGCATCAATTTCCTGCTTCGTAGCGCCCGTGTACTTGGGTACAGACAGCTCCAGAACGCGACGCAGTTCACCGTCAGCCGTGCTCTTGTATTGCTGCAATACGTCCGTTACCGAAGCGTTGCCGGAAGTCAGAGTGATGTTGCACCAGACTGTGTGGTTTGCCCGCATCCGGTTGGACTGGGACTCCATACGGTGCTTGCCCCGCCCGGAGGTGAACCCATAGGCCATGTCGGACAGAACTTCAGCCTTCTCGTTTGTGATCTCATCCACGGTGAAGATCAGGCTGTTGACCATGCCCAGCATGTGCATCTTGGAGGCGTAGGTGTCTTCCTTCTTCATGAGCAGATCGTCGGGGTGCCCGAAGATCGAGTTGGCCACCATCTGCGCTGTGGACTTGCCGGAGCCAGACCCGTTGTGCTTGAGGTGAACCATCGCGCCCTTGACCACGTTGCCTTCGATCAGGCGCAGCAGGGGAGAACCAAAGCCAAAGAACAATGCCAGTGCATGGGGCTCAAGACCGGGACGGTTGTAGAAGTTGGCGATCTTCTTCCACTCCTCCAGACTGCCTGTCGGTTTGAACGCAGCAGCCAATTGACGTGTGCCACTGGCAGGGGGTGCCAGCTTAACGCCGGAGGCGGTGTATTCCAACTCACCAACCACGAAGCCCAGCAGGTCAGGAGTCCACTCCATCTGATTGCGGGTGCGGTTGGCTGCATACTGGGACTGCAGCTTACGAATTGCGGATGCGAAATAAGCCATGAGGACTTCCAATTTTTTACCGTAGGCGACAACGCCGTTGCGCACCAAGAGATCGCGCAGCTTGTCTGTGGCAAACAGCGTAGTGACTGGAGCGAAGAACCGGCGAACGCCATCTTTGCGCATGTGCAGGTTGATGCCGACCATCTCACCGTCACCACTGTCGTGCTCGTCCGAATCGAAGAAGCGCTCTGTTAGATAGAGGTCATCTGGGTAGACTTCAACCTCCACGTCGTCGCCGTCTTTGTCCCGGTCTTTGCGGAACACGCCGCCATTAACGCCACGGAAGTAGGGGTACGGATACGCTGGGATGGCCAATGTCACGACTGGCGAGTCTTCGTCTTCTTCCTTCTCGATCACGTAGTGGTCGTCCGTAACGGGCGCTTCCTCCACGATCTTGCCGATCAGAATAGGACTGCTGACTACCTGCTTGCAGCCTTTGCAACCCTCGGGGTTGTTGTCCTTGTACCACTGGCAGGTGTAGGGCCCCTTGGTCTCGGCCGCTTTGGCTTCGGTGCCTGACGCTGTGTAGCCGGGGTGGGCTTTGGACAGCTTGTGAATGGACTCGGCGCCATCTTCACAACGAATTGCGATCGACAGTGCGGCCCTCCACAGGGGCTCTTCCAGCGTAGCGGCGTTGACCAGTGCGTGTTTGATCTGAGCGCAGCCCGAGGAGCCCATACTGCGGGACACAATACGGGAGAACATGCACTTGGGGAACTCACCACCTGCAATCTCACGAGTCGAAGCGTCCATGCCAAACTGTTTGGCTGCAGACAAATCAACGGGTGCCGGAGGCAACAGGTCAGCAAACGATTTAAGGTCAGTCGGCTGACCTTGCGCAATGATCTGCACCGAACGGGGCGTTGCAGCTTTGAAGTTTTGAGTGCCGGGAACTCGCAGGATGCGAACACAGTCCGCAGTCACCGCTGGGTCCGCGTGTAGATTGTGCTGAGCGCACAACCGTTTAAGGGATTTGGCGTGGGGCAGCCATACAGCTGCGGGAACATCTTCGGTCAACGGCCAGTACACATGCAAACCACCGCCGGAATTGACCACTGTAGGGCTGGGGAGCCCGGTATCTTTGATGAAAATAGAAAGCGCTTGCGCAGCAGTAGGCTGGTCTGCGTAGGGCTTACCCACGCCGCAGTCCAAGTCCAAAAAGAAGGCGCGTAAAAACGCAGCGTTCTCTGCCTTACGGCTTGAGTCGTCATGAAAAGTAGCCAGCGCAAAATACGCATCAACACCTTTACTGACGAGCGCAGTGCTCACAGCATCAACATCGGCAATCGTGGGGTAAAACGATTGCTTCACAACACCGGACCTTATCCCTACCGTGCAGTACGTGCCCTGTGTGGGCAGAACGGAATTGAGAAAATCAGTCACATAACCTCTCGGGTAGCTGGAAGAAAAAAGGGGGCGGCAGGTAGACCCACCGCCCCACTGGGCACGATCACTTACGTTTGGACAAACGTGGTGTGATTTTTGAGATCAGAGCCAGATACCGAGGGCTTGGTGTCGTCTTCCCCGTCATCCAGTTGTAGATGGTTGCCCGCGTCACACCGAACATCGCGGCCACTTCAGCGACCGGAATGCTTTTCTCGATGCACACATCCGCCAGCAGCAGAACTGCTGGCTTCTGATCGGCTTCTTCCACCTTGCGGATAAAGAGGGAGTCATACCCCCGGAGTTTTTTAGGCATCGTCGTCAGTCGCCCAGTCGCTCAGAATGTCAGCCACATTCTTGGGGGCTGCTGCCGGTTCGGCTTTGGCTTTGGCTGGAGCGCGTTTGACTGGCTCGGCCACTTCCTCGGCTTGCACCTTCGCAGGGGCTTCTTCCTTTGCAGGAATAGGCGCTTCTTTAAAAGCTGCTGGCAACGCGGCTTGCTTGTTGTCGTTCTTGCTGGGCACCATCTTGAACTCAACAGCTTGCATTGCGTCTTCGGTCATGCTCTGGGCTTTAGCCAGTTCCCACTCTTCACGAGCCAGCGGACGCACAGCGCGGAACTTCAGCACTGGCACTGCTTCGCTTGTGTCGAAACGAGCTTCGGTCACAACGCCGGTGATTGGGATACCGTGGCCGGACAGGAACTTGCCGTAGGCTTGCAGGGGCATCTTGTCGCCATCAGCTTTGCCGAAGTAGGACTTGGCGGGAACCGACAGGCGGTAGATGTTGCCACCCACATCGTTTTCCAATGCCACGGCCAGACGCTTGCTGTAACGGCATGCGCGGGACTTACCTTCGCCGGAGCCTTCGATGTTCTGAGGGCAGGTAGCGCAGGTCTTGGATTGTGGCTCTTGCACTTCTTCGTTTGGCACAACGCCTTCAGCGGACCAGCAGGAGGGCTTAATGTCTTTGCCTTCTTCGTACTTGTCAGCGTAGAACGTGCGCGACACACCTTTACCGGCAGAGATCACCACGATGTTCATGGAACGCTCTTCGTTCTTGGCAACTTCTTCGCCACCCACCACCATGCGCCATACGCCGCCCTTGATGGAAATTTGCTTGCCGCCCGAAGAGCCTGCAATGTCTTTGGTGGTTGCGTCAGATGCCTCACGCAGATAGTCGGGGATTACGGAACCGGATTTGAAAAGTGTCATATTGCTCATGTTGATTTCCTTGGTTGATTAACGGGCCCGAGTGACGGTAATTGAGTAGCGTGAATCCACATTCATACCCTCGGGCAGTTTGTCAGGGTTCGCTTGCAAAAATTCTTTGAAGGTTGCCTGACTTACGCGGCGCTCCAGAAGTTCTGGTGCATCGTGTTCTTTGATAAAGCGGTACATGCTATCCCAATCGGACGTCCAGTACCGCGTTTTGACGGATCGCCGAAACGACCCGAATTGTGTTTTGCCGCCGTCTTGACCTGTGGTCTTGCACAGCTCCAGCAGTTCGGCTTCAACGAGGTTGAGTTGCTCGTCAAGTGCGGCAATCTCTTCCTCCAGCTCTTTGGTTTTTGCGGCCTTGGCATCACGGATTTTGATGTAGACCTGTACAAGTTTGTTTGCATCCATTGGTGAACCTATTTTGATTTGCGTTGAACGAATTGAAATTATACATTGTCAAAGTTTGTCGTCAAGCACCTGTTTGTACAAATCGACCAAAGTTTGGTGCAAGTCGATCTTGTCCTGCAGCATGGAGTACATGCGGCGCTCAACGGGGCTGCCCTGCAAGTGAGTCACGGTCACGCAGTTCTTCTGCCCTGCGCGGTGGGCACGGGCATTGGCTTGAATGTAAATTTCTGTAGATGCTACAGGACCCCACCACACAACTTGATTGGCTCGGGTAAGGGTAATCCCGTGTGCGGTAGCTTGCGGCACCATGATAAGAATTCGCGGGTCGTCTTCAGTTTGGAACTGCTTGATGATCTCGGCTCGCTTGGTTGCGACCACACCGCCATGAATCGTTGCCGTGGTGTACCCAGCTTTCAGTATGCGTTCTTCCAGCATTTCGAGCGTGTGGCGATACGGCACAAACACCAGCACCTTTTCGTTGGTGTTGGCAATCACATCGAGCAGCTCAGCCACGCGGTTGTCCACGTCGAACTCGACCACTTCTCTATCATCCGTGTAGACGGCCCCTTGCGAAATCTGAAGCAGCTTGTTGAGCATGGACGCGGCGTTGACCGCCGTGACTTCGGACCCGGCTGCGATAACAGCCATTTGTTTTTTGATAGCGTCATAGTACTTGGCCTGCTGCGGAGTCAGCGGCACCTCACGCGTGGAGTACAGCATGTCAGGCAGGTCAAGGCACTCTGCTTTGGTAAAGCGTATCGCGGGTTGCAGAACTTGATGCACGATGGCTTGCGCATCTTGGCGCGGTATCCACCGATACTGGGACATCTTAATCATCACGCGGTCGCGGAACGCACCGAAGAAGCGCGGCACTGCATCAGGGTTCACAAGCTTGGCCAAGCCATACGCATCAAGCGGCGACTGCGAAGCGGGAGTGCCTGTCATCATCCACAACCTGACACCGGGCTTGATGAGTTCGGACAAGCACTTCCAGCGATCGGTCTGCACACTCTTGATGGCGTTGGCCTCGTCCACGATCACCAGATCAAAGCCGCCATTCTTCAGCTCCTCGGTCACGACTTTCACACCATCGAAGTTGATGATGACGAACTCGTAGTTCCCTGCGATCACGGCTTGTCGTTGTGTGCGTGAGCCTTGCGCGATTGCCACTGTGCGGTGCATCACCGTCTTGAACAAGTCGGACCGCCATGCAGTCTCCATGATGGACACAGGACACACGATCAGAACGCGCTTGACCTTGCCTTGGGTCATCAGGTAGTCAGCCGCCCATGCAGCGGCAGAGGTCTTGCCGGTACCCGCTTCGTTGAACACAAAGCATCGGGGGTTGAGTGTGAGGAAGTCTGCTGTCGTGCGCTGGTGGTCAAACGGCGAGAACATGCCGGGCCATGAGTACTTCCCCCGTATGGGGCTTGGGACTTCCTTGATGCCTAGATTGCGCCGGAGCTGCGCCTCGTCAAAGCCCCAGTTAACAAGCACTTGGTCCACGTCACCGTTGGAGTCGATGACCTTACTCTTGGGGATGATGGCAGTGATTTGCCCTGCTTTTCGTGTGTTGAATAGCAGTGCTTTGTCTTCGATTATTTGCATGGACGTTGAATAGAAATGTTGGTGGACGGAAAAAGTGGCCCGGTAGCAGAACTACCGGGCCAAACACTACAGGAGAACCAATCATGCCCGCTAACACAGGCATGGAAATCGTATCTTATTTTTTGCGTTCGCGCTTAGAAATTTGTGATTTCATAGCGCCTGTTTTTGTGCGGGAGAAGCTGGTGTTCTCGGACTGCGGGGAGGCCCGCAGGTTGCTCAGCTTGGACGTGCCGCCCTTGGACATGGCCTTCTTGTGGTCCACATCTACGGTTGACGGCAGGTCGCCATGTGCCTTCTCGTATGCCCGTCGTGCCTTGTGGCGTTCGGACTGGGCCTTGAGCTGTGCAGGGGTGCCCTGATACCGCTCGTACTCTTGCTTGTAGTTGCGCTTAGTTGCCATGATGATACTCACATGAACTGACGGGGCAGAATTTGCAGAGGGCCGAGCTACGAGGGTTCCACACCCCAATATCCACAGCCTTCTCGATGGCCCCGGCTCTGCCTGCCCACTTGGACAGAATCTCGGGGAGCTGGGCACGAGTGTACTCAGCCTTGATAATGTCGCCAACTACCACGAACAACAGGGCGCCTTTGACCGTATCCACATTGGGATGGTGCAGCATAACCATAGCGGCCATGAGTTCGAGTTGTGCGGTGTCTGCATACCGGCTGGACTTGCCGGTCTTGTAGTCTGCTACGCGGGCTGTCTTTCCTGACTTGCTGATGGCAAGGTAGTCCGGGATGCCCCTGAACCATACGTCTTTGTCAAAAAAGCCACACGGGCTAAAGTCAGCTCGGATCGCCATACGGTCCTCGCACCGGATTTCACCGTCATGTGCGGCAAGAGGCTCGACGAAATGCTTGAACTGTGCGAACTGCTCGGGTAGCGGGGTGCCGTCTTTGATGAAGTCTTCAAAGGCTTTGTGTACTGCGGTTCCATAAAGGGTTGCTTCTGTATCTTTTGATTTAAATTTTTTGAGAATACGGACTTCGTGATAACGACGGGCACAGCCTTCGTAATCTTTAACTGACGAATAGGAGTGTGCGAGTGCCATAGGAAAGAACTGGAGGTTTGTTTGGACCCCCAGTTTAGCACTCAAAGAGTAAGCCGCGAAGGGCCAGCATTTCTGGGCACCGGTATGGGTGTCTTAGCTTTCGGATGGCTTTGGCCTCGATTTGCCGGATACGCTCTCGGGTCAAGTCAAACACGTTGCCGACTTCTTCCAGCGTCATTTCCTCACAGTCGATACCAAACCGCATACACAGCACCTTGAGTTCTCTGGGGCGCAGATGCTCTTCAAAAATGTTGCGTACTGCGGCAGGTAGCTCCGTAAAGAACACTGCGTCTTCTAAATCCATCTCCTGCGGTTCTGGCTCCCAAACTGGGAGCGCTGGCCAGTCTTCGTCGTTCCGCACTCCATAGCCGTAGTACGCTTGCCGCAGTTCAAAGCTGGCATCAGCCAGCGTACCGTAGGGTATTGTGTGTCCGTTCAGCACCTTGCCATACGGGCGGTTAACGGTATCCGTAGCGTTCATTTTGACTCCTTGAAGCGGACTCGACCGTCCGACCGAATACTCCGTTTCATCATCAGGCACCAGCCCAAAATCATGGGCGACATGCCGAGCGCCTTCGCCATTTCTTCGTAGTCTGCGCCAGCCCGCCACATGCCGTGTAGCCCCTCAAATTCCTCATAAGTTACCGGTAGGTCAATCTGATTAGCAATCTCCATAACTCGCTCCCACACCGGATTCGCAGGACAGGGGTAAGCCCACTGCCCACTTGGGGTTCCAGCTCATGCACTCCTCCAGATAGGCTTGGGCCTCGGCGGCTTCTTCCTTCTTGGCAACGATTGCCACAGCGTCATGCACCGTGAGCACGACCTTGTACCGCTTGGACACACGCAGCATCTGCTCGGCCACGATCTGCCGCGCTACCGCCTGACAAATGTTCTCCACGACTTTCCCGCCGTAGATGCGAACTGGCAGACCCTTGGAGGTGTAGACCACTTCCGTTTTGCTTGTCTCTGGGTTCGTCACCACTCGCAGGTTGGGGTACTGGATGAACAGTCCGCTTGGCAGGGACAGCCCTTTGCCGGGAACCGCCTTAATCAGCCCAATATCATCCACGTTCATCGTTTGCCCTGCGGCCAGCGCCGAGAGCGAGTCCCCCGCGTTGCGCCAGAAGTTGGCAATTTTGAAGGAGGTGCTGCGGTAGGTGTCGATAATGCGCTTGGCTTCGTCAAGCGTAACTTCAACGCCCGCTTGGTTTTTAAGGAAGCCTTGTAGCTTAACGTGGCCGACCCCGTAACCAGCCCCAAGAACAACAGTCTTGCCAACTTGACGCTGCGTTTTGTCGACATCTCCAATCGAGATACCGTAAATTTTCGTCGCCATGAGTTTGTAAACATCTTGCTTGTCCCTAAACGCTTGCACCAAGTCATCCTGCCCTGCCAGCCACGCCAGCACACGGGCTTCGATCTGCGCGGAGTCACAGTCAAGCACCACGTAGCCCTCGGGCGCCAGAATCGCTTTTTTGATCTTGCCTGCGTTCACACCGCGTGATGGCAGGTTCTGCAGGTTTACAGAGTCTTGACCAGACCAACGACCAGAATGAGCGCCGTAGTAACGCAGAGGAACCGGAAACTTGCCGCGACCAGCCATCCCAATAAAGCGCTCCGTACGAGTCTCCTCCAGTGTGGTTTTATTCCCGAGTCGGGCAGCCACGACCGCTTGTACTCGTCCATCTTCATGCTCCTCTAGCGCCTTGAACGCTTCGTCTGTTTTGGCAAACGCCCATGCCACCTTGCCAGTGGTGGGGCTTATCTTGGTTGGTGGCCTGACGCCCAGTGACAGCAGGACTTTGGAGAACTTGTCGTTGGACATGAGCAGGGTTTTGAGCCCCTCGTTATCCAGCTCCCACATGGACTGCCGCACTTCAAGGTCAGCGTCAGTGGACAGCATGGCACGAACGGAATACATCAGCGTCTGCTTGAGGTCTTTGACTTCTTCCAGATGCTCCCGCAGCTTGTTGGCATCCAGCTCCAGCACGGGCTCGATGAACATGCGCAGTGTCAGGTCGATCAGTTTCAATTCCTGTTTAGGGAAACCGGCCTCCATGTACATCGTGAAGATTTTGTAGGTCAGCTCCACGTCGTTGATACAGTAGGCGGCGTATCGTGCCAGCTCTGCATCGTAGAAGTCAGCGTAGCGTTTGCCGATGGCGTTCAGCACTTCTTCACCCTTGACCCCGACCCCCATGCGTTCGGCTTGCGCCTTGAGGCTGTGTGCCTTGTCGTGCGGGTAGAGGGCTCGTGACATGCCCAGTGTATCCGCCCACACTTTTGGGTTCACGCCGTAGCGCCAGTTGAGGATGGCGCCATCGAACGCTGTGTTCTGGCCCACGACCATTGCATCAGACCAATCGAATGATTTGATGAACGCTTCGCACTCAGGCTTGGGCACCCACTGGGTGGGGCCGTCGTTGGTCTTGATGGCAAAACCAATCAGCTCGAACTGCGGCGACCGCACGTAGTCCTCGGTCGTGATCTTGCTCAGGCTGTACTCGCGGTCGTAGTACGTCTCCGCATCGAATGTGACAATTTTCATTTAGGTGTCCTTCGCATTGCTGCGTCAAGTTGTGCGGCCCGATCTTCGGCCGCATCTTCTTCAGTTGCTTTCCACGCAAGGTTGTTCTTTTTGGCATAGCGTTCACGTCTCTTTAGGTTTGCGTTTAGCCGGCGTTGCTGCTCCGGTGTCAGCTTCGGTGAGTGGTCTTG
>JACCED011384867.1_pt1 | contig 10969 bp, 7 predicted proteins | sample 7455021 | NCBI WGS metagenome assembly JACCED01 (sample SAMN15323456, study PRJNA562643) | freshwater metagenome | isolation source: river surface water | place: USA:Blue River Watershed | collected 2017-08-19 | reverse complement strand
GGGGGGGGGGGGGGGGGGGGGGGGGGGGGGGGGGGGGGGGGGGGGGGGGGGGGGGGGGGGGGGGGGGGCGGGGGGGGGGGGGGGGGGTTTGGGGGGGGGGGTTTCTATTGCGGGCCGGGGCGGTTTTGTTCGCGAGTACGCGGTGGGGGATTTTTCGGAAGTGGCTGTTTGGAAGGCCCATGAGGATTCGCTGCTTGGGCTTGCGTTGTCGGGAGATGGGAAGTGGTTGGCGACTGCGGGAGCGGATCGTGTGATGAAGCGTTGGGGGGCGGAGGATCATCGCTTGGTCGGTGTGTATGAGGGACATACAAACCAAGTTTTGTCGGTGGTATTTGAGCCGACGGGGACGCGGATTGCGACGGCGGGTGCGGATCGAGAGGTGAAGGTTTGGGATCGCGAGACGCGGGAGCAGGATGCGGTTTTAGGGGATAAGCGGCAGGTGTTCACGGCGTTGGCCTGGGGCAAGGACGGGGTGAGCTTGGTGGGCGTCACGGATCGCGGTGCGGGATCGGCGTTCAGTGAGATCAAGAAGCACACGGGCGAGCAGCGCTCGGATACGGGCAAGGTGAAGGTGTTGGAGAAGGTGATGTCGGTGCTTCAGGCGGTTTCGGTTTCACCCGACGGAGGGATGGCCGCTGCGGGTGGCGGAGACGGGCGTCTTTACGTGTGGACGTTGAAGGACGGGAAGCAGGTTGAGTTGAAGGAGTAGCTGTTTAGGCCGGTACAAGCGCAACGCGGAAACCGAGATCATCGAACCGGTTGCCAATGGCGCCTTTACCGCGGACTGCGGAGCGGCAAGCGGCTGGGTTTGCGAGCAGAGAACCGCCGCGGATGGTGATGTAGACGCCGGAGTCGGGAGGAGTGGCACCGAGGGAGTCTGCGTACCAGTCATTTGTCCATTCCCAGACATTCCCGTGCATGTCGTGGATGCCCCATGGGTTGGGGGTTTTTTGGGCCACGGGATGCAGTTTGCGAGCGGAGTTGCCGTCGTACCAACCGAGGGAGTCCAAGGAGATGCATGAGCCTTTCTCGCTGGAGAGGTTTGAGCCGTTATTGAGGGCGGTGGTGGTTCCTGCGCGGCAGGCGTATTCCCATTGGGCTTCGGAGGGCAGGGTGAAGGACCAGGTCTCTGGGATCAGTCGCTTTTCCAACGCAGTTTGGGTGAGGCGACGGCAGAACTCGCGCGCATCGTTCCAGCTAACCATTACAGCGGGAAGCGTCTCTCCATTATTGCGTTCTGGGTCATCACCCATGAGGTGTTTCCACTGGGATTCGGTGATGGTGGTGTGGGTGATAAAGAAGCCAGTTGGAATGGAGGCACGGACCTGTGTCTCATTGTCCGCTCGGCCTGGTTCGCTATCGGGACTGCCCATGACGAACTCGCCGGGGGGGCACCATTGCAGTTTGAATGCGGGAAGGAGTGGGCAGCGCGCGGTCCCGTGGTGCGGTTGGTTTGCGAGGGAAAGCAGAGTGCGGCGCGAGAGGATGGAGGGTGCGAATCGGAGAAGGGTTTTGCGGTGGCCGACCGGGCGGACACCGATCTCTGCGAGATCGGAATCGGTCAGGTCTTCGAGGAGAGTGTCGGAGATGGCATTTGCGTCAAAGGCAGGGATGTAGACTTCTAGACCAAGTTCGCGGAGAAGGTCGTGGGTGGCGGGAGACGACTGTTCGGAGCCACATGCAGCGCAGTATTTTGCGAGGGCATCGATGGGGGACTGGCAGTGACGGCAGGAGGACATGGAAGAGTCAGAGCAATCCATGTGCGTGGGGCGGGATTGTCGGTTGAGGCGTGTGGATCTTGGTTTAAGGATTGCGGGATGAATACTGAGTCAGCGTTGGCGGATCTTTTCACGTTTTTGAGGTTTCCGAGCGTATCGACGGATCCGTCTCGTATGGGTTCGGTGCGCGAGTGTGGCGAGTGGTTGAGCAACTATTTGGCGCAAGGAGGGTTTCGGGCGTCGTTGCATGAGACGGAGGGGCATCCCATCGTGCTGGCGTTTGGTCCGGTGCGGGAGGGACGTCCGACGGTGTTGATTTACGGGCATTACGATGTTCAGCCGGAGGTGCCGGTTTCCGAGTGGGACACGCCTCCGTTTGAGCCCGTGGTCCGGGAAGGGAGGATTCACGCGCGGGGAGCGACGGACAACAAGGGGCAGATTTTTGCGCACGTGTGCGGCGCGGTGGAGGCGTTGCGTGAGGACGGAGATTTGCCGGTGAATCTGATCTTTTTGGTGGAGGGGGAGGAGGAGATTGGGAGTGGGAATTTGGAGCCGTTCTTGATGCGTCATCGTGAGGCGTTGCGGTGTGATGTGATTGCGGTGTCGGATACTGGGATGGTTGCGGAGGGGGTGCCGACGTTGACGTGTGGGTTGCGGGGGATTGCTGCGATGGAGGTGCGGTTGCGCGGGCCGAAGGTGGATTTGCATTCGGGCATTTATGGGGGCGCTGTTCGGAATCCGATCACGGCGTTGAGTCGGTTATTGGCGACGCTGCATGATGCAGATGGACGGGTGGCGGTGTCAGGTTTCTATGACGGAGTGTTGGAAGTGCCTGAGGGGTTGCGGGGTGCGTGGGGCCGGTTGCCGCTGAACGAGCGCGTTTTGTTGGAGGTCACGGGAGCGCCTTCGTTGGAGGGGGAGGCGGGTTATTCTGCGTTGGAACGGGTTTGGGCGCGTCCGACGGCGGAGATCAACGGGATTGGGGGTGGGTTTCAGGGAGCGGGTTCAAAGACGGTGATTCCTCGGGAAGCATTTGCGAAGCTGACGTTCCGATTGGTGCCGGGGCAGGATCCTGGGCGGGTGTTGCAGTTGGTGCGCGAGCATCTCGAGCGGAATGTGGAAGCTGGCGTGGAGTTGGAGGTGGAGATGGGGCACACGGGGATGCCGTATTTGGTGGATGCGGACGGGCGATATGCGCGGGCCGCGGTGCATGCGCTGGGGGAGACCTTCGCGGGGCGTGAGGTGGCGGTGATCCGGGAGGGCGGCAGTATTCCGATTATCACCTCGTTCAAGAACGTGTTGGGGGTGGACACGTTGCTATTGGGGTTGGCGCTTCCGGATTGCAATGCGCACGCGCCGAACGAGACGTTCCCTGTGGCGAACTTTGAGGCGGGAATCCGCTTGAATCGGGCTTTGCTACGAGCGTTGGCCCATGCGTGAGGGCTCAGTGTTCTTGGATGAAATAGCCGAGACTTTCGAGTTCGATGGCGAGGTCGACGTTATTGACGACGACCTCTTCGGGGACTTGGAGAATGGTCGGCGCAAAGTTGAGGATGGCTTGGATACCCTCTGAGACGATGCGGTTTGCGACCTCTTGAGCGACGGGGCCGGGGACGGTGAGGATGGCGATTTTGACGTTTTTTTCGCGGATGAAGTTACCGATTTCGGTCATCCCGAGCACTTGGATACCAAGGTCGCGGGGGCGTTCGCGTTTGGGTTCTGCGTCGAACGCGGCGATGACTTCGAAACCTTCGCGCGCGAAGCCGCCGTATCCGAGGAGGGCGCAGCCGAGGTGACCGGCACCGACGAGGATGACGGGTTGGAGGCGTGCGGTGCCGAGGATGTGGGTGAGTTTTTCGGACAGTGCTGAGACGGAGTAGCCGAGGCCGCGTGTCCCGAGGTGGCCGATGTAGGCGAGATCTTTGCGGAGTTGGGCGGGTTTGACGCCTGCGGCGCGGGCGAGGGCGACGGAGGAAACGGTATCGATGCTGTTTGCACGGAGGCGTTGGAGCGCGCGGTAGTAGACGGACATCCGGTAGACGGTCTTTTTCGGGATGGACTGCCGTTGAGATGCTCCGTTCATAGCGGCGATAGTTTGTGAAACTGCTACTGATTTGAGGATAGGCCGCTCTCAGTTCGGCTTCACATAAAAATTTGCGTTTCCGCGGTTTTTGAACGAACGTTAGGCGTGTCCTCTATCTCGCCCATTGAATCAAGTTTGAGTTCAAAAGCACTCGGTGCTGTTGAGGAAGCGTTGCGTCTTCGTCTTGATTCGATGATGAGGATTTCCTCGGGCTCCAAGATTTCCTCGGCCAAGGACACTCCCGGTGGGACAGGTGTTTCGGTGAACTTAAGTGCTCGGGGAGCGAGGCTTGAGGCGGATCGGATGAGTCTACAAAATGCTGCGAGTTTTCTGCAGTCGCAGGCTTCGGTGATTTCGCAGATGGCTGATGTTTTTTCTGAGATTCAGTCTTTGACCCTCACGATTGCTCAGGGGCTCTCGATTAATGATCCGTTTTTGACTGGGCAACCCAGTTCCTCTGATCGGTTCACGGAGCAGGACCCGTCAATTTTGGTCCAGCAGTTTTACTCGAGAGTCAAAACGCTTTGGTCGATGGCGAATGAGACGTTTGGTGGCGTGAATCTTTTCAAGACGGCAGGCACGAGTGAAGACACGGGCCTCGATTTGGCGTTGGCGGATGGAACATCGGTGACGGTCACCAAGTTCAACCTGTCGACGACGAGGGATGACCAGTCGAGTTTCGGAAAAGATATGGATGATTTCACCTCACTGGTGCGGATGACGGCGCCGAGTGGGAGTGGCACCGCTGACGTGGGCAACTGGTTGCTCAAGTCCGTGTTGGCGGATCCGACTGAGAGAAATCAGTTCAAGACCATCGAATCTGCCATTGCGGGGATGATTGTTAGGAATGGATCGGAGATGTTGGCTGTGCAGGACGCGGCGGATCGCACTGCGTCCTACTCGATCGGGAATTCGGTCTCCTTGGGGAGCATCACGGACAGTAATCTCGCCGAGGATATGACGGCTTATGCGAGTTCGAATATCCGGCTCTATGCTTCGATGGCGATGATGGCGCAGACGAGGGTTCGTCCGACCATGGCGTTCAGTTTGATCACTGGATCCTAGGGTCTGGGATGGCCGCAGTTGGGGGAGGAGCGTTGAGGCGGAAGGGTTGGAGGTTCGGGAGGGCTTTACAGATCCAGCGGTCGGGGATGATTTCTGTGCGTGTATTGAAGAACGTGGCGATGTCGCTGTAGTAGGCTCGGGCGAGGGCGATACGGGTTTCTGTGGCAGCGAGTTCGGTCTGAAGGTTTAGGAAGGCTTCGTCGGATTGGAGGGTGGGATACGCTTCTGCGATGGAGAGCAGCGTTGGCGCGCAGGAGTCGGTTGGATGCGAGGATTGGCTGCGCAGGAGAGCAAGGTGCTGATGCAGGCTCGCCTCGTGTTTGGCTGCCGCGCTCACGGCAGAGACGAGTGCTGGGATCAGGTCATTTCGCCGTTTGAGCATCACCTCAACATTGCTATTTGCCTGTTCGACGCGTCGGCGAAGGGCCGTGATGCTGTTGAATACGACGATGATCCACGCGAGCAGCCACAAGACGCTGAACACCAGTGGGCTGATGCAATGCACAAACCATTCGCTGGCGTTTGATGTGCCGGGGAGCAGGCGCTGTGTGGCGTAGAGGAGAAGCGCTCCCATGAGAAACCAGCCGCGCGCGGACCAGCCGAGTGACGAGCGGACGCCTTCCTCGCCGCGCACCGAGACGACGAACAGCGGAGCATCTTTTGATTCTGCGATTTCTGCGGCGACCATATCGGATCGTTCACGGGCTTGGCCGATCACGTAAATGGCAGCGCCGAGGGTGATGGCTGATTCGGTGAACCTACGGCAATGGGTTGAGTGTGAAACGGCTGACTCTGGGCCTTTTGCAAAGTAGAGATGGTCGGTGGGTGTGCAGGTCTCCGAGAAGATGGAGGCAGTGTGCAGTTCAGCTCCCTCGGGGCGCACGAGGATCTGTCCGTGATCGTCCCTGAGGAAGAAGGGGATCGTTTCACCGCCGGAAGCGACGGATTCCCAGCCGCTTTCCGTGCGGGTGCGCCATTGAGTTTTTCCGTTCGAATCGGTGTACGATTCGCGCACGGTTTTTTCCCAGTGCTCTTCAATCGACCACGAGTAGTGAACGCATTCGGACTCGGCGAGGTAGCTGGTGAGCGGTTGGTCGGTGACCGCGTGTCCGGTCAGTTCGACCATTCCGATGAAGACACCGGTGGTTTTGGAGGTGGGGGTGTCATCTACGATTCTGCGGCGTTTGATAGCGCGCAGGGAGAGTGCGAGGCAGATCAGCGACAGGATGCCGGTGGATGCGGGGAACCACATCGAGTCGGGAGGCACGTCGGGTGGGAGGGGTTCGGTGACGTGCGGAGGCTCAGAATTTCACCTCGGGAGTCGCCTTCTCGGCCGAAGCAGCTTCGAAAAGGGGTTCGCTTTTGAAGCCGAAAAGACCGGCGAGCAGTACGTTCGGGAAAACCTCGGTGCTGGTATTATAGCGAGTGACGGAGTCGTTGTATGACTGACGGGAGAACGCGATTCGATCTTCGGTGGCGGAAAGCTCAGTCTGAAGTTGGAGGAAGTTGGCGTTGGCCTTGAGGTCGGGATATGCCTCGGAGACGGCGAGAAGACGTCCAAGCGCTTGGGTGAGCTCTCCTTCGGCTTTGATGGCCTCTGAGGTCGTTCCTGCGGATGTGGCGCGGGCGCGGGCGTTGATCACATTTTCGAGCGTTTCTTTCTCGTGGTTGGCGAATCCCTTGACGGTGTTGACGATGTTCGGGATGAGATCGTGACGCCGTTTGAGTTGAACATCGATTTGAGCCCAGCCATTCCTCACGCCTTGGCGTCCCTTCACCAAACCGTTGTAAATCGCGATTCCAATCAGTGCGACGACGAGCGCGAGGATGAAGAATCCGGCGATGAGAACGAGAAGGACGGAGGCCATGGAATGGGTGGGTCAGGGTTTGCCGCGATTTTCACAAGTGCGGCTACGCACTCTTGTTACCTCACGGCGTGTCCGTTGAACAGGGCAACCGCCGTGATTGAGGGCCCTCGTCAAGCGAGGATGTCGTGGATCACGTGGCCTGCTACATCGGTCAGGCGAAAGTCGCGTCCGCTGTAGCGGAAGGTGAGCTTTTCATGATTGAGGCCGAGTAGATGCAACAGCGTGGCGTGTAAATCATTAACGTGAACGCGATTCTCGACGGATTTGTACCCGAAATCGTCGGTCCGTCCGTAATGAAACCCGCCTTTCACGCCTCCTCCCGCCATCCAGATGGTGAACGCATGGGGGTTATGGTCGCGACCGAGGGAGCCTTGCGAATCCGAGGTTCGCCCAAACTCACCCCCCCAGATGACGAGTGTATCTTGCAACATCCCGCGCGCTTTGAGGTCGGCGATCAGCGCGGCTGCCGGCTTGTCGGTCGCAGCGGCGCAGGAGCGATGATTGGTTTCAATGTTGTTGTGTCCGTCCCAAGGCACGTCATCGACGGAGCCATCGCCGGAGGCGCCGCGTCCGGCGAAGATCTGGACGAACCGAACGCCGCGTTCAACGAGGCGGCGGGCGATGAGGCATTGGCGACCGAACGGGTCGGTGTCTTTTTCGTCGACGCCGTACAGTTTCCGAGTGGCCTCGGTTTCGCCGGTGATATCGAGTGCCTCTGGCGCTGCCGTTTGCATGCGGTAGGCGAGTTCGAAACTGGAGAGACGGGCCATGACATCGGCCTGAGCGCCACGCTTCTCGGCATGGTTGCCGTTCACCTGCTTGAGAAGGTTGAGGGCAGCGCGCTGTTGTTCGTCGGTTTCATCTTTGGCGCGGAGGATATCGTCGATTGCTTCGCGGCGTCGTGCGTCGAGGGCAAGGGCCTGGAACGATTTGGGGAGGAAGCCGGCGCTCCAGATTTGGTCGTCGCCTCGGGGTTTGCGTCCGTGCATCACGACGTAGGAGGGGAGGTTCTCATTCTCCGAGCCGAGTCCGTACGTGATCCATGCGCCTGCTGCTGGGCGGCCGGGAACGGTGGAACCGCACATGAGTTCGATGGAGGCGGGCGCGTGGTTGTTGGCGCGGAGGAACATGGAGTGGATGAAGGTCATGTCATCCACGTGATGCGAGAGGTGCGGGAAGAGGCTGCTGACCCAGGTGCCGGATTTCCCGTGCTGTTTCCAGTCGAAGGGTGAGCGGAGGCATTTTCCGCTCGTTTTGAAGAAGCCGGTTTGGGGGTCGCTGCCGGGCAGGGTTTCTCCCGCCCGCGCTTGGAGTTCGGGTTTGTAGTCCCACGTATCGACTTGGGACGGTGCTCCGGTCATGAAGAGCCAGATGACAGACTTGGCTTTTGGGGCGAAGTGCGGGGCCGGGCTTTTTGGGCTGTCGGTGGCGGCGCTGCCCTTCTGTTGAAGGAGGGAAGCGAGGGCGAGGGATCCGAGTCCATGCCCGGCTTGTTGAAGGAAGCGGCGGCGTGAGGGCAGATGGATTCGTTGAGGGTCGAGGGAGAGGTCCATGGTGAGAGGTGTTTGGCGGGGCGCTGGGTGAGGTCAGTCGACGTAGATGAACTCGTTGGTGCACAGGAGCACGTTGCAGGTGCGTGCGAGAGCGTCTTGAACGGCTTTCGGATCACCCTCTTTTCCTGTTGGAATCTGTGACATCAGGTGGCCGGTGAAGCGCTCGTGTTCAGCGGCATCAGGTGGACGGGAGAGGGCGATGCGAAATGCGTGCTCGAGTGCGCCGGACGGTGCGGGGTCTTTTGCAACCGCGCGGGCGGCCAGTTTTGCGGCAGCGGTTCGCACGAAGGGCGAGTTGAGCATCGTCAGGGCTTGTGTGGGGAGGGTTGTGATGCCGCGGTCGCCGATGCTTTGGGTGGGTTCGGGAGCGTCGAACAGGGTGAGGAACGGGATGAGTTCGCTTCGTTTGACACGGAGGTAGATGCTGCGTTTGGTTGCGTCGAGATTGGCGACGCTGGGCCCGTACATTTCGCCGGAGAGTGTGCCGGCAACCGCGAGGAGGCTGTCGCGAATCGCTTCTGCTTCGAGGCGGCGTGCAGGTCGGTTCCAGATCAACGTATTTTCTGGATCAACCTTGCGCGCTGCGGGGTCGAGCGAGTGACCCATCTGGTAGGCTGCACTCGTCACGATCCTTCGATGGAGAGCCTTCATTTGCCAACCGTCTGCGATGAAGCGGGAGGCCAGGTGGTCGAGCAGTTCTGGGTGCGTCGGCCGGTCGCCTTGCGTTCCGAAGTCGTTGGCGGTATTGACGATTCCTTTTCCGAAATGGTGTTTCCAGATGCGGTTCACCATCACGCGCGCCAAAAGTGCGCCTGCTCCTTCTTTCTCGTCAGTCATCCATTTGCCAAGGGCGATTCGCGGGTGTGTCTTTTCGGATTCGACCCAGCGTGAGCGTTCCGCACGGGAGAGGACTTGGATGAAGCCGGTGTCGGCTTTTCCTGCTTTGTTGTCCACCTCTCCGCGTCGGAGGACAAAGACGTCTGCGCCTCCTGTTTTTGTGGAGTAGACGTTCACAAACTCGGGACGCGGTTGGTGTTTTTGAAGATCGAACTCCGCTTTGGCGATCTTGGCCGCATCGGGATGTGACGCGGACAGCCAGCGGATGAGGCTGTTCCGGAGGATGGGCAGGTTGCGCTTTGTGGTGTCGAGGAGTTTTGCGATCTCGAGTTCTGCATGGTCCTGCGGAGTGACGGCAGCGGTGAGAGCGGGCGTCTCATTGGCTTGAGAAAAGGCGATCCGGAAGCGGCCCAAGCCGAAGTATCCGGTGAACCGAAGCGAGACTTCGAACTCGGTGCCCCCGTCGAATGCAGGTGCGCTGCCGTCGATCGTGAAGATCGCCGCATGGTCTTTGCCACGCTGCGGATCGATGGCCCAACCGGACCCCGGATTGTTATCGACCGCATTGGCGAGGGGGTAGTTTTTCTGCTCGTGGGTTGCGGCAAACGCTTTGAGCACGAGTGGCTTCGCTTTCTCTTTGGAAGCGGGGTTGAGTGGTCTTGCGGTGACCTTTACGTCGCTGAGCACGAAGTTGCCGTTGTCGGAGAGACCGGGGCCTTTGCTTGGAAGCTTCGGGTCCGCAAACGCGTCAAGCCGCAGACTGCGCACGTCTTTTTGCAGGGTTCGGAACTTCAGCGTGTAGATATCGTCCTTCGCCTTGTTGCCTGTGTAAGTGATGACACCCTGAGGATTTGCCTCTAGGAACGCTGTTTGGGCGCTTACGCTGAAGGCTTCGAGGCTTTGCCACGGCGCTGTTTCGCTGGGGTTGGCGGCAGCGATTTGGAGTGCTGCTTCGAGATGGGTTTTCGCGAATCCCTCTTGGAGAGATTGGACGGTGGCGGAGTGGACGGCGTAGGCGGCTTTCTTTTTTTCGACGTCGACGTTGGGTTTCTCGACTTTGATTTCGCCGTGTTCGGTGCGCGCGAGCGAGGCAGCGAGGGAGTAGTAGTCGGCTTGCGTGATCGGGTCGTACTTGTGATCGTGGCAACGGACGCAGCCGATGGTGAGGCCGAGCATGGCACCTCCGGCGGTCGAAAGCATGTCATCGAGTTGGTCGTACCGGATGCGTTCCTTGGTTTTTGCGGTGATTTGTCCGGGGTAGGGCCCTGCGACGAGGAAGCCGGTGGCGGCGGCACCCTCGATCGGGTCACCTCCCATGACGTCGCCTGCGAACTGGCGTTGGACGAACTCGTTGTAGGGCATGTTGGCGTTCAGGGCCTTGATGACCCAGTCGCGGTAGAAGTAGGCACCGGGCCGGAACCCATCAAATTCGTAGCCACCGCTTTCCGCGAAGCGGACGATGTCTAGCCAGTGTCGCCCCCAACGTTCGCCGTATTGGGGGCGTTCGAGCAATCGATCGACGATTTGTGCGAAGTGGGTGGGTGAGGGGTCTTTTTCGAAGGCGGCAATTTCATCGGGGGTCGGCGGCAATCCGATGAGGTCGAGGTGGATCCGGCGTAGGAGTTGGGCAGGTGCGGCTTGCGGTGCTGGTTTGATTTTGCGTTCTTCCTGTTTTGCGAGAAGGAAGCGGTCGATGTCATTTTTCGGCCACGCGGTGTTCTGGACAGTGGGAATTTTGGGGGCGCTCAGCGGGAGGAAGGCCCAGTGACGTCGCCCCTCTTCGATGTTGATTTCGCGTTTGGCTTGGCCGGCGGAGCCGGTTCGCGGGTCGGGAGCGCCCATGGC
>JACCED010337296.1_pt1 | contig 10970 bp, 4 predicted proteins | sample 7455021 | NCBI WGS metagenome assembly JACCED01 (sample SAMN15323456, study PRJNA562643) | freshwater metagenome | isolation source: river surface water | place: USA:Blue River Watershed | collected 2017-08-19 | reverse complement strand
CCTGATCTATGCTGGCGAGGAAGGAACGCAGGCCATGACACTCAAATTAATTAAAGCTTACCGATGAAAAAATCTATCTTTCTCCTTGCCCTCTCGCTTTTCCTTTACCAGTTTACTTTGGCACAAACGGGCGGCATCAACTTCCAAGGGTTAGCACGAAACGCTTCAGGAGAAGTGCTGGTCAACCAAAAAATCACACTTCGCTTTTCGGTGCTTTTGAATTCCGAAACGGGCACCAGCGAATACCAAGAGTCCAAGGAAGTCACCACCAATGCTCAAGGGATGTTTTCGTTGGTGATTGGAGAGGGAAGTATATTGAATAAGACGGGTAATTTTTCGGACATCAATTGGAAAGTCAGTCCCAAGTTTCTAAAAGTGGAGATGGACCCAAGTGCGGGGGCCAATTTTACACTGATGGGAACATCCAAGTTGCAGGCGGTACCTTTCGCTTACTATGCCAATGGGGTGGATGCGGAAAATGTACAAGGTGTATTGCCTGCAGCAAAAGGAGGAACGGGCGTAGCCTCTATCTCAGCACTGAAAGGTGCGCTGCAGCTGGATCAGGTAAATAATACAGCCGATGTCGACAAGCCTTTAAGTACTGCCACACAAACAGCCCTAGCGAGCAAGGTGGACAAGGTTGAAGGAAAGGTCCTTTCGACCAACGATTTCACCACCCCTGAAAAAATCAAGTTAGCAGCCATCACAGATCTGACGGGGTCAACAGGCATTGTGACTGGCGCCAATGGAGGAACTGGTATGGCTAATGCGAATAAAACAATCACCCTAGGAGGTAACATAGTTACAGCTGGACCGTTGACTACATCCGGGTCATTTTCAACTACATTAACTTCCACAGGTACCACATCTGTTACCTTACCTACATCTGGGACCTTGTCTACTTTGACAGGAACAGAGACCTTATCTAACAAAATATTAGATTCTCCAACATTTACTGGGATCCCTGTAGCACCGACTGCTAATGCTGGGATAGCTACAAAACAGGTTGCAACAACTGAATTTGTAACGTCAGCTATTTCCTCATCTGCCGTACCCTATAGTGGAGCATCACGTGCAGTTAATTTAGGAGCTTATGACCTCACTGTAAATGGGATTACTGTGGGAAAAGGCAATAGTAGCGTTGAAACCAATACTGCCATTGGAATTAGTGCACTTGCTGCAAACACGACGGGAACTAATAATGCAGCTTTAGGTAATAATGCTTTGATTTCGAATACTACGGGAAGTAAAAATGTTGCAATTGGTGATCAAGCATTAACAAAAAGTACGACCAGTAATAAAATTGTAGCGGTTGGAAATAGAGCATTGGCAAATCAGACCGTATCCTATGGTAATACTGCGGTGGGTGGGAATTCGATGGAAAACACCTCAACAGGATGGCATAATACAGCATTAGGAGATAATACGCTAATGGCAAACACAACTGGTGCAGATAATGTGGCTATTGGTTCAAATGCCTTAGTTTCACAAACAACAATTGGAGGAACTACTGCAATTGGTTCATTCAGTTTAAATTCAAATACTACAGGCGTTCAAAATTCCGCACTTGGCTATGTGACTTTGGAAAAAAATACTACCGGAAGTTCCAATACAGCAATTGGATACATGAGTTTAAAATCAAATACAACAGGAAGTAATAATTTAGGACTAGGGCAGTCGACCTTATTTTCAAATTTAACTAGTAATGCAAATATTGCTATTGGGTCTACCGCATTAAGAAATCACACCACAGGAGATGGGAATATTGGAATTGGGCACAATTCATTATTTACGGACATTTCGGGTATTAGTAATACGGCATTGGGTTATAATTCACTTTATTCAAATGTGAGTGGATCCTATAATACTGCATTAGGTGGGAGCAGTCTTTTTTCCAATACAACTGGGCCAAATAATGTGGCAATTGGTTATGAAGCATTGTATAGCAACATTCAAGGAAGTAGAAACGTCGCTATTGGAGTAGGGGCTTTGAAGTTTAATACAGAGAGTGTTAATAACGCACTTGGATATTTAGCCCTACTAAAGAATACTGTAGGAAAAGAAAATAATGCTTTTGGGCATCAATCCTTGGAGCAAAATACAACAGGATCATATAATGCAGGATTCGGACATAATGTGATGCAGGCTAATATCACGGGAAATTTTAACACTGCGATGGGCTACGCTGCACTAAAGTCAAATCTATCAAGCAATAACTCAAGTTTTGGTGCTGGTAGTCTTCTAGCTAATACATCAGGGAGCGGTAATGCAGCTTTTGGAGAAGAGGCGCTTACGGTAAATACGACTGGTAGTAATTTGACCGCTGTAGGTGCAGAAGCAGGTAAAGCTAATTCAACTGGTTCCAATAATACATTTATTGGAGCTGGTGCAAATACAACTAACGGTACTATTTCAAATTCAACCGCAATTGGTTTTGATGCTTCATTATCTGCATCAAACACCATCCAACTAGGAAATACTTCTGTCACAGATGTAAAAACAAGCGGAGCCGTTACAGCAGCAGGATTTAAAATTCCTGGGGGTACATCTGCACAATACTTTAGAGCAGATGGAACAGTATCTACATTAAGTACCGCCGCGGTACCCTATAGTGGAGCTGCAGGTGCAGTTAATTTAGGTGCTTATGACCTCACTGTAAACGGGATTACGGTAGGAAAAGGATTAGCAGGTCTAGGATTGGCAGTTGGTGCTAATACATTAAAATCAATAACAACGGGTTTTTCGAATGTTGCGATAGGCAATAATTCTATGGAAAACACAACTACTGGAGATAGAAATGTTGCAGTAGGAGATGGTACATTGAATATAAATACTACAGGTGTTTACAACACGGCAATAGGTACAGATGCATTACGATTAAATACAACTGGAGCTAGAAATGCTAGTGTTGGTATGAATTCACTTACTGCCAATACTTTGGGAAATAACAATGCAACCTTAGGTTTTTATTCATTAAAGGATAACACCACGGGTAATGATAATACCGCCATTGGGAATAATGCAGGGAGTGTTACCGCAGATGGCTCTACTTTAAATACTACAAGTGATTTTTCAGTATACCTTGGGTCAAGTACCAAAGCATCGGCTGACAATGCTCAAAATGAAATAGTAATCGGCTACAATGCAATTGGCGGTGGGTCAAATTCAGTGACACTAGGTAATTCCTCTATCAATGATTTGAGGGCTCAGGTAACTTCCATTACAGCTTTGTCAGACAGAAGAGATAAGGCGGAAATCACATCCATCAGCGAAGGAATTGATTTTGTTAAAAAATTAAACCCGGTGACCTTTACATGGAATACCCGTGACCAAGCAAAAGTTGGAATTAAGTCTGCTGGATTTATTGCGCAAGAACTCTTGGCATTGCAAAAAGGATCTAGTATCGGAGATAATCTTGATCTTGTCAGTGAGGATAACCCAGAAAAGTTAGAAGCGCGTTATGGGAATTTATTGCCTGTGCTTGTAAAGGCTATTCAAGAATTAAGCAATCAAAAAGATCAAGAGATTAAGCGGTTAAATGAGGAGTTGAATAAACTTACGGCAAAGCAAGAGGCTTTAGAAAAACTAATTCTCCAATTGATCGAAAAAAATAATTAATTCTAATTTCATAGTTATCCAATCCAAATAATTAGATAGGTTATACTTTGCTGAAGGGGATAAGGAATTTATCAGAAATTTGCAGCAACTAGCTAACTAATTTCTTGATGGTGATAAAATAGGGTTTCTATTAATCGTATTTTTTCGAAAGGTACCATCCATTAAATGAATTATATCCTTTGAAAAATCAGTTAAATTCAATCATTTCCTACTGCATCCTTCGTCAAGAGGGGGAGCGTTGGGTGAAAGAGGTCAGAAATGACCTCTTTTTTTTGTTTTTATCCCCACCAGTTTCGTTTAAACAAGGATTTTTATGGTTCGAGTCCTGTAGCGAGTTTTATGATTTTTAGACAATTTTAGTTGGTAAGTATACCCGTGATTTTCAGTTTGAGCATCGAATCTGCCAAGAGTTGGTTTTTGTAGATCCAGCTTTAACTTTTTAAAGTGTGAACTTCCTATTGACTATCTAAAAGCTAATTCCAAGGTATGAGTAGTTCGAAAAATGGGTTACTTTAACTATTTTCTTGAGATTTTAGGGAATGATCTTCACAGCTTGTCTTGCAATAAGTTTCCATTCTTTATTTTGCTTTTGCCATACCATCAACACGTGTAATTTAACATCATTCGGCTTGCCATTATCAGTTAGCTTAGCTTCCAAACGATGGCGAACAACTGCAACATTACCACTTACGCTGATGGATTGATCACTAAGAGCGATTGAAATAAAGTCATTTTCTCCACTTGTAAGCTTCCGAATAAATTCGGCTTTCCCCTCAATATATCCTGAAGAATGGCCATAGCTAAGCTTTTCAGCTGTCATCTCGTTCAATGCATTTTCATCAGCTGAAACCATGGCCTGACGGAACAACTCTACACGATCAGCAACTGCCTTTTCAATTTTTTCTTGAGAGAACCCATCAGAAAAAATAAATAGGCAACAAAAAATGATTATACATTTCTTCATAACAGGATTTTTAAATGATGTAGTCAAAGTAACAAGGTTTGGTGATTAAAAATAGGGTTATTTTTTCAACTGACAAATCTGTTGTATCTATTCTAAAGATTGAATCACATAAAGTGGTTTATCCCGATGCAAGGAAGTGAAATCGGGAAGCCTAGGAAGGGAAGCAAGCGGACGGAACAGATCAGGAGGCTACCGCATCAAGATCTGTTTGAGCTACGTAATAAAGATAAATCCCCAGCGGCGGTCTCGCAAAGCCGCCAAAACGCAAAGAATTGGGAACTATTCCTTTCCGTCTTTGCTAGACCTAAAAAAGAATATTTCTCAGCCGCTGCCAGCATGCAGGCTGACCAGAGTTTTTTTTGTGCGCTCTAATGGGCGGAAACCCAGTAAAGAGTTTTATGATTTTTAGACAATTTTAGTCTTTAAGGATATCCGTGATTTTCAGTTAGTGCCATGAATGTGCCAAGAGTTGTTTGTATTCATTCTGGTTTTAACTTTTTAAAGTGAGATCTTCCTGTTGACTATCTAAAAGCGAATACCCATCTTTAACTTCCAAGTAGTTCGAAAAAAGGGGTACTTACAAATTCTACAACCACCTGATAAAATGACACGTGCCAATTTTTCAGCCCAGACAAAAATCTTTCTTTTCCTTTCTCATGTTCTAGTGAGTGGCACGTTTGCTCAATCTACCCTTCAAAGCCCGATTTGGAAGGTAGAAAACGTAAGACGCGATGCTAGCCCAGTAAAGATTCATGTCAAAGAAGGCACTTGGATGAACCTCGATATAAGTCCTGATGGATCCCTTATCCTATTTGATCTACTCGGTGATATCTATTCTATTCCTGCAAGTGGTGGCATTGGAACTCCCTTGACTTCAGACTTGGCTTGGCAGATGCAGCCCTCCTTCAGCCCTGATGGCAAGCATATTGTGTATACTTCAGATGAAGGCGGTGGGGAAAATATATGGATCATGGATGTGAATGGGGGCAACAAGCGCGCTGTTTCTTCAGAGACGTTTCGGATGGTGAACTCCCCTGCTTGGAGCCCAGATGGGAAGTCCATAGCCGTAAGAAAACATTTCACAGGTACTAGGTCTTTAGGCGCCGGAGAACTATGGGCTTACCCACCATCGGGAGGAGATGGGGTCAAGTTGACCTCAAGACCGAATGAACAAAAGGACATGGGTGAGCCTGCTTATTCTCCTGACGGTCGCTACCTGTATTACTCGCAAGACGTGACTCCCGGAGCTATTTTTGAATACTCAAAAGACAGCGAAAAAGGGATATATGCAATCAAGCGCTTGGATCTTCAATCTGGAGAAATTGAGGTTGTGCTAAGTGGTCGAGGTGGAGCCATTCGCCCTACGCTATCCCATGATGGATCCAAACTAGCTTACATCTCCAGAGTTGATTTTCAGAGTACACTTTTTGTGTATGACCTGCAGACAGGAAAGAAAACCGCCCTGTATCACAAACTCGACAGAGACAAGCAAGAAGCATGGGCCATTGATGGCGTTTATCCTGCAATGTCTTGGACTCCAGATGATACCGGTATCCTATTTTGGGCCAATGGTCAAATCAATCGTATTCAGGTCGAATCAAAAATTGCCACCACTATTCCCTTTGAAGTAAGCAGGGAAAAAATCCAAAACAAAACCCTGCGGTTTACTAAAAACATTGATGAAGAGAATTTTGAAGTAAAAATGCTTCATCAAGTGGAGGTGTCTCCTGATGGAAAACAGGTGGTGTATGAGGCACTAGGCTACCTTTATTTGAAGGATCTACCCAATGGAACACCAAGAAGACTTACCCAACAAACAGGGTATTTTGAATATGCTCCAAGTTTTTCAAGGGATGGGAAAAAGATTGTGTACAGTACTTGGAACGATCAAGAACAAGGCAGGGTCCAAGTGATCAATTTGCTTACTGGCGAAATTAAAAATCTCTTGAATTTGCCAGGGAAATATACCGAACCTGCTTTCTCTCCAGATGGAAAGACCGTGGTATACCGCAAATTTAAGGAGGAGAGCCTGCTGAACCCGGAATACAATTTGGCAACTGGGATTTACCAGGTGTCTGCTGAAGGGGGTATTCCAAAATTAATTACCTCAAAGGGGCGTTTGCCCCATTTTGCAGATCGGAGTGACCGCATTTACCTACACGTGGATGGTGAAATGCCTAGTTTAGCCCAGGTTGATCTGGATGGAAAGCAATTCAAGACACTGGTCACAATCAAGTATGCAACCGAATTTAAAATGGCTCCTACTGGTAAAGAACTTGCTTTTGTGGAGCATTATCGGGTCAAAAGTCTTCCTTTTATAGAATCAGATAAGCCGATAGTAATCACACACGCAGATTCTTTACCTCAGGTAAAAACACGATCAATTTTAGCGGGAACAAACATTAGCTTCAGTCAGCTAACCAACGAAATCCACTGGAATCTGGGACCCACTCTTTACAGTACTTCCTCCCAAAACCAGGAAAAAATCAAGGAAACCTACATCAGCTTTTCCCAGCCTGTACCCAAACCAACTGGAGTATTGGCCCTGGTAGGTGGACGGGTGGTGACCATGGAAGCGGAGGGAGTAATTGAAGATGGCGTAGTCCTTATTGAAGGCAATCACATCGTAGGTGTTGGGAAAAAGGGAGCGGTAACCATTCCGGCTCATGCCACCCGTATCGATCTCAAAGGGAAAACTGTTATTCCAGGGATCATCGATACGCACGCCCATCAGCCTAATGGAACCAACGGTATTATCCCCCAACAAAACTGGAGTGCTTATGGCACGCTAGCCTTTGGAGTTACCACGTTATTTAACCCAAACACCTTTACGGAGGAAGTTTTTGGGGCGGCAGAAATGCAAAAAGCTGGAAACATTCTATCTCCGCGGATTTTTTCGACGGGAATGTCCTTGTATGGTGCGTATGAGCCTGGACACACAGCCATTGTAAATGGTATAGACGATGCACGCTTTCATATGGATAGATTAAAGCGCGTGGGTGCATTTGCGATTAAGATGCACCATCATCCCAGAAGAGAGCAGTACCAGCAAATTATTGAAGCAGCAGCGGAATATGAAATGATGGTTCTTTCAGAAGGTGGGGCATTGCTTCAACAAGATCTAGGAAAAATTGCTGATGGAGCCTCCTCCATAGAACACTCAGTAGCCTTAGCAAAGCTTTATGAGGATGTGTATCAGTTTTGGAGCCATACACAAGCTGCTTCCATTCCCACGTTAGTGGTTTCATTTGGTGGGATTTCTGGGGAACATTATTGGTATGAAAAAACAGAGGTTTGGAAGCATCCGAAATTAAGCAAGTTTGTCCCACAGGATATTCTTGCGCCTCGATCGATGCGAAGAATGATGGCGCCAGAACATCACTACAACCATTTCAATGTGGTCAAAATAGGTAAAGAAATGCACGATCGGGATATCCTAGTGGCTATTGGAGGCCATGGTCAGCGCGAAGGTCTTGCTGCTCACTGGGAAATGTGGATGATGCAACAAGGTGGAATGACCCCAATGGAAGCGTTGCGTGCCGCCACAATTGTGCCTGCAAGACACCTTGGATTAGACAAGAACTTAGGCTCTATCAAAGTCGGGAAGCTAGCAGATTTAGCCGTGATCGATGGAGATGTATTGAATGATATTCGAGATTCTGACAAAGTCGTTTATGTGATTCTCAATGGACGGATATACGATGCAGAAACCATGAATTATATAGGAGGGGGTTCCGAGAAAAAGAGAACTAGTTTCTATTTTGAATCAAGAGATTAAAAAGCTAATTAAAGGAATAATTCAAGGGGCATCCGGAATATCTCTTCAGGTTTGTAGAGATTCAAGTTAACTTCTGAATTATGGGACCTTAATTCATCTGTAGTCCATATCTTTCTTTTGAAATATTTTAAAATACCGCCGCATGAAACATTTTGTGACAGCAACAATTTTAATGGCACTACTCATTGCTTCTTTTAGCATGGAATCCTGTACCAAAAAATCTGAGGAGGCAATTGATGGTGGCCCTATTGCAAAAGATACCTGGGCAATTATTCAGGACGATATCCTAACCCTGTCTTGTGCAACAAGTGGCTGTCATGGATCAACTAGCGATGCTACCTATGCTCAGCATAACCTCCTGTTGAACTCAACCAACGCCTATGAAAATTTAGTGAATGTCGTTGCAAAAAACGAGGCAGCAAAAACAGCCGGCTTACTAAGGGTAAAGCCAGGTCATTACATGATGAGTTTGTTGTTTCAGAAAATTGATTGTCAGACACCTTCTAAATATGGTGCAACGATGCCATTGGGGGGGACAAATCTGACATCGGGACAAATAGAATTTATCAAACAATGGATAACCAAAGGTGCACCTAAAAAAGGAAGTGTTGTTGATGAAAGCGTACTAACCAGTAATACGGTATGCAGTCAAGCTTTTGTACCAATGGCGGCACCTGCCGCTTCAGAGGGATTTCAATTGGCGATCAATACGTTCACGGTAAGTTCCAAATCAGAACGTGAGGTGTTTGTAAACAGAATCTCCCCCAATACTTCCACGGTATATGTAAATAAAATTACCCTACAGGGGCGGCCAAACAGTCACCATTTTGTTTTATATGGCTTCCAAAATAATACCTTGTTGCCTCCCGCAAACATGATGAGGGATTTGTATAACGCAGACGGAAGCATCAACATTACCACATTTGCCCAAATGCAAAACCATGTATTTTTAGGTGGAGGTACAGATGTAAATACAACCTACACATTTCCTGAAGGTGTTGCGCTAAAAATCCCCCCAGCTACAGCGCTTGACCTGAATGCACATTATTTTAATCAACAGAATACCAATTTAGTAGGTGAGAACTATATCAATTTGTACACCGTCTCGCAGGCAAACGTTTTAAAAGAGGCGCAGTCTATAAACTTTGCCAACTATAATTTTTCTATTCCTGCTAATTCACGTAAAACGATTACAACCAATTTTACCTTTAACAAAGAAGTTACCGTAATTACACTTACCTCGCATTTCCATAAGCTCGGTGAAAAATTTCAAATTAAAGTTCTGGGTGGCCCAAGAAATGGAGAGGTTGTTTATGAAAATACGGATTGGGAGCACCCCATAGTAATTAACCTTGCTAAACCCATTCAGCTGAAAGCAGGAGAAGGATTGACCAGTGTGGTGACTTATAATAATACCACTAATAAAACGGTGAATTTCGGATTAACCAGTGAGGATGAGATGAATATAATTTTTGGGTATTACTATTAAATGTGTTCAAGGTTTCAAGATGAAAAAAGTACTTTTTGCATTTTTTAGTTTAGCTGTAATCTCCTGTACAAAAATGGAAGCTCCCATTACACCAACAGGATCAGGACAGGAATTTTTGGGGTATAGTGTAGATAAAAATGCTTTAGCCCTATCAAGACAAAAAGATTTTGGAAAATCATATTGGGAAAATTTACCTGTTCCAGCAGACCTTTTTGTAGGAGCATTTCAAAAAGGGGTTAAAGTACTCACAGGACCCTTCGGGAATGGAAAATATGAGTATTCTAGTACATTGTTTGCAATAACCTTAGGTGATTTTAATAACGATGGGTGGGTAGATATTTTTAATGCAGGTGGTGCTTGTAGGGGCAAGGCGGCTTACCTGTCATTTTTAATTTGGAACCCAACAACAAAAAAATTTGAGGAAAAAAACCTAATTAATGATAACACGAATTATATCGGTGGCCCAACTGGTGCAATCCCACTTTATTTAAATTCAGATAATTATGTAGATGTTGTAATTATCGGACATGAAGATGAATGTGAGGGTGGCTATTTTCCAGAAAGGAGTAAAATTTTACTTAGTGATGGTAATGGAAAATATAAACTAACTGAACTAATTCTGGAGCCTGCCTTTTTACATAATATGTTTGGCTATGAAACTGGAAATGTTGGAAAGGTGAACAATGACAATTTCCCCGATTTAATTCTAGCTGCAAATACCCATACTTATATTTTTTGGGGAACTCCAAATTTTCCATATTTCACCAATCAAAATTTTGCACATTTCGCATCGGATACCACAAACTTTGAATCAAATAATGGCTTTGGGGAGGTTGTTCCAGAGGGCTCAGGTAATGTATACCGGGCATGGGCTTCCGACATCAACAAAGACGGTAAAAATGACTTGCTACTAGGAACAACTGAAACTACTTTAACGCCAAATCGGTATCTGACAAATCTAGGGTCAGGAAAATTTAATCAAACTTCAATTATCAATTTGCCTGTCCGAAATATAAAAAATGCCGAAAGAATTGATTTCATCACTGATGATTTTAATGGAGACGGTCTTAATGATTTAGTAGGTTTAGACTGCATTTATTCAGACAATGGGGCTCAATCCT
>JACCED011157184.1_pt1 | contig 10979 bp, 9 predicted proteins | sample 7455021 | NCBI WGS metagenome assembly JACCED01 (sample SAMN15323456, study PRJNA562643) | freshwater metagenome | isolation source: river surface water | place: USA:Blue River Watershed | collected 2017-08-19 | reverse complement strand
GGTGCGCCAATTCAGGAACTTGAAGACCGCCTGTTGTGTCAGCAACTTTTCATCGCGAATGGCGTCGCGCACCTCTTGGTGGCTGTGGTCGGTGCAAGCGCAAATGGCTTTTTTCTTGGGTGTAGCAGAATAATCGCCACCCGCTGTGAACATCAAAATTTGTTCTACCAAGCCCGTGCAAGAGCCGCAAGAGGCACTGGCCTTGGTTTGCTTGCGCACCTCGTCCAAGGTGAACAAGCCTTTTTCTTGAATGGCTTTGCAGATGGTGCCCTTGTTGACGCCGTTACAGCCGCAGACCTCAGCATCGTCGGGCATGCTGGCTGCTTTGCTGTGCCCTTCATGGCCAACGTCACCGATGTTGGATTCGCCAAACATCAGCTTGTCGCGAATGTCGGCCACGTTGCGCCCCTCGCGCAACAATTTGAAATACCAACTGCCATCAACCGTGTCGCCGAACAAACACGCGCCGACCAATTGGTTATTGCGAATGACCAGTTTTTTGTACACGCCGTCGTGCGGATCGCTGAGAATAATTTCCTCGGTGTCATCGGCCAGTTCTTGTGAGTTACCGCCGTTGTTGCCCATGAAGTCACCCGCCGAGAACAGGTCAATGCCAGTGACTTTCAATTTGGTGGAGGTGAGGGACCCTGTGTAACGACCGATGCCCATTTGCGCCAGATGCGTGGCCAGTACTTTGCCCTGTTCAAACAGCGGGGCCACCAAGCCATAGGCAATGCCACGGTGGCTGGCGCATTCACCCACGGCATAGATGCGAGGATCTGTGACCGTTTGCAAAGTATCGCTGACCACGATGCCGCGGTCGCAATGCAAACGCATGCTTTCAGCCAAAGCCGTATTGGGGCGAATGCCCACCGCCATCACCACCAACTGTGCGTTAACATGCGAGCCGTCTTTAAAGCACACCGCACTGACACGGCCGTCTGCATCTGATTTAAGTTCCTGCGTTTGTGCGCGCATTAAGAACTTCATGCCACGCTCTTCTAAGGACTCTTGCAACAAACCGCCCGCCACTTTGTCGAGTTGGCGCTCCATGAGCCACTCAGCGCCGTGAACCACCGTCACTTGCATGCCTCGCTTCATCAAGCCATTGGCGGCTTCCAGGCCCAGCAAGCCGCCACCAATCACCACGGCTTCTTTGTATTGCTTGGCGGCATCGATCATGGCCTGCGTGTCGGCAATATCGCGGTAGGCGAGAACGCCTTGGAGGTCTTTGCCCGGAATGGGCAACATGAAAGGGTTAGAACCCGTCGCCAAAAGCAGGCGATCGTAGGGTTTGACTACCGTGCTGCCGTCTAAACCTGTTGCATGCACTTCACGTTTCACACGGTCAACATGGGTGACGGTGCAGCCCGTGTGAAGTGTGATGCCATTCTCTTCGTACCAAGAGAGTGGGTTCAAAATGATCTCGTCCAAAGTTTGCTCGCCCGCCAAAACGGGTGACAGCAAAATGCGGTTGTAGTTGGGATGAACCTCACTGCCAAAGACCGTGATGTCAAACAAATCCGGTGCGAGTTTGATCAACTCTTCCAAAGTACGGACGCCGGCCATGCCGTTGCCCACCATGACCAATTTCATTTTGTTCATGCTTTCTCCACGTGTGCTTGTCGTGTGTACAGGAAATCAATGACTGCTTTGCGGTAATTCAGGTAGCGTGGATCGTCTGCCAAACTCACGCGTGAGCGAGGGCGCGGTAGGTCCACATGCAGCACCTCACCAATGGTGGCGGCAGGGCCGTTGGTCATCATCACGATCTTGTCGGATAACAACACCGCTTCGTCCACATCGTGCGTCACCATCACCACTGTGCTTTGGGTGTTGGCCACGATGGCCAACAATTCATCTTGCAGCTTGGCGCGTGTTAAAGCATCGAGTGCGCCGAAGGGTTCGTCCATCAGCAAGACTTGTGGCTCCATGGCCAGTGCGCGCGCAATGCCCACGCGCTGCTTCATGCCGCCAGAAATTTCACCGGGTCGTTTTTGAGCGGCGTGGCTCAAGCCCACCATGTCCAAAGCGGCATCGGTTCTGGCCTTCAGTTGTGCCACGCTTTCCTTGGTCTTGCCATCGACGCGACCGTTGTTGCCAAACACGCGCTCCACACCCAAGTAAACATTTTCAAAGCAGGTTAGCCAGGGCAGTAAAGAGTGGTTTTGAAAAACAACCGCGCGTTCGGGTCCGGGTCCGGAAATTTCTCGATTAGCGCAAATCAAGTTGCCCTTGGTGGGCGTGGTCAAGCCAGCAATCAAGTTAAGAAGGGTGGACTTGCCGCAACCTGAGTGACCAATCAAGGCGACAAACTCGCCTTTGGCCACGGTCAGGTCAATGTCGCGCAGGGCGGGGAAGTCGCCTTTGGCGGTTTTGAAAGTTTGTGCAACACCCTGTATTTCAAGGTACTTGTGGGTGAGGTTCTGGTTCATGTGCGGACCTCTTCAAAGGTGAAGGCTGTGGCCAATTTGATCAAGGCGTATTCCAAAATAAGACCCACCAAACCGATCACGAAAATGGCGATGATGATGTTCTTCACATTCAGGTTGTTCCATTCGTCCCAGACCCAGAAGCCAATGCCGACACCACCCGTCAGCATTTCAGCGGCCACAATGACCAGCCATGCGGTGCCCACGGCCAAGCGAACACCCGTCAACATGTAGGGCAAGACAGCAGGGAACAAAATCTTCGTGACGATCTTCCACTCAGACAAGTTCAGTACACGGGCCACATTCATATAGTCTTGCGGCACACGCTGCACACCCACGGCAGTGTTGATCACCATGGGCCATATCGAACAAATGAAGATGGTCCAAATGGCCGCAGGGTTGGCGCCTTTGAATACCAGCAAGCCAATTGGCAACCAAGCCAAGGGCGAGACGGGGCGCAGCAGGCTGATCAATGGATTGAACATGTTGGCCAAAAATTCAAAGCGGCCAATCATGAAACCGAAAGGAATGCCAACGATGGCGGCCAAGCCAAAACCCATGGCCACACGCTTCAAAGAGCTCAAAATGTTCCAACCCACCCCTTGGTCATTGGGACCATTGCTGTAGAACGGATCGCTGAACACTTGAATGGCTTGTATCAAGGTGTCTTTGGGCGAGGGGAAATTGTTGGTGCTGCTGAAAGAGACCAAACCCCAGATGCCGACCAGAACGGCCATGCCCAAAATGGGCGGCAGCACCCGCAAGACAATTTGTTTGAAATTGATCGTTGGCATTCGCAATCCTTAAGCTTTCACTTTGAAGCTGTCGGCATATTTCTTAGGATCTTTGCCATCCCAGACCACACCGTCCATGAACTTGCTGGTGCGCAAGACATCTTTGGGCACGGGTGTGTTGGTGGCCGTCGCAGCCTGTTTGTAAATGTCGATGTGGTTGATTTGTTTGGCCACGTTCAAATAGTCTGGGTGGTCTTTCAACAAACCCCAGCGTTTGTGCTGCGTTAAGAACCACATGCCATCGGACAAATAAGGGAAGGTGGCATTGCCATCGGCAAAGAATTTCATGTGATTTTTGTCATCCCATGTTTTGCCTAAGCCGTTTTGATAACGGCCCAAGATGCGCTGGTTGATCACGTCCACGCTGGTGTTTACATAGGCTTTGTCTGCAATCGTTTCTGCCATCTTCATTTTGTTTTGAAGGCCAGCATCAATCCACTTGCTGGCTTCCAAAATGGCAGCGGTCACTGCGCGTGCGGTGTTGGGATACTTCTTTGCGAATTCAGCCGTGGTGCCCAAAACTTTCTCGGGGTGATCTGCCCAAATGTCTTGGGTGGTGGTGGCTGTAATGCCAATGCCGTCTGCAATGGCGCGGTGGCCCCAAGGCTCACCCACGCAATAGCCGTCCATGTTGCCTACGCGCATGTTGGCCACCATCTGGGGTGGGGGAACCGTGATCACTTTGGCATCTTTCAAGGGGTTCACGCCGACACTGGCCAACCAGTAGTAAAGCCACATGGCGTGGGTCCCTGTTGGGAAGGTTTGCGCAAACGTGTAGTCGCGCTTGTCAGTGGCCATGAGTTTGGCCAAACTGGCTGCATCGACGGCACCTTTGTCGGCCAATTTTTTAGACAGCGTGATGGCTTGACCGTTTTGGTTCAGGGTCATCAAGATGGCCATGTCTTTTTTGGGGCCCGACGTGCCCAAGTGCACGCCATAAATCAGACCATACAAAACATGGGCGAAATCAAGTTCACCGTTCACGAGTTTGTCGCGAACACCGGCCCAGCTGGCTTCTTTGGTGGGGATGATTTTGACGCCATGCTTTTTGTCAAAGCCCAACACTGAAGCCATCACCACGCTGGCGCAATCGGTCAGTGGAATGAAGCCAATCTTGACTTCTTCTTTCTCTGGTTTGTCGGAGCCTTGTGCATAAACGGCAGCGCGCAGTGCGGGTGCAATGGTCAGTGCGCCGGCAGTCGCGGCTTGTAAGACGTTTCGACGGCTCATAGGGGTCTCCAAAATTACGGTCATGGCAAGTTCCTTTGGTCAGTAAAAAATGAGGCAGAAACGAAAAAGGCGTCCTCACCGCGTTCAAGTGTTTGAACGGGTGGGGACGCCTTTGTCCTGAACCTTCGCAGGTTCTTGTCTCAAAGCGTTTGCAATACCTGTGCCAAGTGAAAACCCTGATGAATCCCGTTGGGCATGCCCCAAGCTAGTGATCAATGCACTTCAAATTTGAAAATTTGCACCAAACGGATGCATTGATGCGCACCGAACTTGTTGTGGTGATCGTCAAGACTTTAGGAGGTCGGCCATGTCCAAGGTTCTTTGTGCGACCTCACCCAACTTCAAGCCTTTGTCCATGGCAACCTTTCTGAGCTTGGCAAATGCTTGGTCTTCCGACAGCCCTTGGTGCTTCATCAGCAGGGCCTTGGCGCGATCGATGACAGTTCTGTCTTGAAGGTCGCTGCGTGCTTGGTCTCTTTCCTGGCGCAGGCGCTCTTCATATTCAAAGCGCGCCATGGCCACTTCCAAGATGGGTTTGATGCGCGAGCTGGCCAAGCCGTCAACGATGTAGGCCGACACGCCCACCGCCACGGCATCTTTCACATGGCTGGTGTCGCTATCGTCCGTGAACATCACGATGGGACGACGCGCATCGCGGGTAGCAAATACAACGTGCTCTAGCGCATCGCGCGCATCAGACTCGGCGTCGACAATGATCAGGTCGGGTTGAAGTTGTGCAATGCGGTCCGCTAAAAAGACGTCTGCAGGCAGGGTTGCGATCAGGTTAAAACCATTTTCAAGCAAGCCAATGCGCAAGGCCCTTGAGCGTTCGGCTTGCGACAAGGCGTGGTCATCATCAGGATCGGTGACGACCAGATCAGGCGCTACCACCACGATGCGGAGCGCCTCAGGTGCTTTCGATTTCTTAGATCTGGAAGATTTGATCATCACTATATGGGGCGGGCAACTTGCTGTTGACCTTTAGGGCTGAACTTGCAATTTGCGCGCCAAGTTGATGAAGATAGGTCCTTAAAAGTACCGAATAAGGGTATCGCATAAACTCTGCACCTATGCTTTTCCTTGGAATTGAGTCTTCGTGTGACGAAACGGGTGTGGCCTTGGTTGAAACCCAAGCCACTGGCGCGCCACGCCTCCTGTCGCATGCCTTGTTCAGCCAGATCGACATGCACCAAGCCTATGGCGGGGTGGTGCCCGAGTTGGCCAGTCGCGACCACATCAAGCGCGTCATTCCCCTCACGCGAGAAGTTTTGAAGAACGCCCACATCGAGCTTGAGCAAGTGGATGTGGTGGCCTATACGCGCGGTCCTGGCCTGGCGGGAGCATTGCTGGTCGGTGCTGGCGTCGGATGTGCTTTAGGCGCAGCACTGAAAAAGCCAGTGCTGGGTGTGCACCATTTGGAAGGCCATTTGTTGTCGCCTTTCTTGAGTGACGACCCCCCTGAATTTCCATTTGTGGCCCTGCTGGTGTCTGGTGGCCATACCCAACTCATGCGCGTTGAATCGGTGGGGTCGTATGAAATTTTGGGTGAAACCGTGGACGATGCCGCCGGTGAAGCCTTCGACAAATCGGCCAAGCTCATGGGGCTAGGTTATCCAGGCGGTCCTGCTTTGTCCAAATGTGCAGAGGGCGGCAATCCACAGGCCTTCAAGCTACCCAGACCCTTGCTGCACAGTGGCGATTTCGATTTCTCCTTCGCTGGTTTGAAAACTTCGGTGTTGACCCAGGCCAATAAATTGGGCGACAGCTTGCATGACCCGCAGACCACGCACAAAGCCGACTTGGCCGCCTCCACAGAAGCGGCCATTGTGGAAGTGCTTTTGAAAAAATCGATGGCGGCGCTGAAGGCCACAGGCATGCGCCGTTTGGTGGTGGCTGGCGGTGTGGGGGCCAATCGATCCTTGCGTTTGCAACTGAACCAAGCCTGCCAAAAAGCAGAGGTGCGTGTGCACTATCCCGAACTTCATTTGTGCACCGACAACGGTGCCATGATTGCCATGGCCGCAGCCATGCGCGTTCAGTCGGGGCAACAAGCCCCGCAATATGACTACAGCTTTGATGTGAAGCCGCGTTGGCCGCTGTCTCACATCACATCGACACACATTTAATTTTCTGAGGGTTTTGTTTTGATTCACTTGTTTTCATCGGTGACGCGTTGCTTTGTCTGGCTTTCCTTGTGTGTCTGCTTTGCAGCGCATGCGCAAAAACCACCGATTCAACCGCCGATACAACTCGCCATGATTGAAGGCATGAGCGGCCCCTTTGCCAATACGGGTGAGGCGGTGTTGCGCAATTTGGTCTGGGCCGTTGAGCGCGTCAATGCACGTGGCGGTGTCTCCACCCCTGAAGGCAAACGCTTGTTGGTATTGAATCGCTACGACAGCAAGGGCCAAAACGAAGAAGCCCTCACGTCCTTGCGTGCTGCCATTGATGCAGGCGCGCAATATATTTTGCAAGGCAACTCATCGGCCAACGCGGCGGTATTGATCGATGCCATTCAGAAACACAATGAGCGTGATTTGCAAAAGCGCGTGCTGTTCTTGAATTACTCTGCGGTCGATCCTGCCTTGACGCAAGACAAGTGCAATTTTTGGCATTTCAGATTTGATGCCCATGCTGATATGCGCATGACCGCATTGATGCAGGTGTTGAAGCAAGACAGCAAATTGAAATCGGTTTATTTGATCGGACAAGATTACAGTTTTGGTCAAGCTGTGCTGCGCGAAGCCAAGCAGCAACTGAGCAGCCTGCGCCCTGATGTTCAATTGGCTGGCGAGGAGTTGCATCCCATGGGGCGCGTGAAAGATTTTTTACCCTACGCTTCCAAAATTAAAGCCTCGGGTGCTCAAGCTGTGATCACAGGCAATTGGGGCAATGATTTGACCTTGCTGGTGAAAGCTGCAAAAGAAGTGGGCTTTGAAGGCAAGTTCTACACCTTCTATGGCAACGCCTTGGGTGCACCGGCCGCCATGGGCGATGCGGGTGTGGGCAAGGTGCTGGCAGTGGCGGAATGGATGCCCAATGTGCCAGGTGCCGAGAGCGCTAAGTTTTACCAATCGTTCAAGCAACGCTTTGACAAACCCTCGGAAGATTATGTGCACCTGCGGATGCAGTTGATGATTGAAGCGTTGGCTCAGGCCATTGAAAAAGCAGGCACTTCTGAGCCTTTTGCAGTGGCTTTGCAGTTGGAAAAAGCCGATGTCAGCATGGGTGGGCAACGCGGCAAAATGCGCGCGCAAGATCATCAATTTCAGCAGCCCTTGGTGGTCAGCGTGATGGCCAAACAAGGCGGGGTGGAGGTGCCTTTTGATGTGGAAGGCTCTGGCTATGGCTTTAAAACTGTGAAGCAGTTGAAAGCCAGCGACGTCGAATTGCCTAGCAGTTGCAAAATGATTCGCCCAACGTCTTAAACGATTGAAAATAAAAAAAGCCCAGTGAAGACTGGGCTTTTTTGTGAGCTGCTTAGCCTTGCTTGGCCAATCCTAGTTTTTCGATGATGACTTTTTCTTTTTGATAGTTGTCCCGCGCAAACTTGGTGTACTCCTCGGTGTTCATGTAAATCACCGACTGGTCGAACTTCTCAAATGTGGCCAACACTTGTGGATCTTCCAGTGTTTTCTTGAAGGCGTCTTGCAGTTTGCGAGTGATCGCAGGGTCCATGCCTTTGGGGCCGCCAATGCCAAACGGTGAATCGGAGACTGTGTCATAGCCCAATTCGTTGAGGGTGGGTACATTGGGCCAACGCTTTGTGCGCTTGCTGCCATAAGTGGCTAGCAAGCGGCAAGTGCCAGCATCAACGTGCGGTGCCCAGCCTGTGGCATCGCTGTGTGACATGACATGGCCCCCTAGGAGTGCGGCCATGCCATCTGCATTGCCTTTAAAAGGGATGTGCTGAAGTTGAATTCCTGCCTTCATGGCGAACTCTTCGACCGCCAAATGAGGCGTTGTGCCATTTCCTGTCGAGCCAAAAGTGAATTTGCCAGGATTGGCTTTTGCGTATTCCACCAAATCTTTGATTGATTTAATGGGTGAGTCTGAACGCACCACAATGCCAAAGGTGTAGCCTGTGAGGCAGGCGATGAAGGTGAAATCTTGCAAGGGGTTAAATTGCATTTTTTGCATGTGTGGCAAACGCAAAATACCGATGGTCAGTTGTGACAAGGTGTAGCCATCGGGCTTGGCATTGACCAATTCGTTGGGGCCCAACATGCCGCTGGCGCCGGCTTTGTTTTCAATGACCACAGGGCTGCCCAAAATGCGTGTGGCACTTTCAGCCAAGGCACGCATCACACCATCGGTGGAGCCGCCTGCAGGCCAAGGGCAAATAAGTTTGATGGGCTTGGAGGGAAAGTTGCTTTGCGCCATAGCGGGCATGGCAATGCTGACGGCGCCGGCCAAGCCAGCTTGCAAAACATCACGGCGGTTCAATTCAGAAGTCATTTGAGATTCCAAAAAAACAGAAAATTAAAAAATAGAGCTTGAATGGGGCAATCTAATTCGGGTGCGAGGCTGATTTATTCAGCCTTGGCGCCAGACTCTTTCACCACTTTGGTCCACTTCACGATTTCAGTGGCTTGGTATTTGGCCAGCTCGTCGGGTGATGACAGGACAGGGTCGAGGCCCAAGGTTTTTAAGCGTTCAACCACTTCGGGCAATTTGAAAACGCGAATCACTTCGGCGTTCAATCGGTCAATCACCGGCTTGGGCGTATTGGCGGGTGCAAACATGGCAAACCATGTGGTGGCTTCAAAACCAGGCAATGTCTCGGCTACGGTGGGCACATCGGGCGCCGCAGGTGAACGCTTGGCAGTGGTTTGCGCAATTGCGCGAATCTTGCCTTCTTTGGCCATGGGCAACGCAGAAGGCATGTTGTCAAACACCAATTGAATACTGCCGCCTAGCAAGTCTGGAATGAAAAATTGACGACCTTTGTAGGGTACGTGCGTCATGCTGGTGCCTGTCATCGACTTGAACAATTCACCTGACATGTGAACCGAGGTACCAATGCCAGGGGAACCAAAGGACAGCTTGTTGGGGTTGGCCTTCATGTAGGCAATCAACTCGTTGACGGTTTTGACGGGCAGGTCGTTGTTGACCACCAGCAAATTGGGCGCTGAAGCAATGAGCGAAATGGGTGAAAAGTTTTTCACCATGTCGTAGGGCATTTTTTCGTAGAGGGAGCCATTGATGGAATGCGTTCCCACGGTGCCCATGACAATGGTGTAACCATCGCTAGGCGACTTGGCCACAATGTCGCTGCCAATGTTGCCACCAGCACCAGGTTTGTTGTCAATGACAACCGGCTGTCCCAACTGGGCTTTTTCGCTGAACAAGCGCGCCAAGATGTCTGGTGCACCGCCCGTTGGGAATGTCACCACCAGTCGAATGGGGCGATTGGGGTAATTTTGGGCTGAGGCCGAGGTGCTGCTGAACAGTCCAAGGCCGAGGGGGGCCACAAGGCTAAGCGCATACAAAAGTCGCAGGCTAAAACGACGTGTGCTTTGTGTTGTGGATCCGCAATACTTCATCTCGAGTCTCCTCTGTGGTTCGGTGAGTCCACACTTTAGGGGGGAGGTCGAAACAAGGGGAGGGTGAAAACCCCCGAAAAGTCATGAAACTGGCACCTAGGTGTCAGTGTTCGTTTTTATAAGTGGCGTTCATTCAAAGTCGACGGAGGCGCTCCATCGATCGTTCCAGCCGACGCCTTTGGCTTTTTCAAGCTCCCGGCGATTGCGTTTGGTGGGGCGGCCATGTTCAATGCTCAAAGCGGGCTCTCGGGCAATGCGCCGTTGAAGGCTGGCTTTTTCTCGAAGTGCCAGGCTTTCAGGGGTTTCCTCGTACAAAGTCTGAGCCACGGGCGCAGGGCCCCGAACATCACTGAGGGCCAAAACCTTGACAGTCCGGGTGACGTCGCCTTGTCGGGCGCTGACTTCGTCCCCAAGCTTGACCTCCCTTGAAGCCTTGACAGATTGGCCATTGATGGCCACGCGGCCCTTGCCAATTTCATCCGTGGCCAAGGACCGTGTCTTGTAAAAGCGGGCGGCCCAAAGCCACTTGTCGATTCTGATTTTGTCCATGAGTTTGTCCATAAGCCACTATTTTGGGCTGAAATTGTGGCGTTCAGGCTGTTTTTATACCCAGTATGGGGCGAGGGGGCTGGTTTGCTGGGGCGCCTATGGTTATAATCCCGAGGCTTTGCCAAGTAAGACCCTTGTGTTTTTGCTGGGCCAAGATCGCACGCAGCAGTTGATTCCAAACCGCTTGCGCAAGTTATAAAACCTCGTCTGTTCAATATTTGCATTCTTTGCAGATGTTGAGAGCCGAAAAACAAGGAAGAAAAAATGATTGCATCTTCAATCAAAGCAGAGGTCGTCAAGGCCAATGCACGCGCTGCCAATGACACTGGTAGCCCCGAAGTCCAAGTGGCTTTGCTCACAGCTCGTATCAACGAGTTGACACCTCACTTCAAAACACACGCCAAAGACCACCACGGTCGCCGCGGTTT